>Ga0302320_10027660_pt1 | contig 10917 bp, 10 predicted proteins | sample Bog_T0_3_FD_202130 | JGI IMG/M metagenome (GOLD analysis project Ga0302320, IMG submission 202130) | Peat permafrost microbial communities from Stordalen Mire near Abisko, Sweden - Bog_T0_3 | ecosystem: Environmental > Terrestrial > Soil > Wetlands > Peat | place: Sweden: Abisko, Stordalen Mire... | reverse complement strand
CTGGCATCGATCAAGCAGATCGATACTCCGACCGAGGTCGATCACTACCAACTGCGCCGCAGTTTCGACATCTATGTGATGCCGAAAAAAGAAGATCTCGGCCGCGTAAGCGCGCAGATCAAGCACGTACTTGATGGCATGCAGCACTCTTCGCAGATCACCGTGTCGATGGGCGGAGCTATCTCCGACATGCACAGTTCGTTCCAGAGTTTCGGCATCGGTCTCATCCTCGCGATTGTGCTGGTCTATCTCATCCTGATGGCGCAGTTCTCTTCGTTTTCCGATCCCTTCATCATCCTGCTGGCGATTCCTCCGGGGCTTTCGGGCGTGATCTTGTTCCTGATGGTCACGGGCACGACGCTCAACGTCATGTCGCTCATGGGCGTGATCATGATGACGGGAATCGCCGTTTCCGACAGCATCCTTATCGTGGAATTCGTCGGCACGCTCCGTGCCAATGGTCGTCCCCTCAAGTTAGCCCTCGCCGAAGCCTGTAAAGTGCGTTTGCGTCCTATTCTGATGACCACGCTCGCCACCGTTCTCGGCCTTATTCCGATGGCGCTGGCTCTGGAGCCGGGCAGCGAACAGTACGCGCCGCTGGCGCGAGCGATTCTGGGAGGGTTGACGGTTTCCGGCATCGTAACCGTTTTTTTAGTGCCGACAGCGTACCTGCTGATTCATCGCAAGAAAGGTCATGATGAAAAAATCCAGCCCCGATCCGGTGAGGTGACCCATGCGTAACCGAAATCTATTGTTGCCGTTCTGGTTTCTGCTGTGTCCGGTCGCCATTCCTGCACAGGAGATCGTTTCGCAGCAGATCGCGCAGCTTCCAGATGCGCCGCGGCTCCAGGCTCAGGCGCAGCAGCCAACTCCGGCGTTAAATGCCGCGACAACAAATTCTCCCGGCGCCCTCCCGCCAGACTCAACCGGAGAAATGCTTACTCGTCAACAGGCAGAGCAGTTAGCGCTCAAGAACAACCCGCGAATCAGCGTCGCGGCGCTGCTCGCCCTGGCACAAAAGCAGGTCGTCCGCGAGACTCGCTCGGCGTTGCTTCCAGCGGTGAATGGCAATTTGACTGGTGTCGACGCTGAGGAAGCAAGCCGCATCTCGACGGGGTCGCTGGAAGCCTCCCGGCTTCTCTATCACGCGGGCGCAGGGATTGACCTCAATCAGTTGATTACGGATTTCGGCCGCACCCGCAACTTGGTCGCTTCCTCATCCTTTCAGGCAAGAGCATCCGAGCAACGATCGCAGGCGACGCGGGAGGACATTGTCCTGGCGGCGGACATTGCCTTCTACAATGCTCTGGAGGCGCAGGCCACGCTGCAGGTTGCGCAAAGCACCGTCAAGGCCCGACAAGCGGTCGGCGATCAGGTCAATGCACTAACTGCGAGCAAGCTCAAGTCCACGCTCGACCAGAGTTTCGCGCAAGTCAATCTGTCGCAGGCCAAATTGCTCGCTCTCGATTCGCAGAATCAGTTCGATGCCGCAATGGCAAATCTCAATGAGGTGCTTGGAACCACGAGCAATCAACAGTACCAACTCGTCGACGATCCGTTGCCGCCGCTGCCGGTCGCGCCTTCAGCAGAGGCAGTGATTGCTCTCGCCTTGCAACAGCGCCCTGATCTTCTTGCTCTCAAACTCAATCACGAGGCGGATGTGCGCTTCAGCCGGGCGCAACACGAGCAACTACTCCCCACGATCTCCGGGCTGGGCACAGTGGGCATTACGCCCGTGGGATCCAGCACATACTTCAGCCCTGATTGGTATGGAGCGGCAGGGATCAATATCGGAATACCGATCTTTGAGGGTTTCAAATTCCATGCCCAGGCCGCGGAGGCCGAACTGCGCGCCCAGGCGTCCGACGAGCAGAGCCGTGCCCTTATCAATCGCATCGTACGGGATGTCCGCACCGCTTGGCTGAGAGCGGACACGGCACAACAAAAAATGAGTGTGACCGCGGAGCTCTTGCAAGAGGCCAACACCGCACTAGACCTGGCCGATACAAGGTATCGCCTGGGGCTCAGCTCGATTGTTGAGTTAAGTCAGGCCCAGTTACAACAGACACAGGCGCAGATCGCCGAGGCCAATGCCCGATTTGACTATGAAGAAGACCTTGCCGCATTGCGGTTTCAAAGTGGATCGCAACCCTAGGCTGTAAAGAAGCATCCAGACCCAGCCCGTCACGAAAGCATGCTCGGGATCCTGACTGCTGATCTGCCACTGCGAAAAGAAATTCTGAGCGGTTAAGACGATCTGTATTTCACGTCGCAGAATTAGCCCGCGCTAGGATTAAGCCGAACCAAATCACCCCAATGCTGTTTCGGGCCAAACGCTTCGAGTTCATAAAAAAATGGCTTATGAGGAGGGCGTCGCATGAACTGCATTTTGATTCCTTCAACAGGATCGGTTAGATCGTCATAAGTCCCCGAAAGTCGGCTAGGCTGGAGACAGAATCCTGGATGCTTGGGCGTTTAGCGTTACCATCTGGTATGACGGCCAGCTAGCTCGCGATCGACGAGCTTACGGTCGTATTCCAGCCAGCGGGACGGAAACATGGATTTACAGTGTGCGACCAGTCGATGAAACGATCTGCAACGGAAGAGTTAGCCGAAATGTTGTCCCTTGGCCCGACGGGCTTAGCGCTTCGAGCGTGCCATGATGGGCCACGGCAATCCATTGGGCGATTGCCAAGCCGAGACCTGAACCGTCGGCGTTGATATAGCGGGCATTCGAGGCTCGGTAGAACCGCTCGAAGATGTGAGGAAGGTCTTCGGGCATAATCCCGACGCCTGAGTCCATGACTTCGAACACTGCCTGCGTTGCGGCTGAGCGAAGCGTAAGCCTTACCGAACCGCTGCGCGGAGTGTATTTAATGGCATTGTCTACAAGGATGAGAAGCAGACGTTTAAGAGCTTGCCTCTCGGCTAGGACGAGGATTTCTTGAGACGCGATCGAAACTGACCACTCCAGACCACCATGGGACGCGCGGATTTCGCTTCCTGGAATTATTTCTTGCACGACACTCCGAGCGTCAACCGATGATAGTTCCAATTGAACCGGATTGGCATCAGCCCTGGCCAACGTCAAGAGATTTTCGATCAACTCGCTTGTAAACTCCGACTCCGCCAGTATCTGGCGGACCATCTCTTCATATTCCTCTACCGACCGATGACGTTCGAGAATCACTTCCGCTGTGGTGCGGATCGCTGCAACCGGGGTTCTGAGTTCATGCGATGCGTCAGCAGTAAATCGCATGACTCTGGTGAACGCCGCCTCCAGGCGCGCCAACATTTCATTTAGGGTTTCTGAAAGCTGGCGCAACTCGTCATTCGCGGCGGGAACCTCCAGGCGTTGGGAAAGATTCTGCTCCGAGATTCCATGAGCGGTGCTGCTTATGTCGTGCACTGGCTTCATCGCTCTTCCGCTCAGCCAATAGCCTCCCGTTCCCGCAGCCAGCAGCACAAATGGAAGCGTAAGCAAGGCAATCTCACGAAATCCCGCAAGGACTTCATATAGCGGTGTAAGAACAGTCGCGACCTGAACTAAGTAATACGTCCCCGACACCTCTACCGTCGAAGACAAGAGACGGACGTTGAGATTTCGGCGTGAAATGTTTACGTATTGCGACGGGCGATTCGGGTCGGGAAGCGCTCCCGGGCCGCATGGCTGGGCCTCGTCGGCTGTCTCTCGATCCTCGCCCGGTGATCGAGAGCTTGTTCGCTCGCTGCGTTCGTGGTCTCTTTGTTCGGCACAGGTCAGACGCAGCGGCTCCATCATGGGAGCCTGATAGATCCAGGCTCCCGAAGAGTCTGCCACCTGGAAGAGCTCTTCGCCGGGCTGGATTTCTGAACTTTGGCGAAAGTGCTCCGGGAGGTCTGACCGGCTGACTCTGCGATGACGCCACAAGAATTGGCGCATTTCCTCGACGCGTGCGCTTAGAGCGCGGTCAACGGTGCGCTGAATTGCACTGCGCATGCCTAAGTACATGCCGAGCGAAGACAACATAAAGGTGAAACCGATAACTGCCAGGTACCAGCCGGTCAACCGAATGCGAATCGGAAGCGGCTTCACTCTCCAACCCCTGTTTTCAGGCGATAGCCGACTCCGCGCACCGTCTGAATCAGTTTTGGCTCGCGGTCATTGTCGATCTTCCCCCGCAGACTCTTAACAAAGGCTTCAAGCGTGTTTTCTTCGATATCAGCATCGTTTCCCCACACACGTTCGATAATCCAATCCCGGCTCAACACGTGGTTGGCGCGGCGCATAAGGTATTCGAGAAGCATGTATTCCGTGCGAGTCAGCGCGATCAGCGTCCCCCCACGTGTTACTTCACCGGTCGCGGGGTCGAGAACGAGATCCGCCGCTTCCAGGCGTACACCTTGTATTGCTGGACCTCGACGCGCCACGGCTCGCAAACGCGCCCTGAACTCAGCCATCGCGAATGGCTTGGTGAGGTAATCATCGACGCCGAGGTCCAGAGTGGCGACGATGTCGTGGACAGTGTCGCGCGCCGTGAGAACCAGCACCGGTACGCGGTTCTTTGAGGATCTCAACCGCCGGACAATTTCGAATCCATCCATCGCAGGGAGCATCAGGTCGAGAACGATCGCGTCAAATTGCTCAGTCTCTGCGTGCATCAGACCGGTGCGGCCATCGAACGCAACGACAACCGAATCACTCGTCTCCTGCAATCCTTTCTTGAGCATCAGAGCCAAGCTTTTCTTGTCTTCCACGATTAGCACATGCACGCAACACCGCCTCGAATAAGAGACTAATTCAATCTTCAGAGTTCAAAACGAAAATCGTCTCTTGGCTCTTCAGCAGATCTTCAGCGAGCCCACGTAGCTTGGTTGAAGAAGCGAGTCACAGATAAGGGCTTCAAAAAGGAGAATCTATGTTTAAGAAATGCTTGCTCATTCTCACCGCCGCAGGCGCAATTACGATAGCAGCTGCTTTCGCCGCGGCGCAGGAGAGCCAGTCTAACGATCAGGCTGGCAGGCGAAGCAACGATCAAACTGGTCAGACCACCAATCCCGCGCATGAGCATGGCTGCCGCCATCACAATGGCTCGTCCGATCCGGCGCGACGCACTGCTGAACTGACCGACCGGCTCAACCTCACGCCCGATCAGCAGACTAAAGTGCTGAGCGATCTTCAATCTGAAAGCTCTCAGATGCAAAGCGTGCTTCAGGACACCTCTATTTCGCGGGAAGATTGCCGCTCCAAAATGAGCGAAATCCGCACGGCGACTGATTCTCAGATCCGGGGTGTGCTCGATTCCAATCAGCAGAAACAGTGGGACGAGATGCAGACCAGGCGCGGACAGAGGACGCAGCGTCGCGGTAGTGCGACGCCTGATAGCAACTCGGGCCAAGAACAGCCAGCCCAATAAATGGCAGAACCGTAGCTTTCTTTCAGTTGCAATTCACTAAGAGGAGAAAACACCATGAAGTCCGCAACATTTTGCAAGAGCATCCTATTAAGCGTTTCGTTGCTTTTAGCATCGAGCGCTTTTGCAGCCACAACATACAGCTTTCAGATCGGCAACCCAGTCAACGTCAACGGAACGGCTTTAAAACCGGGAGACTACACAGTGAAATGGGACGGTAACGGTCCAAACGTTGAGCTCAGCATTCTTCAGGGATCGCGTCTGAAAGCCAAGGTGACGGCGCGCTTGGTGGAACTTAAGGCGCCAGCCGAAAAAACTGAGGCAATCGAGCATGAAAACACAGGTCGAGTCAACACTCTCACGGGTATTCGGTTCCAAGGTAAGACGACCACCTTAGAGTTTGTTGCCTCCGACGCACCTGCCGGAGTCTTGCTGGTTGTGAACCAGGGCGACGCCGATCTAGGTATTGTCGACCCGCACAGCGCCCAACAAGTGGCGAGGATTGTGGAAGGCGCCACCACTGGTCATGAGGTGGCGGTTTCCTTAGACGGCAAAACTGCGTATGTCCCGATTTACGGCGACTCCAGTGTGGGGGAGGCTGGAACGGATGGCAGAGACCTGGTTGCAATTGACATTGCATCTCGCAAAGTCGTCGGCCATCTTGATTTCGGACACGGCGTACGTCCGCACTGTGCGGTGATGAACCCGAAAGACCGGATGCTGTACGTAACGACGGAACTCGACCAGACGGTTACGATCATCGATCCCAAAACATTGCAAGTCGTGGGAGTGATCCCGACGGGCCAGGAACAATCCCACATGCTCGTCATTTCGCATGATGGACGATTTGGCTACACAGCGAATGTCTCGGCGGGCACCGTGTCGGTGCTGGATATTCCGGGACGCAAGTTGGTATCTATCATACCTGTCTCGACCAAGGTGCAACGGATCTCGATTTCCGCCGATGACAAGTGGGTCTTCACAGCTGATCAGGCCAAACCGCAGTTAGCTGTGATCGATACTGCCACAAACAAGCTGAAGACCTGGATCTCGATTGCTGCTCCGGGGTACGGCACTGCGAGTACTCTCGACGGGCGATGGCTGTTGGTCTGCGTGCCCGGCGCATCACAGGTGAGTGTTGTCGATCTGAGGACGTTGCAAGTGGTTCGCACGATCCCCGTGCCGAAAGTGCCACACGAGATCGTGATTTCGTTCGACGACAAAACTGCATATGTTTCCTGTATTCGGAGCAAAAAGGTCGCGGCTATAGACCTTTCCGACTTGTCGGTGAAGAGCCTGATCGACGCAGGAGACAGTGTCGATGGAATGGCCTGGGCTGCTCCCGTCGCTATTCAGCAAATCGTTAGTGCGGCGAGGTAACTGTCTCGAAGAAGTGAGTAACAGAAGATCGCTTCAAAACTTCCGATGGGCCATCCTTTGAAAAGGTGCGTTATGTCTACGAAAACTGAAAATTCGATTTCCACTGCTGCTCACTCTGAAAGACCCGGTCGGCCAGCGCGCTCGTTCCGTTCACTTCGATGGTTGAACGGAGGTGTTCACTGGATCAGCGCGGTCGTGCTGGTCTATGCATTCGTCATCAATGGCGAAACCACGGGCGCGCTGAGAAACCCTGTCGCCATGAGAGGAGAAGTGAAATTGGGCGTCGTCGTCGGCCTCATTTTCCTTGTCCGGTTTATCTGGGTGCAAAGCAGGCGCTCAGGCGGCGCGCGATGGGTCGGGTCTTCGGTTCGAATGCCGCAGTCCAAAATCCGGCGGATAACCGATTGGGGAATCTATCTCGGGGTGGCGGCCTCCGTTGTTTCGGGGCTTCTTATCGCATACCTTCGACCCGGCGCCGAGCTCATCCCACAGGTCAGAGGGTTCACCACCAGCGGCTCAGCTTTGAACGCCACGATTGATGCACACGCATTCATTTCGAACACTTTGGAGTGGCTATGCGGTTTCCACGCCGTGTACGCGCTGTGGCACTGGCTTGCAAAAAGAACGGAGTGGGGCAGGATTGCAGGGGGTTGGGTTGAGCGAGCCACCTCTAACGCAGGCCGCGTGGGCTGGTTGTATCTCCGAGGGCAAAAACTTCGCCTGTAGGATACCCGGAACTTCGATAGGCAAGAATTGTGTTAATTTTTCGCTCCGATCTATTGCTCTAAGAATTGACCCGTGCGAGCCCCAACGAATTGCGGGACAGAATCCACCGTTCATGATGCGCGTGCCTGCCTCGCCCCGCCGTTGCGGGCTTCGATGGCCTTGACCGAGTTTACAAACGCCTTCTCCAAAACCCCCTTACCGACGGTCCCGAGCACCAGGCCGAGGAACCATCCCTTGAGGGTCTTGCCGTCGCGTACGACAATCACGTCGATGTCGGTCAAACCGTCGGGGCGGCGGGTGAAGTTGTAGGTGTGGCCGGACGCGCCGCCCCACGTGTTGGAGTCGGTCGTCTTGAGAACAACATGGTTCGGATTGGACCAGTCGTAGTGCAGGCGTTCCCAATAACCGCCCGAGCCTTCGGTGACGTCGGCCTGGGTGGGGCCGCGGCTGTGCACCTTGAGGTACTCGTCAGCGCTGTTGTCAAAAATCTTCGAGCGGCCAGGCCCGAAGTCGGTGAGCCCGGCGATGTACTGCTCGGGTGTCAAGGTAGTTGTCTGGTGCATATGAATCGTTGACATACGTTCCCCCTTTTCATTTTTCGAGACGGCTCGGATTCTTGAATGCTCCCACCGTGGTCTGGGACGTCGCGCACTTCGCGAAACCCATACAGCCAAGAGTGGCTATTCCAGAGCCTGCCGTAAAGCACGCTCCAGCGCGACATCGAGCCCACGAGCAACTTCGTCGACTTGTTGGTCGCCGAATTGTCCGAACAGAGAGGACGGTCGATCGTACTCAAAAACCGAACCACCTCCCTGATCTTCATAGAGCAAGACGCGGAGGGGAGCGTACAATCCAGCGGCCAACTGATGACGAGTCATCTTTGTTGCAGTCAGTGGGTTTCCAATTTCGTACTGCACAGCCTTGCGCGCTTGACCCGTGATTCGCAACAAACCGCCGTGATCACGGGAGAGAAAGATCGCAAGTTCGGGTCCGGCTTCGAGTTTTTCCTGTAACCGCTTTGTGTCTCCCTCAACCATTAAGGAGGGGATCTCCGGGTTGAGCTGCGGGAGCAAGTGTTCGAGCTTGGTTCGCACGTCAGCAAAGATCTTTGCGGATCGGAGGATGACGTGCTCAACTTGGATGGTACGTGTGGTTGTGGTCATTGGCGTTAGTCCCTGGATGCGTCCGATTGCCTAATGCATAGCGGAACACAGATTGGAGCATAGTGCCGAACACGAGTCCGCATAATGCCGTCAGTAGTTTAGCGTTCGCTCGAGCCTTGTCACATCGTTTTCGCATTCGAAAATGCGCTCCTGCTGGCTTCTTCTTTCGCTAGGCAGCGACGAACTGCTGTCCGCCGTCGATGTCGTAGGTTGCGCCCGTGAGGGCGGTGTTGGTCATGATGTGTACGGCCAGCGCGGCCACGTCGACGGGCCCAACTACTCGTCCGATGGGAAGCGTGGCGCGAAGCTGGTTGCGACGTTTTTCGAGCTGATCACCCAGCAGTTCCGCGGACAAAGGAGTGTCAACGAAGCCTGCGGCAATCAGGTTGACTCGCACCGGCGCGATCTCAAGGGCCAGGTTAGCGGTGAGCGACGGCAGCGCAGCGGTGACCGCGCCCGCGATGCTCATGCCGAGGGCTGGGCGTCGGCCAGCCGTACCGCCCATGAAGATGAGCGTGCCTCCCGGCCTCACCTTGCGGGTAGCGCTGCGGGCGACGTAAATCGCCTGCAACAGGTGCTCACCGAAGGAATCGTGTATTTTTGCCAGGTCCATATCGGCGAGGCGCCCGTAGTATGGCCGACCGGCGGTCACCATGACATGATCGATCACCGGGAGGTCATGGAAGAACTGCTCGATGGCAACTGGATCCGTGGCGTCGAAGGCTGCGGTGCTCAATGCGTCGACTTCACTCGCAGCATGCTTCAGACGCTCGGGGTTCCTGGCGGTGAGAATCACCTTGGCCCCTTCCGTGCGCGCAAGTCGGGCCGTCTCAAATCCGATGCCCGAGCTTCCGCCGATTACGACCACGGTTTGTCCCGGGAGTTTCGGGTTGCGCTCGATGGGAGAGACAGCGATTGCAGCGTTCATAATTCCTCCGATCAGCCTGGCCCTAATTAAGCCAGAATCACGAAGACGAATCTATTAGACAAAGGTATTGACCGACATCAAAAGATGGATTAGGCGTATGCTCCGATATTCGTGCGGTTTCACGCGTGATGCAAATGGCATCGGTTAATACCATCGTCCAATAGATTCTTCTCGGCGCCTGTGGCTTAATCGCTCTTACGGAGGGGTAGAAACTCCGCTCGCCCTCCAGCCAAGTATCTAAAGAAAGGATGCTAAACATGCCGGAATCGACCTGGAAACCTCACGAGAAACACGGAAAGCTAACGACGCAGAGCGATTTACCTGACAGCGTCTACGCTTTCCCCAAGCAGCGTAAGGAACCACTCACCGATGCAGAACATGTGCGTAACGCGGTCTCGCGCTTCGATCAAGTCATCGACGTCTCCGATGCCGACCGTGCTTTGGCGTTCGCGAACATCGAGAAAGCTGCAAAGTACTACAACGTTAACCTCGCGGAAACGTCTTGGCACGAATTGGGCATTCATCCTCAAAAGAACAGAAAAGAGGCTGCCGCCAAAGGCGCTGCAACGCGCGAACGGAGAGTGCAGAGCTAAGAAATCCACTTTCTAATTTTTGGGAGTCTACAGTGTCACTAACCCATTCCAGCTTCGCTCCATCCAAGTTTGGTTAGTGACTGTGAGCACCGTTCCGGAGGTGAATCATGAAAGCAATTGTTGTCCATCAATATGGCGGCCCCGAAGTACTCAAGTTCGAGGACTACCCTGACCCAGTTCCGGGTCAGGGCGAAGTGCTGGTGCGAGTCGCCGCGACGAGCGTTAATCCGATCGACTACAAGCGGCGTGCCGGATTAACCAAGGATTTTTATCCCCTCCAGTTTCCGGGCCTCATAGGAGTCGATATGGCGGGGACTGTTTTCAAGCTGGGGCCGGAAGTGGAAGACTTTTCCGTCGGCGATCCGGTGTTCGCAATGGCGGACAATACTTATGCCGAACTTTGCGTTGTGAGAGCCGCTGTTCTGGCGAAAGTTCCCAAGGGCCTCGATTTGATCCAAGCGGCGGCATTGCCGCTGGTGACGACGACCGGCAATCAGCTCATGTCTGCTACGGGAATCAAAGAGGGCCAGACGGTTCTCGTCGTAGGGGCTGCTGGAAATGTCGGGCGTTCGGCGGTATTCACTGCGAAGGCACGTGGTGCGATTGTGATCGCGGGGGTTTTGAAGCGACAGATGCAGATAGACGAGGCGAAGACTGTGGGCGCCGGTCAGATGGTCGCAACCGACGACGAAACTGCGATCGCGAATCTTCCGCAGCTGGATGCGGTTGCGGAT
>Ga0302320_10027659_pt1 | contig 10918 bp, 9 predicted proteins | sample Bog_T0_3_FD_202130 | JGI IMG/M metagenome (GOLD analysis project Ga0302320, IMG submission 202130) | Peat permafrost microbial communities from Stordalen Mire near Abisko, Sweden - Bog_T0_3 | ecosystem: Environmental > Terrestrial > Soil > Wetlands > Peat | place: Sweden: Abisko, Stordalen Mire... | reverse complement strand
TAACCCCCGTAGTCTTAAGCGGCCCTCCGGGAATGACCGGTTCCTGCCATTGAACGACCAATTCCTGAACCCAGGCATAGGAACTGAGGTGTTTTAAAAACGGCCTCGTACAGGTGATGATGACCATCAGGGAATAAAACAGAATGATGAGGGTTATTTCTTCTTTGCTCATGTTCATGGGGGTCTCCTTTCAAGAGAAAAAACTCAGCGAAACAACGGAACGGAGGTTTTCAGATTCTGAGGATGGGCGACCGGAATGAAAATGAATCCACACCGGCAGTGCGGTTGGTTTCAAATGAATGCATTTCCAACATCACGAGAGTTTTATAAACGCCCTGGGGTAAACGGGCGGTTTCCGATTCTTCTCTTCCTAAAAAAGCCGAAGATTTTTGATGCGGACTGGAAACATGCCGGATAAAGGCCGTCGGCGAGCCGGAGGAAGTTTCGGAAGCGAAAAGAATCGGATTATTCGGGCCGTTTTTCACATAGAAAGACGTGATGGGCCGAACCACCGGTGCCAGCAAAAACAGAAAAACAAAGATAAGTTTTAATAGTGTGACGGGTTTTCGCATAAACCGAACTTCCTGACCTTCTTTGCGTCTATGTACGCTCTTATGGTTTTAGACGGAGTTGCAACCGGAAGGTGTCGGCATCTTTATGGATTTTTTGCGGCCCATACCCTTTCGAATAAATCGACAACCCGAAAAGATATTCTCATTTTGATCGCGGGTAAAAGTCGTATCAGAAAAAAAGACTCTCATTCGCCCCAAGTGTCGTCTAAAATTAAGAGGACTAAATATTACCGAAAAATCGGACATTCGGTCTCGGAGGCTTTTTTCATGGATAGGGTTTGCGTTTTTGTGGATGGAAGTAATTTTTATTTCGGCCTCAAGCGGAATAATCAAAATACCCGGGTGGACTATTACGAGTTTTCCAAAGCCATCACCGGGCCTGACCGCCGCTTGGTCAGAACTTACTATTACAACTCCGCCTACGATTCGGTTTTATCCCCCGACCAGCACAAAAGCCAGCAGCCCTTTTTGGATTCCCTATCCAAAACACCCTATTTGGAATTGCGAATGGGGCGCCTCGTTCCCAACCATGACGGAGGCTATAAAGAAAGAGGCGCCGGCATCAAACTCGCTTCGGACATCGTTTATTACGCCGCCAGGGATTTTTATGACATTGCCATCGTGATTACAGACGACACGGATTTGGCCGTGGCCCTGTCCCACGTGAAGGAAATGGGACGGCAAGTGGAATTGGGTTTGTTTCATGATTCCCAGCCGAGGGAGTTGATGATCGCCGCCGACCGGACCGTTCCTCTGGAAGAGGTTCTGGAAAAATTCGCGTCAAAAATATTTCCCGAAGTCCCGGAAGAAAACATCGGCAATCGGATTGAGGACAAACCCGTAAAAACAAGAAGAACCACGGTTTTGAAATAAATTTTAGGGTCCTTCCTAAATATGGCTCCCCGAGTTGGACTCGAACCGATCAACTATCGCCTTTAATATAACCCGCCCAATTCTAACCCTGTTACCGGCAACTCGTTTTTATCCACTGGCATAAGGCATTTCCACCGAAATAGGTCGCTTTCTCATTGGCATCAACCGGTTTCCCTAGCGAAATTAACTCGGTTTTCTGGAAACATTGACCGATGTCATATCAATAAAACACCCGGCTCCTTAGACTCAAAGACAGAAAACCGCTCCCTGAGGTGAAGATGTCCCTATTTGAAAAAACATCCGTTGTGGAAGCGCCGGTAGAAGAGCTTTTTGCCTGGCATCAATGCCCTCATGCTTTTGAACGCCTGACTCCTCCCTGGGAGAAGATTGAGGTTTTGGAAAAACAGGGCGGTATCACGGATGGAAGCCGCCTGGTTCTGCGAATGAAACAGTGGTTTTGGCCTATCCGCTGGGTTGTCGTACACAGCGGCTTTATTGAAGGAAAACTATTTCGCGACACCCAGGTCGAAGGCCCTTTCGCCAAGTGGATTCATAGCCATCAGTTTCAACCCATCACGGAAAAAACCAGTCAACTAACCGATCAGGTGGAATACCAGGCGCCCCTGGGCGCATTTGGCGACATTGTGGCCGGAGGCTTTATCGCCTCGAAACTCAAAAGAACTTTTAATTTCCGCCACACCAGAACCCAGCATGATTTGAAGCGCCTTTTGCCCCTTGCCTCAAAAGGTCCGTTGAAAATTATCATCAGCGGCGCTTCGGGAATGATCGGCACCGCCTTGACGCGGTTTTTAACCGGCGGCTGTCACGAAGTGCGCGCGCTGGTACGGCGCCAGGCGAAAGGCAGTGATATATTCTGGAACCCGGACAAGGGCGAAATTGATCCCAACTCCCTGGAAAACGCCGACGTGGTCATTCATCTGGCCGGCGAGAACATCGGGGCGGGCCGCTGGACTCCCGGGCGCAAGAAGCGGATTAGGGAAAGCCGGATTGCCGGAACAAAGTTTTTGGCTGAAACTCTGGCCTCGCTTAAAAATCCGCCCAAGGTTTTTATCACCTCCTCGGCGATTGGGTTTTATGGCGACCGGGAGGATGAAATTTTGACCGAGGACAGCCCGGCAGGAAAGGGCTTTTTGACTGAAGTCTGCCAGGCCTGGGAAGAGGCATCTGAACCGGCGAAAAAGGCGGGTATTCGAGTGGTCCATCTGCGCACCGGCATTGTGCTTTCAGCTAACGGCGGGGCTTTGCCCAAAATGGTTTTGCCCACCCTGATGGGCGCCGGCGGCGTTATCGGCACAGGCCGGCAGTGGATGAGCTGGATAACGCTGGAAGACCTGGTCGGCATTTTCAACTACGCCATCCACAGCCCTGCCTTGTCAGGCCCGGTCAACGCCACCGCGCCGGGATCGGTGACCAACCGGGACTTTACCAAGATTTTGGGCAAGGTTTTAAAAAGACCGACTTTTTTCCCTCTTCCGGGTTTCATGGTAAAGCTTTTATTCGGCGAAATGGGCGAGGCGCTTTTACTGGAAGGCCAGAGGGTCACCCCGGCCTGCTTGACCCGGGAAGGCTTTGAGTTTCTTTACCCCGACCTGGGGTCGGCCTTGCGCTGGGAATTGGGCCGGTTTTAAGGGTTAAGGGATAGGTTCAATCGGCATGACCGGTCCTACTCCCGGAATAGTCAATTTTCGGTGAAGACGACCGGTTCCTCGATAGCATTGGGGAATTTCTCGGTATCATTAGCCCGGTTCTTCGGTATCATTTCGGAAATTCTCGGTATCATTGGATCAATTCCTCGGTAGCATTGACCCGATTACCTAGTAGCATCTCGGGTTTTCTCGGTATCATTCATCCGGTTCTTCGGTATCATTTCGCGAATTCTCGGTATCATTTGCCGGTTTCCTACTGAAATATGCCCGATTTATTACTGACATGGCCGAATAGGCTACTGACATAGTTTGGTTTAAGCGCCCCTTAGGGTGCGGTTTTGTAGCTTTCCACCTATCCTGGATACCCTGGGCATAGGGGAGATGGCGGTTATCTCGAACTACTGGGTGTCCACTAAATCAGGGGAAGTCCAGCGTAACCCCATTTTCACTTAATTGATGCCCGCGAACTCTTTCTGACCCCTTGTAGAAACTGCCTCTATTTCAGGCCTGGTCTTCCACCGGCGGTGCATCCACATCCATTGATTGGGATAGGTTTTCACATAAGTTTCGATTACCCGGGTGTAGCGGTTCACCGTTTCCAGCACATCCGCTTCGGGGTCATGGGTAACCGGAATTTGGATTTCCTTTTCCACCTGAATTTTAAACTGGTGATCTTCACCCCGAACCGCGAACGCCGGCACAATGGCCGCCCCGCGCCTTTGGGCAATGCGGGCCACGCCCGATTGGGTCCAGGCCAGCTTTTCAAAAAACGGCACAAAAACCCCATCCTTACCCGTGTCCTGGTCGCATAGCATCAGGATGACGTGGTTCTGACGCAGCGCCTCAATAATGCCCCGAAGCGCCATGCCCCGCTTGATCATAGTGGCCTTGAGCTTTTCCGTGCGAAGCGAAGTGATCAGCGTATCAAAGCGGGGATCATAAACAGCTTTGGCCACAGCCGAAGTGGGATGCCGCGAGGCCAGATAGGCCCCCAGCAATTCCCAGTTTCCCAGATGCCCGGTCACCAAAAAAACGCCCTTGCCCCGGTTGATCGCGTTTTCCAGATGTTCCCAGCCTTCCACTTGCGCGATTTGGGAGACGACCGTTTGGCGGGGCATGTTCATCCACCGGACCACCTCAAACAGGTTTCGCCCCAGCCCTTCCCAAACCCGCATTCCCAATTGCTCTACTTCTTCATCGCTTAAACCTGACGGATAGGCGGTTCGAATGCTGTGAAGCGTATTGCGGCGCTCACCACCGGCCAAATTGAAAATGGCAACTCCAAATACCCGGCCCAACCGCCCTGCCTGCTCGTACGACAAAAACCCGATTAAAAAAATAAGGGTTCGGGAACCGTAATAGATGAGATCGTTTTTAATTTTCCGAAGAGGTCTCTTCATTTCAATGTCTCTCACTTTTTTTGAACGTCGCCGAGTTTTTTTTAAAAAACCGGCTCGCTCAAAATGAAAGCAAGAAACATTCCCTAATCACTACAATCCCAACTACGGAAAATGGCTTTTTAATTGGCCTTAAAACGGGTTGAAAAATTTATTTAGTGACAGTCATATCAAATCGAGAATTTTCATATCAATTTGATATGACTGGTTTACGCACATTTTCAGATCTTGGAAATGAAGTGAATAATATATTTAACTCCCAGTCACTCCGTTGTTTCCGCGAAAATATTTAAATCATTCACAGAGAACGCCGGGTTTTAAGGAGTTTACGGATTTCTTCATAAAATCACCGATAAGTCTTACCGGTTAAAGTTTAATCTGTCGGGCAATTGGTGAGTAAGCCAAGCCTATCGAATCACAGACCCTGTTTATCTAATGCCGGTAACTTTTCGCCGTATCCCGGATACCCTCGGCATAGGGGGTGGGCATTATCTTGAATTCCTTTTCAAAGGCGGCCGACGAGAAAAGATAGTCCCTGTCGTACTGGTAAAGCATCTCCCCCAGTTCTTTAATCTCCCGTTTAAACAGCCCCGCTACCCTGATCATCCAGGGTGGTAACAGCTGGAGGGACTTGGGGGTTACCCCCATCGCCTGGGCCGATGCCAGCGCCAGGTCTTCAGCGGTCAGCGGGTCCGGGGCGGTGGGCAGGTGCCATACCCTCTGGCCTCCCGGCAGGTCGTCCCTCAGGCCCAGCTCGGCGGTGGCCCTTGCCGCGTCCAGCGTATAGGTCAGTGAATGGCGGTACTTGCCGCTGGCCATCCATTGGGGGCTTTTGCCTGCGGCCAGGTTGGCGAAAATCATCATATTGGGAATGCCGTTTTTGGCGCCAGGCCCGTAAAAATCCGCCGACCGGGCGATGCGGGCATCCAGGTTGCCCTTCTGGGATTCCTGCAGAAGCGTGTGCTGAAGTTCGGCGCGGATTTTTCCTTTTTCGGACAGAGGTTTCGCGGGAGTCTGTTCCGTCATCCAGCCCTCCACGGGGCCGTAGAGGTAGAGATTGTCAAAAAACACCAGCCGCGCGCCATGTTCCCGGCAGGCGGCAATGGTGTTCTGGATAATTTTCGGCCACTGCACTTTCCACACTCGGGAATCGTAAAGCAGACCCGCCGTCAGGTAGACCACCTGCGAACCGCTCACCGCCCGTCTGACCGCGTCCGCGTCCAGAAGGTCCGCCGCCACATGCTCTCCGCCCAGTTCAAGGTTTTGCGGTTTGCGGCTGACCAGCCGCAGGGGTTCTTCCCGTCGGTTCAGTTCTTTCGCCAGTTCGATTCCGATGATCCCGCTGGATCCTAAGATGGTTTGTAACATTGAGGGCCTCTTATGATGAAATTTTGAAGTTACCTGCCAGGAGCCGATTCCCCACCCCTCACCCACTAGGTGAGGGGTGAAGATTGGTAATACCAATTGGATGGCAATTGGTACAAGGCGACTGGTGAGACTTGGTTATCCCAACTTTATGAATAAAAAGTTGGGACCAGGTACGATAGCGTTGTTTCGAAATTGATAGCAAGGGAGCTTTTGTTTATTGCGGGTTAAAATATAATCTGTTGACTTGGTTCCTTTATTAGTCGAACGAAAATCCAAAAAGGCGGAATATCCATGAAAGTATTTTTAACCGGCGGCAGCGGCTTTATCGGGCATTGGGTGGTCAAAGAACTATTGGCCCAAGGCCATTCCCTTCGGCTTTTGGTCCGCAACACCGCCAAAATCCCATCGCTGAAAACCATGCCGGGCGTTGAGCTGGTGGAAGGCACCCTTTACGACCAGCCGGTCATCGAAAAGGCCCTACAAGGCTGCGACGCTTGCGTGCATATCGCCCTGGGCTGGGGAGAAACCCCCACTACCATGCTTCAAAACGACACGGCAGCCACCGCCTTTTTGCTGGAAGCGGCGGAAAAAGCCGGTGTGAAGCAGTTTCTTTACACCTCTTCCACGGCGGCGGTAGGTGAATTCCGCCCGCTCATGAATGAAAGCATCGATCTGAGACCGGTGGACCTTTACGGCGCTACCAAAGCCTCTTCGGAGGCCTATCTATTGGGTTTCGCTGCTAAAGCCCACATCCGTTGCAACATCATCCGTCCCGGTTACACCTTCGGTAATCCGGCTTTTGTTGATGGAGTCACTCAGCCCGACAAGCGTTTTAGCCAGATCGTCGCGGCGGCGAAAAAGAATGAACCCATCACCGTCACCCAGCACGACGGCACCCAGTTCATCTGGGCTGGCGATCTGGCGAAGTTGTACAGCGCCGTTTTAAACAGCAACCTGAACCGCCGCATTTTCTTCGGCCTGTCCAGCGAGTTTGTGACCTGGGAAAAAGTGGCTCAAAAGACGATTGAGATGACGAATTCTAAAAGCAAGATTGTGGTGGAAGACAAGGGCTGGGACGCCAAACCCATGCTCTTTGACATGAGCCTAATTAAAAAAGAATTTGGCCTGGATTTTGTGGCCTCACCCGAAATCACGAAGCATTTGGAGTATTTCGATAAGTGGGCTCAAAACTGAAAGATTTTGAAAAGCGGCTGGATAAAACCACCGCCAAAATTTTATTGGAGAAGAAAAATAATTTGTGCGATCAATATTTCATTTTTTTAGTTTCGCTTTTTGAAACTCTTTCAAGTTCAACGTCTTGTTCTTCGTCGTTCATCAATACACCTAATTCAACATTTGTGCCAACCGGTCCTCTTAACATTTTTATCACTTCAGATAACGGTTTATTTACAACCGATTTTCCATCTATTGAAATAATTTTGTCGTAGGGTGTAATACCGGCTAAATCCGCCGGACCCTTAGCGACTAAATTTCTAACAACAGGGATGTAATTATTACCATCTAAAGTAAGTATCATTGTAGAAATGCCTACATAACCATTGTTATTCTCATTTTCACTCTCAACTTTTTTACAGTTCGGAAAATTTTTTAATATTCGATGAGCTATCAATTGACAAGATACTCTTTCATCTGAATTATCAGAGGCGCCCCCACCATCACAATAGAAAGCCCTTTGATTGCTATTTCCATCGTAAATAGATATCGAAACATATATGAAATAACTCCCAGCTGTATAACCATTAGTTGTGTAAGTTTTACTAGTTATATAATCAGGAGAATACGTGGATGTTGTACTCGTTCCAGAATAATTACCCCAAACACTGCCAGAGTTGGTATTTATTGTTCCGTTATCATTTGTATATGAAGTAGTCGTGTGTCCTCGCACATATTCTGGAACAGTGATTGTTTCTGGAGGAACATAATATGTATGGTAATCGTTGTCGACTTTTATAACCGAAATGAAATCGGGATGCTTATTTAACTTAACAAACTTATAACCTTTCATTTCAAACAAACATCTCAGAAAAAAAGACAACTGTTTCTTTTCTATTTCATTACTATCGTTATCTTTTGAATCAGAAAAAATGCTAAAAGTTTTGTACTTAGAAACATCAAAATCTGGATCGGAGTAAGTTGTGATATTTTCCGGCCCCAAAGTTAACAAAGCAGGTTTTATTTTGTAGTAATAACTTGAAAGAGTCGTACAACCGGTGCACAGAGAAAAGAAAATCATTGAGCAGAGAAATTTTGTCATTAAAAACCTTAGTTTTTTATACGGCGATTATAAACTTTAAGGAATTTTTGCCAAGTGGCCGGAAATGAGCCAAAACCCCAAAAAACCTGCCACAGAAGAAAAAGACATTAAGAGAATATTCCACTTTTCACTAACCAGAAATCAATTTATACATTTCTAAAATTTCAGAGCTAAGCGTATAACCATTTTCCAAAATTAAATTGTAAATTATTCTTTCAGTTTCAAAATTCTTTTTCTCAACATAATCCAGAGCCTCTTCGATAAGCTTTTTCAAATCTGTTAAAGCGTGAGGTTCCGGCACAACCCCAGAAAGAGAATGGACAAAAATATTATCAATTTGATTGTTTGCTTTCCTTTTTTCAACAATTAAAGTTACAAACTGTGACTCCGTTTTCCCTCCGTGAGCAATATATGTGTCACGTTCTCCTATAAACCAATCATGGCTTTTTATCTTTACTTCATCTCTTTTAAAAACTTCACGCTGTTGAAGCATTACACCCCAACCCTTGCTAGGTTTAAAACATTTTCCATATTGAATAACGATGTATGAAAAAAGCGCCCTTCCCCTCATTTCCAGTCGTTCTTCTGCTGACATTTCTAAATAAATGGCAATTGCTTCATTCACTTCCATTAACGTGTTTCTTACAAAACGATAACCACAAAGTAATTTTTTTGGAGACTCATATTTGTAATCCTTTAGAACATCATTTAAATTTATGAGGTCTCGTTTAATTCCATCTTGGTAGGTTCTTTTTATTTGAACTTCAAGCTGTCGTTTTTCATTCCTCTTAATAAATGTTTCCAATTAAAACTCCTTAATAAAAAAAGCCCTGACCTCTTTCGAGAACAGGGCTTTCGCACTTCAAAACTTACAACTTATCGTCTTAAGAGCAGCCGCTGGAAGTACCGCAGTTCAGGCACTTATAGCAGGCGGCGCTTCTCACCATGATGGTGCCGCATTCGGGGCAAGGCGGAGCGTCGGACTGGGACTGAAACACGCCCTTTTCCCGCTTTTCCGAATCGCTGTGAACTTCGCCCTTCGCATGAACATGCGGAGCCTCAACCGCCGGAGCATGGGCCGTGGCGGCCGCGTGCTTCGGGGCGATTTCCACACCCTCGGCTAATTCCGCCGAGCCTCTTTCACCGGCTGGCAGAAACTTCAACGCCATCCAGCGGAAGATATAGTCGGTGATCGACTTGGCGAAACGAACTTCCGGGTTATTGGTGATACCCGACGGCTCATAACGGCTGTGGCTGAACTTGTTGATCAAGACTTTCAGCGGCACGCCGTATTGGAACGCCAGAGAAATAGCGGTGGCAAAGGAATCCATGAGACCGGAAACCGTCGAGCCTTCTTTGGACATGGTGATAAACACCTCGCCCGGGGTTCCATCCTCGAACTTGCCGACGGTGATATAACCCTCGTGGCCCGCGATGGAGAACTTGTGGGTGATGGCTTCGCGCTCATCCGGCAGGCGGCGGCGGGCCAGTTTGGCCGTCGCGGCTTTGCCGTTTTCCAGGTTGGTGGAAAGAGGCTGGGACCGTTTGCAGCCGTCGCGGTAAATAGCGACCGCCTTCAAGCCCAGTTTCCAGGACTCGATATAGGCCTGCATGATGTCATCCACTGTGGCTTCGTGGGGCAGATTGACGGTTTTGGAAATCGCGCCCGATAGGAAAGGCTGAACCGCGGCCATCATGCGGATGTGGCCCATGTAATGAATGGAACGGGTTCCGTTCATCGGCTTGAAAGCGCAATCGAACACGGTTAAATGTTCGGCCTTCAGGTGCGGCGCGCCCTCGATGGTGTCATGCGCTTCGATGTAGGCCAAAATGTCCTTCACCTGGCTTTCGCTGTAGTTCAAATGCTTCAAGGCGTGCGGAACGGTTTGGTTGACGATCTTGATGACGCCTCCGCCCACCAGCTTTTTGTATTTCACCAAAGCGATATCCGGCTCGACACCGGTGGTGTCGCAATCCATCAGGAAGCCGATGGTGCCGGTCGGCGCCAGAACGGAAACCTGGCCGTTGCGGAAGCCCCATTCTTTACCGTGGGTCTGGACTTCTTTCCAGACCGCCTGGGCGGCGATGAAAAGCTCGTCGGAGACGCCTTCGCGCTTGATCTTCGCGGCTTCGGTTTGGTGCATCTTCATGACTTTCAACATGGGTTCCTCATTGCGGGCATAACCCTGGAAAGGACCCACTTCTTTGGCGATCCGGGAAGACATGAGATTGGCCTCGCCCTGCATGAGAGCGGTGATGACCGCGGCATAGTTGCGGCCGCTTTCGCCGTCGTAAGGCAGACCGCGGGACATGAGCAGGGCACCAAGGTTGGCGTAGCCCAGGCCCAAAGGACGGTAGTCATGCGAGTTGCGCTCGATCTGCTTGGTGGGGTAGCTGGCGTTATCCACGGTAATTTCCTGCGCCAGGATGGTGACATCCACGGCGTGCTTGAAGGCTTCGATATCAAACTCATCATCTTCATTGCGGAACTTCATGAGGTTGAGCGACGCCAGGTTGCAGGCCGAATCGTCCAGGTACATATACTCGGAGCAAGGATTGGAGGAGTTGATACGCGCCGTGTTGGACGAGGTGTGCCATTGGTTGATCTTGGTGTCGAACTGCATGCCCGGGTCGCCGCAGATCCAGGTGGATTCGGCGATCATGCGCAATAGGTCCTTGGCCTTGTAGGTATCCATGGGAGCGTTGTCTTTGCGGGCTTTGGTGGTCCAGGTTCCGTCGCTGGTGGCGGCGGTCATGAACTCGTCG
>Ga0302320_10027658_pt1 | contig 10919 bp, 10 predicted proteins | sample Bog_T0_3_FD_202130 | JGI IMG/M metagenome (GOLD analysis project Ga0302320, IMG submission 202130) | Peat permafrost microbial communities from Stordalen Mire near Abisko, Sweden - Bog_T0_3 | ecosystem: Environmental > Terrestrial > Soil > Wetlands > Peat | place: Sweden: Abisko, Stordalen Mire... | reverse complement strand
GACCCCCATCGGTTGGCTACAGCGTGAGGTCGGCGTCATCGCTGGCGCTACAGGCATACCGATCCCGATGTTCAACGGGATCTGGGCTGAGTCACGTCACCCCGACGCGGCCACGGTCGCCGGCCTATTGGCCCGTCTCGACGCCACGGGACTTCCCTACTGCATGCAAGTGCGGCCGGGGACTCCGCCGGACATCACCGACCAGGCGCTTCAAAGAGGCATGAGGCGAGAAGGTGATGTTCCGCTGATGATTCTCGAGACCCCGTCGGCGCTCAAATCTGCCCGACGTGTCAACACACTGGCTATCCACGTCCTCACGCCTGGCGAAGTCGGCCTCCACGTGAGTGTTGCGGCCGAGGACTGCGGTATGCCGGAGGAGCTGTTGAGCCAGCTGATGAGCCCGGATCTTCTCCGAGCCAAAGGCGTGCACTGCTACGTCGGCGAATGGGAGGGAAAAGCTGTCACGACCGGCCTCGGAATAACGGTCGGCCACTTCGCCGGGATTTTCAACATCGCCACACCAGCGGCTTTCCGGGCCGCGGCTACGGGGCTGCTCTCACGGCGCGGATCGCTTCCGATGCGTTCGCTGCGGGAGCAGACTGCGCGTGACTGCAGTCGAGTCCGTCTGGTTACAACCTCTACGAGCGCCTCGGCTTTCGGGCCATCGAGCGCTGGGAGTGCTGGGTACCGCAGGCCCAAGAGGACTCAACCTCGAGCGGGTGAGCGAGGAGCGGTTGGCAAGGAGGCTGTGACCCGATTTGGCGGTCGCTTAGCTCACGGTGCCTCGACATCTTCACCGAGATGTTCGATCACCTTGGCGAAGACTTGGGAGAGGGTCTTGAGCTCCACAGGAGTGAGCACGTCTATGAAATGCTGACGAACAGATGCCAGATGTTGCGGAGCTGCTGCCTGCAGGGCTTCCCACCCCGTCTCTGAGAGCGACACCTCGGCGCCTCGTCCGTCGTCGGCGCTTTCCTGCCGGGTCACCAGACCGCGACGCTCCATCCGGGCTACATGGTGCGACAGCCGGCTCGTCGACCACATCAGCCGCCGGGCAAGTGCATTGGCCCGCCATCTGCGACCTGGCTTTTCGCTGAGGGTGGACATCACGTCGTAGTCCGAGTCCGAAATCCCCGAGTCGCGCGACAGATCGCGACTGATCTGCAGATCGAGCAGAGCCCGCATGCGACGGTACCCGCGCCAGGCCCGCGCCTCGTCCGCGTCCAGCCACCGCGGTGTCGCCATATGGCTAACAATAGACGCTGTTTGTTGACATGTCAGCAACTTGCTGGTTAGGTTGCCGGATATGTCATGTACTTCGGGAGCGGCCGACCGCACCGAGAAACATGCGGCTGTCGGCCTGCTTAGACGGCTTGTGACGCTCTTCGCCGGTCTGGCGGGTATGGGACTCAGCCTGGCCCTGTTAGTTCGGGCCAACTTCGGCTTGGACCCATGGGACGTCTTGAACCAGGGCGTCGCCCGCCACATGGGTATCCAGCTCGGCTGGGCGGTCGACCTCATCGGCGTCCTGGTCCTGTTGACCTGGATCCCCCTTCGACAGTGACGCGGGGTGGGAACGCTCTCCAACGTTATCGTGGTCGGCATCATCGTCAACTGGGTACTCGACGTGCTCTTTTGCCCCCATGGACTACCAACAAGAATGGCTGTGCTCGGTGCGGCGATCGTGCTCAACGGGCTGTCCACGGGCTACTACATCGGTGCCGGACTTGGACCAGGACCGCGTGACGGGCTGACGACAGGTTTTGCGGCTAGAGGGCATTCGGTCCGGGTAACCCGCACGGTCATCGAGGTCTCAGCCCTCGTCCTCGGCTATTTCCTGGGCGGCTCGGTCGGAGTGGGAACCATCGCCTATGCGGTTTCCATCGGCCACTTATCCACATATTCCTTCCCCGTCTCAGCCTGCCCGCACCGCCGCGAAGAAAGGCCAACAAAAACCCGACTTACAACAGCTGAGTTTCGGAATGAAAGTCTCCACCCCGGTTTTGACGACAACCGGTCCGGCAAGAGACTCCCGATCGCAGAAGGTTTTCACTGCGGCTGAGTACGACGGCCAAAACCACGAGGAAGATCACCAGCGCGACCAATATAAGGTCGAGGTCAGCGAGACCGAGGACGCGCCGAGAAGCCGTCGCAGGCGCGCCACAACCCGTCCTCGCCGGTCTCGGACATCTCACGGTGTTCGGCTCAACTGCGTTCAACTTCGTGCCGGTCGGTGAGAGCTGGGCCGAACAGGCCGCAAGGCTCGGCGACGAATTCGTCTCAAACGCCGTTGTACCCATGGGAGCCGCCGAGGTGAGGCAGCCATCGAGACGCTGTCGCAGAGCATCTCCACCCGGCGGAGCGACAGCGACTCATCTTGGTCGCCAAGGATGTTCGCTGAGAACTCCTTGAACGCTCCGTGGTAGCCAAGCGCGTTTTCGTCCGTCACTGAGGTCGTGAGCTCACGGGCCGAAAGGCTCCGTCTCGCATGCGTCGTGCCAAGGATGCCGCCGCCGACCACGATGACCCGAGATGCGCAGGCTCACCAAGTTACTTCTGCAAGGCAGTCGCCAAGAATGCTTATGGACAGGTCCAGCTCTGCCCGGGAGACTGTCAGTGGAGGAGACAGTGTCAGCACGCTGCCCATGGTGGTCTTGAAGGACAAGCCCCGCCGCAGGGCGGCATAGAGCACGCAGTCCGCCTCGTCTATGGCCGGGCCACCTTTCGCTGTGAGGAGTTCCACACCTACAAGCAGTCCTGCCCCGCGAACGTCCCCGATGACCGAGAGATGAGCGGCCATGGCCCGCAGCTCGGCGAGCAAGTAGTCGCCAAGCTCGGCTGCCCTCGAGACGAGGCCCTCTTCAACGATCACCTCCAAGGTGGCAAGCGCCGCTGCCGCCAGGACGGGGTTCTTCTCGTGGGTATAGTGCCCGATCGCCTTGTCAGCCATCACGTCAAGATCACTTCGGGCCAACACGGCCGCCAGTGGCAACATGCCACCCCCGAGCGCCTTGCCCAAAACGAGGATGTCGGGCGACACGCCCACGTGCTCGTGCGCGCAAAAACGACCGGTCTTTCCCAGCCCCGTCGGGATCTCGTCGAAGATGAGCAGCGTCCCGCTCTCGTCGCAGGCGCGCCGGACCTCCGGCCAAAAGCCGGGTGGGGGCAGGTAGGGAACTGCTCGGATCGGCTCGGCCACGACGGCCGCGACGTCCGACTCGCTCTTGAGCGCATAGCCGACCATTCCGGCACAGGCCATCTTGCAGCGCTCAAGCTCCGGCGCACCGCCTGCCGACTCGAAACCGTAGGGGCAGCGAAAACAGGAAAACGGCGGCACATGCTCGGTGCCGGGCAGAAGCGGCCCAATCCCGCCAGAGCGAAATAGCGCTTCGCCCCCGACAGAGGCGGCGCCGAAGCCGGCGCCGTGAAATGAGTCCCAGAAGCTGAGCGTTTTGAACCGCCCCGTGGCGAGCCGAGCGATCTTCAGGGCGATCTCGACCGCCTCTGAGCCGCCGGGCGCGAACAGCACCTTCCAAGGACCGCCCGGAACCATCGTGCACAGGGTCTCGGCCAGTTTGACGGCGGGCTCGCAGGTAAATCGGCGAGGCGCAAAGCAGAGCGTCTCCATCTGGGCCTGCACCGCCGCCAGCACCCTTGGGTGCGCGTGGCCAATGTGGTGCACCGAGTTACCGTGAAAGTCGAGATAGCGCCGCCCGTCGGCGTCCTCCAGCCAGGAGCCCTCGGCCTTTACGACGGCGCTCAAACACGGCGTCGAAAGAGTCTGACGAACAAAGACGGCCTCGTCACGCGCCAGCAAGCCCAAAGAAACCTCGCCCAAAGCGTCCTCCGCCCATCGAGCGCGGTTCGAGCTTAGGTTGACGTCGCCTTCGCTCTGGTGCAAAGAGTCCACGCGAGTCCCTTCAACAGCCCGTCGTCAGGGCTTCTCGCCTGTGGCCAGGCGCGCCTCGATGCTGTCAAGGACCGGGAAGACGTCTACCAAGCTGTCGACGACATAGTGGGCGCCTGCCCGTTCAAGCCTGTCGGTCGCCACCTGGGTTAGCCGGCTCTGCTCGTCTGAGGGCAGGGCCGTGAACTCTTTGACGGTGAGGCCAACCTCGTTGCCGGTAACGGCAACTCCGACTGACCACATGCCGCCATTTAGCCCCTCTTCGATATCTACAGCCGTGTCACCGATCTTGACTACCGCCTCGACCGGGCTGAGGGAAAGTTTGATCAAAGCCTGCAATGCCATGAACGGGCCCGGCCGTCCCGCTGGAGTGTCGCCGGCGCAGATGGTGATATCCGGCTCGTAACCCTGCTCCTTGGCGGCCCGGACGACGACATCCATCACCTCGCGCGGATAGCCGGTCGTCGAGGCTATAGCGAGGCCTCTTTTCCGCAAAGCGGCAATGGTCTCCACCACTCCAGGGATCACATCGGAATGCTGCTCCACGGTTTTCACCTGCAAGGGCAAGAAACGCTGATAGAGGGCGTCGACGTCAAAGTCGTCGGGGCGTTTGCCGTGAACCTCCCGCCAACGCCGCGCGACCGACTCGTCACGCGTGATGGCTTGGATGTGATGCCACTTCGCCATGCCCATCGGGGCACGGGCCTCCTCGACGGTAATAGGCACGCCCGTCTCGGCGAAAGCCTGCACGAAGGTGGCGACGGGGGCCATGCAACCGTGATCGACCGTTGTGCCGGCCCAGTCGAGCACCACCGCCTTGAGCGGTCCGAAGTAACGATGAGCAGCTTGTAACGACATGGTCAGGCCTCCAGCCTCTTGAACAGCATTTGGATCCGGAATCTCAAAGCGGCGATCAAACCGCCGCGGCAGGGGCACGGTCATGCACCCCCATGTCTTCCAACACGGCCTCGATTGCCTGCAGGGCTCCCCTCATCTCCGCCTCGCCGAGTCGGCCGATGCATCCGACGCGGAAGGAATCGGCAACCGTCAGCTTGCCGGGATAAATCAAATAGCCCTTGTCGCTGAGGCGGTCGTAGAAATCGCCGAAATCGAACTTTGGGTCGGCCGGCATATGGAAGGTGACGATGATGGGCGCTTGAATCGCTCGCGGCAACAGACAGCTGAAGCCGAGCGCCTCCATCCCATCCACCAACACCTCGTGGTTACGGGCATAACGCGCCCCGCGACCTGGTACGCCTCCCTCCGCGGTGTGCTCGTCAAGCGCCTGCAAGAACGCCGCCACGACGTGGGTAGGAGGCGTGAAGCGCCACTGCCCGTTGTTCTCGAAACCCTGCCACTGGGCGAACAGGTCCAAGCTCAAGGAATGGGCGTTGCCCTTGCACTGCTCAAGCAACGAACGACCGATGAGTGCGAAGCCCATACCTGGAACGCCCTCAAGGCACTTGTTCGACGAGGCGGCGACCGCCGCAAAGGGGACTCGGCGGGCATCGAGCGCAAGGGCGCCGAAGGCGCTCATCGAGTCGATGATCAAGAGCCGGTTGTGGGCGGCCACGACCTCGGCCACAGCCTCGATCGGATTGAGGATGCCCGAGGTCGTCTCGCAGTGAACCACCGCGACGTGGGTGATGGAATCGTCGGCGCCAAGGCGGGCATCGACCATCTGCGGATCGACGCGTTCGTCTTCTCGCCACTCGAGGGCCTCCACATCGCGGCCCATCACTTTGGACATCTCGACCATGCGGGTGCCATAAGCACCGTTTACGAGCACAAGCAGCTTGCCGTCGCGCGGAACGAGGGAACCGATGACCGCCTCGACGGTGAATGTGCCCGAGCCTTGGAGAGGGACGCATACGTGCGACTCTTCGCCACCGGCAAGCGCCACGAGGCGGGCACGCATGTCGTTGTTCATGGCTATGAACGCCTCGTCACGCGACCCCCAATCGCGCAACATCGCCATTTTGACGCTATCGGAGGTCGTAAGTGGGCCAGGAGTCAACAAATAGGGCGGTTTCACGGGCATTTCTCTCATTTTAATTGGGAAGCCTTTCCTGTCACATGGGGGGCGACGAGGACATCTCGAGAGATGACCTTCACATTGACGTGCATCCCGAGCTCGGTGTCAGCGGCCGTCTCACTTCGTACGTCGACTCGAACGGGGATCTCACCCACCTGCACGACTAGGCGGGTTGTGGCACCTAGAAAACTTCGGTGCGTAACAAAGCCCTTGCCCGATGGGTCGGGGTCGATCGTCACGTCCTCCGGTCGCAACAAGACGTCGACAGCGTCGAGCACCCCGAAGGAATCGACGCCTCGCACTCGGCATTGCTGGCCGAAGACCACGACCTCGCTGCCCGCGCGTTCGCCGGGAACCCTGCTCGACACGCCGACGAACTCGGCGACAAAAGGGGTCGCCGGTCGAGCGTAGAGCGCGGCCGGAGTAGCGGTCTGCTGGTTCTGGCCCGCTGACATCACACATACCCGGTCGGCCATCGACAATGCCTCCTCTTGATCGTGGGTCACGAACATCGTCGTGATCGAGAGCCGCTGCTGCAGCGAGCGAATCTGGTCACGCAACTCCGCGCGTACCTTGGCGTCGAGCGCGGAGAGCGGCTCGTCCAACAACAGCACATGGGGCTCTATGGCAAGTGCTCTCGCAAGGGCAACCCTTTGTTGCTGGCCACCTGACATCTGGTGGGGGTACTTAGTGGCCTGGTCCGCCAACCCGACGAGCTCGAGCAGCTCACCCGCTTTTGCCCTGCGCTGGCGGGAACGTTGCCTGCGCATACGAAGGCCGTAAGCGACATTGTTGAGGGCGTTCATGTTCGGGAAGAGCGAGTAGCTCTGGAACACCATCCCCATGTCCCTTCTTTGCGCACTCACCCTGCCGAGATCCTCGCCGTCGACTACCACCCGTCCCCCGTCGAGCCTCTCGAAGCCCGCTAACACCCGTAGCGCCGTCGTCTTGCCGCAGCCAGAAGGCCCGAGCAGGGCGACGAACTCCCCGGGCTCGATCGAGATGGAAAAGCCGTTGAGGGCCCGTGTCTGGCCGAACACGCGGAACAGATTGTCAAGCTCCACTCGCGCTCCGCCCGTCCGCGTCTCACCCGCGTAGGAACCCGATATCAAAGGCCCGTTTTGTGCTGTGGTCAAAGTGTCCCCGCCCTCCTGCGCGTGCGTCGAGACTGCGAACGGTCCACCGAGACGATCACGCTCAACAAGAGCCACGTACCGATGAGCGACATCATCGAGGCGGCTGTGGCGATATGGGCGTCCAGCTGGGAGAACTGGTAGATCCACACGGGAAAGGTAGTCCAAAGGTCGAGACTTGCCATCGTGAACTCGCCTAGCACGAGGGCGATTGTGAGCACGATGGCAGAAAGCATCGCCGCTCTCAGATTGGGAAGTATCACGTGCCACAAGGTGCTCACCCATCTGCCGCCGAGCGAGCGGGAGGCCTCCACGAGCGTCTTCAGGTCTATGGCCGCGAGCCCAGCATCTAGCGAGCGGTAGACGAACGGCAATGCCAAGATGACATAGACAAGAGCCAAGAGGTAGGGCGAGGCCCTGAGCCACAGCGGTGCCGCCTTGAGCACTCCCAAGATGAGCACGATCGGGGGGATGACGATGGGCAGGATCGTTACGAAATCAAGGACACGTCGCATCTTCGGCAGCTTCAGATGGACATAGGTCGCAGTAGGAACCATGAGCACCATCGTGAGCGCCGTTGTCACCGCGGCGAGGCGAAGGGACAAGAAGAAAGCAGAGGCGAACCCAGCAGTCGAGGGAATGGACTTGACCGCGTACAACGACAGCTGGTTCTGGTCGTTCTCGAAAGAGAACTTGAGGCCGGCATAAAGCGGGATGAGGAAGTACACCCCCGCGAAGAAAAGAACCACTGCTCGCCAGATCCGTAGCCGAGGCCTCCGCTCGCGGGCTGGGTCCGACTGGATCTGAGGGAGCTCACCGAGGGCCTCTTCGACCCCGATCTCGGAAACTACCGAAGCCATCTTGACGCCCTTTTGCGAACCAGCCCGTAGAGGATCATCGTGATCGAGAGAACGACGAGCATGCCGAAGCCGATGGCATAGCCGATGTGCTCCTCACCAGAGATCACATTCCCGTTGAGGACTTCGCCGATCTGGATCGGTGCCAAGGTCACGGTGCCCGCCGTCAACGTGTCGGCGGTTGCGTAGGCGGCGAATCCACTGCCGAAAAGGAGAAGCACGCCGCCGAGCACCGAAGGAAGAAGGAGAGGGGCGCCCACAGTGCGCCAGTAATTGAAGCTCGAGGCGCCAAGGTTCTCAGCCGCCTCGCGCCACGACGGGCGCAGCCCACCGAGTGCAGGGGTGATGACCAGCACCATGAGCGGAACCTGAAAGTACATGTAGACGATGACGACGCCATAAAACGAATAGAGGTTGAACCCGTAGTGCCACGGGTTTAGGCGGATCACGTTCAGCCACAAGGTCAACGCGCCCGTCGAGCCAAGCGTGGCAATGAACATGAAGGTCAAGTTGATGCCGCCGAAGTTTGCGAGCACCCCGGAAGCAGTGGCCACCAATCGGCGGAAGATGTTGCTGCGTGCGGTCTGGACGGCGTAGGCGAGGATCAGGCCGAGGATGCCCGGGACTATGGAGGTGATCGTCGCCAGCAAGATGCTGTTAACAAAGCCCACCCGGTAGGTGCCCTGCACAACCGTGTGCAGATTGGAGAGTGTGAGCCTGTTCGAGTTGCTCCGAAACGCCAGGTCGATGACGGCGAGTGTCGGGATGCCGAGGCCGAGAAGCGTGTAGATGACGAACGGCGCCATCGCAAGGGTGGGCCGAACGGCGCGAAGCAAACTCTTTATGCGAGCCTCTTTGGAAAGGTCGGCGCCTCCTGCCCGGGATACTGGGATCGCCGGGCCGAAGGCAGCCGCATCATTAACTGTCACATCAGTGGCACACGATTGGGCTCACGCCCCGGTGCCGACCTCGATCGGCCAGTACTTCGCGACGACGGTCTTCGCGTTCGCCAGCTGAGCCTGGGTCGGGAACTTGGTGACCCCGGCGGGTGCGGTCGGCAGCTCAGACAGCGCTTTCGCGTTCGCCAGGTGGTGCCCTACGAGGTACGGGAGCTCGATCGGACGAGCCTGGCCCTCGAGCCAGAGGTTCTGTCCGACTGACGAGTAGAGGTATTCCTCCCAAAGCCTTGCGGCCGCTGGGTCGGGCGCACCCTTGTTAATGGCCTGCGCGTAGTACGCCGCATAGGAGGCGTCGGTCGGGATAACGACCTTCCAGCGCTTGGCCCAGCCGTGCAGGGAGCTGATCTCCGACGCCTGGAGGTAGTCCCACCAGATGACGATATTGGTCGCACCAGTTTCGACCGTGCCGGGGCCAGCAACAGTGGCGACGAAGTTACCCGCACTGAGAAGCTTCTCGAAGTAGTCGACACCGGGCTTGATGTTGTTGAACGAGCCGCCGTTGGCGAGGGCCGCCGCGAACACTGCGGAGAAGGCAGCGCTGGCCTCTGTCGGGTTGTTGTTGATGCCAACCTTGTAGCCAATGCCAGGGGTCAGCATCTGTTTGAAGGAAGTCGGGCAGTGCTTGACGGTTTGGGTGTCACAGCCAATGGCCACGTAGCCGCCGTAATCGGCGTACCAGTCGCCATTGGACGCCTTCTGGGCGGTCGGGATGTTCGCCCACGTTTGCACCTCGTAGGGGGCGAGCCATCCCTTCTGGGCGGCCTCGATTCCGAAGCTCTGTCCAACGTCGAGGACGTCGGGGTCGTCGGAACGGCCAGCGTCTGCCTGGATTGCGTTCAGCTCGTCCTGGCTGGATCCCTCCGGGTTCTCCGAGTTGATCTTTATCCCGAACTCCCTTTGGAAGTCGTTGATGATCGTCCCGTAGTTCGCCCAGTTGTTCGGCAAGGTGATCACATTCAGCGTGCCTTCCGCCTTGGCGGCCGCAACCAGCGCCGTGTACGACGTGGCCGAACCAGCCGGGCCCAGCTTCGTCACGGTTGCCCAGTTGACAGATGACGACTTCGACGTCGCAGCCGAACCGGTAGCCGTCACGGCCACGAGACCGAGAACCGTTACTCCGGCAGCCAGTACTGCCTTGAGCTTCGTAAATGCCACTTCCCACCACCTCCGCGGGGTTACTGGAGCCACCGAACTGGCAGCCCGGCGGCAACATAACTTGCGGAAGTGAAGTCAAAATGGCCAATAAGCCACGTTCCGGCCACAAGTATCGGACTAAGAGTTAATTGAAGATGAACTGTTGTCGCCGACAATGACGAGTATCGAACACGAAGATGCCAAATCGCGCTGACGCCGGTCCGATCACCGAGGCGAATCGGCGGCGGCCCAGGGCGGTCGACGAAAACAAGACCGGGACAACCAGTCGAAGGCTTCTGCGTTCAGGCTCCGCGCCGGCGAGCTCGTAGCAACCGCTCGCCGTCTCTAGCCAGACGTGCTCGGTCCGCCTTGCCCGCCAGCGCTGTGGCTGGGTCCTCGAGCACAGATCCGACGAAATAAACTGAGCACCGCCCAGTCCAACTGCAGCCACAGGCCGCGAGAGCCGACACCTTTAAGCTCCGCACGTGACGGCGGCATAACGTCAGGTGAGACCGCAGCACTCTTGCGCGGTCGCATACCGCGTCACCATCGCTTGGCACCGAGACGAGCTGGAGAGTAGGCAACAAGAGCCCGGCACAGAGCCAAAGTTCATGTTCAGTACACCTATATGTAGTACAAGATTCACTCTTAGTTCACTTTGCATTAACCAACCTCAATCTCTAGTGAGGCGGCACCTCAATGCTTCGGACCTCGTCGTCAGTTAGCTCGCGGAAACCCGCAGGAAGACGGCGCTGAGAAATAGGGCTTCTACCTGCGACGATGCGAAGCGCAGGTCGGCTCACCCATGGTTGTCGGGGTTAGGAGTGACGTCGCAAGTGGCTCGGAATCCCTCAAAATCTTTGACGACATTCTGACCATGGCGTTGTGTACAGT
>Ga0302320_10027657_pt1 | contig 10919 bp, 10 predicted proteins | sample Bog_T0_3_FD_202130 | JGI IMG/M metagenome (GOLD analysis project Ga0302320, IMG submission 202130) | Peat permafrost microbial communities from Stordalen Mire near Abisko, Sweden - Bog_T0_3 | ecosystem: Environmental > Terrestrial > Soil > Wetlands > Peat | place: Sweden: Abisko, Stordalen Mire... | reverse complement strand
CCCGAGGCCGTACTCGAAGTGGAACTCGTGCTCGACACCCCCAGCGCCGTTGAAAGATTCTGATTGATTGAGATCAGTTGTTCCAGGCTATTCACGTTCACCAACTGGTTGATGTACTCGTTGGGGTCGGTGCTCGCGGTTGGGTCCTGGTTCTGCATCTCCGTCACCAGAAGCGTGAGAAAGTCGTTGGCCGAGATGGTGGCTGTGTTGCTGGCCGTTGTGCCGCTGCCGCCGGTTCCCGAGGCGCCGCCGCTTCCACCCGCCGGTCCGGTCATAGGATTCGCCATTGTGCCGGCCCCGGCCTGCGCCGAAGCCTCGTGATGATTCCAGATTCCCGATGTTGCTGCTGCCATGTTGCCTCCCTGTTGCTCGTCGTCCTTTTACCGCGGAAAACCTTTGCTCGCTGCCGCGGCCGCCTCAGGCCATCACCGAGATGTGTGTGCCCCCCAACGGGGATGCCCCATGGCCCGCGTCCGTTGCACTGGAACTCAATTGCGCCTCCCCGACCTGTACGGCTCTCGCCACACCTGTCGCTGCCCCGTTGTCCACCTGCCGGCCAGGCCCTGAACCCTGTCCATGCCCGCTTCCCTGCCCGGCCCCCTGCTGCGTCCCCTGGTGGCCGCTCTGTGCCATTCCGGTGTCTGTCCCGCGTCCCTCAGGCGCGGCCAGCGTCAGCGTCTCCACCGGCGTATGCCGCTCTGCCAGATGCGCATTCAACCCCGCCATCTGGCTGCCCAACGCAGCCGCCGCATCCGCTGAGGCCGGCACAAGCGAAGCGTGGATGCTGCCACCACTCGCATCGGCTCGCACGCCTACCCAGCCCAGTGCCGGATCCTGAAACCCCGCCTCGGCGCGGTGCGCCCCGGCATGAATCCAGCTCGTCCCCGGAGCCGGGGTCTCCGCATCCAACGCGCCAAAGGCATCGCGCGCGATCGGTGCCCCAGACAATCCCCTTGGTGCCTCCGCTGATCCATTCAGTCCCCCCGCATTCCCCCGCATCCCCGCCAGGTCCCGCGCCAGTCCCGGATTGGCCTCGTTCTGCCCCTCCGCCCCCGGCTGGCCTCTCATGAGCCCGCTCCCATGAGCCATCACGGCTCCTGACGCATCTGCATGCCCTGTGCGCGACCCCATCCCCGCGCCAGCCTCCTTGCTGGCAGCGCCGGGCTTGCCTCCGTGCAGCGAAACCCGGGCCGATGATCCTGCTTGAAACTCTGCGGGATCAACCGCTGCTGGCGCCTGCTCCAGCGCGGGAGTTGCTGGCGCGATCACCGGCCTCGCTGCTGCCATCATCCCGCCAGACTCCGCATGCATCCCGCCCGGAGCGTGCGCCATGGCCGTCGCCTTGAGCGGCTCCGCGGCAGCTTGTGCCTTCATTCCCCCGCTCAACCGCGTGACAGTCTCAAGCTCCGTGTCCTTCTCTTGTGCGGAAGCGGGCTCATTGCTTGCAAGTCCTGGCTCCGCCATCCTGCCGCGCGTTGGCTCGGTCGCTGGCGCGCTCGCTGCCGGCGACCGGGCTGGAGCCATCTGGGCTGGCCGAACCTCCATCTGCCGGCCCCCGGTGAGCATGTTCTCTGCGCTCCTGGGCCTGTCTTCTGTCCGGCTGCTTTCCACAGCCGGCAGCGAACTGCGACTCTTCCCGCCCGGAATCGACTCCGGCGCATCCTTCGCGCTCACCCACCCCTTGCCGCTTGGATCGGTCCAGGCGCCCGCGAGACTCCATGCCCCTCCTGCCCCCTGTGGGCCGCCTTGAACATTTGCGTTCGCGACCGTGGCCTCATCGCTCTCTCCCTTTGCCACAAGCGAGTGTCCGGCCTCAATTGGCGCTGCGCTGGGAGCAGAAGACACGACGGCAGTTGCAACCCCAGGAGTCCATGCCGGCAGGCAAGGCTGTGCCGTCATTGCCGGCATACCGGCCCCGTTCGCCGTCCGGGCATGCTCCATCCTGCCCATCTCATCGTTCGGGCTGCCGGCTGGCCCACTCTTTGCCGGAGCCGCCGCTGCCCGCGGCAGGGCCGCAACGTTCCGCGCCGCAGCGCTGCTGGTTCGCGGTTCGGTCCCGGCTGCCTGCGTCCCTCCCGTCGTGGCTGCTCTTGCCGCGCGATGAGGCTGCACCGCCCCCAGCCATGGCGTCACCGATCTTGCGCCACCTCCAGAGGCTCCGGATGCGAGGGTTGGCTGTCCGGTAGAGAAGGACTCCTGCACGAGCTTCCCCAGGTTCGTGGGTGCGCTCGTCGCACCTTCCTCCAGCTTGCCTGGAACCGCGCCCTCTCCGGTCCGCGCAGCCAGGCGGGCTTCGTCGAGATCCCCCTCTTCGACTCCGCCGGCTTTCGCGCTGCCGGTTCCGAAAGAGGCCAGCAGTCTCTGCCACGCGATCCCAAAGCTCTCTCCGCCCGGCTGCCGCGCGCCTGTCTTTTCCTGGCCCCATCCCGCCCGGCTCACCCCTGGAGCGCCCTGCGCCGGAGCAGCCAACCCCGGAGTGCCCACTTGCCCGGCAACACCCATATGCCCGGCAACACCCATATGCCCAGCAACACCCATATGCCCAGGTTGGATTGCGGCGGAAACGGTCATGCGGGAGAGAAGAGCAGATGGGGGGCCAAAGGGGATAGAGGAAGGGTTAGAGCAATGTCAGGGATTTGAAACAACGCATTCATTTTGGGAAAATCCCCGCTTCGCTTATGGATTCTCTCTCAAGCTTTCTTCGCCTCGGGCGCACTTGGCGCGGGTACTGCATCCCACGGCGCACTTCTCCCAAGCCCTGCCGGCTCCGGCCGCGCGCGTGTTGTCTCTTCTCCATGCAACCGGCCGCCGTACCAGTCATCGAGCGTCTGCTGTCCGCGCCGCGCCGCCTCGACCGCATCCCGCTCCTCCGTCTCGTCGATCAGGGTCTCGGCCTGCCGCCGCTCCACGCGCCTCAGCAAGAACTCCTCGCGCAGGTCGGCCACCTCTCCCTCGGACTCGGCAATGCGCGGCGTCAACGCGGTGGCGTGCGCGCTTGCAATCCGCATCTCCGTCACGCCCGCCACGCGGTCCGGCAACTCGCCGTTGCGCGCGCTCAACGTGATCAGTCCGCGGCCACGCCGTTCCCGCTCCACCGAAGCCCTCAGCGCATGCTCCAGCCGGCGCAGTTCCACCAGCGCAGACTCCACCGCCAGCCGGCTCTGCTCCTCCTCCAGGTTGCGAATGCGCAGAAGGCGGCGCAACGCGCGCGAGATAGCCATCGCTTACACCTCCGCCGCCAGTTCGGCCAGCCGCCGCCGGCAATCGGCAAAGCCAACCTGCTCGCCTACCTCCTGCGTCATGAAGGCCCGCATCGCTCCTCGTGCCCGCAGCGCGCGATCCAGATCCAGATCCGCGCCCGGCTTGTAGGCGCCAATGCGCACCAGGTCCTCCGATCGCGCGTACACGGCCATCAGCCGCCGCAGCAGCGCCGCCTGTTCGCGATGCTCGGGCTCGGTCACGGCCGGCATCAGCCGGCTGATCGAGTCCAGCACCTCGATGGGCGGATACCAGCCCTCGGCCGCCAGCGACCGCGAAAGCACCACATGCCCATCCAGAAGCGAGCGCACCGCGTCCACCAGCGGATCCTGCTGGTCGTCGCCCTCCATCAGCACCGTATAGAACGCAGTAATCGATCCCACCCGGAACTGCCCCGTCCGCTCCACCAGCTTCGCCAGCCGGGTAAACACCGAGGGCGTATACCCTTTGGCCGTCGGAGGCTCGCCTGCCGCCAGCCCGATCTCCCGCGCCGCCATGGCAAAGCGCGTCAGCGAGTCCAGCACCAGCAACACATGCTTGCCCTGGGCGGCAAAGTACTCAGCCACCGTTGTTGCGGCCAAAGCTGCTCGCATGCGCAACAGCGGCGACTGGTCTGAGGTGGAAACCACCACCACCGAGCGCGCCCGGCCCTCCACGCCCAGCGCGTCTTCCAGAAACTCGCCCACCTCGCGGCCGCGCTCGCCCACCAGCCCCACCACGGTCACATCGGCCTCGGTGTTGCGCGTCATCATGCCGATCAGCGTGCTCTTGCCCACACCCGATCCGCCAAAGATGCCCACCCTCTGTCCCCGGCCCACGGTCAGCAGCGCGTCGAGAACGCGAATCCCGGTGCCCAGCGGCATGCGAATCGGCGTCCGGTCCAGCGGCGGCCTCACCACCCCTTCCAGGGGCAATGCCTGGGCAGGAGCCGGGGGGCGCAACTCGTCGATCGGCTTGCCCAGGGCATTCAGCACCCTGCCCATCAAAGCCGGGCCCACATCAATCTCCGGGCGTACGCCCAGCGCTGAGACCGGATCTCCAAAGCGAACTCCCTCCGTGCTCTCCACCGGCATCGACAGCACATTCGACCCGCGAAAGCCGATCACCTCGGCCAGGTGCGGCATCCCCAGCCGGTCCTGAATCTCGCAGCACTCGCCCACTGAGACCGGCGGACCGGCCGACTCGATTGTCTGGCCTACCGACTCGAGCACCTGCCCGCGCCACCGCCAGGGCTGGCCTCGTTCCAAGCGGGCAAAGTACCGCTCCAGTTGTCTCGACATCGCCGCACTCATCGGCGCTCCTCGCGGCCCGTTTCCACCGCTCCTTCCCGGCTTGCTGCCTGCGGCTTCCGTGCCCCCAGCGCCCGGTCAAAAAAGCCGCGCTCAATCTCGCCCAGTTGGGCGCGAATCCCCAGATCCACCGAACCCACGCCCGCCTCAATCTCGCAGTCGCCCAGGCGCATCCCCTCTCCCGCCACCAGGGTCGGTTTCACGGCCAGGTTCGGCAGCAGCTTGATGGCCTCAGCCCAAAGTTCCAGATCGTCGGCAGGAACCCGCAGCCGCACCTCGGTCGTCGCGGCTAGTTGGCCCAGGGCCACCCGCACCGCCCCGGTCAGCAGCAACGGATCCATCTGGGCCTCGCGGCGCAAAATCCGCGCCGCCACTGCCAGCGCCAGCATCACCACTTCCTGCTCCACCCGCTCCAGAAAGCGGTCGCGTGCCTCGGTAAAACTCTCGATCAACGCCGCGGCCTGGCTCGCCTGCCGCTCTTCCCGCTCGGCCTCGGCCGCCCGGCGCGCCTCGTGCTCGGCAAGCCGCCCCTCCTGCCGGCCTCGCTCCCGGCCAGCCTCAAAGGCACGGGATGCCTCCTCGGCCGTTCGCTGTTCGAACTCGGCGCGCACACGCAACTCAATAGCCCGGTCTGCAGGTTCCTCTGCGCTGCCCGCGCTCGGACTCTCCGCGGCCTCCGCGGGCACAGCCCAACCCGCCCACACGGCTGCGGGAGCATCCGGGCTGCCCAGATACTGAAAGATCTCAATCTCGCCCGCCGAGCCCATTGAATTCAGGATCCCCTTTTCCTCCATGCAAGTTGTCTAAGCTCTGTTGTCCGAGGTTACCGGCACCGGGCCGAGTTTCGACCTCGTTGTGCCGCTCCAGGGCCGTGGGACTGAGCCTGTTCCGTCATCCCTACTCCCCGTTCCCTGTTCCCTCTTCCCAACTCCCTGTTCCCTCTTCCCAACTCCCTGTTCCCTCTTCCCAACTCCCTGTTCCCTCTTCCCTACTCCCCGTTCCCTGCCCTCACGCCAGCATTTCGTCGCCGGTTTCCAGCTTCAAGACCACCTTGCCCTCGGCCTCCAGCCGCCTGGCCAGGCTGAGGATCTCCTGCTGCGCCTGCGCCACCTCCCGCGAACGTACCGGGCCCAGAACCTCCATGTCCTCCTTCAGCATCTCCACGGCCCGCGAACTCATCGACTTGAAGATCTGCGCCCGCAGCTCATCGTGGGCGCCGCGCAGGGCCAGCGCCAGTTGCCGCTTGTCCACACCGGAGACGATCTCGCGGATCGTTGCCGGCGGCACCGTCACCAGGTCCTCAAACGTGAACATCAGGTTGCGAATGCTCAGCGCCAGTTCCGGCTGCCCGTCCTCAATCGTCTCCAGAATCTTCTTCGACTCCTCGGCGTTCAGCCGGTTCAACAGGTCGGCCACAGCCTTGAAGCCGGAGTAACTTTTGCGGGCCGTGTCGCCCACGCTCTCCAGCCGCCGGTGCAGGATGTGCGCCACCTTCTGCGCCATCTCAGGCGAGAACTGGCGCATCTCCGCCAGTCTCTGAATCGACACCACCTTGTGTTCCTCGCTCAGGTTGTCCAGCACCATCGAGGCCCGCTTCGGGTCCAGGTGAGCCAGCACCAGCGCTATCGTCTGCGGGTGTTCCGAGTCCAGAAGCTTGCCCAGTTGCTGTGGGTCGGTGCGCTGCAGCTTGGCCAGGTTGCCCTGCGCGGCCTCCTGCGCGCGCCGCACCAGCATCAACAGGTCGTCGGCGCGCTCCTTGCCGAAGGTCTCCATCAGCAGGCGGGTGGCGTAGTCCAGCCCGCCGTGAATCATGAAGTTCTGCGTCTCCAGCAGCTCCCAGAACTCCTCCAGAATCTCGGCCGACATCTCCGGAGTGACACCGCGCAGATCGGCCAACTCCTCGGTCAGCCGCTGCACATCCACCTCCGGCAGCGCGCGCAGAATCTCCTTGGCCAGCCCCTCGCCCACTGCCACCAGCAGAATCGCCGCCTTGCGCAATCCGGTCATGTTCGCCGTCTGGCGGCGGCGCTGTGCTCCGTTCTCGCTCCCCTGCTCTGCCAAGGCCCCGTTCCTTTCTCTTCTCCGGCACTCGCTCCTGCATGCGTTCGCCCTGCCTGCGCACCGCCGTCCCTCTCCGGCACAGAGCTAATCGGAGTGAATCCAGCTCTGCAACAGGCGCGAACTCTGCGTCGGCTCGCGCTTCAGATGCGAGGCTACCTGCTCGAAGATCTCCTGCGAGCGCAACCGCTCGGGATCGGCCTCGGCCGGATCGGGCGGTTTCAAAGCCGGGGGCTGCGCCGCAGTCTGAGCCGCCAGCTCCTTTGCTGCCCCGGCGCTTGCCTCTTTGTCCGCGGCCGTGCGTCCCACAGCGCGGCGCACCGCCGGCCGCACGCCGAACGCCAACACCAGCAGCACGCCCAGCAACAGCGCGGCGTACTTGATCAGCACCGGCTTGCCCTCGGCCGTGGCCAGAAGCTGCCCCAACGCGGTGAGCGGGGGCTGCATGCGATTCTCTTCAAAGGCCAGATCTTCCACCGTCAACAGGTCGCCGCGCGCCTGGTCAAAGCCCACCGCGGCCTGGGCCAGCGCTGTCAGGGTGCGCACTTCGTCGGCCGAACGCGGCTGCCACTGCGCGGCTTTCCCCGTCGATGCCGCCAGGGCCAGCCGGTCGTTCACCACAATGGCCGCGGTCAGCCGCCGCACCCGGCCCGGGTTCTCCACCACGTGGCGCACGGTCTTCGATGCGCCATACGTCCCCGACTCGGTCTTGGCCGACTGCGGCGGCGTGGTCTGTTGCGGATAGACCGGCAGCGCCTGCGAGTTGGGCGCATTCGAGGCCGTGCCCGGCACCCCGGAGGCTACCGGCTGCGCGCCCGCCGTCTGCTCGGTGCGCTGCATCGAGAGCGTCACCGTCTTGTCCGGATCATAGCTCTCCCGCGTCTCCTCGCTGGCGGCCGGATCGTAATCCAGCGTCACCGAGGCGCGCACATTGCCCGCTCCCGTCACCGGCTCAAGCGTCGTAATGAGCTTCTGCTCCAGCGCCTCCTCGGCGCTCAGCCGCAACGCGTCGGCGGTCTTGGGCCCCAGCGGCAAATGCCCCGCCGCATCCACCAGCACCACCCGGTCCGGGGTCAACCCATCCACGGCCGAGGCCACCAGGTTGCGAATTGCCTCCGGCTCGCCGTCGGCCAGCGTGCGATGGCGCAGCTTCAGCACCACGCTCGCCTTGGCCGGCCGCTCCGCCTCGCGGAACAGCGAATCGTGCGGCATCACCAGGTGAACCCGCGCCGAGGCCACATCGCTCAGCGAGCCCACGGTGTGTTCCAGCTCGCCCTCCAGGGCGCGCTGATAGTTCACCTGTTCGTCGAACTCCGAGCCCACCCAGTTCGGCTTGTCGAATATCTCAAAGCCCAGCCGCCCGCTCTTCAGGCCTCCCTTGGCCGCCGTGGCCAACCGCGCCTTATCGAGTTGAGCAGCGGGAACCCGGATGCCGGCGCCATCGGGCGTGGCTTCAAAGGGAATCTGCGCCTCTGTCAAAATCTGGCTCGTCTGCCGCGCATCCTCCGCGTCCAGGCTGGCGTAAAGGACTCGCCACTCGGTGCGCAGCGCATACCACAGCAGCCCCCCCGCCAACAGGGCCACCAGACCGGCCGAGGCCAGTGCCCAGCCCCGCTGCGCCGGCAGCATGGCTGCCCACTGGATGCGCCCCCGGGTCCATAAGCTGCCCAGCCGGTCAGTCCATTGAGCCTTGCCGGGCAAGCCCGGCGCGCTCTTCTCCAACTCTGTTCCGGTGGCCATGGTCCCTGCGTCCCGCCGCTTTCCCGTGAGTGTCGCTGCTCAGTCCAGATCCGTATCGCCGCTCCGACCCGACCGCATTCCGTATTCCGGCGCCCGCCTAAAACTGCATGCCCATCACCGACTGGTAAGCCTGCACGGCCTTGTTGCGCACCGACAGTGCCAGTTCAAACGCCATGCTGGCCTTCTCGGTTGCGATCATTGCCTGGTGCACATCCACGCCCGAGCCCGTCATCAGACCGCTTACCGCCGCATGGGCCTGGCTCTCCAACTGGTTCACCTGCCCCACGGCATCGGTGAACAGGCCTGAAAACGGCGCCGGCGTTGCGGCTGTGCCGCTCGGCCCGACATCAGCCGCACCCGCCCCCGTCAGGTTCTCCAGGGTTGCTTGCATTGAGTGGATGGAGTTCACCAGCGGTTGCATCAGTCCTCCTCGTCCTCCCGGGCTCGCCGCGATTCGTCGCTTCACCAGCGTTCGAGTCCGCCTGCCCAACTAGCTCTTGGCAATCTCCAGTGCCGAGGAGATCATGCCCTTCTCGGCCTGCACGGCGGAACTGTTGAGACCATATGCACGTGTCGCCCCCATCAGGTCCACCATCTCTGTGAGGGGATTAATGTCGGGATAGGCCACCATGCCGTCCGGGCCCGCGTCCGGATGGCCAGGGTCGTAGCGCATCAGCGGCGAGGCAGTGTCTTGCACGACTCCCGTGATATGCACTCCCGGCGCGACCTCGGCCTGGCCCGGCAAACTTACCCCAGGCAGAGAGGCGACGCCAGTCCCACCCGCCGCTGGGCCGCCCGATGCCGTGGCCAGCGAATCCAGAAAACCCGGGTCGCCCGCGTTGGCCGAAAAGATCACGTGCTGCCGCCGGTAGGGCCCGCCCGCGGCGGTGTGCGTCGTCTCTGCGTTGGCCATGTTGGCTGCCACCACCTCGGCGCGCATGCGCTCGGCCTGCATGGCCTCGCCTGAAGTGTCCATCAACCCAAACAGGTTCATCCTGGCGCTCCTTGGAAACAGCTTCTAGCTGCTAGCTCCTAGCTTCTAGCTCCTGACCCCGACTCCGCTTCATCCCACCCTCGCGCCTTGCCGCTTCGAAGATGCCCCAAGTCCTGCACCCCGATTGACGATTCGCAATCAAGAAACTAGGAGCTAGCAGCTAGAAGCTAAGAGCTGCCTTTCCTCACTTCCCGTCCGCGTGAATCGCATCCATCACCCGCTGGTACTCCTGCCGCAGCAGGGCCACGCCGGTCTTGAACTTCAGTTGCGCCTCGGCCAGGTTCAGCCCCTCGCGATCCATCGACACATTGTTGCCGTCGGGCCGCGCGATCAGCCCATCCACCGCCTTCAACCGCACCGGGCGTGCCGGCCTGCCGGCCTCCACGCCGCTCATCGCCTCGCGCATCTCGGCTTCAAAGTCCATTCCCACGGTGCGGTAGCCGGGAGTATCGATGTTGGCCATGTTGGCCGCCGTCAACTTGGCCTGGCTGGTCGCCATGTCCAGATAGCGGGCCAACTGGTCGCTCAGCCGGGTCTCAATCTCCATACTCATTGCGCCCTCCGCCCCCTGCTTCGGGCTAGTTCAGCACCAATCCGAAGTCGATCTCCTGCGGAGTCATAACCGATTCCTCGCCGGCCAGAATGGCGGCACGTTCCAGCACATGCTCCAGTTCGCGAACATTCCCCGGCCAATCGTGGGCCTGCAACTTGGCCAGCGCGTCCGCGTCCAGCCGCTTCACCGGCGCTTCGCGGCCCATGCGCTCCAGGAAGTGCTCCACCAGCAGCGGCAGATCCTCGGCATGTTCGCCCAGTGAGGGCGTGCGGATCAGGAAGACCGCCAGCCGGTAGTACAAGTCCGACCGGAAGCTGCCCGCCTGCGTCTGCTGCGCCAGCGCCTGGTGCGTGGCGGCCACAATCCGGACGTCCACCTTCACGTGCTCGTTGTCGCCCACTCGCTGCAACTCGCCGCACTCCACAAAGCGCAGCAGCTTGGCCTGCAGCCCCAGCGGCATCTCTCCGATCTCGTCCAAAAACAGCGTGCCGCCGTCGGCGCTTTCAATCCTTCCCGTACGCCCCTGCACGGCTCCGGTAAAGGCGCCCCGCGTGTGGCCAAAGAGCTCGGCCTCCAGCAGCGCTTCCGGAATCGCCGCGCAGTTGATGGCGACGAACGGCTTGCGGCTTCGCAACGAGAGCCTGTGCAGCGCCTCAGCCACCAGTTCCTTGCCCGATCCCGTCGGCCCCTCGATCAGCACCGGCGTAGACCGCGGCGCCACCAGGCGCACCCTGCGGCTCACTTCCAGCATGCAGGCGGCATTGCCCACAAGTTCCGGGAGCCGTTCGCAGCTCACCGCCGCGTGAGGCTGTGCCGCCGGCTGCTCAGGGATGGGCACAGCCAGGGCGAGACCCCGCCGGCCGCTGGTTGCCGGTTCGTTCCCATCCGTCTCAGTCGGTAGCGCGCGCTGGCCGGTGGCCTGCGTGCGCGCCAGTTCGGCCTTGCCCAACGCCGGCGCCGCGTTCCAGGCTGCGGTGTCGGTCTCCTGGCTGCGCCGCAGCGCGTAGAGCAACTCCTGCCGGTAGGG
>Ga0302320_10027652_pt1 | contig 10921 bp, 10 predicted proteins | sample Bog_T0_3_FD_202130 | JGI IMG/M metagenome (GOLD analysis project Ga0302320, IMG submission 202130) | Peat permafrost microbial communities from Stordalen Mire near Abisko, Sweden - Bog_T0_3 | ecosystem: Environmental > Terrestrial > Soil > Wetlands > Peat | place: Sweden: Abisko, Stordalen Mire... | reverse complement strand
TCTCGTGACGCGCGGGGTCCCATGTGCTCAAATCCGTAACCTCGGACGATCGCAGCGCCAACGTGGCTACTTACTCGAATGCGAACTTGCCGCTAGCTCCCGGCGTCGCCTCAGCCGTAGGCGGCTTTTTGACCACCCGAAATCACGGCTCCCTGCCGCGTCGCGCCAAGGTCCCGCTACGCTCGCGCCACCAATAGTGCCTTCGCGTACCGTGCATGCAATTGCCCCGTCCCGCGAAAGACGTGCATCAACAGGGTGAGCAGCAGCACGCCGGCAACGAACAGGAAGGGCAGCGCCCAGGTTGTGCCCGGCCACTGCGGGCTGACGTGCACGTGCACGTGATCGACTCCAGCTAGAAATCCCAGTCGCTGAACCACGCCGACGAGCGGCGAGAAGATCAGCGAGATACTGATCGAGAGCCCGCCGACGGCGATGACGAAGTACGCGATTCCCAACGGCAACATCAAGAACAGATAAAGCAGCGTCAACCAGGTTCGCCGGTCCGTCAACATGCCGGCAACCCGGGACCAAAATCCTTCCGGTGTGCACCGGGGTGGTCATGGCAGCTTTCACCTTGATTTCGGTGTCCCTGTAAGCAGCGGCCACTTCGTCCGGCGCGCCGTATGTGGAGGCGATGATCTCCAGGATGTCTGCCTCGGCTTTTTCGGGATGCGCGGCAACTTCGGCACGCAGATATTCCTCGGCGTCATACAGCGCGTCCTGGATCAACGCCGGATCTTCCCCGGCCAAGTCTTCCCGGAGCTGTCGGAGGTACTGATCGATGGAGCGCGGCGCGCTGCGGTTCATGATGCGATCCTCATTCGATGAAGCGGTCGACGAAGCCGCGTGTGCTCTGCCAGATGGTTTTCCATGCGGCGAGGACTGCGCGGCCCTGCTCGGTGATCCGGTAGTACCTGCGGGGCGGCCCCGAATAGGAGGGAACGATCCGGCTGGTTAGAAGGCCCCCTGCGGACAGCGCCCGTAAAACGGGATAAATGGTCCCTTCCTTGAAGATGGGCGCGCCGTCATGCGCACTCGCCAAACGCTTGGCGATTTCGTATCCATAAAGATCCTCTGCGCTGCGATCGAGCACGGCGAGCAATACCAGGCTCACCAGGCCCCCATTTAGGTCCTTTTGAAACTTTCTGGCGTTGCTATCGTCCATTTACCTGTACTATATAGTTACTAATATCATTAATCAAATAATACAGGCCAGTCGCTAACAGCGCTTATTTGGCGAGGGGTTTGCCTGAATTTCGTGGCGCGCTGGGGCAAACTAAGCACCCTTCTAATCTCGGGCGGAGCCCAACCCCCATGTGCGGAATCGTCGGTGTGGTCGCGGAGCGCAACGGCGTGCCCATTCTCATGGAGGGTTTGAGACGCTTGGAATATCGGGGTTACGACTCCGCGGGCATCGCGGTGCTGGGTGCCGATGACCGATTGGAGCGCCGTCGCGCCCTCGGGAAGGTGAAAGTTCTGCAGGACTCGTTGGACTCAGAACCGCTCGCGGGACACGTCGGCATCGCACACACCCGGTGGGCGACTCACGGCTTGCCGACCACGCGCAACGCCCATCCGCACATCTCGCGAGACGGCATTGCCGTCGTACACAACGGCATCATCGAGAACCACGAGGCGCTGCGCGCCGGGCTGATCAATCTCGGGTACGAGTTCACCTCCGAGACCGACACCGAAGTCATCGCCCATCGCATCCATCATCACTCGACCAGCTCCTCGAGCCTGTTCGAGGCGGTGCGCAAGACGGTCGCCGAGTTGGACGGTGCCTACGCGCTGGCCGTCATCTCGGAGGCCGATCCAGACGCCATCGTGCTGGCCCGCGAGGGTTGTCCGGTGGTCGTGGGCCTCGGCATCGACGAGAACTTCGTGGCGTCGGACGTGGCCGCCCTCCTACCCGTCACGCGGCGATTCATGTTTCTGGAAGAAGGAGACATCGCCGAGATCCGGCGCAAGTCGGTCACCATCATCGACTCGGCGGGAAAGCCGGTAACGCGTTCGGTTTTGGAAAGTGAATTGCCGGCCGACGCCGTGGAGCGAGGCCAGTACCGGCATTTCATGCTCAAGGAGATCCACGAGCAGCCACGCGCCATTGCGCAGACCTTGGAAGAGCGTGTATCGGGAGCGCGATTGCTGGAGGCCGCATTCGGGCCGGCCGCCGCGAGCGTGTTCAAGCGGGTAAAGGCAGTGCACATCGCCGCGTGCGGCACGAGCTATCACGCCGGACGCGTGGCCGCCTATTTCCTGGAGCAGATCTGCCGCATTCCCGCCCGCGTGGAGATCGCGAGCGAATACCGCTACCGCGATCCCGTCGTGCTACCCGATACGCTGTTCGTCACCCTCTCTCAGTCGGGCGAGACCGCCGATACGCTGGCGGCATTGCGTAACGCGAAGCGCGCCGGCTATTTATCGACGCTCACCATCTGCAACGTTGCCGAGAGCTCCATGGTGCGCGACTCCGAGCTGGTCCTCCTGACGCGCGCCGGACCGGAAATCGGCGTTGCCTCGACCAAAGCCTTCACCACGCAACTGACAGCGCTTGGCCTGTTGATCGTCGCCCTCGCAAAGAATCGAGCCAACGGAGCCGAACTCGAGCGCGAATTGATGGTGCAATTGCTGCAATTACCGAGATTGGTCGAGAAGACACTCGCGCTGGATGAACAGATTCGCGCCCTGGCCGAGGTCTTTGCGGACAAACAGCACGCCCTTTTCCTGGGGCGCGGACCGCTCCACGCCATCGCCATGGAAGGAGCGCTGAAGCTCAAAGAGATCTCCTACATCCACGCCGAAGCTTATGCGGCCGCCGAGCTCAAGCATGGACCGCTAGCGTTGGTCGACGAGAACATGCCGGTGATCACGGTGGCGCCGAACAACGAGCTTCTGGAGAAGCTGAAATCGAACCTGCACGAAGTGCGCGCCCGCGGCGGCCAGCTCTACGTGTTCGCCGACCCGCAAGCCAACATGCATAGCGGCGAGGGGGTGACGGTGATCCAGATGCCCGCGCCGGCAAGCGTCCTGCAGGCGCCGGTGGTGTTCGCGGTACCCATGCAGCTGCTTGCCTATCACGTCGCGGTGCTCAAGGGCACCGACGTCGATCAGCCGCGGAATCTGGCGAAGAGCGTGACGGTCGAGTAACGGACGGATTCCAGGTCAATCACGCAGGCTCCGCGCCCAGTGAGAGCGGGACTTCGGCTCCCCAAGATTTATTTTCCACCAAGCCGTCGAGCAACGTCGTTAGGTAGGTAAGAGCGGTGCCAATGGCCGCACCAAAGCAGCCCACTACCTAGATCTGGAGACGACCATGACCACTTCCGTCAAGAGCTTCGCGATTCGCACCCTGGCATTCACCGCTCTCGCCGCCGCCGCCATGAGCAGCGCCAATGCCGCCGTGTTCGTGGTCCGCTCCCGCGTCCTGTTCGCGCCCGTGGTTGCCGCCCCGGTTGCGGTGGTTGCTCCGGTGGCGGTGGCGCCGGTAATGGCGGTTCCGGTGGTCGTTGCGCCGGTGTATGTGCCGACCTGCACCATCGTGTCGGTCCCGTTCGTCAATGCCTTCACCGGGGTCACCTACCTGGTGCCTCGCCGGGTTTGCAACTGAGCGACCGCAGTAACACTCAGCCAATGCCACCGCCAACCTGCAGCTCGCACGTTGGTTCATTCCACTTGCGGACCTCGACCCCTTTGATCAACAATCACAGGCAATAGGATAGTTCGCCCGGAGTCGGCCAAAAACGGCGCTAATGGCGCACATTGGGGCGGTTACCTGGAAGCAGCCGTTCGCGGCCATCTATCTGCTTGTGTTCTTGGCGGGAGGAGCCGCAGCGCTCGCTAGCAGCGGAGTGATTCTCTTCCGCGAAGGCCGACCGGCGGCCCAATAGCGGCAGGTCAACGGATCCAACCGGCTTCTTCGGCGGCCAAAGAGAAGTCCCTGAGACCACACATTGACTGCCGCTAAGCGGACCTTTAAAAGTTGCGGGAGGGAAGAACGCTCCGCATGGAGGGTAACGTGGGACAAGTTGGCTTATCGCCATGGCGGACGAGAGTCGCTGGCATTGGTTTCGGTGCTTTCCTTGCGGCGCCTGCGATTGCACAGGGGCAGCTCGTATTCCCGCTGCAACTTACTGATCTCGCCAAGACGCATAACTGTCGGCCGGTCTCAGGATTCGTTACGGATGAGCAGTCCAATCAGGCAGCACCGTTCAGCTTGAGTTATGAATTCCACTACGAGCCTGCCAAAGTCCTTCTTACGGCCTGGTGCTTCAAAAACGCACCGAATACCGGCCAGACATACACGCTCCTAATTCTGGCGGAACGACAGGACCACCCGTTGCGTACCTGTCCTGATGAGATCCCCAATATCAAGCGGATTGGGCGTCCTTCAATTGAAGCCGAGCCGATGATTCCGCACGACTTCGTGATGCTAAACACCGGTGAGCGACTGACCGTGCGCGAGCCGCGCGTCATGTTCGGCGTCCGCAATCATGTAAGTTGGGGTCAAGATTTCTATGCGTGCGTTGCAGGGCGATGGGCACATTATGAACCGGAGAAGAAATAGCTCGTTAGGTTATCGGCAGTGATTGCTTTTCTTCCCGCTCAAAAGCGGACGGTCCCGACTGAATGCAGGAGGCCAAGTGCGGACGGTAGCCGCCCTGACTGAACATTCCTGAAGCTGCCGTTCCCGGGTTGCGGTAGGCTGCACGAGCGATAAACGCATACATGTCCATTTTGACGGCCAGCCCCGAGTTGCGCTGGGACTTGCTCGGTAAACGTTAATTGGTCATAGCGCGTATTTGAATAACGTCACCTGACAAACCAGCCGAGAAACGACCATGACCAGCCTTATGTATACGAACTCAGTTCCCGTTTTTAAACAATTGCTGACGGCTTTGAAAGCCATTCTGACTCAGGCCAATGCACATGCTGTCGCCAACTCAATAGAGCCAGACGCGTTTTTACAGGCACGTCTGTATCCGAACATGTTTCCGCTGACCAAACAGGTGCAAATTGCCACCGATTTTGCGCGCGGGATTTCGGCGCGCCTGTCGGGTGTTGATGTTCCCATCTATGAAGACAAGGAGACGAGCTTTGCCGATCTCGACGGACTACTGGCCCAGACAATTGAATTTCTTGATAGCGTGAACTCTGCCAAATTTGAAGGTAGCGAAACGCACGAAATCGTACTGCGCCCGGGTACGCCTAAAGAAAAGAAACTGAGTGGCCAGGCCTATCTGGCCAACTACGGCTTGCCGCAATTTCTCTTTCATGTCACCACCGCCTACGCGATTTTGCGCCACAACGGGCTAACCATCGGCAAGCGTGATTTCATGGGCGTGTATTGAGGAAATTCCCCGCGGCCGTTATGCACAGTAGAAGTCTCATACGGACAGTTGGTATTTTCTGCGCTGCATCAAGGCAGAAGAATCAGTGGCGTTCATCGGACGACCGAAGTAATAACCTTGCGCCTCGCCACAGGCCATTTCCCGCAGAACCCGTGCCTGATCTTCAGTCTCGACCCCTTCGGCCACAACCCGCATATTCAAGCTCTTGCCCATTTGGACGACTGCGCTGACGACTCCGGCGTCTGCGGTGTCCGTGATGAGGTCGCGCACGAACGACCTATCCACTTTCAGGGTATCGACCGGGAAGCGCCGCATGTAGCTCAAGCTGGAATACCCGGTCCCAAAATCGTCCAACGCAAGCTTGACGCCGAGTTGCTTCAAAGCCTGCAGAACGATGTCGGTCGACGTCGACTCCTGCATGAGGAATGTTTCCGTAAGCTCCAACTCGAGAGATCTCGGATCAAAGCCGGTCTGCGCCAAGATCGCGGCTACGCCCGTGACGAATTCCTTCGACCGCAACTCAACCGCTGACACATTGACGCAAAGCCTCAACCGCGTGGTCCGTACTTGCTGCCATGCCTGGGCCTGCCGGCAGGCCTCACGCAGCACCCACCGACCGATCGGGACGATCAATCTCGATTCCTCCGCAATGCCAATGAACTCGGACGGCAGGAGCAGCCCACGAGTCGCGTGATTCCATCGCAGCAGCGCCTCGACACCGGAACAGCCGCCGTTGGACAGATTTACTATCGGTTGATAATGCAATTCGAATTCGCGCCGCGCGATCGCGTACCGCAGGCCCGTCTCGAGCAACTGGCGCTCGTTGGCACCCGAGTTGAGCTCGAGCCGGTAAAATTGATAATTGTCCCGGCCCAGGCCTTTGGCCTCGTACATCGCACAATCCGCATTCTTCAGCAGGCCTTCCACGTTGGTGCCGTCACCGGGGAAAACGGCGATACCGATGCTTGAAGATATATGAATTTCCTGTCCGTCGATGATGCTTGGGACCCGCAGGCTTTTCAAAATCTTTTCCGCGCATATGGCGGCATGCTCGGCATGCGCCACCTCCGATAAGACAATCACGAACTCGTCGCCGCCAAGACGGCATACAGTATCGGACGCCCGCACGCATTCGATCAGCCGCTTGGCGACCACCTGCAACAGCCGATCACCCACCGAATGGCCCATCGAATCATTGATATATTTGAACCGGTCAAGATCCAGATACAGCACGGCGAGCACCGTGTTGTGCCGCTTCGCCGACAGCAAGGCCTGTGTGAACAGGTCATTCAAAAGCAATCTGTTCGGCAAATCCGTCAGGCTGTCGTGCTGCGCGAGATAGGCCAATCGATTGGTGAGCGCTCGGGTGCTGCTGACATCGTGAAACACCATGACAGCACCCACGACGGCGCCGCGCCGATCATGAATCGGCGCTGAAGAATCCTCGATTGGGAGCTCTTCGCCGTTGCGTCTCACCAAAATACAAGCGCTTGGAAGCGCAATGGTTGTGTCATGAAGGGCAGCCGCCTTCATCGGATTCAGCACGGCCGCCCCGGTTGCGCAATCGATGATCCGGACCACCGACTCGAAAGGTTGGCCGACCGCCTCTGCCGCGGTCCAGCCAGTCAGCCGCTGCGCGACCAGATTGAGATACGACACACTTCCGGTGATATCCGTGCAAATCACAGCATCGCCGATGGAATTGAGGGTTATTTGCGCGCGCTCTCGCTCGTTGAACAGGGCATCGGCAACACCGGCTCGATCGATGACACCTGCCAATGTCTTTGGCAGTACATAATCGTCCACGCGTTCTTTCAAGATAAAATCTTGCGCGCCGCGCTGCAGTGCCGCCTCCGCCACCACCTCATCTTGAGCGGAACTCAAAATGACGATGGGAACCGCCGGCGAGGCGGCGTGAAGCCGGTCGACAATGTCCATGCCTCTCCCATCGGGCACAGAAAGGTCAACGAGAATGACCGCGATGGCATCCAACTCAGTTTGGGATTGCCGGCCCCCGGCACGCAGTCGCTCCAGCCCGAGAGCGCAGGTTTGCACCCATTCGATCTCGTACTGCTTGTGTCGCGACAGCGCATCACGCACTGCACCGGCGCCGTGAACATCGGCTTGGATCAACAACACGTGAACTGCCATGGGTCCCTTCGCGCAGACTACGTGCAAAGAGCCTACCTCAGGGCGTGGACGGGTTCTGTTCGTTGGCGAACCGACCGGTGCAGCTCACCCAGTCTTGCGATCGGCGGCCCATCCAATTCCTGATGATGGAAATGGGTGCGCCGCTGCGCCACCCAGCGGCCGGGCGTCATGCGTACGCTGGCGGCCCGGCTGGCCGGCCGAACCTTAAATTTCGGGGTTTGCGCCATTCAAGACCCCCTTTTGTGCCACCATCGCACGCTGGCATAGGCCGTTTAATCCTCTTAATTTTGAAAGTCAGGAAGTAATGCAAGTGCACCGACAAGTACACGGTTCGTCCTTCATGGGAGTTTCAGCGCGGAGCGCGATTGCAGCGAGCCTGCTCTCGCTGGTGGGATGCGGCGGCTCGAGCGATCAGTCGCTGACGTTGTCGGGTACCGTGAGCGGCTTGACCAGCAGCGGTCTTGCGCTGGCCAGCAACGGGGTGAACCTCGACATCAGCTCCGGAGCGACGACTTTCACCTTCGGCCCGGTACTCTCCGATGAGATCGTGTATGACGTCACCGTGCCAATTCAGCCTGCGGGACAGGTCTGCACCGTCACCAACGGCACGGGCACGGCCAGCACGGCCAATATCTCCAATGTGGTGGTCACCTGCTCGGATCGTACCTTCAATGTCGGCGGTACGATCAATGGACTGACCGCCTCCGGGCTGGTGCTGGCGGACGGCAGCGACAAGCTCATCGTCCCCGCCGGCGCCACCTCCTTCACTCTGCCCACGGGGATTGCGTATGGCAGCTCCTATGCAGTTACCGTGGCCACGCAACCAACCGGCCTCACCTGCGATGTGACCGGTGGCACGGGCACCGTGGCGGCGGCGGCCGTCACGAACATAGCTGTGACATGCACCGATAAGCCGCTCACGGTGGGCGGCACCATCGCAGGCCTCGGGAGCGCGACCGGCCTGGTCCTCGTCAACGGTACGGACTCGTACGCGGTGGCGGCGAGCGCCACAAGCTTCATGCTCGACGCACCGCAGTCGCCGGGCAGCCCCTATGCGGTGCACGTGAAGTCTCAACCGACCGGCAAGACCTGTTCCGCGAACAACGGCCCCGGGACGATGCCGAACCATGATGTCACCGATGTCTCGATTGTCTGTTCAGAAGAGGCCTACAGCCTCGGTGGAACCGTCGTCGGGCTCGCCGCCGCGGGCCTCGTGCTGAGCGACGGCGATAACACCTCCCGTGTACCGGCGAACGCGACCGATTTCACGATGCCCGAGCCGGTTGCGCGCGGCAGCCCCTACACGGTGCGCGTCAAGACGCAGCCGGCCGGATTGACCTGCACCGTCAGCGGCGGCACGGGCACCATGCCTGCCAGTGCGGTGACCCAAGTCGGGGTGACATGCTCCTCAACGAGCTACACGTTGGGAGGGGCCATTTCCGGGTTGACTACGTCCGGCCTGGTACTGACCGATGGTACGGCAACCCTGTCGGTCTCGGCCAATGCCCGGCAATTCTCGATGCCGAACGCGCTCGCCGATGGCAGTTCTTATGCGGTGAGCATTCAAGCTCAGCCAAGCGGAGGAAACTGTCGGGTCACTGACGGAGCCGGCACGGTGACCGGAGAGGTCGGTACGGTGCGGGTCACTTGCGGAGCACCCGCGCCAGCGCCGTAGGGGCCGCCGCGATTCGTCATATCACTCGCGCGGCTCTCAAAGCGGAAAGCTCCGACTGGCTCATGCCCAGCAAGCCTCTCAGCACCGACTCGGTATGCTCACCGAGAGTCGGCGGTGCCTGATAACGCTCGAGAGGGGTTGCGGAGTAGTGGATCGGATTGGCAATCAAGGTGAGCGCAGCGGACAGCGGGTGCGAGACCGGAACGGTCATGCCACGCTGACGTACCTGGGTGTCCGCAAACACCTCGTCGAGCTCATTGACTGGGCCACAGGGGATGTCCGCCCGCTCCAAAAGTGCCAGCCAATGAGCACGATCGCGCTGCAAGAACATGGCCTCGAGCGTCGGTGATAGCAGCTCTCTCTCCTCGATACGCTTGACGGCCGTGGTAAATCGCTGATCGGCAGCCAGTTCCGGGCGCTCGATCGCAGAACAGAATCGTCGCCATTGCGAGTCGTTTCCCACCGTCAACACGATCAACCCGTCCGCGCACTTGAAGGCTCCCGAGGGGGAGCCTCCGGCGCCCACGTTGCCGCGTCGCGGGGACGCCTTGCCGGAGATCAAATACTGCATGCCGCGGTGGCTCAGCGCGGCAACCATGGAGTCGAGCAATGCGACGTCGATGTACTGCCCCTGCTTATCCGGATGCCGGTCGCGGTGATTGAGCGCGGCGAGCACCGCGATGCTCGCATACTGACTGGTGAGAATGTCGACGAGGCTCAAGCCACTGCGCATCGGGCCGCCGCCCGAAAGGTCGTCCGGCGCGCCCGTCACCGCCATATGGCCCCCAACGGCCTGGAATATGGCGTCATAGCCGGGTCGGTGAGCCATATCGCCGGTCTGCCCATATCCCGTGATCGACAGATAGACGAGCCGCGGATTCAACGCCGCGAGCCTCGCATAGTCCAAGCCGAACTTGGCGAGCGCGCCCACGCGGAAATTCTCGATCACCACGTCCGATTGCATCGCGATTTTGCGAACGATGTCCTGCCCCTGAAGCGTGCTCAGATCGACCGTCACGGACTGCTTATTGCGATTGGCAGACAGATAAAAGCCGGACTCGCTGGTCCTCACGCCGTGATCGTCCTTCAGAAAGGGCGGCCCATAGTTCCTCGAGTCGTCCCCCACCTCGGGGCGCTCGATCTTGATCACCTCGGCGCCCAGATCACCCAGCATCTGTCCGACCAGCGGTCCCGCCAGAACCCTGCTCAAGTCCAGTACGCGAACTCCCGTCAGCGGTAGGGTCATGTGTACGGTCCTTGTCTCAAGTTTTCACGCTGCCGCGGCGCGACAGCCAGGTCCCCAGCACGATCAGGATCACCGAAGCGGCGATCACCAGAGTCGATACCGCATTGACCTCGGGCGTCGCCTCCCGGCGCAGCATCGACCAGAGAGTCATCGGCAACGTATTTTGACGGCCCGTCAGCAGATAGGTGACCGCGATCTCATCGAATGAAATGGAGAAGGCGATCAGCATCGCTCCGATCAATGCCGGCATCACGCCCGGGAGCGTGACCTTCCACAGGACCTCCCACTCATTGGCACCGAGAGTGCGCGCGGCCTCCTCGGTGCTGCGACCCATCCGGCGCAGGCGTGCGGCAACTTCGGTGATCGTTATGCACATGAGCCCGGTGCCCTGACCCAGCATGATGGTGTACAGCGACAGACGGAAATGCATCGCCATATAGAACAGCAGCAGTGCGACGCCGGTGATCACCCCCGGCAACACGATGGGCAAAAGCACCA
>Ga0302320_10027650_pt1 | contig 10922 bp, 9 predicted proteins | sample Bog_T0_3_FD_202130 | JGI IMG/M metagenome (GOLD analysis project Ga0302320, IMG submission 202130) | Peat permafrost microbial communities from Stordalen Mire near Abisko, Sweden - Bog_T0_3 | ecosystem: Environmental > Terrestrial > Soil > Wetlands > Peat | place: Sweden: Abisko, Stordalen Mire... | reverse complement strand
CCCTCGGATGCGAAAAAACTGGACAAGTCGGGCTATATGGCGATTGAGGTGTACCTCAACAGTTTGGCCAAGTGATGGGGAGGAACGGCCAGGGGCAAAAAGAAAGGGCCATGCGTTCGGTCGAGAAACGCACGGCCCTCGGAGGAGGCTGGTTTTGCCGCGGGCGTCGTGTGGGGATTACACGGAACGCCGCGATTGATTTGTGGGAATGGGAAGCGGCGTTTCCATCCCTGCTGACCTGAGAACTATACAGCGGGTTTTGGCCCCAAGCATGAAGAGCGTGTTAATTTTCCCCCCATGGCGGCGATAAGGCGCCAACGGCAGCGGCGGGGGGGAGTGTCATTTCCCCGGCGACTTGTGGTATAACCCCGCACTTGTTTTTCTGAACCGGAGTTACGACATGGCCGCCCCCAACCAGCCCGACAAGATCATTTATTCCATGATCGGCGTGGGCAAGAAGATCGACAAGAAGGTGATTCTCAAGGATATCTATCTTTCCTATTTTTACGGGGCGAAAATCGGGGTGCTGGGGTACAACGGGGCGGGGAAGTCGACGCTGCTGCGCATTTTGGCCGGGGTGGATAAGGATATTGATGGGCAGATTTCCCTTCAGCCGGGGTACACGACGGGCTTTTTGGAGCAGGAGCCGAAGCTCGATCCCGACAAGACCGTCCGCGAAATCGTGGAGCAGGGCGTCCAGGAGACGGTGGACCTGCTGAAGGAGTTTGAGGAGTTGTCGGCGAAGTTTGCCGAGCCGATGAGCGATGCGGCGATGGAGAAGCTGCTGGAGAAGCAGGGCGTTTTGCAGGAGAAGCTGGACGCCGTCAACGCGTGGGAGCTCGATCAGCAGTTGGAAATGGCGATGGATGCGCTGCGCTGTCCGCCGGCGGAGCAGAAATGCGGCGTGCTTTCGGGTGGCGAGAAACGGCGCGTGGCGCTATGCCGGTTGCTGTTGAAAAAGCCGGACGTGCTGATTTTGGACGAGCCGACGAACCATTTGGATGCGGAAAGTGTGCAGTGGCTGGAGCAGCATTTGAAGCGGTACGAGGGGACGGTCATTGCGGTGACGCACGACCGGTATTTTCTGGACAATGTGGCGGGGTGGATTTTGGAGCTGGACCGCGGGCAGGGGATTCCGTGGAAGGGGAATTATTCGGCATGGCTGGAACAGAAGGGGGCGCGGCTGGCGGTGGAGGAGAAGCAGGAGAGCCAGCGGCAACGGGCGCTGGCGCGCGAGCTGGAATGGATCAGGTCCAATCCATCGGCGCGGCGGGCCAAGAGCAAGGCGCGCATCGCGGCCTATGAGCAGATGGTCAATGAGAACACCGAAAAGAAGGCGTCGGAGATTGAGATTTATATTCCGCCGGGGCCGCGACTGGGGCAGAAGGTGATCGAGGCGAAGGGGCTTTCGAAGGCGTTTGGCGAGAAGCTGCTGTTTGATAATTTTTCGTTTTCGCTTCCGCCGGGGGGGATTGTGGGGGTGATCGGGCCCAATGGGGCGGGCAAGACGACGTTGTTCAAGATGATTATCGGGGCGGAGAAGCCGGACAAGGGAACCATTGATGTGGCTCCGAATGTGCAACTGGCTTACGTGGAGCAGTCGCGCGAATCGCTCAATCCGGAAATGGCCGTGTGGGAGGCGGTGTCGGATGGGTTGGAGAATACGAAAGTGGGCGGGGTGACGGTGAATACGCGGGCATACATTGCGAAATTCGGGTTCGCCGGGACGGATCAGCAGAAGAAGCTGGGGGTGCTCAGCGGCGGCGAGCGCAACCGGGTGCATTTGGCGCGGATGCTCAAGAGCGGGGCGAATGTGATTTTGCTGGACGAGCCGACGAACGATCTGGATGTGAACACAATCCGGGCGCTGGAGGAGGCGCTGCAGAATTTCGCGGGGTGCGCGGTGATCATCAGCCACGACCGGTATTTTCTGGACCGGCTGGCGACGCATATTCTGGCGTTTGAGGGGGATTCTCAGGTGGTGTTTTATGAGGGGAACTTCCAGGCGTATGAGGAGGACAAGCACAAGCGGCTGGGGACGGAGGCGGACAAGGTGCATCGCATCAAGTATCGGAAGTTGACGATGGGATGACAATGCCAACAACTAATGGAAAAATGCCCGATTTTGATTTTGCCCAATTGAAAGCTGCTCTGATCATGGCAGGTCGGAAGAGCTTCAAGGAAATTCTAGCGAGGCATAGCGTCGAAACTTTCTACTGTGTGGGCTTATTTACCTCCGGCTCCTATGCATATCTTTTGCCGACGGCCATGACTGAGGAGGGGCTCGACACAGCGGCCCGCGAATATCAAAAAAAGAGCCCATACGCGAAGGAATCATTCGAGCGGGTACGGACATTGCTAAGATGGAGTCCGTGCGACTCGCCGCTTCATCTCGAAGGAAAAGAGTATTTTAAGGAAGTCGATGCAAGCATGGATCAATTCTCCGCGGCATTGAATCGTATCGATACAGGCTACGGCTGGGTGGTATTTGATTCATTTCGCAATAGCCTTGAAACGGCGATTTGTAACGTGCTGGGGGATTTGGATCGCGAAGGATTGTTTGGCCGAGGAATAGACAGGGAGCGGATTTTTTTGACGGTCTTGATGGGTGATCAGGACGATTCAATTCTGCGTATTGGCCGCCGATTGAATCCACACGCGACTATGAAGCGAATAAAAAAAGAGTGGGATGAATGGGGCAAATTATGGCGTCAGACATAGGGAGATATGTTCCATATAGCTTTGCAAAAGTGTGGCGACAGAATCACCGCACCGGCGAAAATAGCGGCGTGATTGTACCATCGGTCGTGAAACGCGGCTTGCGGAATATCAATGTGTTCCCGGCCAACTTTCGGCGTGGCGACAGGTTGACGATCCGGGGGGCCGATAAACTTCCGCCGCCGGGGTGCGCGGGGTTTTGAAGAACTTCACGAAGTTCTTCTTGACCGGGGGAGTCTCGGAATCTATGCTGAGGGGAAAGGAGAATGCCATGAAAACGATGGGCAAGCCGCGGAAGAAGCCAAGATTGGCAGCCGTCGCTAAGACGATTCATCCGGTCACGGCCCTGCGAACCGAACTCGCCATGCCGCGCGCCACATTCGCCCGACTGGTCGGGCGGACGGAACGCGCGGTTATCGATTGGGAATCCGGCAAGTCAAAACTCCAGGGGCTAAGTGAACAGCGGTTGAATGAACTGCGACGATTGACCGACGCGCTGAGCACGCTCTTTCGCCCCGACACGCTGGCCAAGTGGTTCAACACGCCCAACAGCGCCTTTGGCGGCTTGAAGCCTCTGGAAGTCATCGAACGCGGCGAGAGCGACCGGCTGTGGCAGATGGTGTTTGAATTGCGCGCGGGAACACACGTGTAGCCTGTCACATGGGGAAGCAGGTCGCATCCAACCGCCGGCACGCCTTACATTTACTCCCCCGGCAAATCCCCCAGCCGCCACAAATACCACGTCCCCACCGTCCGCCATGGTCCCCATGGCCTGGCGTGCCGGCGCATCGTGCGCGGCTTGGGCATCTTCTTGTAGCCGTATGCCCGGCGCAGATTCATCTTGATCCCGAAATCATCCACCGGAAAAACATCCGGGCGGTTCAGCGAAAAGATCAAAAACATCTCCGCCGTCCACCGGCCTATGCCGTGGACGGCCGTGAGCGCGTCGATGATCTCCTCATCGGATAGAGCGTGAAAATCGTGCGTCGCCAGCGGCCCCTCGGCAAAATGCTCCGCCAAGTCCCGAATGTACGCCAATTTTTGCCTGGAAAGCCCCGTGCCGCGCAGGTCAGCATCGCTCAGCGCCAGTGTCCCCTTGGCCGTTGGCGTCTTGGCGGGAAACAGCGCGGCAAATTTCGCAAACAGCGCCGCCGCGACCGCCCCGGAAATCTGCTGGCTGTAAATGGCCCGCGCCAGGTTTGCAAAATAATCTGTCCGCGGCGAAAGCGTGCAGGGGCCGACGCGTGCAATGATGTCCCCCATGATCGGATCCACCGCCGCAAGGTGGGCGGTGGCCGCGGACCAGTCGGGTGTGGTTGTCAAACGCTTGTTCGCCATGGCCGAATTGTACCGGGGATGGAAAAAAAGGCGCAGCTTGTGCGGTTACGCGGCCGGAGCGTATAATTCCGCTGCGTATTCCAGACGCCGATCCCGAACTCGAGGAACCTGATGAAGCTGCACCTGATCCTTGCCGATGCCCCTGCCTACCGCGAGTGGGCCGTGCTGGGCATTCTTTTCCTGGTTGCCTTCCTGTTTGCCGTGGGCAATCTGGTTGCCAGCGCTCTGCTGGGGCCGGCCCGCAAGGGGAAGATCAAGGACGGCACGTACGAATCTGGCATGGAGCCCGCCGGCACGACCCACCAGCGGTTCAACGTCCGCTTCTACCTCGTCGCGATGATCTTCCTGGTTTTCGATGTCGAAGTGCTCTTCTTCATTCCGTGGGTGACGATCTTCCCCAAGCTCAACGAAACCTGGATGAAGCAATACATCTCCGGGCAACTGGATGCCACGCGGGCGTTTTTGGCGGTCGTTGCATTCACCGCCATCATTCTGCTGGCATACGTGTACGCCTGGGCGAAGGGTGTTTTCAAGTGGGATTAAATGGGGAAGTTAAAAGGTAAGAGGGAAAAAGTTAAAAGGGAACGTTTAATGAATTTTGAACCGACAGCACTGCCTGATAACGTCCTGACGCTGAACCTGAAGAAGGCGGTCAACTGGTGCCGCCGCTCCAGCATCTGGCCGATGCCCTTCGCCACCGCCTGTTGCGGCATTGAGCTGATGGCCACGGCGTCCAGCCGCTATGACCTTGCCCGCTTCGGCATGGAACGCATGAGCTTTTCCCCGCGCCAGGCGGACCTGATGATCGTTGCCGGCCGCATCGGCATCAAGATGATGCCCGTCCTCCAGCGCATTTACATGCAGATGACCGAACCCAAGTGGGTCATCTCCATGGGGGCGTGCGCCAGCACCGGCGGCGTGTTTGACAATTACGCGACGGTGCAGGGGATCGACCAGTTTCTGCCCGTGGATGTTTATGTGCCCGGCTGCCCGCCGCGGCCCGAGACGCTGATGGAGGGGATCATGGCCATCCAGCGGATCATTGATGAGACCGGCATTCCGGATTCAAGCCGGCGGCCGTTCAAGATCGCCATCGAACCGACGTATCGTCCGGCGCCGCAGCCGCAGGTGGTGCTGGGGCCGGGGTTTGGGCGGTAAGCGCCGCCCTCACGGCGGTCCTCCTCGGGGCAGGGGAGGGATCGCGCCCGGCGGAAATACGCGGTAGAAATAATATTTTTCATCCCCCTGGATGCCGCCGCCGAACGCCTTCAGCGGACGGATGCCCGGCGTGGCGCCGCCGGGACCAAAGGTCATCACGATCATGGTGTGATCGTACTTCGCCGCCAGTTGGCGCGCCGCGGCGTAGACGGTCTGCGTGACCTTGGCGTTGTCCCAGATGTTGAATGTGACCAGGCGGTCGCCGCGCGTATTGTAAAATTGCTGCCCGGGCATATATGCCGCGACGGAGGCGGTCATGGAGTCCTGGTCGGTGACCACCAGTTCGCCGGGCTGGAGCTGGGTGCGCAAATATTCCGCCGCCTGCTTGCCGGCGGAAAACGGCGCGAGATTCAGGTCCTTCAAAGCGATGTTGGCGGCGAATACCTGCACGCACAAAAGGATGAAAAGCCCGGTGTGCGGAACATAGCGCCGGCAGAGCAGCGACCAGATTTCCCACAGCAGCAGGCCATAGCGGCGAAGGACGCGGGTGAAGCCGAAACGCTCCGGGGCGCGCCCTTTCGGGGGTGGGGGCGGCGTGGCCTGCCTGCGGAATTGGCGACTGGTCCACCAGAGATCGATGAACAGGGGCACGAGAATAATCCAGATCCATCGCAGATAGGGCGCAATGATGTCGAGGATTTCCGGGTGGTAATCGCTGATCGCCGGGGGCAATTCCAGTTTGAAGGTGCCGCCGGTCAGGGCGGCCGAGACTGCAGGCACCGCCCGGGCGATGGCTGCGGGGAAACCCCAGAGCAGGAACGCCGCGATGGCGACGACCAGCAGCGTGGAGATGAGTTGCCGCCACCATGCCCGCCGCGCCGGCACATGGGAAAACGCGATCCAGTACGAGGCGACGAACAGGAGAAAGAGGCTTCCGTGGTGGCGCGGATTGCCGAAAAACTTCACATACATAAACGCCAGCAGCCCTGTGGTGCCGGCGAGAAAGACCGCCAGCGCCCTCGGCCGCCAGGCGAGGCAAAGTGCCGCGGCCGCCAGGATGGTGACACACCAGTTGGCGATGAGTTGCCGGTCGGTGGAGGGCGGCAGAATGCTGGTGTTCCAGAAGTTTTTTCTGTCGCCGGGTATCGGGGCGTAGGCGTCCCAGACCGCCTTGAAGTTCTCATCGAGAAGCTGTTGCAGCGCCTTGTTGTTGACGGCTTCCGCGGGCGGGGCGTCGGCGTGCGGGTAGGCGAAGAACCAGCCGTCGGCGGCGGCGTAAGAGCTGTCCGGCGGGGGTGTGATCTGGCGGATGCTGAGAAACGCGCACAGGGCGACCAGCAGGACGGCGAGGCCGAATTGCCATGGCTTTTGCGCCACGGTCCGGCGCACCTCGAGACAGATCGCCGCATCCAGCAGGATCATGGACGTCAGAGGGAAAACGATGATGAGACCGTAAATCGTGGTGAAGCAGAGCAAACCCAGGCAGAGGGCCTGAAGAATAAACGCGGTGCGGCGGCGGCTCCAGACGGCGCAAACCGCGAAAAGGCAGAGTGCCGCCAATTGATAATTACGCGAGATGGCTCCGTATTCAAACAGCACATAATAGCCGCCGGCGAAGAGAAATTTTTCCAGCCAGTTCAGCGGCGACCAGCGGGCGACGACAAATACGGTGGCGATGGAAATCACAAGGTTGAGGAGCTGCATGTAAGCAATGTCGGTGGTGAAGCGGGTGATGACATACAGCATCAGGTGCCACAGCGGCGGGTGGCCTTCATACTTCATGTGTGCCAGCAATTCGCCGACGCTGTGGCTGTCGCGGGCGATGAGCCAGGCCTGGGCCTCGTCGCGCCAGACCGCGTGGTGCATGAGGATGGGCCCGAGGATGGAACCGTAGTACACGGTGATGATCATCGCCCCCACAAGCGCGGTCCACCAACGGAGCGGCTTGCCCGAAAAATAGCGCACCGGGGTGGAGGCCAGGCGGAGCGCGGATATCATTGCCGGGATGGCCATGCGGAAGGTTTCCTCGCCTTGCCAGGTGACAATCGCCGCCGGGCCTCGTGCCTGGGGCGTTCGCCGCAGTCCGCGATGTTACTCAAATCGGGCGGATTTCGCGCGTAGCCGTTATCTCCATCTCCGCGGCGCTGTTGTGCGATGAGGGGTGGCAACCCTATAGTTGCACCAGTTCCTTGAATGAAAGACCCTGCATGACGACCAACATCCCGGCCAACCAAATGCGACAGCTACGCTGGGTGCCGTGGCTGTTGGTGATCGGCCTTGTTGCGTGGTATCTCTGGCGCGGACAGTCCCGCGTCACCGCCACCGACCAGCACCTGGGCGACTTCCGCCATTTCTTCTGGGGGGCAGAGGCCGTCTGGCACGGCGACAATCCATATCTGGAAGGGGCCAAGCATCTGGAGATGGATGGCCGACCGGTGGAGGTGGATGCATATGACGCCGCGTGGACTTCGCCGTTGCCGCCGACGGCGTTGGCCAACGGTCTGCCATGCGTGAACGGCGCGTTGACGCGCGTGGGCGACCATCGCATCGCGGTCAAGGGCGAGCAGTGGGACACCGAAGTTATCCTCATCGACAAGGACATCATCCGTCTCAACGGCAAACTGGCGATGCTTCACGACCTTCAACCCGGAATGACCATCTTCACCAACGGCCGTCCGGAGCGCAACGGCTACATCTATCCGCCGCTGCTGGCGTTTTGCTATTCGCCCCTGACGCCTCTTGGCATCACCAACGCCGCGCGCGTGGTGGTGGAAGTGGACGTGCTGCTGTTGTTTGGCGGCATCTTCTTTTTGGGGCTGGCCGTGATGGAGGCATTCGGTCCGCCGCCGGGCATGGATCGCGTGTTTGTGCTGGGCGTGCTGATGGCCATCACCTGCATTTTGGGATGGGACCGCATCAAATCTGAAATCCAGATGCTGCAATCCAATAGCACGGTCTTTTTCATGTGGTCGCTGGGCTTCTACCTGTTACGCAAACGCCCCTTCGCCGCGGGCCTGGCGCTGGGGTTTGCGTTCAACGTCAAATACGTGGTGATTGCTTCGCTTCCGTACCTGCTGTTGCGGCGGCAATGGAAGGCGGCCGCGGGGATGGTCACGGGCATCGCCTTCTGGGGGATGCTGCCGGCGCTTCTAGTCGGTCCTGGGCGCGAGATCGGCTATTTGAAGACGGCCTATGGCGGCATTCTGCGATTGCTGGGCGTGCCGCTGGCCGGCGACAGTGCGGATGTGGAACCGCTCGCTTCCGGCTTCAGCTTCTCCATTCCCTCCGGCCTGGCCCGCAGCTTTGCGTGGCACAACCTGGATTGGAATCCCATGACGGTCACGGCGATGATCGGCGTGGTGTGGGTGCTGGGGATGGTGGGGGCGTACCTGTGGTTTGGGGCCCCGTTTATGGGGCGGATGCGCGATGGGGCCCTGGCCGCGGCGGAGTACGCGGCGCTCATCGGCGTGACGCTTGCGCTCAGCCCGCAGGCCGGGCCGCGGCATGCACTGATGACCATCGGCCTGTGTACCGTCGGCACCGCCCTCATCTGGTTCCGGCCCATCGGTTGGCTCAAGTGGCCCGTCGCGGCGACGCTGCTGACTGTCACCTTCGGCATGAGCTGGCCGCCCGGCAATGGCACGGGCGTATTCACTGGGCTGGCGGGTTTCTGGCAGTGGGCCGGGATGCCCTACTGGTGTGTTTTGTTTGGATGCACAGTTGTGCCGCTGGTGGCACTTTACGCGCGGCGCGCGTTGGCGGGGGGGTCCAAATGAACGACGCGCCGGCCGCACTCGATTACGCTTCGCCCCCGCCACAGCGGTCAAACCCTTGGCTGCGGCCCTATGCGATTATCCTTCTCATCATCGCCCAGGTGATGATGATTCAGGCCGCGCGGCGCAAGCCCGACGAATTCACCACTGTGTATACCGCGGCCGCCAGCCGGCTGGTCTCCGGCCAGTCGCTCTACCCCGAGGGGACGGCCTTCGTCTATCCGCCGTTTTGTGCGCTGATCGCCGTGCCGTTTGTGCCATTGCCGGTGTGGGCGGCACAGGCGCTGGTGAGTGCCATCAATTTCGCCGCGCTGGGTGTGGTGCTGGTGATCTCATGGCGGCTCGCTGGAGGCAATCGCCCGCTGGTCATCGGCCCGACTATGCGCCCGCGCGACCATGCAATCGCGCTGCTCGCCTCCCTCTGCGCGCTGCGCCTGGCGTTCAACACCATTTCCCATCAGCAGACGGATCTTGTCATTGCCGCGCTGATGATGATCGGCTGTGCGTGCTTCGCCCGCGGCAAATCCATTTCCGCCGCGGTGTTCTGGGGCCTGGGCGCGGCGTTCAAGGCCACGCCGCTGGTCTTTTGCGGCTATCTGCTTTGGCGCGGCCGCTGGGCCGCGGCCCCCATCATGCTCGCCACCGCCGTCGCCGCCAATCTGCTGCCCGATGCCGTCCACCGCGGCGAAGGCGGCACTCCATGGGCGGCGCAGTGGGTGAACCGCTACGTCGCCCCGCTGGTGCAGAGCGGCCACAAGGCCGGCGACTGGAACGCCAGCCTGCTCGACAACCAATCGCTCGCCGGCATGGCGGGTCGCCTGCTGCAAACGGAATTTTCTCTGGCCGACGAAGGCATCGACCTGCACGACCGCCCCGGCGCGATGAGCCCCGCCGCCACCAAGGGCATTCTGTATGCGTCGTACCTTTTGATCGGCATCGTCGCGGCGCTGGTGATGCGTCCTGCGTTCCGGCGGCTGGTTCCCGCCGGGATCGAACCGCCATCGGCCGCGTTTGCGCTGGAGTTCAGCATCGTTTTTATGGTGATTCTGCTGGTCTCGCCGATGTCCAGCCGGGCGCACTTTTGCACGCTGATCCTTCCGGCGCTTTGCCTGGCGCGGGCCGCGATTGATCGCGGTATGCGCGTGGCGTGGACCACACTGATTGCCGCCACGGTGCTGACGCTGCTTTCGTTCAATTTGCCGTTTGTGCGGCAGTGGAACCGCATCTCGCTGTGGCTGGGGTTTGTCACGCTTGCCACAATCTGCCTGCTCATCGGCTGTCTCTGGCTGCGGTGGCGGATTCAGCCAGCCCGCGGCTCAAGTGGATAGCCATCGGCTTCGCCTTCCATCGCCCCGCGCACGTTCTATTGCTTCCCCTTCAGCAGCGCCTTGGCTGCATCTTCCGATGGCACCGCCTCGGCGTGCAGGTCCGGTCCCTCGATCAACACCAGCCGGCGCTGGTCATCAAACCACCAGGTCATTTCCACTTGTGCAAAGCGCATCAACTGCACGCCCCACAGCGGCTGCTCCTTCTTGTTGATGGTCACCTTCCGCTGTCCCATCGTCACCAGTGCATAGCCTAGGCGTGTTTGAAGCGAATAGGGGTCGAGTCCGGGGAAGGCCAGCACCCTGGCCGCCTCGTGCGGCATCGCCGCGGCCAGCGATTCCACGCCGCATTCCAGCGGGACGGCGGTCATCAGCGATGGGGTCGGTTCGGCGCGGGCGTCGTCGGTCCGGCCGCGTTCCACGAGGCGCGTCCCCTGGCGCTGCACCTTGAAATGCGTCAGCGGATTGTCGTAGGTCAGCGTATCGAGCAGGAACGGCGGAAGGTCTTTGCCGTCGGAGCAGACAAACTGGGCGGTGATGTGCAGCGTGGGGCTTTCGGGGTCTTCGCGGGTAAAGACTTTCATGTCCGATTCGAGGGCCGGCCCCTCGC
>Ga0302320_10027649_pt1 | contig 10922 bp, 7 predicted proteins | sample Bog_T0_3_FD_202130 | JGI IMG/M metagenome (GOLD analysis project Ga0302320, IMG submission 202130) | Peat permafrost microbial communities from Stordalen Mire near Abisko, Sweden - Bog_T0_3 | ecosystem: Environmental > Terrestrial > Soil > Wetlands > Peat | place: Sweden: Abisko, Stordalen Mire... | reverse complement strand
TCACTTGGCCGGCCTCGATTGCTAACAGACGGTTGTTCGAAATGGCGACGCGATGGGTGTATCGGCCGACATAATCGAGGACCTGTTCGGGCCCGGCAAATGGTCGCTTGGCATAGACAACCCACTTTGCCTTCTTCAGAGGCTCAAGGTAACGGACAAATTCGCGCCGATCCCGGAGGTTTTCCAGGGAGTTGAAGAACTGCAATCTGCCCGAGTCGAAAGCGAACTGGAGTTGCTCGAGAAACAGGCGGCGAAATAGTAGCGACAACACGCGCACGTGCAGGAAGAAGCCGGGCTTGCAATGGACCCAGCGTGTGCCATCGGACGAAGGCCCGCCTCCTGGGACCACACAATGCAAATGCGGGTGGTGGAGCAAGGCCGAACCCCAACTGTGCAGCACGGCAAAGAAGCCAATCTCTGCTCCCAGATGCTTGGGATCGGCGGCTATGGTGCGCAGGGTTTCGGCCGTGGCTTGAAAGAGAATGTTGTAAACCACCTCCTTGTTCTGGTAAGCGATCGCGGCAATCTTATCCGGGAGGGTGAACACGACATGAAAATACTCGCAGTTGAGAAGTTCCGCTTGCCGGTGTTCTATCCAGTCTGCGCGTGCGAGCGACTGACACTTGGGACAATGACGATTTCTGCACGACCGGTAGCAGATACGCTGCTCACCGCATTCATCACACTGTTCGATCTGTCCTCCGAGAGCCGCCGTCCGGCATATCTCGATGGCGGTCATGACGCGTCGCTGCGCTGTGGACATCGACGCACCGTGCTTGTCTCGGTAGGCTTGGCCGTAGCGGCGGAAGATGTCCGCCACTTCCAGCTTCGGGCGATTCATGGCCAAGAGCTCAGAAAGACTGAGGAGTCGCAGGCTTGGGATCAGCGCAGACTGGGCGAGGCAGCAGGTCGAGTGGACTGGATGTCGAGCAGACCTTGCTGGTAGCGATCCTCAGGTATCGTGCGGTCGTCGCCAAACTCCGGTGTCCGAGAAGCAGTTGGATACTTCGAACATCTGTGCCGGATTCAAGCAGATGGACAGCGAATCCATGTCGCAGAGAATGAGGTGTAATAACCTTGCGGATGCCGGAGATTTTGCGGGCCTTATGGCAAGCCCATAACACGGGGAATGTGGTGATGTGCTGCCCGGGTAAGTCACCGGGAAAGAGCCAGTGTAGGGGCTTATTCACTCGCCACCACGCGCGTAGGACCTCCAGCAGCACAGGTGAGAGCATTACGTAACGATCCTTTTGGCCTTTACCCTGGTCGACATGGATGACCATGCGCTGACTGTCGATGTCGGTCGTCTTCAGACAAACCGCCTCGGAGATGCGCAAACCAGCGGCATAACAGGTCGTCAGAATTGCGCGGTGCTTGGTGCTGTTGATACTTTCGAGAAACCGCAGGACCTCCTCTGGGCTCAACACCACAGGTAATTTCTGCGGCATTTTGGGGGCGGGAATGACTTCCTCAAAGTGCCAGTTTTTCTTCAACGAAACTTTATAGACAAAGCGCAGGGCGGCAACCGCAATGATTACGGAACTGGGCGCCAAATTCTTTTCATTGGTCAAGTAGATTTGGTAAGCGCGGATGTCTTCCGGCCCTAATTGTTCAGGAGACTTGTGGAAGTGGCGCGCGAAACGCGATACCTGCTCCAAGTACGAGCGTTGGGTGTTGAGTGCGAGATTCCGCACCTGCATGTCTTCGATCATCCGTTGGCGAAGAGGCGTCATAACAACTCCTTTGCGAGATGGAATGCGCTGCAAGCAGCGACTCCATACTCTCGCAAAGGGGTTCACGCGGGAAGGAGGGTAAACAGGAAGGCTTGATCAGGCAATACGCTCAGGGACTGCCTGCCGGAACTACCGAGTACCGCGCAGCGGTTTAGTCCAATCGCAGTTATGTTGTGCACAACATAACTCAGATCACTTGCCGCTCTATCGACAGTCGGAGATTTACGCCCGCCAGGGAGTTGAGATTGAGCGCTCCACGCTGGCCGGTTGGGTAGGTGGAGCAAGCGAGTTACTCGCTCCGCTGATTGATGCGATTCAGAAGCATGTGCTTGCCGGAGCCAAGTTACATGCAGACGATACGCCGATGCCGGTGCTTGCGCCTGGCAGCGGCAAGACCAAGACTGGAAGGCTCTGGACTTATGTGCGCGATGACAGGCCCGCGGGTGAAGACACCGCGCCGGCGGTCTGGTTCGCGTATTCGGAGGATCGCAAGGGCGAGCATCCGCGGCGGCATCTGAAGAACTTCAAGGGCGGCCTTCAGGCGGACGCCTATGCAGGGTTCCATCATCTGTACGGCGACGGCGCCATTTACGAAGTTGCCTGCTGGGCGCACGCACGACGCAAGTTCCACGAGATCCATGTCATCCACGCATCGCCTACAACAACCGAAGCTCTGGCCAGCATCGGCGCTCTCTACGCAATCGAAGACGAGGTACGTGGAAAGCCTGCCGATCTCAGGCTGAGTGTCCGACAGGCACGAGCAAAGCCACTGCTTGAGGACTTGCGCAAATGGATGGAGAAGGCACTGCGTTCGCTGTCCGCGAAGAGCGAAACCGCAGCTGCGATTCGATACGCGCTGTCGCGCTGGAGTGCCCTCACGCGCTACACCGACGATGGACTGTTGGAGATCGACAACAGCGCGGCCGAAAGGGCGCTGCGTGCTGTAGCTCTTGGACGCAAGAACTATCTGTTCGCAGGATCCGACTGCGGTGGCGAACGTGCCGCCGCCATGTACAGCCTTATCGGATCGGCCAACCTGAACGACCTCGACCCCGAGTTCTATCTCCGCACCGTGCTAGCCCAGATCGCCGACCATCCCATCAGCCGCATCGAAGAACTCCTGCCCTGGAATCTCTCCGTGTCCTTAAAGACCCAATCCTCCCAAGCCGCTTAGACACACTCATCAGGTGCCCACCAAAAAGGTAGTGGGCACTTCGAAGATCACGCGTCAGACAGGTCAAGAGGGGAGATCGGGACACTTACCTTGAGCGTGGGCCTGATTGAGATGCATTTTGGGCGGCTCGTTAAAAGCACACTGATTTTCATCCACTTCACTTGTCGCGCTACACCACTACCACTCTCGCCGGTGTAACAGATTGGGCAGTCCAGGGGCAGCGCAGCCATTTAGCCTCCCAACGATTGCTCGTCTTGAGGCTCGCCGAAATCGAGCAACACAGGATGTGTCCGGAATCCCTTAGTCTTTACTCCGTCATAAATGATCCCTACCAGGAACCATGCGCCTCCAACGAGCTTCGCAAGCAGAGGCAGGCTCAGCCAAATTCCAAGACAGAACAAGAACCCAATAAAGGGGACCACTGCGCCTGTGAGGAGTCGCCGTTCTTCCTTGCGTCGCAGAAAGTAGTACTGCCGAATGGCCCCCAGGTTTACCCCCATGAACGCCAAAAAGGCCCCGAAGTTCAACAACTCGCCCGCGTGTTCCAAACTCAACACCATCGAGCCCGCTAAAGCCACCAGCCCAACCATGAGGACGTTAATATTTGGACTGCTTGTCATAGGATCTAGGTAGCCAAAGATCTTTCGAGGCAGAACATCGTCACGGCCCATCGCTAAAAGAACGCGTGCCGCAGCTACTTGACCAGCTAAGCCGCCGCCCAGGCTTGACAGGATTACCACGATTCCCATCCCTTGAAAAAGGTTCGCTCCGCCAACACGGCGTGTTACATCCATGAAAGCCGTCTCGACACTGGGGAAGGTCTGGTAGTCGGGCCAAACTAGTTGGGCCAGATAGACGAGAATGCAGCTAAAGATGGTAGTAAACAGGCATACGGATACAGTCGCAAGTAACACGTTGCGTCGTGGATTCTCCACATCTTCGGCGAGTGTAGTGATCCCGTCAAACCCTATATAAGTAAGTGCTGCGAATGACGTTGCCGTTGCCACAGATCGGAGGCGGAAGGTGGCCGGATGATAAAACGGCTGAGTGGACAATAGACCATGCACGCCCCGTTGATGGAACAGATACAAAACAGCGAACAGGAGAAACGAACCGATCACCACAGACATTCCTATTAGCAGTGCGATGTTTGCACGAGCGGTGGAACGTATTCCCCGCAGGTTCAGTACAGTAATGAGAAGTACGAAAATTACGACCCAAGCCGCATACGGCACTGATGGGATGAGCCGCCCAATCGCAAGAGCCGCTTGAATAATGGCAACAATCGGCAGGACCAAATAGTCAAGCGTCATGGCCCAACCGGCGAGAAAACCAAGGTGAGCATTCAGGCCCTTCCCAACATAGACGTAAGCCGAGCCGGCAGAGGGATAAAGACATGCCATGCGTCCGTAGCTGAATGCCGTAAACATCATAGCAATGCCTGCAAACAGAATACATATCAGGATATGCCCTCGCGAGATCGCTTGACCTATGCCATAAATGGGAACGGGCGCGATAGGAGTGATGATCACGATTCCATAGAAAATTAGGTCATGGAGCTTCAAAACCCGGCGAAGACGCTCCGGCTGCCTTCCTTCCGTCCTCGGCTCTAGTGGAGGGATCATGAACTCCTCTCCACCTGGCTGATGGATAGGTTGACCGCTTTCTCAAGCACAGACAAATTAGCAAAATGCATTACAGGCTCGCATTCGCTGAGATCGGAGCACTCTACACTCATAAATGTGCATCCAAAACGTATCATGCAGGAGGCTCACAAAGGAATTTTGGAACCCGTTGACTGACTTAGTACCAACCGCAGGGCACAGCAACGACACATTCTCTCTTTTCGTGCCGGAATCAAGGATGAGAAAACGACCCTCCACTTAACCTAAAGTAAACGCCATTTCGCAACCGACACTCAAGAATAGAATTGCCGTTGATACTTAGATACGCACACAAGTGAACTCTGCAGCTTGAGCGAAAGCTGCGATCTCTCTGGATCTATCCCCGAGCCCCAGGGCAACATGATGGCTGGGCCCTTGCTGGCACCAGGCGTCCATAAATTCCTGGATCGGCTTGGAGACACGCACGCGACAATTTGGGTTGCCAATGTCGAGGATCGGCCCTGGAATCGAGTCTGCGACCGTGTAAATTAACTTGAATGTTTTCCCGCCACTAAATTGAGTCAAGTTCAGCAGTGTAATCGCCCCTTGCGGAATCCTGAAGTCAATTCCTAAGCCATGCCCTGTCTTCCCGTGATGCACTGTTAGGTGCTGGAGTTCTGGCCTCCCTGCGGCCACATTAATATTGTTCGGTCCATCGTGTCCCATCAAGAAGAAGTTTTCGTCGAAGTCCATGGAAAAGAATTCTAGGAACATTCCCCCAGCGCCGAGCAGGTCCATGATCTTCATTGCCATAGCCGTCTTAACGTCGCCTTCTGTCACACCGGGTCGGCCCAGTGCTGTAAGCCTAGAAACAGCGAGGGCTGACTCTGCCCTGAGTTGGGTAGTGAAATCCTTTTCTCCCCACCAGTAGTACCCGAATGCATTGATATCGTGCTTCATAATGACTTCGTCAAATGCAACAGCCGTCTGGGCGGAAAATCTCAAGTGGTCGTTGGTGACTGTCTCATCTACATCGTACATCTCCCGGAACTGGCAAAACATATCCTCTATCTGGGGCTCGGTTACGCGTTCGTAGGCGTTCTTGATCTCTTCAACCTCTGGGCGCTTTAGCAACCTGGCAGTTGCTCTTAAGAGCCTGTGCTCATCTGTGGGCATATCGGTCATATTGTCATAGGTCTTGCCTATGACGCCGAAGTTCATTGATCTGAAGGCGCGTGCAGCGGCAGCCCCAAGACAATCAGACCTGAGTTCATTCCACAGTCTACGGTCTCCGAAATGACCGGTAATAACTTTGAATTGCTTGCCGATGTCTACCAAGGTGCCCGCATATTCAGGAATCGAACATACTCCTTCGTGATGAAGGTAAATTGATGTATCTGCGGAAGTGTGGTCATAGGCACTATCTTCGTGTGCATTCAATAGCCTAATTGGAACAGACACCGACATAGCCACCGGGACTATGCACATCCCCGTGCTGTATCCAAAAGGAAAGATGACCAGAATATCAATTGGATTTGCACGAAAGAAGGATGCAGCTGCAATTGCCTTTTCAGGGGTATCGACAAGTCCTGGTGAAACGATCTCTCCAAAGGCTTCGATATGGTTACACAACCGGCCATACATCTTCTGGCCCATTTGCTTCAGGTTAGGGAATTGATTCCAATAGATGCTGTGTCCCGTCGGAAGGATTCCAATTCTTGGCCTTGCGACTCTGGCGTCTAGGGCATTCACGAGTGCTTTCTCCAAAGACTTCGGTGAGATTTACGGATCGAGGCTGAGCGTTAGCTGAGTCTGCGAATAGATTCACGCAGCCAATTCCTCGCACGCTGTCTCTTATGGCTTGTTCTTATCTCGTTATCACTTCTCAGAACAAGTCTCCTTCCATTGCAAAGTTGTACGAGCCAGAGCCTACGTGAAGAATGATCGAATCGGGTCCATCGGTACCAGTCGTCACGCCGGGTGCGCCGGGCACATAGGTATTCGCTCGCCAGACGGTCGTTCCACTCTCCGTTACGACTGGGTCTATCGTGCCTAATTTCGGTATCCTAATGTCGGCGTCTGTTCCCGGGGGGATGGACACTTTCAGGTCGAAGGAAGTGTCCCCTTTAGTCCATGACACCGTTACGGTGCCGTGCACTGTCTCCTGCGATGCGGTGACACTCCGGAGATCGCCGACAGGCTGCGGGCTAATGTCAATGCTCCGATAGCCAATCTTAGCCAGGTTGATGCCGGCAAGATTTCGATAGAAAAACTTGTCAAGACTACCGAACATCTTCATGTTCTGGCTGAGCCATGGGCTGCATTCGTAGGTTTCGCAAACTGCGGTGGCACCCTGCATTACTTGATAGCCGAGGCTCGGATAGGTAGTTTGCGTAGCGATCCTGTACATAACCACTGCCGCTCCATGCTCGGGCAGAGCATGGACGATTGCGTTGGAGCCGATAATGCCAGTCGAGAGGTGCCCATCGTGGTTCTTGATGACGTCGTCGACAAGGTTCTTCGCAACAGCTTGAATGTGATCTTGAGGAACCATATTCAGATAGAGTGGGAGTGCATTGGAAGTTTGACTTCCAGTAGCGTACTGGCTCGAGCTGGGATCTAGGAATTTGCGATTGAAGGCCTCTTTGATGTTTAGAGCGAGCGCCGAATAGCGCTTGGCATCTTCTGACTTCTCGAGAACTTCCGCAATTTGCGAAAGAATCCACACATCGTAATAGTAATAGGCAGTTGAAGTAAGTGCGGCAGGTGTGTGTCTCGGCGAGAAGTGGGTATAGCCATCTTCCTGCGGTTCCATGTGATCGCCCAAGCCGCGGGATATCATATAGCCACTGGCATTGGTACTCAGGAAGCCAACTAACTTTCTTAGGCTGGCATAGTGGTCTTCCAAAACACGCTTGTCGCCATAGTATTGATACAAGTCCCAGATTATCAGGGGATAGGTGCTCTGCCAGCAGGGCCACATCTGGTAGGGGTCAACCGTGTTACGCCAATTGATCGGGCTAACAAAAGGTATATTACCGTCTTCCTTCTGGCTGTCCTGAATGTCGTTCAACCACTTCTCCCAAAATGCAGCCATGTCATAGTTTTGAATGTAGTCTTCAGCAACAAATCCTGGATCTCCGAGCCATGATTGCCGTTCCGTGCGGTCGTATGCGTCCTGAAGCAATCCCTGAAAGCTGCTCATGAAAGTCCACTGTATGTTGTGATGAATCTGATTGAGTAATTCATTTGTACTGGAGAAGGTGCCGTTGGACTCTACGGCTGAGTGTACAAACCGGCCTTCAATGCTCTCGACGGAAGGTGCATCTCTGAATCCCCGGACTTCCACGTACCGAAACCCGTGCAGCGTAAAGCGAGGCTCCCATTCTTCGGTGCCGCCGCCTTTCAGGATGTATGTGTCTGTCTGCAGAGCTTCGGCACCTGGCGGCATGTTACTACGATTGTCCAGGGTATTGTCAGGATAGATACGTGATCCATACTTCATGATAAGCTTCGCTCCCCGAGGACCGGATACACGAATTCGAACCCAGCCGCTGAAAGCTTGGCCGAAATCATAGACGTAGGTCTTGTCAAAGAATTCTGGATCCTTCGGCACAATCATCTTCACTGACGGCAGGGTCTGCAACACTCGGGTCGGAGGAAGCAATTCTGCGCAGAGATTGCCGTTCGGCGGCTCCACGGGCAGAGCACCCTTCCAGCTGGAATCATCGAAGCCAGCATTGGCCCATCCGGGCTGTTCAAGTCGGGCATCGTAGGTCTCACCGTTGAAGAGATCGTTATATGTGATCGGGCCAGGTGACGTCTTCCAATTTGAGTCCGATACGACACTCAGGGTCTGGCTGTCCTCAAGCTCGACGTTCATCTGGAGAATGAGTCGCGGCCGGTCGCCGTAGGGGGTCCGCCCGGATGGGGAAGGCTTCACATCGCCTTCAGCGCTATACCATCCGTGTCCAAGCATTACACCAATGGCGTTGGCACCCGCATGTAGGAACTGAGTGACATCGTACACGGAATACAGCACACGGGAGTTAAGCTTAAAGTCTTGATCATTGTTGTAGTAGGTAGGAGCCGGATCGAGTACTCGGTCTCCCACCTTCTGCCCGTTGATAAACAGTTCGTTATATCCGATACCCGAGATATATACCCGGGCACGCGTTACTGGCTTTTCGATCGAGATGGAGCGACGGAAGATAGGAGACGACACTCCCTTTTCCGCAGCAATCCACTTGCCCTTCCAGTCACTCTGATTGAGCAATCCCATTTCGAAGAAGGAGGGCATACTGTAGGCGCTCGGCTTGCCATTCTTATCCCACACTCGAACCTTCCAGTAGCACCTTTCTCCGCTGACCAGTTCGCTGCCTGCATACGGGACTTCCACCAACTCATCGGAGGACCTCCTGCCGCTGTCCCACTTGTCACCGATGTCGGCTTGTAGTTTCTCCAAACTACTCGCCACTAAGACTTGGAAGCCGGTCTGTAGCTGGCCCCGTTCATCAGACTTCAGGAGCCATCTCAAGCGCGGATGAGGCGTCTCGATTCCTAGCGGCTCCTTCAGATACTCAGTCTTGAGCTCTATGGCCCGCATTTGCGACTGGTCAGCGATCCTGCTTTCCGAAGCCCCAGGGATTGGTTTCGCCTCGGCCGAGGAATGAATGCTAAAGAGCAGAGCGACACAGACCACATACAGAAGAGCTGCGGTGCCCAGTTGCCCAATCAGAGTGGGGATAGAGATTGAATGGATCACTGCTGGACCTGACGCATCGCTCAATTCGCAACTCTCTTTCTTCTCAGTGACGCTTGACTGATCAACGATTGAACCCATATCCGTCTCCGTTCTCTGCTCTTAGAGCTAATAAGTCTTTGACAAGCTAGTTGCTCTTCATCCGCGCCACAGACCGCCGGCGGCATTCGCCGTTCGAAACGGCTGGCGTGCATCCTCAAGCTACCGTGCTCGAGGATGTTGCTCCTCACCAGACCGCCTTTAGGTCCAGTTGAATCTGCCGTGCTGGTAGGGCACTGCTGATCGCACCTAAACCTGGCGCATCTGCCTGACGCAAGCCAGGCATTCTCCCTATTCCGCCTAGGCGTAAACCCTATAGTGATGGGAAATGCGCCTTGCATCAAACCAGCAAGGGCTATCCATGTCGCACCCCAGATGCGCGTATTGTCAGCCCTTCTCATCGCTGGTATTGAGCTGCCTTTTGCTGAAGGCTCTCGCTTCTGATTTCGGAGCCTACTATTCTCTTGGTTAAGAAGGCAAGTGAAAGTATGCATTGCCTATAGTTTTAATAGATAAAACACCTATGACAGGCATTGCTTGGCCTTTATCGTCTGGAAATACGCATGTGAGCGCCTGAGCAGACTGCATTACCGACTAAAATTGTTGTCCGCATTATCGCTCAGTGTTGTATTAGTTAAAACGATTACCGCAAGGGTCTGAATCTGCGAGCGGATTCGCGCGGCGAATTCCTCGCATTATGTGGGCATTGTTGCATGGATCGAGCGAAGGCCGAGCTTCCCTCTTCTCAGCAGATTTACGCGGCGATATTTAGACGGCGAACGGAGTCCGGGCGTCCCGCGTCCAGCATGCGGTTGAGGATTGCCACGCCGACAGCCGCTTCGGCCTGTTGGCCGGAGAAGCTTCGCGCTCGCAGGCGAGGACCGATGATGGCCTTGTATCGGCCCATCGCGGTTTCAACCAGAGCGCGTTGGCCGTAGTCGGTTTCTTCCTGCCATCCATGATGCCGCTGGTCAGATACGCACGCACCAGCCGGATGACTCCGGCGTCGGCAACGCGTCTCCGCAAGCGGTCGATCAGGATGTCGTGGTTGACCCGGTCGAAGAACTTCTCCAGGTCCACGTCTACTACAACGCGCCGCCCCGATTCGACATGCGCTTGGGCCGCGTGAACAGCCTGATGCGCACTACGCCCCGGACGGAACCCGTAGCTGTGCTGGCTGAAGGTGGGATCAAGCTGGGGTTGAAGCACCTGCAACAGTGCCTGCTGTATCAGCCGATCTGTCACCGTCGGGATGCCCAGCTCACGCTGGCCTCCGTCCGGCTTGGGGATCGTGACACGACGCACCGGTTTACCAGCCCAAACTGGCCATAGAGCACCGACTCCGGCAGTTGTTTCCAGCCACAGTTGCGCCAGCTCCTGAATCGATGCGACCAGATGCGTCGCACGATCCATCGGTCAAGTTGGTTGAAGAGCTTTCGGACGTGGGCACGCTTGTAATACTCGCCCCAACCTCGCAAGAGCGGGTTCAGCGCTTCGATCAACTGCTCGGTTGCCAGAGGTACGCGCCGCTGCGTGCGCTGCCGCACCTCATCCTTGAAACGCCGGATCGATTTCTCGCGAGGGTAGGCGTACAGCCCCCCGAGCGAACC
>Ga0302320_10027648_pt1 | contig 10922 bp, 5 predicted proteins | sample Bog_T0_3_FD_202130 | JGI IMG/M metagenome (GOLD analysis project Ga0302320, IMG submission 202130) | Peat permafrost microbial communities from Stordalen Mire near Abisko, Sweden - Bog_T0_3 | ecosystem: Environmental > Terrestrial > Soil > Wetlands > Peat | place: Sweden: Abisko, Stordalen Mire... | reverse complement strand
CCCCGATGGCGGTGTCCACAAAACGATTCATGTTGCCGCCGATCCACTTCTCGCGGCCGATGGGCAGATCCACGATAATGGCAGCAGCGATCCGCTGCGGGGTATCGTTGGCGCTGATTCCGTGCTCAGCTCCCAACCTGTCCAGTTGCTGCGGGTTTCCATTATTGAGCGTCCCAACGAATGCATTCGCGCCCACTGAAGAGGTATCCGTGAGCTTCGACCAGGTATAGCTCCCTTCAAAGCTGATGTAATGCGAGGTGCGCTTTTGGAAGCGAACCTGCATCGAGTTGTACCAGGAGCTGGCCTCAAGCACCGGGAGTCCTTCGAAGTCTCCGTCGAACTGAGGGTAGGGCCGGAGCAGGTTCACCAGCGGAAGCGTCGCACCGTTGTAATTGGAGTTGGGCTCGTTGAAAATCGCCGGGCCGGCGTTGTAAAGGCAGCCGGTGCCGCTGAATAACGTGCAGAAAGGGTTGGTCACACCGGTCTGCAGATAATTGCTCACGCAATTATCGTTATCACAGTTGGGGTCGAGGGCGTGTTGCTGTTGCGAAATCTGGGCCAGCAAGCTGGACGATATGAAGTCGCGGTTGCGCGTGCTGGAATATCCGCCCCACGGCAGATGGATACTTCGGTTGGCCGAATAGTCCACGCCGAGGACGATACGGCCGGGCAATAGCCGCTGAATTCCAATATTCCACTGGTAGATGTCGGCGTTTCGCGCCGCGCTCGTTCCCAGATCGTTCGCGTTTCCGTAACCCCACTCCGCCAGTGCGCCATACTGTTTGCCTTGCGGTCCGGTCAAGCCGGTGGGAAAGGGATTTTCCAAGGTTGCGTACTGCGTATTGAAATTATCCAACGTGGAAAATATGGTCGCGCTCTTGCGAAACGCGGTTCCGGGATATTGGAAGTTGGTGGCTACGCTCATGCCGTAGTAAATACCGGCGCCGCCCCGGATCACTGTATCGGGATTCAACTGGTACGCAAACCCCAGCCGTGGCCCAAGGTCGTTTCGGTAAGCGGGGACGCTTCTCATGCCGGAATTGGGGAACTCGGTAATCCCGTTCAACGCTACCGTTCCTAACCCGGGTGTCTGTCCGCCGCTGCTCAAATCGATCGACACGCCACTGCTGCCGGTGAAGTCGCTGAACTCAATGCGATTGTCGCGCTCGGTATAGGGCGTGCTCCATTCGTAGCGCAAACCAAGGTTCAGGGTAAGCTTCGAGTTCACCTTCCAATCGTCCTGGAAGTAGAAGCCCGTTTCCTTCGACTTGTTGGCCACCGAGGGGTAGATGTTGATGGTATTGATCCCATTGTTCCCGCCATTAATATTGTCGGCATATCCGAAAAGAAGGCTGGCAAACGGATTGCCGGTGGAATTGCCGTTGATGTCGGTGTTGCTGTCGGGAAACGGCGATGTCGTATAGTCCGTGAAGTTCAACAAACCGGTCGGGTAAGGTGGCTGAAAAAAGTTGTTGAAGAATATCCTCTGTTCGCCTCCGATCTTCATCAGATGGGACCCCTTGGAAATCACTAACTGGGATGAGTAGCTGTACAGAGTGTGGGCGAAGTTAGTGTTGATGCAACACTGATCGTAGAGGCTGCTCCACGGCGACGCACCAGTGATCTGAATCGTCGGCATGCGGTCGATGGCGCCTCCATTGGCCTCGAGCACGGTGGGCAGTCCGGCGGTGGTAAGGCTGGGAATGCTCGTGGTTTCTGGCTGCTTGGCTCGGTCGATGGCAAAATGACTGGTCAAGATCATCCTGGGATTCAAGGTCCAGGTATATTCCAGCGCGCCATTCTGCACGGTGAGCGGAGCGCTGGCAATTCCGCCGTTGTCGCCGGTGCCATCGCCTCCGTCGCCGAGGCCGAGCGGCGTTGTGTCGTTGTTGTGCAACCGGCTGTAGCGAGCGTTAATCCGGTGCTTGTCTGAAATCTGGTGATCGAGTTTGAAATCGAACTGATACTGCGGGCTGTGAGAGAGTGTGTTCTCACGAAAGTTAAAGAATTCGCCGGGCAGATTCGGCTTGGGGTATTGATTAATGATGGCCTGGCCAATGGGATCGATTTCATTTGCGGGGATGATGTTCCCCGGAACCGGGTTCCTCACCGAGCAATTGGGACTACAGCTAATCGGATCGTAGATCGGATTGATCGACCCCGAGAAGTCTCCGGCGCGCTCATTCGACGTGCCAAAGGACCCGTCTGTAGGCACGCTGGCCACGATGTTGATGGCTTCGTTGTCTCGAACTTTCTCCAGATCGAAAAAGAAAAAAGTACGATTCTTCCGGATCGGTCCTCCGATCGAGAAGCCATACTGGTCGCGTACGTGGAGTGGCTTTATTCCTGGCTCGGGATTAAAGAAATCGCGGACGTCGGTGCCCGAGCGCTGGAAGAACCACCAACCGCTGCCGTGAAATGCGTTGGTTCCGCTCTTTAACACCATGTTCACAACCGTGCCGCCGTTATTGCCGAACTCCGCCGAGAAGCTGTTGTTCTGAACCTTGAACTCCTGAATGATCTCGACCGAGGGCTCGTAATAAACATTGCTGGTTGCACCTTCTCCCTGCTCCGGGGCGCTAATTAACGCTCCGTCGATACGTACGTCGGCGGTCGCGTTGCGCTGGCCGTTGGAAACAAAATTGGTTCCCTCGGGGTAATTATCTTGCGTGCCCGCTCCAGCAACCTCCGTCACTCCGCCGGAAAGAAATGTAAGGCCGAAGAAGCTGCGATTCAATAAGGGGAGATTCTTCACGTATTCGTTGGTGATGTCAGTGCCGAGGGTCGCACTCTCAGTGTCGAGCAGCGGAGCGGCCGTTGAGACTTCGACTTTCTCGCTCACTCCGGCAGGAGCCGTAGTGAAATTGAGCGAAGCTTCCTGATCGACGGCGAGCACCACCCCGGTTTTTTCTTCCGCCCGAAAGCCCGGCATCTCAACCTTCACCGAGTAAGTCGACGGCCGCAACCCGGTGAAATAATATTCGCCTTTGTCGTCGGTGTGAGACACATTGGAAATGTTGGTTCCAGTGTCAGTGATGGTGACGGTCGCACCGTGCACCAAAGCTCCCGAGGGATCGGTTACGGTGCCGCGAAGTTGTGCCCGGTAGCTGCCTTGCGCGCCCGCGAGAGCGGCAAATCCTCCGCAGAAGCTCAGCAGAAAAATACAGGAGAGTAATCTTCGGCCATTGGGTGTCATCGGAATCCTCCGGTTGCATGGGAAACAAATTGTCCAGCTCGCACCGATTCTTGCTAACTTTCAAGTCTCAGAATGAAGCATCGATTTCAGATTCCGGGGCATTCGCCAAACTTACTTAGGGCCTTACTAAATTCATGGCTCGTACCAGAAGACTCCGCCCTTCTTAATGGGAGGCAGCTTGAAACTGATGCCACCATTGACCGCGCTTCCGCGAATCGGCTGTACCTTTCCAAGAAACGGAAGAAAAAATCCGTGGCCTTGTTTTGCGGTAGAGCCCGCAGTAAAAGCCGCAGATGAAACCATAACCTCCGCCCGCTGCGGCGTCTGAACCGGAGTCACGCCGCCCTGCAGTCCAGCAAAATTCGCAAAAAACACATGCATCTTTCCATCCACTTGCGCGATCGACGTGGCGACCATGTGGGAAGCCATCACCCGAACCGGCGTTTCGGATTTCAGACTCTCCAGAAATGCACGCTCCCGATCGGGCGTAGTATCCGCTACACTTTTCTGCATTGCCGCGTAGTAATCTTTTCCAGGGCATTCGCCGAACCGAATCACATTTGCGACAGGACCCAACTGCGTGGCATCTTCTCCAGTAATCACCAGCGTCTTACCGCCGTCCACAAATTTACGCGCCCACGATTTTTCCTCGTCGTTCATCACCCGCACATCCGGAAGAATCAACGTGTTCCCGCGGAAGTCCGCCAGCGTCCGAGGCGTGACTACCTGGAACTCCAAATGTTTTTGCAGGAGAAGAATAAGAATTCCGCGATAGGAGGGAATGAATTCATCCGCGTAATAATTTCGCGTCTCCCGAGAAAAATAAACTCCGATCGGAGCAATCGCGCTGCGTGGCCGGTAGAAAGTATCTTCGTGAGCTTTGATCCAGGAAAAGATCCGCTTCCTCGTTGCTTCGTCATTCGATCCCGCCATCGAATGCCCCGGCGCATCCCAGAAATTCGACCCGGTCATGATTTCCGAAGTGGCGAGATTCATCATGGCCTCGCGCTTATCGACCTTCTTATCGCCGTCCCACGAATAATTCAGGATCCAGGTCGCCTTGCCTTGCGCGAACGCTCGAAACGAGTGCATTCCTACCTGATAATTAAACCAATCCAGCGGCTTTCTGGAGGACGCCATGTGGTCGCCCTCACCGAATTCATACTCATGAGCGACCGCATCCACCACTCCATACAGGCTGTAAACATCGGCCCCAACGCGCACCGATTCTTTCTCAATGCCCGGATATATTTCCGGAATCGTCTTGATCGCCGGATTCACGCTCTTCGCGTTGCGATCGATCTCCTGCATGAAATCGGTGAAGGTCTGGATTCTGAATTGCACCCACTTCCGAAAATTGCCGTCCGAAAAATCTCCCAGCTTGAGATCTTTCCTGGCATCGAGCCCGGTCTCTTTCTTGAAGGCGGCTACAGTGTAGTCGTCGAAACTGGCCCACGTATCCTCCCAGCCTTCGAAGTGTGTCATCCAATAAGGGATGTCCACGTAAATCCCATCAATACCTGTGCCGGCAATCTGGCGCACCCGCTCCATGTAAGTCCTGCGCCAATCCGGAGCGTAGGGGCTCACCCACACATCCTCATCGCCCTTTCTTATCCAGAAAGCGCTGCCGCCTCCGAAGATTGCGGGCTCTCCCGTGATCTTTCGCTGCAGCCAATCGGGATGTTCTTTGGCCAGTGTGTGCGGAGTCTTATCCGCATTCGCCGTAATGCATTCCGTCCCAGCGATGTACACGAAGGCGTAGTTGCCCGCTGCGTGCGCCTTCTCAGCCACTTCGCGGATGGCCTTCAGTTTGGCGTCGGGGTCGACGAAACTCTCATAGCGACCCTCAATGTCGTTGTCGACCTCAATGCCGAACACCCCATCTTCCTGCGCGCTGCGAACGATGTGCTCGGCGTTGCCGCTGCGCAAGCCGTACGCTCCGATGCGCGCGTAATTCGTCCAGTTCTGGTCTGCCGCAGGCGGGTTGGCCTGCAAAACTCCAAATAGCACAAGCGCCATCGCTGCCGGGGCGGCGACAACCCAGACTGCGCGCCCACTTCGAAGACCCCGAAACCCGATGAAATTCATAGGTTCGAACCTGATCGCGCAAAGTTTCGTATGATTGCGTTTAACAACTTTTACTTTCGGAAGGACGCGCTGTCAAGCGCAAAATCCGGGTTCTCTCTAGCGGTATGACGCGAGGACAGCCAGAAACCTACCGACTTCCAGCCGGTTCGTTTGGCGGAGAGAAAAGAAGGCCAGGGAAAATGAGGATGGTCGCGATGAGAATCATCACGAGGATGATAACGCTCCCACGTGCAGCATCATCGAGGTAGCGTCCGGCGTCACGCGGATCGGGGGAAGCCGCTGTTCAGCGCCATGGGTAGCGCGCATTATGGGCTTTTCTAACATATCCGGCCAAGACGCGCCTTCAACTTACTCGCTGCCGTGGGCACGCTTCGGCGTGGAGATTTGCCATAACGCGGATAGCGAAGCTGCCGCGGTTGCAATCGCGGCCTTCGCGGTGTCGATTCCCTGCATGTTGAAGCGGTCTTGCTTGGGACGGAAGATGGGTTGTTTTGAGGCCGGAACCACGCCGTTCAGGCTGCTCAAAGATCCTTCAAATAGCTTTTTCCAGCGCTGCTGATCGATCTCCTGGGGGAACGCTTTGCGGCTCATATTTTCGATTTCTCCCTCGATGATTCTTTCCGAGATGTTTAACTTTTATCTTCATCGGGAAGCAGTCGCCATACGGTGATCGCCTGAAAGTGGGCAGGTTCGCACCCCTATTTTCTTAGGCCGCGGAGCGGCGGGACTGGGAGAGAGTACTGGTTATGCCATACTTCATCGCCAGGAATGCCTGCGGCCTTGGCGGCAGGAGCCGAGCAATTTCCTGCCATGTGGAAATTCGAAGCCGGGTTCGCAGTTCGGCGGACTGAACGCACTTCATCACGGCGTACCAGGAGTCGATCAGGTCCGGCCTTCGAGCATCGGTCACCACGCAGAACGAACAATCCAGCGCGAAAGCTGCCAGCACATTCCGCAAAAGTTGATAGGACAAGAATCGTTCCTCGGTCTGCGGGAGCGAGCACAAGTCGAATACACAAGAGAAATCGCGATACGCTGCCAGCACATCTTGATCGGCGCTCTGGAAGTCGCTCTCGGTCAGCTTTGCCTCGATCAACACATTGCCAAGTCGGAGATCAACTTCCGTCCGATCAAATTTGCCATTGACCAAAGGAACGCGCGCTTTGTATCCGAACCATGCTGTGGGAGTGGATTCGGTAACGCCCAGCAGTCCCGAAACCTTCCCGTCTTTAGTCACACCTGGATAACAGAAGATGTTCATCAGCAGAGCGTCGGAGCTCGCGCAAGAATCAAGCTCCATCCAACGTCCACGCTCATTCTCAGAGAACGAGCGCCGGCTCTGCGTGTGAACTTTCGTTAAGCGCTTCTTCCATCCGGGATTCGTCAGAATTGATTTGTAGCTCTGCGACAGGAAGTTGCCGTGCTGCGAGTTGCCGTCAAACGGCGGAAAGCACAGACTCGGCGGTTCGGCATAGCTTAAGCAATAGGGCAGATTTTCCGCACGAGCATACTCCAGAGCGCGGGCAATCAAATCCTGTCGAAGAGCCGCCGCGAACTTCATCCCGCATCCTTTTATCGGGACGAGAGTCCAGACCCTGGGCAGGGCAGATCCCGACAAAAGCAGTTTGCCACGAAAGCGAATAAATGGCGAATAAAAAGCAGTGTTCTGACCGCCCGCCGCACATTCAGGCCTGTTCTAGTAAGGTGCCGGCACCACCGCGTCTTCCGGATATCCACCCATGCCGAACTCCGGATAGTCGAGTCCTTCTTCTTCGACCGCTGCCGACACGCGCATGCTTTTCGCCTTGTTCACTACCCAGAACACAGCATAAGTCGCTCCAAACGCCCATACGGCATACAACGTCGCTCCCAAAAGCTGGCACAAGAACTGGCGCGTGTCGCCATGCAGCAATCCAGTCACACCTTGCCCGGCGTGCCCCAGGTAGGAGGACCCTCCCACCCCGTTCCATCCCGCGCCGTAAGCGCCATCGGCAAAAATTCCCACACAAACGGCGCCCAGCCAGCCACAGTAACCGTGCACCGAAATCGCTCCACACGGATCGTCGATCTTGAGCACCCGGTCGTTGAACAGAACCCCAAGACAAACCAGGCAGCCTGCCAGCACGCCAATGATTGTCGCCGATGTCGGGGACACAAAAGCGCATGGCGCGGTGATCGCCACTAACCCCGCAAGCATTCCATTACACGCCATCGTCACGTCGGGCTTGCCGAACAGTGAATACCACAGCAGCATGGCCGCCGCCGCCCCTGCGACCGCTGCCAGGTTCGTGTTCACCGCAACCACAGAGATTCTCAGGTCGGTCGCGCCCAACGTAGAACCCGGATTGAATCCCATCCATCCGAAAAGAAGAATGAAAGTGCCGGTCACGACATACACAATATTGTGAGCGGGGAACACGCGAATCTTCCCGCCGGGACCGTACTTCCCCAAACGCGGTCCCAGGATGATCGCAAGCGCCATCGCGCAGAACCCACCCACCGCATGGACTACAGTGGATCCCGCGAAATCGACATAACCGTGGCCGAGATTCAACGTGGAACCAATTTGCGATAAAAAGCCTCCGCCCCAAGTCCAGCAACCGGAGATGGGATAGAGAATCGCTCCGATAAAAAGCTCGCAAAGCAGAAACGCCCAGAAGGTAATGCGCTCACACACCGCGCCGACAATGATGTAGCCGGCCGTCTCCATGAACACGACTTCGAATAATGTCAAACAATTGCTGGCGCTGTCATATGCGGGACCAGTCAGGAAAAAACCCTTGCCGCCCACAAATCCCCATTGACCGCTCCCGATCAGAAAGTGATTAAGAGTTGGAATCCCGCCGAGATTGGTAGGCGCAGCATTGATGGTAACGGCGCCGAATTGAAAGGCATATCCCACTGCGTAATAAGCGAGGAACGCAAACACATAAGCCGCGAAATTCAGCATCATGAGATGCGCGGCATTTTTCTTCCGAACCAGCCCGCAGGTGAGTAGCGCGAAGCCGGCTTGCATAAACAGCACCAGATAGCCGGTGTTCAACGTCCAGGCAAAATTCGTCGCGACCCGAAGGTGCCCGACGCTGTCAGCCAGCTTAAGTGCGAGCGGTTCTTTGGCCACCTGGGCTTGATAGTCGTCGAAGGCCTTCTTGTTTGCCGCGTAGTCGGGAGCGGACTTATCGGTCGGCTCCGCCACTACAAAGGGATTGCCCGCGGCATCCACTGCGTTCGATTTATCTCCCGTAGCAATGCCAGATGGATCCGGCTTTGGCCCGTCATCGGCAAAGCAACGCCCAGACAAAGTGGGAAGCAGCCCCAGGGCAAGAACGATAATAGTGATGACCCGCACGAACGCCCACACGAACGTCAACGGTAACGACAGGCGCAGAGTGTGCCTGTCGGCTCGCGTAATCATGTTTGGTGCTCCTGTTTTCGAAGGAGTGAATTCTTTGAAAGTCGGATGCCTGCCGGAAAAGTTCCAGCAGGCAACGGACGCGACTGCATTTGCGAATCCTGCAGGGAAGGGCTGATCCAGGAAAGAGCCGGCCGACGAGCGCCATTTGCGTTCAATCGCAGTCCTCTCCCTAATCCGCAGACGATAATGGCAGGAATCAAGCTAGTCCAATTCAAATTTCTTATGGTCTCGATCAGTTTTGGTGCCGACCAGTTTACAAAATTCTCTCGTGCGCGTAACCCGCTGCCAGCAGCGCCGCCAGCAGTTCGGCGATGTGCGCCGGCCCGCGTGTTTCCATGGTGATGTCAATCGCCGTGTCGCCGAGGTTGACTCCGTGATAAGCGCGGTCGTATGCGGTTTCGACGATGTTAGCGCGCAGCTCGGCAAGAATGCCCGTCAGTCGATGCAGTGCGCCGGGATAATCCGGCAGATGAACGCGCAGCCGCACCAGCCGCCCATCTTTTACTAAGCCGCGCTCGATAATGCGTGAGAGCAGCGTGACGTCGATATTCCCACCGCATACCAACACCGCAACTTTTTTCCCTTCCACCGGCAACTTGTGATTCAACACCGCCGCGATCGAGGCTGCTCCCGCGCCTTCCGCCAACGTTTTTTCCCGCTCCAGAAGAAGAAGTATGGCGTTCGCGATCTCTTCTTCTTCGACCGTAACAATGTCGTCTACATATTTCTGAACCAGCGGAAATGTCCGCGCCCCCGCCCGCCGCACCGCGATGCCATCGGCAATCGTCGCAGCGGGCTTAATCGTCACCGGCTTTCCATGCTCAATCGCAGCCTTCATCGAAGGCAGCTTCGCGGGCTGCACCCCAAACACCCGGACGGCCGGATTAATCGCCTTCGCCGCGCAGGCAATGCCGCCAATCAGGCCGCCTCCGCCGATCGGCGCAACGATTGCCTCGATATCCGGTTGCTGCTGCAGAATCTCCAGCCCCAGCGTTCCCTGCCCGGCAATCACCGCGTCATCATCGAACGCGTGGATCAGAGTCAGATGGCATTCCACGCTGCGCTCGACCGCCTTCTCGAATGCCTCATCGTAGTTGGCCCCCTGGAGAAAAACTTCCGCTCCGTAAGCCCGCGTTGCCGAAACCTTTGTAAGCGGCGTAGGTAGCGGCATGTAGATGAGCGCTCGAATCCCCTGCCGTCCCGCGTGATAAGCCACGCCCTGCGCATGATTGCCTGCCGACGCAGCAATTACTCCCTGGCTTCGCTCTTCGTTCGTGAGCGTGAGTAGCTTGTTCAACGCTCCGCGTTCTTTGAAAGCCCCCGTACGCTGCTGATTGTCGAGCTTCAGGAAAATATCGGATTTGGTAAGCTCAGAAAAAGCTTCCGAATAAGTACAGGGAGAAACGCGAATCGCTTCGCGTATCCGGCCCATCGCCGTTTGGATGTCCTCGATCCCGATCATTGCGCTCGCGCCGTCATCTTACACGCCGCATATCGCGATCACAACGCGAGCTGTCGAATTGCAGGAATCGACGAAATCGGATGCGATGCGGAAGCGCGCAGGTAGGTATCCACGGCCGCGGCCGCTTTGCGGCCTTCAGCAATCGCCCACACCACTAAAGATTGGCCGCGCCGCATATCGCCCGCGGCAAAAATGCCCGGCACCGACGACATGTAATTCTGATTGGTCGCCACGTTGCCGCGCGGATCGAGCGCGACGCCCAGTTGCTCGATCATCCCATTTCGTACCGGACCGAGAAATCCCATCGCGATGAGCACAAGATCAACTTCCATCGTGAAGTCGCTGCCCGGAATCGGCTCAAATCGCGGTGGAGGACCAACGCGCACCGCGTGCAGCAACTTGACTCGTTCACCATCGCCGCTGAATTTCGTAGTCGCAATGCCCCAGTCGCGGACTCCGCCTTCCTCGTGCGCCGCCTCAGTGCGAAGCTGCATAGGCCACAACGGCCACGGCGTCTGCGGCGAGCGTTCGTCCGGAGGCTTCGGCATAATTTCGAACTGGTGCACCGAGAGCGGCTTCTGTCGATGACAAGTCCCCAGGCAATCTGCGCCGGTGTCGCCGCCTCCGATAATAATCACGCGCTTACCGCTGGCAAGAATTTCGATCTCGGCTTCGACCGTATCCCCGTGGCAGCGCCGGTTCTGCTGCGGCAGATATTCCATGGCATAGTGAATCCCCTTCAACTCACGTCCGGTAACATT
>Ga0302320_10027642_pt1 | contig 10924 bp, 7 predicted proteins | sample Bog_T0_3_FD_202130 | JGI IMG/M metagenome (GOLD analysis project Ga0302320, IMG submission 202130) | Peat permafrost microbial communities from Stordalen Mire near Abisko, Sweden - Bog_T0_3 | ecosystem: Environmental > Terrestrial > Soil > Wetlands > Peat | place: Sweden: Abisko, Stordalen Mire... | reverse complement strand
CGTGGTGGTACCCGAACCGGTGACGGGACCTACCGACAGGGCGCCGGCGGTGGCGCTCAGGTCTGGCGTGGAGTTGGTGGTCAGACCCAGGTTGCCGATATTCCAGATGCCGCCCCCTGCCGGTGAATTCTCCGGAACCACCACTTGGATGCCGATGGGCTTCCCCGCCCATGGGTCAGTGGTCCGCACCAGCGGCACATTCAGTTGAAACATGTCCAGCAAGCTCTGGTTGACGATGGCCGCGCCGGTATTGGTGAGAGTCTGCGATCCGACGGTTACCTTGTTGTTGGAGGCATCAAGGTAATAGAGTTGAAATTCAACCGGTGCGCCCAGCGGGACGGCACCGACGAAAGGTACGGTCGCATCACTGGCACTGACCCCGAATTGAAGATGGTACGATTGCCCGACCTGAAAGCTGGTCGCCGCCGCGGAGGCCAATTCCTGGTGCATCTCGACCGTCGGGACAGCGTACAGGAACCCGGCCTGGTCGGAGTTCAGATTGGTGATGTAAAATGGAGAAAACGGAGAATTATAAAAGACGCCCGCAGACATCTCCGTCCCCTGCCAATTGGGTATCGGGGGCAATTGCGAGGTGAAGGGATAGGAAAAGAAGGGCATGGTGGACGCGTCGGGCTGCGAAAAATCCCCGTTGGGGATCGTGATATCCGTGGCCCATAGCCCCTGATTCCATGCCGCAACTGCCACAGCCGCGGCCAAATGCCTCCATTTACTTCTATTTTCCATCTTCCGACCTCCTAAAGGATCCCGAGCCGCGGATTCTTGCACAAATCGGCCGCGAACCACTTTCTCAGGTTCAACTCAAACGGTATAATAAAGGATCGTTTTATCTTTTTCAATGGGAAGGCAGCCTATGGTGGAGGTATTCTCAATTGCGAATGAGACGCTCGACTCGCTCGACCTGAAATTCCTGCTGCTCGCCCACGGCGTGCATATTCACGAGGATGTCTATGCCGGGTTCTCGTCCACACACCGCATTTCGCCCGATCCCTACCAGTGTAATGGGCTGATCCTTCCCGATCAAACCGTGGTGCATATCGCCGATATCGGCCCGGGCGCTCGGTTTCATCTGGCGGTGCGGCCCGACGGCAACCTGCAACTGCTGCACCAGGGCGAATCGGTCACGGAAGTGTCTCTTCCCAAGGCGTCGGACTTTTATAGCCGAACCACCGCCGGGGGGGTTCCGTTTCGCGGGTTGGCCGTGTTGGAAGGGCACGACATGCTGGCTTTTCCGTATCTATGGGCCTGCGGCTATGCGTTTGGGGACATGGCCTGCAAATTCTGCCATTGCGGGATTTACACGCAGGCGCGGCGCGATGCCGGGGACGGGCAATGGAATCACAGCTTCAAACCCGACGATGTGGCCGAAGCGGTCGAGCGGGCGGTGCGGGTAGAAGGGGCGGCAAAGCATATCGAATTGACCGGAGGCTCCACTTTCGGTGCCGATGGGGAATGCCGCCAGATGACGGAAGTTCTGCACGCCATTGACCGGAAAGTCGGGCGAACCAACATCCCCGGCAGCATCAACGTCTACACGACGCCGCCGATGAATCCGTCGGCGGTGGATGCCCTCTTTGATGCCGGGGCGGACCGGGTGTCGTGCAATATCGAAGTGTGGGATGAATCCATCGCGGGAAGAGTCATGCCGGGAAAATCGCGATGGACCGGGCGGCAGCGTCATCTGGACACCCTGCTGCACATTGCGCAAACGCGCGGCGCCGGCAAGGCGTGTTGCACATTTGTCGCCGGGCTGGAGCCGGCGGAGAGCCTGCTGGCCGGAGCGCGGCAACTGGCGGAAAACGGGATCGTGCCGCTGGCATCGGTGTTGATGCCGCATGGATTGCCGGACATTCCGCGTGCAGTGAAGCCGGATTTACCGTATTTTCGCGCCCTGAAACGCGGCTTGGCCGCCATCTACCGGAAGTACCAGTGCGAACCGCCCGGCGGGGGAGGGTCGCATGTGGCGATCTCGCGCGACGTTTGGAATCACCGTGACGAGATACTTGCGGCCTGCTGATTTCCCGGCCAAGGTGCCGGGCCTGAGGAGTGATTGATGCGGATCGCCTATATAGCCGCGGGAGCGGGACCGATGTACTGCGGAGCCTGTCACCGCGATGCCGCGCTGTTTCGCGCCTTGGGCTCCTCCGGCCATCCGCTGTTGGCCATTCCCCTCTACACGCCCCTGCGCACCGACCTGCCGGTGATCTGTTCCATGTCGCCGGTTTTCATGGGCGGTATTGGGATGTACCTGGAGCAGGCGATGGCCCTTTTCCGCCATGTGCCGGCGGTTTTTCGGAGGCAATTGGATCGGCCGGGCCTGCTTCGCGGCGTTTCGCGCATGGCGATCCACACCGACCCGGCGAAGCTTGGGCCTCTGACGGTGGGGATGCTGGCGGGGACCCAAGGCCCGCACGCGGGCGAGATTGAGAGGCTGGTCGATTTTCTGCGGCGGGATTTCCGCCCCGATATCGTCAACCTGAGCAATTCCATGCTGGCATCGCTGGCGGGACCGCTGCGGTCGGCACTGGGTGTGCCGGTGGTTTCCACGCTGCAAGGGGAGGAGTCCTTCATCGCGGCGCTCCCCGAGCCTTACCGGGGCCAGGCCATCGCGCTGCTTCGCCATCATGCGGCGTCGATCGACCGCTTTGTCTGTTGCGGTCAGGAGCGCGTCGCGGCTATGGCCCAATGGCTGGACCTGCCGCAAGAGCGGTTCGCGGTCATTCCGACAGGTTTGGACCACACGTTATTTGCCGCCGCCGATGCCTCCGCCCCGCGGCCGCGCGGCGTGGGCCCCGTTGTGCTGGGCTATCTGTCGTCCATCCGCCGGGAAAAGGGGCTGGACCTTCTGATTGAGTCCGCCCGGCAACTTGTGGATGAACACCGGCGCGATGTCCGCGTCGCCATTGCCGGGCAGGTGCTCGATGCCGCCTACTGGCGACAGGTTCGCCGCTCCATCCGCCGCGCCGGGGTGCAGCGCCGCGTATCCTTCCGCGGCGAACTCGATCTCCCCGCGAAGGTCGCCTTCCTGCGGTCGTGCGATATTTTTATCATGCCGACGCGCCTGGCGGAATCGCGGGCCCTGGTGGCGATGGAGGCCCTCGCATCCGGATTGCCCGTGGTTGCCGCCCACGTTGGCGTGCTGCCCGAATTGCTCGAGCGGACGGAGGCCGGCCTCACCGTCGCCCCCGACGATGCCGCAGTCCTGACCCATGGGATATTGCGCCTGATGAACAACGCCCCCCTCGCCCGCGAATTTGCGGCCAACGGCCCCGCGGCCATCGCCCGCCACTATTCGCCCCAGGCCATGGCCCGGCAAACCGTCGCCCAGTACCAGCAGGTGCTGGCGAACTTCCCAGTAGCATTACCAGCAGCCCACGTTTAGGCCCCGGCCCTTGTTGGGCCGGGTACGCAGGAATCTGGATCCTTCATTCGCTCAGTTGCCCAGTTTCAAACAGACAATCTCCGTCGCCGCCCCGCCGGTGGAATTGCGCGCGTACACCATCCCATTGGCCAGCGTTGGGGCCGTCCAGTCCTTTGCCTTCAGCACCGCCACCCGCCCAAGCTCCTTGAAGGCGTCGCTCGACGCCGAAACCAGCACAATGTCCCCCTTGGGCGTCTGCACCAGCAGCTTGTCGCCGGTCAGAATCAGCCCGCCCTGCGAGCCAAACCCCGGCTTGGTCCACTTCACCGCCCCGGTCGCGATATCCACGCACGCCAGCGGACCATTGGGATCGTTGTGCGCGAACAACCCATAAATGTAGCCATCCTTATACACCGGCGTGGACCACAGGTTCATGTTCGCATTGGCCGTGCGCCACAGCGGCTTGGCGGTCCACTTGCCGCCGGTCTCGCTCACCTGGCAGGCCGCCGCGCCCACGTTATACCCCGCCGAACAATACACGATGTCCCCATCCTTGCCTCCGACGACCGGCGAGGCCGCCGTCGCCGTCGACTTGGGATGCGCAAAGGTCCATAGCACGTCGCCGGTCTTGGGGTCGACCGAAACCAGCCCGCTTTCCATAAAGCAGATGGCTTGCCGTTTCCCCTTGATGGTGGCGAGGGTGGGCGTGGCATACGTATACGCTTCATTGGTCTTGGCCCAGGCCAGCGCCCCGGTGTCCTTCTTGTACGCCGAGATTCCCTTCCCCGCGCCCCCGCCGGTGACCAGCACCAGCTCATCTACGACCAGCGGCGAAGAGGCGCTGGCCCAGTTGAGCACCCTGGCGCCGTTTTCCGCCACAAGGTCGTGCTTCCAGACTTCCTTGCCCGTTTCAATGTCCAGGCAATAAAGCTTCAGAAAGCTCCCCAGTACATACACAAATTTCCCGTCGATGGCCGGCGTGCTCCGCGGCCCGTTGCCGTTGCCGTCCTTTTTGGTCTTGTCGATCCGCGTGGACCAGATTTCCTTCCCCGTGGCGGTGTCCAGGGCGATGCAGAACTCGTCCGCCCCGCGCTCCGCCATCACAAAGGCCTTCTTGTCCACCACCGCAATCTGCCCAAAGGCGTCGCCGATGGGAACCTTCCACACCGGCGTCAGGCTCAGCTTGTCCAGCGCCACCGACTCGGCGACCCCGTCCGTGTTCGGCCCGCGATAACGCGGCCAGTCGGCCGCACCGGCAAATCCCGCGGCACATGAAAGGGCCAGAGCGATGGTCAGGTAATGGCGCACGTTAAGCTCCTCAGGTCATGAGAATCAGTTACACAGCCAATACTAATAATGGACTATTTGATCGTTTATTGCAAGGTCCCTGCCCCTACCGCCCCCTGCGCCGGTGCCATGATCCTCCATGGTCTCGCGCGGTTCGCAGGCCGTGCCGCCGTACGTGAGATGATCAATCACCCGGGATAACTCCGCCATGCCCCCAACTGCCACCACCGTCTCCCTCCCTTTCGCGTATTTTCGCCCGCGCAAGCCCCCAACAATTCCGCCCGGACGCTATACTCCTGCCATGACTGAACACCTGCTCAACTTCTCGCTTCCGGAACTCACCGCCCGCATCGTCGAGCTTGGCCTGCCCAAGTTCCGCGCCGCACAGATCATGGAATGGGTCTATGAAAAGCGCGCCTTCTCCTTTGACCAGATGACCAACCTCTCCCTGGCCGACCGCAAAATGCTCTCCGAAGAATTTTCCATCTTCACCTCCACCGTCGCCCGCCACCTCCGCGCCACCGACAACACTGAAAAACTCCTCCTGCAATGGCCCGCCGATGACGCCGCCAAGGAACCCGCCCTGACCGAAACCGTCATGATCCCCTGCGACGACGACCAGTGCGACGACTTTGGCAACACCGTCGTCCAGCACCGCCGCACGGCGTGCCTCTCCACGCAGATCGGCTGCCCCGTGCAATGCAAGTTCTGCGCCTCGGGCATGGAGGGCCTCAAGGCCCACCTCACCGTCGGCCAGGTCGTCGAACAGTGTCTCCGACTCACGCACGCGCTCCCCATCGAACGCCGCATCTCCAACATCGTCTTCATGGGCATGGGCGAGCCGCTTTCCAACTTCAACACCACCGTCGGCGCCATCCGCACGCTGATGGCTCCATGGGCGTTCCACATTTCCGCGCGGAAAATCACGGTCTCCACCGTGGGGCTGCCGTCGCAAATCCGCCGCCTCGCCGATTTGGAAATCCCCGTCACGCTGGCCATCAGCCTGCATGCCCCCAACGATGAACTCCGCGCCTCGATCATCCCCTGGGCGGAAAAAGTCTCCATCGACCAGCTTATCGAGGCGGGGCGGTATTATTTTGAAAAGACTGGCCGCGAGGTCACGCTGGAGTACATCATGCTCGACGGCATCAACACCCTGCCGGAGCACGCCCGGCAGTTGGCCAACGTGGCCAAGCAGCTCCGCGGCAATATCAATCTTATTTATTACAACGAAGTGCCCGAGCTTCCGTTCAAACGCCCGTCGGGCAATACCATGTTCGCCTTTCAGGCCGTGCTCCGTGCCCAGCACGTCAACGCGCACATCCGCAAGAGTCGCGGGCGTGAGATCGCCGCGGCCTGCGGGCAACTGGCCCGGCAGGAGAAATCGCTCGTCCAGGTCGGCGGCCTCGCGGCCGAGGCCAAATCGTAGAATCATTTCCGCGGGAACCCACCATGCACGTCTCAGTCATCATCCCCTTCCGCGGCGATCCCGCCACGCTCTCGTGGGTCATGGATGGCTTTGCGCGCCAGCAGATGCCGGAGGGTTGGCAACTGTCGGTCCGCATCCTGGGCGATGGGTGTACGCCGCCCCAACCCGATCCCCCCAACCCCATCTTCTCGATTTCCACCCACGAATGGAGCGGCGTTTCGGAAGCCAAAAACCTGCTGCTTACGGGGGTCAGCACCGATGCCGTCATCTTTGTCAACGCCGACACCCGGCCCGATCCGGGCTTCGTCGCCGCGCACTTGGCCCGACTGCAAGCCCTCGGCCACGGCAACATGGTCCTCGGCGCCGCGCCCTACGACCACACCGGCCCGCAAACCGTTTTCGACGTCCTCAAGGAAGAATCCCCCATGATCTTCTTTTACAGCCGGATGAAGCCGCTGCAATGGCACGACTTCCGTCACGCCTGGACGCTCAATCTTTCCATGTGGTTCGATGACTACCAGAAGACCGGCGGATTCGACAAACGTCTCCGTCCCTATGGGCACGAGGATATCGAACTGGCCTATCGCCTCATGGGGGACTCCAGGGACGTTTTTTACGATCCCGCAGCGATCGTGCGGCACCGGCACCCGATGACGTTTGCTGATTATCTCAACCGCGAGGAGGGCCTGGGGCTGATGGGCCCGGTGCTGCGGGATGTTTCGCCCGATGTGTTTGAGCGCCTTTTTGGCACGCAGGATATTGACGCTCTTGCCGCCGACTATCGCGCGTGGGTGAAGATGGACGCCCTGGCCCACCGCTGGATTTGGCAACGCATGGACGAATGGGCGGAACAGCCCGACGGAACATTGGGCAACGGCAAAGAGCGCGAGCAGACGCTAACGCTGCTTTATCAGATGCATATTCCGCTGAAACGCCTCGCCTTCCGCCTCGGCTTCCTGCGCGGTCTGGAACTGCGCGACGACGCCCACTGGCGGGAGCGCAAGCCCGTCGGCCTGTGGCGGACGGCCGCGGGCATTGAGTGAATCAACTTTCGTAAAGTTTGAAGACCCGCATGCCTTTGGCCCGCAGGGGCTCGGCCTGTTGCCAGAAGGGTTCCTGAAACGTGTCGGTGCTCAGTACCACCGCTACTTGGGTTTCGGCCAAAGGCAAGCGTGACGCGAGCTTGGCGCACGATTCCACAGGTAAACCCCATGCGGTGGGGCTTTCAACAAAACGCGGATGGTCGTCAATCAAACCGATCACCCGATGCCCCTGGGCCTCCCACAGGTGCTTTTCGGCCAGCAGTCGGGCGGTGTGCCGTCCGGCTCCGTAGAGCAGAATAGGGGCGTGTCCGCCGCTGCCTGCGACGCGCCGCATGATTGTCAGCAGTCGCGAGCCGGGCGTGGGATTTGTTGCATCGGCAATTCCAGCCAGATATCCGGTGAGCCGGCAAACACCATGCACCAGACCGGCCGCATGACCCGACGGAAGTCTTGCCAGGGTATCCATCGAGGGGGCATGACCATGGTTCTTGAACGCCGCGATCGTCGCCTGGTAAAACGCGATTCGCCGGGGAAGTGTCGCCTCGGCAGAGAGGGTTTGCCGAGCGCGGTCAAATGCCTGGCGGGACAGTTCCTGCACGCGGTCAGGATTTTTGAAGCAACCGATCATCGCCGCGGCCAGCGCCGGCGCATCGCCGCGCGGAAAGGTGATTCCCGCATCGCCGACGACTTCCGCCGCGCCGATTCCGGAGCTGACAATCGCCGTGCGGCCGGCGGCCATCGCCTCGCAGGCGACAAAGGAGTAGCTTTCAGACAGGCTTGGGATGACGCAGAACGCGGCGTTGTTGTACTCGTGGGCGAGTTCGGCGGCGTTCAATTCGCCGGCAAATGACACGCGATGGGCGAACGCCGGATCGATCCGCCCCCGCATCCACGCCGCCATTGACCCGCCGCCGGGCGCGGTGGATGTGTCCGGCCCAACGAGGCGGACGCGGGCATCGCGGCATCGGTGCAGGAACGGATTGAGCGCCGCGGCGAGGACCGACATGCCCTTGAGCTGTTCCAGCCGGCCAACATATAGAATGGGGCCATCGAACGGCGGAGGTGCAAAGGTGGCCCGGGCGTCGGTTGTAAACGGCAGGCCGATCACCTCCACGGGGCTGGCCAGCGGGCACAACGGACGGGTTGCTTCCACCACTGCGTTGGAAGGCGCGCAAAGGCCGTCAGCCGCGAGTATCGTTGCGAATTCCAGACTTTCCAACAGAAGCTGATCCGCGTCCGCCACTTCGCCATTGCCCAGCCGCCGGATGGCCGAGCCCGAATGCAGATGCGTGACCACCCCCAAATTCGCGATGGGATTGAGCAGCAGCGGCAGCGCGAGGGCTTCGTATTCCGGGCCTTCCAAGATATCCAGCGGGGTGACCGCGTGGACGCGGCGCACCGCATCGCACAGCAGCGACCCCAGTGCCAGACGATAAATCCCTTCGCCGCCGGCATGAATGCCCGCCGCCAGAGGGCCGGGCAATGCGCCGGAATCCACGCGTGATGCCAGGTCGGCGACTTCGTGAACAACGATGCCTGCGGGAATGGCGCTGCGGACATCGGGGGGAAGCGCGAGCGTGAAGACGTGCGGCTCATGCCCCGCGGCGGCCAGGGCCTTGGCGCACTGGAGCGTGTAGACGCCGATGCCCCCCAGTCGCGCCCCGGGCCATTGCGTGGTTAAAAAGCCGATCCGCATGGGTCAATCCTGATAGACAATGCCACCATAGGGCTGGTCGAGCGCCGCGGCGGGAAACGCCTCCCGGTCGATTCGGCCGCTGTAGAGCAGCAGCCAATCGCGGAAGGTCAGCTCCTGCGTGTTGCGCGAATGGTCGTAGGACACCTGGCGATATTCCTTATGCGGTTGATACTTGGGCCAGTAGAGGTCGATTTCTTCCTTGTCGAAAATGAGAAAATAGTCCGCGTAGACGGCGAGCGAATCTTCCAGCGACCAATCGAAGGGTCGGCCTAGACGTTTGAGGTATTCGGTGACGAAATAAGTTTCGACTATGTTGCGAAGGGCTGCCTCGCGCCAGGTCGGTTCGGGGCAGCCGGCGGGCATGGCGCGGGAATCGTGGGCCACCGACCAGAAGGCGAGCATGTCATCCACGGTGCCGAATTGGAAATGATCGGAGAGGCCGTAGAGGCGGAATTTGAAGCTGTCCATACTGATGGCGGCGATGCGCGCTTTCTGGCGAGAGCCGGGCTTGGCCGGGAACGCATCGAGCAGCGATACAAGAAACTCCACCGCGTTGGGGGCATACATCCGCTGGTCGGTGCGGTTCTTTGCAATATATGTAAGGCCGAGGGCGTGGCACTTTTGGATACCGGCAAGGGTGGAGGCGATTTGAAAGTTGCAGTTGGCCGGTCCGGTGCGTGCGGGCTTGGCGTTCCGCAGGACGATGGCGCCGGCGCGCTCGATCCGTTCGAGCGCCGCCGCGTTCTCGTCCGACCATGTGGAGACGATCACGGCCGCCGCCGGAAAGTGCCGCCGGTAAAGACGCACGGTTTCCGGCGTAAAATCGTCCTCGAGGCGGAGGGGGCCTTGGAGGACGATGCCGATGCGCTCCTGCCGGTTCATGGCGTCGGAACGGGTGCCGATGGCGGCGGCGCGGCGCGGGCGGGCGTGGAGGGTGACGAAGGTGTCGGCCTTCTCCCCGACCTGCTCGGCCACGATGCTGATGGTGCCCATCCGCCCGACCACTTTTGACAGGCCCGCGAGCATTTTGCCCAATTCCCGTGGATATGCGGCGAACTTTTCCAGATCGGCGGGAATGCCCAGACCGTGCATTCCGGCCCCTTCCTCACCGACGCCGAAGACGCCGATGGTGGCGCCATGTGCGATCATCTTGTTGTAGGCCGGGGCGACGTAGAATTCGCCGTTGACGCGCTCATCGGCGGCGATCATCTGCTCCGCGGCGGCGACAAAATCGCGGCCATGACGATAGTTGTAGATGCCGACGGTGGCATCATGCGAAACCACCTGCTTTTCCAGCACTTCGGTCACGCGCGGGCCGTCCATGCGGCAATACGACCATTTTGGATCATCCGCCCACATGGTCATGATGAGGCCATCGAGCTTCCGCTTGTCCATGTCCGCCAGATAATTATTAATATCAATATTCACCCACTGGTCGCAATTGGCAATCATCAGCGGATCATCGTTATCTATATGGCTGCGGGCCAGAAGAACAGTGCAGGCGGCTCCCTGGGTGACACTTCGCACCGGTACAATTTCGCAGCCTGGTGCCCACCTCCGCAGGTGCGCATCCAAACCGAATGCTTCAATATGCTCCTGCAAGATCAGGAAGATGAATCGGTGCGCACACGCCGGCCGCAGATTGTCGATCACCACCTGCGTCATCGGCTTGCCGTGAATGGGGATCAGCGGCTTTGGGACCGCATAGCCCGCGTCGGCGAACCGCTTCCCCCGCCCGGCCATCGGCATCACAATATTCAACATGCGGCATCAGTCCAAATACTTGTCATGGTTCGCCCCCGGCACCTTCACCACCACCGTCGTCGCCGCGGAAAGCACCTTGAAATCTGTCGACTCCCCGGGCTCGATCACCACAATATCCCCGCGCCCGTAACGCACGCCGTTCATCTCCACCTCACCGGTCACAATCACCGTTACCTCCGTCGCCACCTTGTGATGGTGCCGGGGATCGTGCGTCCCGGGCTGGAAGTCCTTCACCGCCACTTCGCACGCCCCCGTCCGCAGGGCCACCGGCGAAATGTTTCCGACAAACCATCCCTTCACCATGTCCTGGAGCTGGAATTTACGCA
>Ga0302320_10027641_pt1 | contig 10924 bp, 10 predicted proteins | sample Bog_T0_3_FD_202130 | JGI IMG/M metagenome (GOLD analysis project Ga0302320, IMG submission 202130) | Peat permafrost microbial communities from Stordalen Mire near Abisko, Sweden - Bog_T0_3 | ecosystem: Environmental > Terrestrial > Soil > Wetlands > Peat | place: Sweden: Abisko, Stordalen Mire... | reverse complement strand
CGGAGCGGCAAATGCGTAACCGCGAACTTTCGGGTGGCATTACAAAGGCGCTCGAGGGACTTACGCCGCGGGAGCGCACTGTTTTCGAAATGCGGCACTATGAAGGGCTGCGCCTGCGCGCCATTGGCGACATGATTGGAACCACGGAAGAGGCGGCCAAAAATTGCCTGTTCCGCGCCACGCAAAAAATGAGAATGAGTCTGGAATCGTTTGTATGAACTGCATCGAAGTTACACGGGAAATACCGAATTACTGCTACGGAGAGATTTCGTCGGAGGCCGAGGAGGCCGTTGAGTCCCATCTGGCTGGCTGCGACCTCTGCCGAACGGAACTCGCGCGGCACCGGAAGTTTCTCGAACTGCTGGACGAACGCGACGCCGTGGCCGACGCGGGGCTGCTGGTGCAATGCCGGTCCGAACTAAGCGCCGCGCTCCGAGCGCAAGCCGCGACGGAAGCGGGACGCAGCGGGATCCGCCAACGGCTGGACCGGACAGTGCGTAACGCGATGGAGTATCTGCGCGACCTTTCGCGGGTGCACATTCCGTTCCGGATTCCGGTCGGGGCCCTGGCGCTGGTGGCTCTCGGCTTCGTTGGTGCGCGCTACACGCCGGAAAGGTTCGGCGGAGTGAGCGCCACGCTCGCCGAGCCGATGTTTTCGAGTGTGCGCTCGGTGGAGCCGAGTGGTCCGGGCCAGGTGCAGATCGCGGTGGATGAAATCCGCCGCCATGTGGTTTCCGGCACGCTGCAGGATCCGCAGATACACGATTTGCTGGTAAGCGGTGTCACCGACGGATCGGACCCGGCCGCGCGGCTACAGTCGATCCAGGTCCTGCACGATCTTAACGGCAACGCCGCCGGGAACAACGCGGATTCCGAGCAATTGCGGCAGGCGCTCCTCGGGGCGCTTGCGCACGATACGAGCGTGGATGTGAGGCTAAAGGCGCTCGACGGGCTGAAGCAATTTGCCACGGAGGCGAGGGTCCGAACGGCGCTCGTGGTCGCAGTTCAGAAGGACGACGACGCACGGGTGCGGGCGCAGGCCATCGATCTGCTGGCCGCGCATCACGACGATTCGCTGGTCGGGGTGTTGCAGAACGCGGTGCAAAGGGAAGATAATCCATTGGTGCGGGCGCAGATTACGCAACTGCTGGCGCAGTTGAAGGCGTCGGTGGGGACTTATTGATATCCGGTGCGTCCGTTATAGTGTGTGCGAGACTGGCTTGAGCGAACGAATTTCCATGTTGGGCAGGAAAGCGGGACTGATTTGTATTGTGCTGGCGGCGCTGGCAATCGTCGGGTATGGCCAGACGAGCGGAAAGCAACGGCCGCATAGCACGAATGTTCAGACGTCGTCGGCAAACGGTTACCTGGGTGTGGGGGTACAGGCCATTCCCGGCAAGGCCGGCGTCGAGGTGGAGACGGTGACGGACGGCGCGCCCGCTCAAAAGGCGGGCATTCAGAATAAGGACGTGATTCTGGAATTCGACGGGCAGAAGATCGAAAGAGGAGACCAGTTCACCACCGCGATCATCGGCAAGTTGCCGGGCACGAAAGTCAGCCTGACCGTATCGCGCAACGGAGTAAGAATGCCAAACATTGTCGCTACCCTGGGAGTGCGCCCCGTCGATCTTCCGCTCAATGGTGCCCCTGTGGGCGTGATGATTCCGAGCATCCCGATAGGGCCGATTTCGCCGGAAGACTTACAGGCGATGTTCGCGGCGGAAGCGCCAAGAATCGGGTTCGAAGGCGAGCCGCTCACGCCTCAACTGGCTGACTTCTTCGGAGTGCATGAGGGCGTGCTGGTGCGGTCGGTTACGGAGAAGACGCCAGCGGAAAAAGCGGGACTGAAGGCCGGCGACGTGGTGACGAAGGTCAATGGCATGCTGGTTACGAGCCCGCGGGAGATCTCCGGGATCGTGCGGCAGTCGAAGAAGATGGTTGTGTTCACGGTGGTGCGGAACAAGAAGGAAATCACGCTGAATATAGAAGTGGCGTGGAACCGTGGCGATCTGCCTGATCGCGACGCGTTCAATTAATTAATAGGTAAGAGCTCCAATGGCCAATTCCGTCTGGCCGCACTACCCTTGCGGCGGCCCGCCAGATCGCTTGCGCGTCAGCCAGAGGCAAATCCAATAAAGTGAGACCATGTTAAGCGGAATCGAGATCAACTGAGAGTAGCCGCTGAACCGGAAAAGTATGCCCCATGGAAGTTCTCCGGGTTGGAATGGAATGTACTCGTAGAGGAGGCCAGAAGGGTTCAGATATGCGGAAACAAACAGTCCAATCTCAATAGCTAGCCCTACCTTCGCATTCCTGAACGAATAGAGAGCATTGTGTAGGGGCGCGGGCCAATTAAATATGCCGCGACGCTTCTTTTCCGGACAGAATCATGCTCCATGAAAGATATGCATGTATTGGAACGGGATGTGAATGGCCGCCGCTACCGTATCGCGGCCCAGTCGGTATGGGATTCGGTCCGTGGCCGATCTGTGGCGCGCCAGAGTGTGCTTGGCCCGGCAACAGCGGCACCGGTCGCGGACCTGGGTGCCACGCGAACGGTAGGGACACAGGCGGTGGGGGATGTCGGCGCGTTGATCTGGATTGCCGAACAACTCGATCTGATAGGGCACATCGACCGGGCGTGCGGCAACCTCGGCGCCAAAGGCGGCCCGTCGGTCGGCGAGTTGGCTGTGGCCGTAGCCATCCAGCGGGCGTGCACGCCCGGGCCGAAGCGGGACCTGGCTGAGTTTCTGGATGGGGCCGTGCCGCGCTTGTCGTGTCTTCCTTCTTCGGCATTCAGTGGCCAGACCTATCATCGGGTAGCCGGGCAAGTCACTGATGAGCAATTAGAGCGGGCGCAGATTGCGATTGCGAACGCGGCCGTGGCCCGGTTCGGGCTTTCGGCCGACGTGCTGGCGTTCGATACCACTAATTTCGACACCCACATTGCGACGGTGACACCGGGGGAACTGGCGCGTCGCGGGCATGCCAAAAGCAAACGGAGCGATCTGCGTGTGGTGGGGCTTGGCGTGCTGGTCAGCGAGACGGGCCACGTGCCCTTGCTATACCGGACGTATTCGGGGAACAGTTCCGACCAGGCGGTATTGACTTCGTGCCTGGAGGGGTTGAAGACACTGCACCAGTCGCTGGACGATGGGGAAGGCCGCGAAGGGGCGCAGCGGACAATGGTGCGCGATGGAGGTTTCTGGAGTCCTCAGCTGGAACTGGATCTGGACGTTGCCGGCTACTACAGCCTGATCTCGTTGCCACTGGGACATGCGGCGGCGGAACAGGCGTTGCAGATGGCTGCCAAGCGAGGCGCGATGAAGTCCCTGACGGGTAAGCTGGCCCAGGTGCGCGTGGCGCGGGTACGGGCGAAGGTCGGCAAGCTGGACCGCACGCTGGTGGTGGTCGAGAGCCAGGAACTGCTGGAGGGTCAGAAACGCGGCATAGCGGTGGCGTTGCGCAAGGCGAAGGCAGAGTTAGACAAGCTGGACCGACTCGTAACAACGAAACGTATCTCGCGCATCAGCCTGGAGCAACGGATAAAGAAGACGTTGGCCCGCGAACATTTGTCGAGATTCGTGGTAACCGAGATCGGCGGCAACGACAAGCAACCGACATTGCGCTGGCATGTGGATGCGGCACTGCGCCACCAGATGGAGAAGACCCGACTGGGGCGGCGGGTGCTGTGCACGGATCATCACCTGTGGAGCACGGGCCGGATCGTGCAGGCGTTCCGCGGTCAGTGGAACGTCGAAGAACTGTTCCGCCGGGCCAAGAAGGGTGGTGTGGTGCCCTGGGGACCGTCGCATCAGTGGGCGGACGGGTCCCTGCGCCTGCACACTTTTGCCACCGTACTCGGGCTGATGCTTGTGAGCCTGACGAAGATCGCGCTCGGAACAGGCGACTCCGCCCTCGCGATGATGGGCGATCTCGCCGGGATCCGCGCCACACTGGTGCGTACGACGACGGGTGGGCCGGGGCGTCGCGCGACAGTGATGATAGCGCCGGAACTGAACACCTCACAGCGCCGGGCTGTTAAGGCATTCGAGCTGGATCGTTGGATGCCCACACTTCTTTCATGTATGACAACCCGGCCCGTTCATCATGATTGACACCATTAAACACGGATTTATCTGCCTTTGTTGCGAAGGTAGGGCTAGGTACACACCGGAGGCGATCAGTCCTGACTTGCAGAGGTGCATGATCACGACAGTAGGTGGCACTTGCAAAGATGGCGTAGACCAGAGCACAGGCGGGGTAAGCAATTGCCGATCCCACGGGAAAGATTCCGGGTTCCCGGACCGCACACCAACCCATATTCTGCCTTACCGCACCCCACGTTGTCTCGTACCTCCTGTTAACGCGACAGGACGGGAACGGGTACTGCGACTGAAACGCAAAATGGCACAACACTGCCATGCCCGGTTTGAGCTGAGTGCAAACGGCGAGATTGGAGGAAGGTGCAAATCAGCCCAGCAACTTACCTTGCCGCAGATACGCCGGCACGTCGAGTTCATCGTCGAAAGTGTGGCCCGGTCCGACCGCGGCCATGGCTGGCTCAGCTTCCGGGTCCGCTCTTGCAGGTTCCGGCGTTCCGGGTAGTGACGCGAACGCGCCCGGTTCTCTCGGTGCGAAGAAAGCTTCGGGCGGCAGCGCTTCAATCACGGGAACGCGCTCCGCGAACACCGGCTCCTCGGGAACCGGGGCGGGGAAGCCGGTCGCAATCACGGTCACCCGCACTTCTTCACCCATACCCTCTTTTTCAATCACGCCGAAACTGACGTGCGTATCGCCCGAGCCGCAGGCTTCGCGGACCAGCGAACACGCTTCGTTCATCTCGTGCAGTCCGATCTCGCGCGACGCGGTGATGTTCATCAGCACCTGCCGCGCTCCACGAATCTTCGTGTCTTCTAGCAGCGGCGAATTGATCGCACCGCGCGCCGCGTCCACCGCCGCGTTTTCGCCCGTTGCCGAGGCGTTTCCGATAAGCGCGTGACCCATGCCGAGAATCGCGGCGCGGATGTCGGAGAAATCGAGATTGATCAGGCCCGGCGTCAGGATGATTTCGCTGATACCCTCAACCGCCTGGCGAAGAACTTCGTCGGCGAGCCGAAATGCCTGCTTCATGCCCGTTCCGCGCGGCGCGATCTGCAGCAGGCGGTCGTTGGGAATTGTCGTGAGGATATCGACCGAGTCGGCCAGATCGTTGACGCTGCGCTCGGCCTGTGCCATTCGCTTCGCGCCCTCGAAACCGAACGGCTTGGTTACGATGGCGATGGTCAGCGCGTCCATCGATTTCGCGAGCGACGCGACGACTGGCGCCGCGCCCGCGCCCGTGCCGCCGCCGAGTCCCGCCGTGACGAACACGAGGTCCGCGCCTTCCAGGATGCCGAGAATCCGCTCGGTATCTTCGAGCGCGGCTCTGCGGCCGACCTCGGGATCGGACCCGGCACCGAGTCCGCCAGTGATCTTTTCGCCGATCTGGATCTTGTTCGGCACGCGCGAAGCCTGTAGCGCCTGCGAATCGGTATTCATGACATAGAACTCGACTCCTTCGAGTCCCGCCTCAAACATGCGCCCCACCGCATTGGAGCCGCCGCCGCCCACGCCGATGACCTTTATGTGCGCGCCGCGCCGCGTCTCGTCCTGCATTTCGTATTTGAAAATGTCCATTGGCAAGTCTCCTCTTTCTACCTGAGTATTCTTCCGAGCAATCCCGTCGAGCGACGATCCAGATCCACCTGCGTCCGCAACCGGGCGGCGTACATGGAAAGGCCGGCCGCCGTCGTCCACGCCGGGTCTTTCAATTCCACCGGCAAATCCCGATAACCCTGAGTGAGTCCGATCCGCGCGGGCCTTTGCAGTTCCCGCTCCGCGATGTCGCAGATGCCGGGGAGCAGCGCGCCCGCGCCCGTGAGGACCACGCCGTTCGCAAGCGCCGGATACAGCCCCGCGGAGGCCAGTTCGTCGCGCACCATCGCGAACAATTCCTGCGCCCGCGATTCCAGAATCCGGTTGATCAGCAGACGCGGCACCTCGCGCGAGTCGCGGCCCGCGCCGTCGCGAAACGGAAGCTCAACCACGCTGTTCTCCGCCGTTCCCTCCGCAACCGCGCTGCCAAATTCCTCTTTTACAAGTGCGCCGTCTTCGATCGGCACGTGCAGCGCAAAAGCGATATCGCGGGAAAAATGATCGCCGCAGATTTTGATTGTGCTCGCCAACTGCACCGACTCCCCGAAATAGCAGACGAGTTCGGTCGAATGCGCGCCAATATCCACCAGCACCACGCCGCCCACGCGATCTTCCGGCATGACGCTGGCATAGCAGGAAGCGATCGGCTCGAACACGGTTTCGTCCAGCGCGAGATGCGCAAGATTCACCGCGCCGGTGAGAGTCGCGTGTTCATGCGTCGAGATCGTCACCAGATGGGCATTGGCGATCAGGCGCGAAGCCATCATGGATCGCGGATCCTCGCAGTCTTCGTGATCGTCCACCACGAAAGCCTGCGGCAGGACGTGCAGCATCATGCGGTCTTCCTGCAACCGGACCTTCATCGCGCGTTCCATGGCGCGGTTCACGTCGCGCTGTTCGATCTCGCGCGGACGGGCCAGATCGACCTGGCCCTTATTGCTCGCGCCGCGCACGGAGAATCCGCCGATGCCCGCGACGGCGGTTTCCACGTGCACCTGCGCCATCGCCTCGGCCTGCTCCACGGCGGCGAGAACGCTCTTCGACACCGCCTGCTGGTCGACGATCCGGCTCTTCGACCAGCCCTGGGCCGGAGAGCACCCGCAGCCGAGAAAGCGAAGCTTTTCATCTTCGACCAGCCCTATGATCACCCGCGTGTAACTGCTGCCGGCGTCAATGCCCGTCGCGAGTATTGGTTTGGTTGTCATGCCTTGTCCTTAAAATCTTTTCGCCGTTCAGCGCACGAGCACCCGGTCGTCCAGCCGCAGGTCGAAAACTGCCGCGTGCGAATCAAGCTGCATTTCGGGGTAGTGATTCAGAAAATTCGTATAGCGCGAGAGATAGTGCTGGTCTCCCAGCCAGAGTTCGACTGCGCGGCCGCCGATTGTGGTGACCACGCGCATATCCTCCACCGTTGCCGCGTTGATCTCGGAGATCTCTTTGGACCGCTGACCAAGGTCAAACAAGAGGTGTTGCATCGCCTCCACGCGCTTCTGCCGTTCCGCTTCGCTCTGGTCTTCGGAGATGCCGCTCAGAACGGGCAGCGGAAAGCGAGTGTGCGGAGGCAGCGTTAGCAAGACTCCCTGATCGTCGATCAGCGCCAGCCAATGGCGCGCCGAACCGCCGATGGGCAGGCTCGCGAAGGCGACGGGTACGCGCTCCACGATATAGATCCGAATCCGGTCCGGCCACACACGCATGACGGACGCTTCCCGCACCCAGTCGACGGCCAGCAGATGGCGGCGGCGTTCGGCGAGCGGGATATCGAACACGCTCTTGCCCGAATCCTCGGCGAAAGCCGCCAGTACCCGCGCCATGTTGGAATGCACGGCGCCGTGAATTTCAATGCCGGGGCAAGCCGCGCGCGTATTGCACTGAAGCGCAAAGCGCGGGTCGCGCAGCATGAACGAATGGACTTCGATGCCCCCGAATGCGAGACCCGCGCACAAGCCGCTCCATAAGACGACACGCCTCGCGAGGCCCCAGTTGAATTTTGGCTTCGATTGATTGGAAGACGGTCTTGGCATGACTACCCCTTCAGCCTCTCCAGAATTTTTTCGCCCAGTTGCGATACGCTGCCGGCGCCGAGCGTAACGATCAGGTCGCCCGGATGGACGCCGCGGACAACCTCCGCCACTCCCGCGTCGCCTGTACCCGCGTAAACCACATCGCGATGGCCGAACTGCCGCATTCGAGCGGCCAGCACTTCGGAGGTAACGCCGTCGATGGGCGCTTCCGAAGCGGCATAGATATCCAGCAATACGACGCGATCCGCCGAATGGAAGGCGCGAGCGAATTCATCCATCAGGTGCATCGTCCGTGTATAGCGGTGGGGCTGGAACAGAACATGAACACGGCCCTCCGTGCATGACCTGGCCGCGGCGAGCGTGGCCAGAATCTCGGTCGGGTGGTGCCCGTAATCGTCCACCACGCGGACGCCGTTCACTTCGCCCCTGATCTCAAATCTCCGGCCCACACCGGCGAATGTCGCGAGGCCATCGCGGACCGCGTCGGGCGTCAGACCCAGTTCCAGTGCAACCGCGATCGCGGCTGTGGCATTCAGGACGTTGTGCGCGCCGGGGCTGTTTACGCGAAACACGCCGAGATCGGCGAAGCCGGAGCCGTTTCTGCGAGCGCGCAGACGGAACGCGCTGTGCATGCCTTCCACTTCGGTTTCACCGGGCTGGTAATCGGCCTGTGAACTCCGGCCATAAGTTACTTTGCGCCGACGGATGGCGGGCAGGATCTCCTGAACGTTTTCGTCGTCGAGACAAACGATCGCCGCGCCGTAAAATGGCACTTTGTTGACGAACTCGGTGAATGCCGCGCGAATGGCTTCGATATCGGCGTAATGGTCCAGATGCTCGCGGTCGATGTTGGTAACAACAGCGAGGATCGGCGAGAGCTTCAGGAACGAGCCATCGCTTTCGTCCGACTCAACCACGAGAAATTCACTCAGGCCGACGCGCGCGTTCGATCCGCCCATGGCAGCGGCTTTGCCGCCGACAACGACGGTCGGGTCCATGCCGGCGTGGCTGAGGATTGCGGCGACCATCGAGGTCGTGGTTGTCTTGCCATGGCTGCCCGCGATGGCGATGCCGTACTTGAGGCGCATCAGTTCGGCCAGCAGTTCACCGCGCGGAATGACGGGAATGCCCAGCCGTCGCGCTGCCTGGACTTCGGGATTCGCTTCGTTCACGGCGGAACTCACCACCAGCGCCTTCGCGCCGCCGAGGTTATTCGCGCTGTGTCCTTCAAAGACCGTTGCGCCGAGTTTGACCAGGCGCTCGGTGGTGGGCGACAGCTTCAGATCCGATCCTGAGATCGTGTAGCCGAGATTGAGCAGCACCTCGGCGATGCCGCTCATGCCGATTCCGCCGATTCCCGCGAAGTGCAGATGCTGCCGTGAAAAAAACATTTCCAGTATTTATTGTTTCGGTCCGCTACCTGCGCTGTCAATGCCTTTGCACGCTTTTACCGGCTTCCGAGAGAAGTATTTCCGCCGCGCGCCGCGCCGCGTCCCGCCGCGCGAGTCCTCTGGCCGCCTGTCCCATCGCGCGCAGGCGATCGGGATTGGCTTGTAATTCGGTGACGGCGGCGAAGAGCTTGTCGCCGGTCCAATCCTTATCGCTCGAACGAATTGCAGCGCCGGCGCGTTCCAGCACTTCGGCGTTCTTTGTCTGATGGTCGTCCGCCGCAAAGGGAAACGGCACCAGAATCGAGGGCTTGCCTGCCGCGGCAAGCTCGGAAACGGCGCCGGCGCCCGACCGGCATACGATTAAGTCGGCCTTCGCAAATGCATCGGGCATATCGCCGATGAAAGGGACGATTTCCCCGGCCAGACCGGATGCCGCGAACTCCTCCGCCAGTTCGGATTGCATCGGCGTGCCTGTCTGGTGAATCAACCGGACGTTCAAGCCGGATCGCCGGAACAGCGGCCAGCTCGCCCGCGCCGCGTTGTTGAGCGTTCGCGATCCTTGGCTGCCTCCCGTGATCAGAACCGTAAACTCTCCGGATGGCACCTTATCAGGCAACTCGAAGAACTCCTGACGCACGGGCAATCCCGTTAACTCAGTTCTTTCCTTCGGAAAAAAACGGCGGGTTTCTTCGAAGCTGATCAGCGCGCGACGAACCCACCGCGAGATCCATCGGTTGGTCGCGCCCGGAACGGCGTTCGGCTCCATCACGACAAGAGGCACGCCGCGCATGATCGCCGCCAGAACCGGCGGTCCGGCCACATAGCCGCCCATGCTGAAAACCGCCGCGGGCTTCCACTCGCCGAACAAACGCCACTGCGACACGGTCTCGGCCGCCAACCGCCAAAGGCTCGTGAGCTTGGTCAATATGCCGAGATTCTTCATGCCGCCAACCCGAATCCTTTCCAGCCGAAATCCGGCCGACGGCACAAGGCGCGCTTCCGCGCCGCGCTCGGTGCCGACGAACAACGCTTCGTGCCCGGCGCGCGCCAGTTCCCGCGCGACGGCTATCGCGGGAATGACGTGACCGCCGGTGCCGCCTCCCGCCATCACAAAGATCACCCGGCGTGCTCCGATACATTCATCAGAATGCCCAGCAGCGTCATGCTCACAAGCAGCGAACTGCCTCCATAGCTGATCATTGGCAGCGGAAAACCTTTGGTGGGAAAAATCCCCAGCACAACGCTCATATTGAAAAATGCCTGGACGATCATCAACGTCGTGATCCCCAGCGCGAGATAGCGGCCGAATTCGTCGTGAATCAGCACAGTCGCGCGCACGCCTCGCCAGAGAATGATCACGAAGCCGAGCAGGACGCCTGTAGTGCCGAACAGTCCCCACTCTTCGCCAATAACGGCGTAGATGGTATCGGTGTGCGCTTCGGGCAGGTAGAAGAGCTTCTGCCGGCCCTGCATCAGACCAACGCCCGTTGGTCCGCCCGAGCCAACCGCGATCTTCGCCTGGTCGGCCTGATAGTTGGTGTCTTTCGTCGTGGCCGTTTGTTGCATCTGAGCGCGAATCCAGCCGCGCTTATCGATCTTGTCAACGAGCCTAAACTGAGGATCGGCGAAGAGTACGACGCGCTTGAGACGGTAGGGCCGCTCCCAGACCGCACCGACGGAGACCACGAGAACGACCAGTGCGGCGATGCCGATATAGCGCCACTCCAGACCCGCCACGAAGAATATTACGACCGCTGTCAGCACCAGAACGATCGCGGTTCCAAGGTCCGCGACCACCACCGCAAGTGTCAG
>Ga0302320_10027640_pt1 | contig 10924 bp, 8 predicted proteins | sample Bog_T0_3_FD_202130 | JGI IMG/M metagenome (GOLD analysis project Ga0302320, IMG submission 202130) | Peat permafrost microbial communities from Stordalen Mire near Abisko, Sweden - Bog_T0_3 | ecosystem: Environmental > Terrestrial > Soil > Wetlands > Peat | place: Sweden: Abisko, Stordalen Mire... | reverse complement strand
GCTCAACCATCGATCTGGTTCATGGGCGATGAGCAGGTCCGAAGGCAACGTCTGGCTTCGGTTGACTGGGCGCGTCTATTTGCCCGCGGAATCGCGGCAGGCTTTCGGGGTATTCCTTTTGCAGAAAGGCGATGAGTTTCTCACGGATTTCGCAGCGCAAGTCCCAGGCTTTTGATGAATCCGCCGCGGTCGCCAGCACTCGCAATTGCATGCATTTTTCCGTCGCGTCCACGACCTGTAAATTCCAGAAGCGGCGATCCCACAAGGAACTTCCTTCCACAATGGCCTTCAAGGCCGGGCGCACTTGGTCCACCGGCAGGGAATAATCCACATAAACCTGCACCTGCCCCATGATTTGGGCCGAAACGCGGGTCCAGTTCTGGAAGGGCGTCTCGATGAAATAGGTGAGCGGGAGTACCATGCGGGTGTCATCCCAAATATGCACGACCACGAAGGTGAAAGTGATTTCCTCGATCCGTCCCCAAAACGAGCCCTCGACGATCACCACATCATCCAACCGGATGGGCTGAGCCAATGCGAGTTGAAAGCCGGCGAAAACATTCGCAATCGTCTTTTGCGCGGCGAACCCGGCGATCACACCAATGACTCCCGCGGAGGCCAGCAGGCTGGTGCCCACCTGGCGCACTTCCGTAAAAAGCATCAGGATGCTGCCCGCGGTGAATATGGCAATGATGACATGCAGCACCGTGCTGAAGACATGGACCTGGGTATAGATCCGGCGGGCATGCAGATTGTCGGCGACGGTAATATCATGGCTGGCGAGCACGGCTTTTTCGCCCCAACTAACTATTTGAAACAAAATCCAGGCCACTGTTCCAATGATCAAAATGCTGCTGGCATGGCCGACTACCGTGGAGAATTCCGAAGGCAGCCCCAGCACGGGCAACGCAAACAGAACGCCGACCACCGGAATGATAACCCGCAAACTGCGACCCAGCATGGGAACGAACAAATCGTACAGTTTGTTCTGGTTCAGCCGGGCCAAGGACAGGAGCCAGGCCTCCAGCACCCGCGTCAGGCGAAAGAATAGCCAGAACATGGCCACGAACATTCCCACTCCCACAAACACCTCGAGAACGCGGCGCACCGGCGGGATTTTTTCGCCGCCGGTCAACTTGGGGACCAATGGGGTGGCAATGAGATAGATGCCGAAAACCCAGATGAGCAGGTAGGCTGGCTTCCCCACGGCGTCCAGCAATTTTCGCCGCCAATGGATGCCTTCGGCATCGGGTTGGGCGTGTTTCTTGCGATGCCGCAGCCATCCTCCCACGACGAGGTTGAGTAGCAGCATGCCGAGTAAAAAACACAGCATGACCCCCAAGTCTGACCAGGTGATGGGGCCAAGGGCGGGCTGCATCATCCACGGTCCCAGTTGTTCCATGGACTTGGATAGCAGGCTGGTTAATCCTTCGGCCACGTCCTCCAAAAATTCGGCTCCGGACTGCGCATTCATCGGGGCAATCTCCCCTATTTCGCGCGTTTATCAAGGGAACGAATTGGGATATTCGCGGGGACCCCGACGCGCGATCGACACCATTCGTCAACGCTAACCTTCGACATTGGTACAAAATTATCATAGTTGATATAACTTTCGGCTTGTGGCGGGCGGGGTTCTTGGGAAGATGACATTATCGCTCCGAATAGTCGCAAACCCATTGGTGTGGGTTTGTGGGCAGTCGTTTACGAAGCGACTGGAATGAGTTGGCGGTGGTAATATGACATTATGACCAGACGAGATTTTATCTACAGTACGGCGTTGATCGGTTCGGCTTTGGCGATGAACCGGGCCGGGTGGGCGGCGGATTCAGATTTTCCCGTGGTGCGTACCCCGGAAGCTAAACGGAAATTCAAGAGCCCTGCCGTGGAACAGGTCATCGCGCAAGTCGGCGCGACGATTGGCAACAAGGAGCTGGCGTGGATGTTTGGCAACTGTTTTCCAAACACTTTGGATACGACGGTGGATTTCAGTGTGATCGACGGACGGCCCGACACTTACGTCATTACGGGCGACATTGATGCGATGTGGCTGCGCGACAGTTCGGCGCAGGTTTGGCCTTATCTGGCCCTGGTGAAGCAAGATCCGGCGTTGCAACAATTGGTTGCCGGTGTGATTAACCGCCAGGCACGCTGCATCATCAAAGATCCCTACGCCAATGCATTCTACAAGGACGCGAGTAAAATCAGCCAATGGCAGACGGATTTGACGGACATGAAGCCGGGAGTGCATGAACGGAAGTGGGAGGTGGATTCGCTGTGTTATCCCATCCGGCTGGCTTATCGGTACTGGCGGGTGACGGGTGACACCGCTCCGTTTGAAGACATGTGGCAGGAGGCAATTCGGCTGACGGTTCAGACCTTTCGTGAACAGCAGCGGAAAAATGGCCGCGGTCCCTATCACTTTCAACGCCGCACCGAAACCCAAACGGACACGGTGGCTGGCGCCGGTTATGGGAATCCGGTAAATCCAGTGGGATTGATTGTTTCAATTTTCCGCCCGAGCGATGACGCCACGGTATTTGCCTATTTGGTGCCGGCGAATTATTTCGCCATGATCAGCCTGCGGCAAGCCGCGCAGATGCTGGAACAAATCCGCCATGAAACAACCCTCGCGGCTGACTGCCGGGCGCTGGCGGATGAAGTGGAGGCGGCCTTGAAGAAATTCGCCGTGATCAAACACGCCACCCATGGAAAAATTCATCCTTACGAAGTGGATGCCTTCGGAAACTATTACTGCATTGATGACGGAAATGTTCCGAGTTTGCTGTCGCTGCCCTACTTGGGCGTGACCAAACATCATGATGAAATCTACCAAAACACGCGCCGGTTTATTCTTTCGGCGAGCAATCCGTATTTTTGCCAGGGCAACGCGGCTTCGGGGCCAGGCGGTCCGCATGTGGGCATGCACATGATCTGGCCGTTGGGATTGATCGTGCAGGGGTTGACCAGCACGGAAGACGATGAAATCCGGCAATGCCTGACGACACTGCAACACACGCACGCGGGCACGGGTTTCATGCATGAAGCGTTCAACGAAGATGATCCGAAGCATTACACCCGGTCCTGGTTTGCCTGGGCCAACACGATTTTCGGTGAGCTGGTACTGAAAACCTATCACGAACGCCCGCATTTGTTGGATGCCTGAGCGAGGTGGTTTCAAAATCGATTGCGATTCTTCATGCCGCTCACATTTTCCTTCACCTGTCCGCTTCGGCAGGGAATTCACGCCCGGCCGGCGAGCCTTTTGGAAGCTGTGGCGCAACGCTTCGAATGCACGGTCACTTTATTCAATGGGCGGACCGGCGCCTCCGCCGACGCAAAAAAGGACCTGTCCCTGATTGCCGGCAATTTTCAGTATCAGGACGCCTGCCTTTTGACCGTCAGCGGGACCGATGAAGCGGAGGCGTTGGCGGAACTTGCCCGTTTTTTGCGGGAGAAATTCCCGCAGAGTGACGACGCTTTCGCGGACGGCGCCCCGCTGGTCGCAGGATTTGAACTGCCGCCGGCATTGCCTGCTGATGCGGCGACATTTTTGCCGGCCAAGCCGGTGGTCGGCGGCGTTGGCCGGGGCAAATTGGTGCGGGTCGGCCGGTTTGAAATCCCCACCGCTTTGCGACAATCAAGCATTGTGAGTGCCGCGGCGGAATGGGTAAAAGTCAGCGATGCCCTGGACCGCCTTTATCAGAAATTGGTCGAGTCGAAAGTCAATTTGTCGAAGGGCATTGACGGCCAATTAATCATCGTGCAGCGAGCCATCGTGCGCGACATGGCTTTTCGGCAGAAACTACAGGAGCTCATCGAAAGCTTGCAGTGTTCGGCGGCGGAAGCCATTGCGCAAACCGAGGAATTTTTGACGTCGCAACTCCTGGCGAGCGAGAATCCGCGCTTGCGCGAAAGGGCGGCGGATATTCAGGATGTCACGCGCCAATTACTGCAGGAGGTTTATGGCGCAGAAACCATCCGGCTGAAGGTCAGTTTGACCGAAGAGTCCGTGGTGATTGCCGACGAGCTAACCCCGGCGCAATTTCTTTCGATCGAACGAAAATGGTTGAAAGGGCTGGTGCTCGCGCAGGCGGGCACGACGTCGCACACCGTCATTTTGGCCCGGTCCTTTGCCATTCCGACGCTGGTCGGCGCCGATTTGTCCCGGATTGGTGCCAGCGTGGCTGGTGGAGTGGGGCTGGTGGACGGCGAAATAGGCGCGCTCGTAACCGATTTATCGGGGGCGGCGGAGCGATACTATCAATTTGAGACCGCGCGCCTATCGGGGCGATCGGAGCTGCGCCAGCAGCTTTCCCAGCGTGCGGCCACAACCCTCGACGGACATCGCGTCGCGGTGCTTTTGAACGTGGGAGCAACGAATGATTTAAGTCCGGGACTGGTGGAAGGAGCGGAGGGTGTGGGATTGGTGCGCACCGAGATGCTGTTCCTGAATCATGAAAACTTTCCCACCGAGGAAGAGCAGTGGACGGTCTACCGGCAGATGTTGGAAACGGCCGGGACGCGTCCCTTGGTGGTGCGCACGTTTGATTTTGGGGGAGATAAACCGGTCCGATATGTTTCGTTCGGCAAGGAGGAAAATCCGTTTCTCGGGTGTCGCGGCGTCCGCCTGTACCCGCAACTGGAAAGCGATTTTCGCAGCCAGATCCGGGCCTTGCTGCGCGCCGCACCGGCGGGCAATCTGCGGATCATGATACCCATGATCACGAATCTCCAGGAAGCGCACTGGGTAAAACAGATTTTGGCGAGTGAGAAAGAAAGATTGGCGGCGGCAGGAGTCGCGTTTGGGGCGGATGTGCCGGTTGGCGCCATGGTGGAAGTTCCGGCGGCGGTTTTCGCCATTCGCGAACTGGCGCAAGAGTTCGATTTTTTCAGCGTTGGTTCCAATGATCTATTGCAGTACTTCTTTGCGGCGGACCGGTCCAACGGGCTGGTGTCGGCCTTGAACGATCCGCTGCAACCGGCCTTTCTGCGGTGTTTGCAGCAATTGATCCAAGGCATTCACGCCGCCCGTAAAACCGCCAGTCTTTGCGGAGAAATGGGCGGTGATCCCCGGTTGCTCCCGCTGCTGGTGGGGTTGGGCTTTGACAGCGTAAGTGCTGGCGGCGCCAGTATTTCCCGGCTGAAAGAAGTGATGGCGAATTTAAACTGGGCGGACTGCCGGCAATTGGTGCAATCCGCAATCTCGGCGGCAACCCCGGGCGAGGTGGCGAATTTACTGGGAAAGCAATCGATCAGCCGGCAATGGCCGCTGGTGGCGCCGGAGTTGGTGATGCTGGATGTGGCCGCGGAAACGAAGGCCGAGGTCATCAAGCTGGCGGTTGACCGGTTGTATGTCACGGGGCGGACGAATGCGGCCCGAACGTTGGAGCAAGCCGTCTGGGCGCGGGAAAAAGGCCATCCGACGGCGTTCGGGAATGCGTTCGCCATTCCGCACAGTAAAACCGATGCGGTGGAAGCGAATACCGTGATGTTGCTCAAATTACGGAAGCCGGTTGCCTGGGTCGGGACCGATGGGGAATTGGTGAGCACGGTGATTTTATTGGCAATGCGGGAAAGCGACGGAGCGAACAACCACCTGCGCGTTTTGGCGACCTTGGCGCGGAACCTGATGCAGGAAGAATTTCGCCAGGGATTGAACCGCCAGCTTGCCGAAGCGGAGCTGTGCGCCCTTTTGTCCGAAGCGATTCAGCCACAGACTCCGCCGCCGAAGGACATCCGGTTATGATCATTACAAAATCCCATCAATGCCACATTTTTCGAGTTGCTCCGGGGGGCTCGGTACGTTAAGCAGTACGGACTGTTCCACAGTCATGCGCCCAGGCTCTGGATTTGGCGTCGAGAAGCGTGCCAAAATGTTTTACGGATATGAAGATTCCGATTATTCTGATCATCATAACCCCGCCGGGGCCATGAAGCGCGTGCGGTTCGTGTGCCATCGGATCCGAAAGAATGTTTTCGCCCCGGCGGCGATGGCGGCCTGAATTTATCAACTGAAAACCACAACCAAAACTCGAGACCAACGTATGCGAATTAAAACATTACCAATTTTCCTGGCCTTTTTGCTGATGGGAGTGGCGGATGCGATGGGGCCGATGTCCAGTGCCGTTAAGGAAAATTTTCACCTTTCCACGGTGATGGCAACGTTGATGCCCTTTTTTGTTTTCATCGCATTTGCGATTTTCAGCGTGCCGGGCGGCGTGCTGGCGGCTCGAATTGGCAAGAAGAAGGTGCTGCTACTCGGCTTGGCTTTGAATACGGTCGCGGTAGGAATACCAGCGCTCATTAGTCCGACGTACTTTGTTCTGCTCGGCTGTATTTTCCTGTTGGGTATCGGCACGACTTTCCTCCAAGTGGCGGGAAATCCCATTATGCGTGATGTCAGCGTGAAGGGGGATTACAGCCGCAACCTGGCACTGGCGCAAGGCATCAAAGGCATTGGTAGCGCTGCCTCGTCTTCCATTCTTTCCATCGCCGCGGTGGTTGGCTTCTTGGCGGCCATGGGTTGGCGTGGCGCATTTCCGATTTTCTTTGTGCTCATGGCGCTGGCGCTGATTTCCGTGGCGACGTTAAAGGTTGATGAAACCAAGGCTCCGGAACCGCCGAGCATCATCAGTTCTCTCTCCTTGCTGGGGAACCCCGTTTTCCTCCTCGCGGTTTTGGGTATTTTCCTTTATGTCGGTGCCGAAGTTTGCATGGGTACGTTTCTAAAACCGACGCTGTCTGGACTCGGACTGGACGACCAAAGAGCGTCGTTTTGGGGGCCGACACTTTTCTTTGGAATTTTGACGGTAGGTCGTTTGATTGCTGGCAGTGTAAAAGTCAGTCCCCATACATTTTTTCGGCTCTCAGCGTTTCTCGGTTTGGTTGGTTTGGTTCTGCTGATGACGAATGTACAATCACTGGCCTTGGTCGGCGTGGTTTTGGGAGGCCTCGGATTCGCCAACATCTGGCCGATGCTGTTTTCCATCACGGTGGAAGAAAAACCTGAGTGCGGTAACGAACTCTCAGGACTCATGTGCATGGCCATCAGTGGGGGTGCGCTGGTGCCGCTTTTGATGGCGGGAACCCTGGATACGTTCACTAACCGATTCGTTCCTGATTCGGCCGTCGTACAGGCGGGCTCGGGTGCGACGGGTACGGTTGTGAGCTGGAATAAGGCTGATAAGATTCTTGTCCTTAAACCTTCCGCCGGCAGTTTTGATTGGACGAATGCCATCAGCCAAAGCACTCCTTCAACTGCGCTGGCCAGGCCAATCGCGGTCGGTTGGACGGCGAACGTTCAGGCTGGGCAATTCGCGAAGGATGCCACTTTAACCCAAGAAAATTCGAAAGCCACCGGTACCGTGATCAGTTGGGATGACTCTACAAAAACACTCATTCTAAAGCCGTTGACCGGTGTTTTTAACCAAACTGATACGCTCACGCAAAGCAAGCCAGCGGCGGCAAGCGCAACGTTGGTTACACCCCTCCCGGTCTACCAAGTGGTGGCCGCAAACGGAGGTATGTCCTTCATCGTACCGGGCGCCTGCTTCGCGTATCTGCTGCTGCTGTCACTCAAAGGCGGCAAAAAGAAAACGGTTTAATCGAATAATTGCCTAATAAAAGATCACTATGAGTACTAACGAAGAGAGCAGAGTCGTGATGACCTTGGACGCTGGTGGCACCAGTTTCCGGTTCTCGGCCGTGCGCGGGAACCAGCAGGTGACCGAAACCATCACCATGCCGACGGAGGGCGGCAACCTCGAGCAATGCCTGCTCAAAATCACCGAAGGATTCAAGCGCGTCAAGGAGTTGTGCCCGTCGCCGCCAGTCGCCATCAGTTTTGCGTTTCCGGGGCCGGCCGATTATCCGAATGGCATCATCGGCGACCTGGGCAATCTTCCCGGGTTCCGCGGCGGTGTGGCGTTGGGACCGATGCTGGAGGAACAGTTTGGCATTCCGGTATTTATCAATAACGACGGAGACCTTTTTGTTTACGGCGAAGCTATCGCGGGTTTTCTGCCATATGTGAATGGCCTGCTGGAAAAAGCCGGAAGTCCAAAGCGCTTCAAGAATCTATTTGGCGTGACGTTGGGCACGGGCTTCGGCGGCGGTATTGTCCGTGAAGGCAAACTATTCGTCGGCGACAACTCGATGGCCGGCGAAGTCTGGCTGCTGCGCAATAAACTGGCGCCGCAAATGAATGCGGAGGAAGGCGCCAGCATCCGGGCCGTGCGGCTCGCTTATGCGGTGGCGGCCGGAATTCCCGCCAGCGAAGCGCCGGATCCCAAGGACATCGAAGCAATTGCGCACGGAAAACAAAAGGGCGTCCAAGCGGCGGCGGTGGAAGCCTATCGCAAGCTCGGCGAAGTGGTCGGCGATGCGCTGGGCAATGCCCTGACGCTGGTTGACGGCTTGGCGGTCATTGGTGGCGGATTGTCCAAGGGCTATTCGTTGTTTTTGCCGCCGTTGGTGGAGGAATTGAATGGTTTATATACTGCCCCGAACGGGAATAAATTCCACCGGCTGGCGTCGCGGGCCTTCAATTTGGAAGATCCCGTTCAACGGGAAAAGTTCCTGAAGGGTGATACGCGGGAGATTAGCGTGCCCAATAGCAGCAAGAAAATTAAGTACGACCCATTGCAACGCATCGGCGTGGGCGTGTCCCGTTTGGGCACGAGCGAAGCGGTGGCCATTGGCGCCTATGCTTACGCTCTGCAAAAACTCGGCTAAGATTCGCCGGCAGACTTAGATGGGACCATACATGCAAACTGGCACAAGATTCTCTTGGTTTTTGGTTGTCATCGTTTTTGGTCTGCTCGGGTCTGGTTGTGCGACTACCGAGAAATGGCATTTGGCTGGCGTCGATACGCCGGATACCAGGCTGTATTTTAGAGTTCCGACCACCAACGAATTGCACGATTTGAAAGCTTCGCTGGCGAGTTTGCGAGTGGGCATGACGCGGCAAAGCCTGCTGGAAACGCTGAAGCCGGAGCGGTTGCTTTCGATTAATTATCACGGTGGGGACGCATTGAATATGTATTGGCTGCGCCCGGGCGTTAAAATAATGCTGCATCTTTCCAATCGCGATCCGCTGCTGGCGGTGCCGGATGAATTGCCGCACGGCGAGCCCGATGATGTTTTACTCGATTTGCCGGATTCCATTTTTGTTGCCACCGCCTCCAGTGCGGCAGAACCCCAGAAATCGTGGCAAAAAGTGCTGATTTCCGATTTGAATTGAGTCGCGCGGCCGGAAATCGGCGTCATTGATTTGTAAAAAACCGGTGGTGAGTCCATTTATGATAATGGAATCAGCTAGCAAAACAAACGATTCGACAAAAAATTACCGCTTGGATGCGCGCGTATCGATTGGTCATGTCCACCTTAAAGTGGCGGACCTCGATCGCGCTTTGAAATTTTACTGCGGGGTGCTTGGGTTTGAAGTGCAGCAACGGTTTGGTGCGCAGGCGGCCTTTATTTCTGCGGGCGGATATCACCACCATATTGGGCTGAACACTTGGGAAAGCCTGGGTGGCCGGCCCCCGGCTCCGGGAACGACCGGGCTATATCACGTGGCTATTCTCTACCCCACCCGCGCGGCTCTTGCGGGTGCGCTTCGGCGGGTGATGAACGCGGGCATTGACTTGGAAGGTGCGTCCGATCATGGGGTTAGCGAGGCGATTTATTTGCGTGATCCGGACGAAAACGGGGTGGAACTTTACTGGGACCGCCCCCGGGCTGAATGGCCCTTGAAGCCGGATGGCAGCTTGGAGATGTACACGGCTGCGTTAAACCTGGGTCAGTTGTTGAAGGAACGGGAGACGGAATAAATGACCGTTTCTCGGCTGCTTCCCGAGCCAATAAAATTCGTTTGCGGTCGGTTCCCCAGCGGTAGCCTCGCACTATACCGGTTTCGCGAATAACGCGGTGGCAGGGAATGAGATAGGCGATTGGATTCGCACCACAAGCCGTGCCAACCGCCCGCGCTGCCTGCGGATCTCCCAGTGCTTTTGCCAAAGCTCCATAACTGGCGAGGGTGCCTTCCGGAATTCGGACCAATGCCCGCCAAACTTTCAATTGGAAAGCTGTCCCCCGAACAAATGCCTTGAGTGGTTGTTGTGGGGCACGCTCGGAACGGAAAACGATTCCGGCCTGGCGACTGGCTTGGCGGGGATTGTGACAGAAATGAGCGTTCGGCCAATCGTTGAGCAACTCTTCTGGTGCACGGTCTTCGAGTGGTTGGTCGTGAAATGCCAGGTGGCAGATTCCCCGCGAATTCCAAGCGATCGAGCAAAGGCCAAAGGGACTCTCTGCTTCGCCCCAACTAATTTCCATGTTCAATCCGCCGGATTTGCATTCGCCGGGGGTGGCGGCTTCCAATGTGACGAGCAAATCGTGGAGTCGGCCGGGCCCGGATAAACCGCTGTTTATAGCGGTTGCCAGAACGGTGGCGGAATCGCGCAGTTGCTGCCGAGCGTGTTCGAGCGTCAGGCATTGGAGAAAATCTTTCGGGGTGATTCCGGCCCACCGATGAAAGAGGCGGTGAAAATGGAACTCACTCAATCCGGCGACGCCGGCCAGTCTATGCAGATCGGGTTGGAGCACGTGGTGCTCGTCCAGATAGCGGATGACCCGGGCTATGCGTTCGAAATCGTTCACGGGATTACTTTAGCAGCCTGAGAAGCTACGCCCACCCGATTCTTGCGGTGATTTTTTTGAGGGGTAGCAAGACAACAAACCTGCTGCGTTTGTTGCGTCCGTGATATCTCCCGCTTAATTTCGGTACTGGCACCCGACTATTTATTATCAACAACTTACGTAATCTCACTCCTCACCCCTGCCGCGGACTCGCTCGCGCCCGCTCGCTCGGCCCTAACGGGCCACCGGCTGCGCCGAATTCCTATCGCTGCTTTCCCAAGCAGCG
>Ga0302320_10027638_pt1 | contig 10925 bp, 9 predicted proteins | sample Bog_T0_3_FD_202130 | JGI IMG/M metagenome (GOLD analysis project Ga0302320, IMG submission 202130) | Peat permafrost microbial communities from Stordalen Mire near Abisko, Sweden - Bog_T0_3 | ecosystem: Environmental > Terrestrial > Soil > Wetlands > Peat | place: Sweden: Abisko, Stordalen Mire... | reverse complement strand
GAAGCTCCAGACCATCTTTCCGCATAACGTCGACCTCGACGCTGTTTGGAAAGGGTTGGAGTTTATCCGCCGTAATTTGAGTGTTGAGAGGAGTTGGTGGCAAGGGAGCCGGTGTGCTCGCGGACGGCTCAACTCTGCTCTCCTGAACTGGAGCATTGGGAGCGGCATTCCCCAACTCGCGGTAGAAGGCCACTGCCTCCCTGATCTCTGTATCGGTGAGCCTGTTCTTGAAAGGCCTCATTCCGGGTGCACCGTCTGGCCCTTGTTTGCCGTTCTTTACGGAGGAGAACATCTGCTGGGCAGTCAGTCCCTTGATGTAAGGGTCGGTGGCGTCAGGGGTACCCCTGGATTTCATGTACTCTGAAGCGACAATACCATTGGTGCCATGACAGCCCGCACAGTTGGGTATGTACGTTGCGTAGCCTGAGGATTGACCGAAGGCCATGGTACTGGCCACAGATACCACAAAGGCCAAAACTACTCGCAGCCTAATGATCTCTGTCATTGCGGGACTCCTTAAGGATTTTCGTTTCCACATATCTTCATTGACCTCTCAATACTGGGAATTCAAAAGAGTACATCTGCGGCCCGCCGTAAACCTTGCGCCGGCTGGCTCTGCGATGTTGGTGTCAAGTGAAAAGGCTGTTCATGTGGCACTGTCGACCCATGAATCTACTTTGCGGCACTCACTATCGCCTTCAAGACGGCTGGACGCACGCCGCTTTTCTTTAACTGAATAAGAGCGTCTGTCGACGTATCGAACTGGCACTCAGCACTCTTGATTTTCGCGATAATGGTCGCGTCATCAATTCCAACCTTTACCAGCTTGACAATGTCATCATTTCTGAGCGCGGCCCCATGGTGCGCGGAGCCAGTAGGCAGGACAACGCTGGGCGTGGCCGCTGGGGAGTGGCCTCGAAGGTTCCACGTCTGTCCGCTGCTGTCGGTGAGGTCGTCACCATATCTGCTGAGTATGGTCTTGGTTCCTGTCTCGTTTATGCTGAGCTCGATTGTAGTGCCCCTAAGGACAAAAGTGCCGTGGTAGGTCTGACCGTCCTCTTGAAACCAGAGTGAGCCGCCGACATTCAGCTGGAGCTGGTTCGTCGGCGTCTGAGCGCTGACGTAGAGTGACGGCAGACTAAGCGGCGCAACTTCAGCCACCACAACTGGCGGGGCCTCCGCAGCCACTGGTTGTGTCCGGGGAGGCGGCTGCACCGCAAGGACTTCCGAGATCATTTTCACGGCATCATCGGGTGTCGGCAAATGACCCTTTTCAAAAGGGAACTTCAATACACCGCAATAGCGTCCATCTTCGTACGGGTCTGTGATGATATGAACACGAATAGAATTCCTGTAAATGCTCATGCCGGCAATCCAGAATTTATCTCCGATTTGAAGGTATTGCCGGGGCAAGCTAAAGAACTCGTTGATGTGGAGGCCATCACCAGCCGCCACGTCAACTGAATCGCCAAAGCCCATCGATAGCGTGCCTTTCTTGTACGAGGTGATAGGGCAGTATTGCAAAGGAAGCTTGAATACGACGAGCCCATTCCTTGGTCTATTCGGGTCTTGAATATAGCTGGAAATATTACCTTCTATCTTTAAAGCCACGAATGTACCCGCAGTGACAATCTCGTAGTCCTGGCTAAAGACCGTAGGCGCAAACTGGCTGCTCAGTTTCTTGACTAACAAATCGCTAGGATCACTGCTCTGCGCAAAGAGCATACTCCCCGACAGAGCTACAGCTAGAGAGATGATGGCGACTAAAAAGGATGAGCGGAAAGTTCTGCACATTTCAAAGACCTCCTAACATTGACGACCCAAAGCAGACTGAATTGATAAGTCAGTTCCCATTACTCCGCCCCGACCATCGCATTCAGAACAACAGCGCTAACCCCGCTTTTCTTCAACAGGACAAGAGCGTCGGTCGAAGTATCAAACTGGCACTTGGAGCTCTTAATCTTCGCGGCGATTGTCGCGTCGTCAATGCCAACTTTGACTAGCTTGATGATGTCATCGTTATGAAGCGCAGCCCCACTAGGTGCAGTTCCGACGGACTGTTCTCGATGGCTCCACATTTGTCCGCTGCTGTCGGTGAGGTTGTCACCTTGCCTACTCAGTGTGGTCTTGCTGCTGGTTTCGTTAATGTTGAGTTCGAGAGTGCTGCCCTTAACGACAAAGGTACCGTGATAAGCCTGGCCTGCTTCCAGAAGCGACATTGAGTAGTCGGCATTCAACTGTAGTTGATCCCCCGGAGTTTGAGCGCTGACATAAATTGAAGGAAGCTTCGGCGGCGCGGCTGAAAGTGATTCAGCGAATCCGACAGGAATCGTTGGCGCGGCCTTAGCCGAGGCCAGTAACTCATCGAAGCCATCGGCACCGCCGTGATATCGAATGTACTGATCCTTGGCGTATGGAACCTGTATCGGATAACTGGCGGCAAACTTGGCGATCCAGAATAGACCGTCAACCACGATCGGTTTGGGCGAGAGATAAGCCAGCGCCAGGAGGTTGATGCTGTAGGCATCGGTAGGGTGGGCGGCTACCACGTCCTTCAAATTCTGCTGCGCCGTTGTGTAGTCCTTCGCCTGCAGTGCTGCAGCGCCCACCGAGAGCTGGAGCAAAACCCGGAACGGGCTCTTTACCATTTCCCACTGATCGTCGGTGTAGCGCTCGGGCTTGGAGGCGTTTTTCAATGCCTGAAGTCCCCGCGTACCCAGTTGTCCGGCTTCTTGCAGCGCGGCGACAGCATCGCTTTTGTCCGAGTGAGGCCGAGTGAGATCGAGATTGCTGAGTATACCAAGCGCAATAAAGCTGTTTGAGTTCACCTGGAGCAGGCTCTCGGCGGAAGCCTTGACCTGTGCCGTATTGTTGAGTTGCTGGTACGCGAAAACGAGAAGTTCCAGAACAGCCTCCTTTTTGACGCTGTTGGGATATTTCTGGAGATAACCCTCCATCAATTGAGCCTTTTGCGCGGGGTCGGTGGCCTTTACGGCAGCAACAAAGGCGTTGTACTCCTTTTTATCCTGAATAATCTGTGCTTGGGCCAGCACGCTGGCGGCAACGAGCAACAGAACAAGCAACACCTTTTTCATTTTCTTACTCCTCAAGAACAACGCGGAATCCGCAATGCGTTCTTCGACCCGCTGACCCGTGAGACCTCTTCCGTTCTCGCGATACCTGCGTACTACTTTCCAGCCCCGACCATCGCCTTGAGCACAGTCGCACTGACGCCGCTCTTCTTCAACATGACAAGAGCATCGGTCGAGGTGTCAAACTGACACTTGGAGCCTTTAATCTTTGCGGTGATCGTCGCGTCATCAATTCCAACTTTGGCCAGCTTGATGATGTCCTGGTTATGGAGCACGGCTCCACCAAGGACAGTTCCTGCGGACTGTTCTTTATAACTCCACGTTTGTCCGCTGCTGTCGGTGAGGTTGTCACCTTGCCTATTTAGCGTGGTCTTGGCGCTGTCTTCGCTAATGTTGAGTTCGATTGCGCTGCCGGTTAAGACAAAAGAGCCGTGATAGGGTTGGCCACCTTCTCGCAATGAAAATGAATTATCGGCATTCAATTGGAGTTTGTCTTCCGGAGACTGAGCATTCACATAAGCCGATGGCAGTCTCAATGGGGCAACTGCAGGAGCCACAGGTTCCGGTGCAGGTTCCGGTTCAGCCTTCGCTGAAGGTGTATCCGCCCTTCGAAGAAACAAGAGTATTCCGGAGTCGTTATAAAGCTTGTTTCCCCCTGCATCAATCTTCCAGGCCGCGGTGTCTCCATCGGAATATATCAACGACAACACGTCGCCATTCACTTCAAAATTTCCGGAACCCACGAAATCGCCGTCCCGAGTAAATGTGCCATCGGAATTGAGGTAAAGTTGCCCCTTAGTGGCAAACTGACTCTTGAATATCGCTGGGAGAAATGTCTGTGGGGAGTCTGCGCTGGCGACAACAGAAGACGGAGACGTAGTGTTGGGAACGGAGACTATCTTATGTAGGAAGGCTACGATGCGTTCTACCGGCCAGGTTTCATAACCGCTGGCAAGCACAAGACTGATTGTGCCCATTTGTATTCCATAGTCATGATCGAAATCAGGCGGAGAATACGACAATACGATTCTGTCGGGACAATATCTAGCCCCGCCCAAATCAATTGTCGTTCCAGGCGGCAGCACCTTTGCAGCATCTTTCACCTGATACGTCTTCGTGAAATCCAAAGTGTTTTTGATAATTCGGAAATAATGGTATTTGGAGGTTCCGTCATTGTAGAACTCCGTGTCAACGTAATTTAAGCCACCACGGGCAACCTCAAAATCAGACGCAATAGGCGCTCTAGTCTGAACTTTCCCATACACAAGTGGGCTCAGGGCCCCTGCAATTGGGGACGAACCTGAGCTCGAGGTAGGGCACTGCGCGTTCGCCAGTGAGACGGCGGCGAAAACAAATATTGCAACCAGACCTTTTCTCATAGCATGCTCCTAATGTTGTCTGACCTGACGAAACCATCGACCTTGCACATGCGTCGTTCAACCCATCACTTTACGGAAAGAATCATCGTCCAGCCCCCACCATCGCCTTCAAGACAGCTGAACTGACGCCGCTTTTCTTCAACAGGACGAGAGCGTCGGTCGAAGTATCAAACTGGCACTTGGAGCTTTTGATCTTTGCGCTGATCGTCGCGTCGTCAACGCCAACTTTCGCCAGCTTGATGATGTCGTCGTTCCGGAGCACTGCCCCACTAGGGACTGTGCCTGCGGACTGTTCTCGATGGCTCCACGTTTGTCCGCTGCTGTCTGTAAGGTCGTGGCCTTGCCTGGTAAGAGAGGTCTGGATGTTGCTTTCGTTGATATCCAGTAAGAGTGTATTGCCCCTTATGGCAAAGGTGCCGTGATAGGGCTGTCCTCCTTCTTGCAGTTGGAATGAGTAGTCGGGATTCAGCTGAAGATGGTCATCGTGGGATTGAATGCTGACAAAGAATGACGGAAGCGGCAATGGAGCGATCGATGCCAGATAGGCGGCGTCCAACGGTGGGCCTCCCGGCTTTTGCGCCAACTTCTCCAGACTCGGATTCGTGTTTGCTTCCGCCTGAATCACTTGGGAATCGATCCACGTCTGACCATTCTTTGTCATCGAAGTTCTGTAGGCCATTTTGACGCCGCCGACGTCACGATAATCGCTGAACATCACATCTATTTCGTCGGTCTTGTCGCGGTAGGCATACTTGGCGACCTGACCCATTGAGTCGATATGCAACCGACAAGATAGTTCCCCTTGTCTAAACAACAGGACATCATCAGCGCCGCTCTTTCCTTCGTAGGTGACTGTGGGGCCACCTGAAAGGGCCAACAGGTTCTTCGGCTGTGTAAACATACTCCGGCTAGCGCCCTTCTTTTGCACTTCGTCCATATCTGTTAGCTTGCCATTTCTAATATGCCATCCAATCGTCCCATCAAAGAAAGACACACCCGACATTGATTTCTGGCCAACGGATGCCTGATATTCCTGCCATTGAATGTTGGGGTAAACGCTAATCCAATGGCTCTGAATTTGGACGACATTACCTTGCGAGATCTGGGTTGTTTGCACGCGGCCCTCATCATTTCTTAAGGCTCTGATGTTATCGATGCCGCCGAAGAATTGGATAGCACGGTCCAACACGGGCTTTGCTTGATGGCTGACCGCACCGCTGCGGGCACCTGAATCAATACTCTTCTCCTCTGCGAGTGGGGCGGGCTCACTGACAGGCGCTGCGTCTTGGGCAACTTGAACCGGAGCAATGGGAGCAGCATTCCCCAGTTCGCGGTAAAAGGCCACCGCCTCCCTGATCTGTTCATCGGTGAGCTTGTTCTTGAAAGGCCGCATCGCATACATTCCGTTGATGCTCCCTTCCCTTCCGTTCTTTACCGAGTTGAACATCTGCTTGGCAGTCAGGCCCTTGATATACGGGTCGGTGGCGTCTGGGGTACCTCTGGATTTCATGTACTCTGAGGCGACGATCCCATTGGTGCCATGACAGCCTGCACAGTTGGGTATGTAGGTCGCGTAGCCTGAGGATTGGGCAAAGGCCATCGCACCGGCCAAATATATTGCCACCGCAAAGACTACTTGCAACCTAATATTCCTTGTCATTGCAAACCTCCTTAAGAAAAGAGCGAAACTGCAGAATCGAGCGAAAGGTATTGCGCATTTCGAGGAACCTTCCCAAGGTGAACAAAAGGCGCTGCCGTAATGTGCAGATTCAGTTAATCAGTCAATTTAAGACGAAAGCCGAGCCCGAGCGCTACATCGACGAATCGAGAGTGAGAGGTTAGGACTGGAACCCGCACTCGATTTGACATTGAGTTGCGGGTATCCCTGCGCCAAGTTCTCCTTGTGTTGAGAAGCTCCCAACCACGATCTGCTCAACGCTCGGTTAGCTACCACCTTGCCTCACCTGAGCCTCAAGCTTACTTGCATCCGATTCTTGGCTAGCTAGCTGCGCCCCTGCGTCCGAAACTGGATCTACTGTCCCCTCCGCCACGGCGCGGGCCCCGGAGGCCGGTCCGCTCGGGAGGCCTTTTGCCTGATTGTCAGCCAGCGTTTTGAGCCCGGCATCAATCCGCTCTCGGAACTGATTGCTCATCTCTTGCAGGTCTGCAAGTTGGAGCGTTGCTCCAGAGTCGGCGGCGCATACTCCTTGCTTGCTGCTTACGACTTCCACGGCGATGCCACCATCAGCGGTCAACACTGTGCCCTTCCGCTGAATGATGTCCCCGGGAGTCAAAGAACAGGCCTGACCTGCGGCGGTCGTTATGTCCAGATTTGTCGAGACCACAAAGAACTTCTGTTTCAAAACCGGCGGCACTTCTTCGCTTCCCGATGCCGGTTGCTTGAGATTCGACGAGGTGGACTGCAGTGCCGCGGCTTTCTCGGCTGCTATCTGCTGCCTGACCTCTTCTGCAATCAAAGCTTTCATTTCCGGCGTCAGCGTGGCAGCGGCAGGCGTTGCGTTGGGGGATGGTGCGACTTGGTCTTCGTTGCTTGCTTGTTGGTTTTCATAGGCGAGATGCAGGTTCTCTGCAAGCACGTAGTCCGTCAACCACAGATCTGGAGAAGCGTACATTGGGTATGGGGTAAAGTACCCTGCGTAGTAGCCAAACCAAGGCGCTGGCGTCGCTAACCCAAACCATGCATAGCGGACAGGCGCGCCCCACGGAGTTCCGGCCCACGCATAGAACCGCGGCCCATAGTACATTCCCGGCACGTACCGGTGATACGCGAAACCGCGGTAACTGTATTCGCGATAAACGTGCGCGTAGGAGCGCCCGCCCACAACGTACGTGCGCGAAATATACCCCTGACGTAGAGGACGTTCCACGAAACCTCGATGCGGCCCGTAGCTGACCACGCGTGCACCAGGTCTCCCGGATTCCACTACTCTCACGCCCCTAGGTCCACGACTAATCGCGATCTTATTGCCGCCAGCCAAACCGCGAGGCGCTTCTATCCGCTGCACCTCGCCGCGAGCGTTTGTCGTAACCGTGCGGCCATTGGCGCTATGGAACTCGCTTCGTCCACCTGCTATAGCTTTCGGTTGATCACCTGGACGAGCCACATAATGTGCAGGGCCTGCCTGAGCTTGCTTCTGCCCGGACAGTTGCGAGCCTGGTCGCACCTGTGGCTGGTTTGCGCGATTCTGCTGTTGCTGCGGGGCTGCCTGTCGCTGCTGCGGGGTTGCTTGTCGCTGCTGCGGGGTTGCCTGTCGCTGCTGCGGGGCTGCCTGTCGCTGCTGCGGGGCTGCTTGCCGTTGTTGCGGAGCTGCTTGCTGTTGCGTGGGTTTCGCGGCGGGAGCCGGCGCAGGCGCAGACTTTTTATCCTTGTCACCTGCAAAGACAAGAGTCGAAAGAGAAATAGCAATTAAGACCACCCACCAGGTTTTCATAAAGCTTGCTTTTGTCGTGCTGGCGCTCATCGATGTTCTCCTCTTCTAACTTTTCCCGGCCTTATTTACTAGAACGTGAGTTGTTCAAAAACTTCATACCACTCAATTCAAATTCCTAAAAAATCGTGCTAGCGCTGTCCGGTTTCTACCGGCACGCGTGCGAAAACCGACGTAGATGCCAGCCACATCTCCAAAACCTGTCCGGAATCAAATTGGACGGCGTTGCCACCGGCCCCCGACGAATGTGCTTCCACTGGAGCGTTCGCAACTGCGTATGGAACCCCTTGCACAATCAACTTAGCGATTACCACTGAGACCTTTTTCTGACTGACGCTACCCGCCCCCTCGATTTCCGTTCTCTGATCGAGCCGTATGCTCTTTGCCTGAGTGACTGGCAGGAGGAGTGTTCCAGCAAAAGTGAAGTGTCCATCAGAGTGACGGTCTATCGTTCGCAGAGATATCCATAGCCGGGTGCCTGACTCCAGTTGGAAAGAAGCAGGGAGTTTCAGGGCTGCTCCGGCAGAGATACCAAGCTTCGTGTTGGGCGCTGGTCGCGGATATTGGCTTACAAGTGCCGCAGCCTTAGTGCCTGCCCTCGGTTGGGTATGCTGTTGGGCATCAAATGTTCGATTTTCACCAGTACTCGCGACAGGTGCATGCGACCTGGTATCTATCGGAGCCGAGCTGGCCCTGCTCGCCACCTCGGGTGCAATCGCTGGTTCAAGTTCGGTCAAACGGTCAGAGGTTGTGCCGCGTTTCACGCCAAGGTCCCCCGGAAAAGTGCTACCTTTCGCGGCAGATGGTGTGTTCGGGATGGCTGAAGGTTTCGCGGGTGTCGATGTCTGCTGCGAGCGAGCGACTGGATGCGGCGGTAATATTGTTTGCGCGGCAGTTTGTTGCGATGTAACTGGGGGGCGTCGAAATAACAACCCAGCCGCCACCAGCACAAGCATGCAGGCGAAACTCACTGCGAGAGGAATCCGCCACGCAGTAACTACTTCCCACAATTTGTCCCGGCGAGAGCGCAAGGACACGTTCGATTGTCGCCGCTGAACCGGCGCGTTTGAAGCAATGAAAGCTTCGAACCAATCGTCTAGCCGCTTTTCAACCGATGTCCAGTCAATGTCCTGTTCCGCAATGCTGGAGCTGTCAGCCGCACGCACTCGCCTGTACAGTTCAGAACATCGCGGGCACTGTGTCAGGTGCTCAGCAAACACACCTTGAATCCACTCACTTGCCTCTCCGTCTGCGATGGCACAGATGGTGTCGGCATCCGGGCATCGGCTCGGGGCGAGATTAACCTCTCGTTGCAAGTGAGGCATCAGCCTCTCCAGGAAATCGTTATCATTGAAAAAGTTCATCGCAATTGGGATACAGCTTCGCCAACCTTTATCCAGAGCATCCGTCGGCCATTTTGAAGATGGGATTTGACTGCTTCCACGGTAAGCCCAGTGCGAACTGCCGTCTCCTCATACGAATAGCCCTCGATTTTCAATTCCAGGCACTGTTGCTGCTCAGAGGGAAGAAAGCGCATTTCTTTAATAACCTTTTCCACTGTTAAGCGGAGATCAATGGACGAACTAAACGTGTCCGCAGCGGAGCCCCCTGCCGTCGTCGTTTCATCGAATTCCGAGACGGGACGCCGCTTCCGCCACTCGTCGATACAAGCGTTTTTAGCGATACGCATAATCCAGCTGGAGAAGTCGCCTCCGTGGAATTGGGCGATGTACAGATAGGCACGAAGAAATGTTTCCTGTGTCGCATCCTCCGCCGCACTTCCATCGTCAAAGAAGCTCCGGCAAACGAAGAAAACTTTCTTTCTGTGTTTCGCGAATAGCTGCGAAAAGAATTCGTTATCTCCTGTTTGCTTGAAGTGCAGGGCGATCTCTTCGTCGGAAGATGTAAGCTGAGCCTGCACTCCACTTTCCATAACGCTCCACCCTGTCAAATTCCGCAAACAAGTCCAGATAAAGAGGGACGGCGCAAGAATGTCGGGACAAACCACCTCAGCTTCTCTGCATACACCGACTCGTCGCGCAGCTACTCTGGATTGGAACCAGAAGTATGCTGGACTTTCGTTCTGTACACAAGTGCAATGTACGCACGAACATACCAAACCTCTGACAGAGCTACCCGGACCGGCTGGTGATTTATATTTTGGGCTATGCGGACAATGCGCCCATAGAGAGCGACTCTTTGCCGAAAAACATAATCTTTGTTCAGAACCCGTTCTCACGGGACTTAATGCTTTCCGTCATCCGCGAAGTGCATTGCGCGGTGTAGCACCATGTAACCATGTAGGTGTAGCCAAACTAATGTACGGCAAACGCCAATATTACGGAGGGAGGAGTCCACTGATCCACAAGTTGGCGTCTGTGAGATGCGATCTCACCGTCAATGAGGTCCCCAATGTCCCGCGAAGTCTGGTTCTGGGCATCCAGCGCGAGCAGCTTGGTTTGCGCCTGGGTTTCAAAATATCCGAACTCGTTGTTGATCAGAGTGCCAACCAGTAGCTTCGCGGCAACCAAGCCGCCGAGACTGATGCCGATAATGAGCGACCCGATAGGGACGCTAATGTTGCGGAGATGGAGTACCGATGCCACGTCGAATGAGGGAGCCCCGTATATGAGGGATGAACAGTTCTGGTTCGATCTGTACAAGATGATTGATGCGTCAGCCGATGTTGACCCAGAGTCCCGCGCGACCGCGCGAATACGGATAAAACGGTGGACCGGTTAAAGATTAAGTACCCATTTTCTACCAACCGGGAAGAAACGATTCTGCGGTCAACGGCCCACTTCTTTTTCGTTATGGAGAGAACGAAACGCTCGCTTGTAGACTCTCCCGACTATTATCGGGCTTTGATCCGGAAGGTTGTGTCACAGTTTGAAACGCCAATTTGGGGAGCTATTTGTATTGCGCGAGCACTGCTTGAAGAAGATCTCACTCCTCTGCTCCGGCAAATTCTCCCCCATTGGCAAGCCATCGACCGAAGTCAGCAG
>Ga0302320_10027636_pt1 | contig 10927 bp, 7 predicted proteins | sample Bog_T0_3_FD_202130 | JGI IMG/M metagenome (GOLD analysis project Ga0302320, IMG submission 202130) | Peat permafrost microbial communities from Stordalen Mire near Abisko, Sweden - Bog_T0_3 | ecosystem: Environmental > Terrestrial > Soil > Wetlands > Peat | place: Sweden: Abisko, Stordalen Mire... | reverse complement strand
GCATCGACAATGCGCTGTTCGTGCTCGATCAGACCCGCATGCTGTACGGCGACGCGCAGGCTGCGGTGAGCCAGCTGATCCAAGCAGTCAAGGCTGCAGGGTAATCTCGAACCGATCCTAAGGTTTGCCATTGAGCGGGTTTTGGCGCGTTGCCCGCATCGCGCGATGCCACCCATCGGAGGCTTGGGCTGCCATGAGATTCGTTCTTTTCACTGCGCTATGGGTATTCACGACGGCGGTCGGGGCCCAGGCGGCAAGCGACTCCGATGCGCGCTGGCGGCAGCATGCCGAGAACGTTCGCATCATCCGCGACAACTGGGGCATCGCGCATATCTATGGCAAGTCCGATGCGGATGCGGTGTTCGGAGCCATTTACGCCCAAGCCGAGGACGATTTCGGCCGCATCGAACGTAACTACCTCAACGGTCTGGGAATGTTGGCGCAGGCCGAAGGCGAGTCCGCCATTTACAGCGATTTGCGGCAACGCTTGTTCGTCGACCCGGTCCGCTTGCAGGCCAGTTATCTCTCAAGCCCCGCTTGGCTGCGGACGTTGATGATGGCGTGGTCGGACGGGCTGAACTATTTTTTGTCCAAGCATCCGGCCGTCGTGCCGAAGGTCATTCATCATTTTGAACCCTGGATGGCGCTGTCCTTCACCGAAGGCAGCATCGGCGGAGATATCGAAAGTATCAGCCTCGACAATCTGGAGAAACTATACGGGCCACAAGCCCCGCAACGCCCGCGGCCCGTGCGTTCATCGTCGCTGGCGGACGCGAGCAACCCACCGCATGCGGCATTCGTCCCCGGAGGATCCAACGGATTCGCCATCGCACCCAGCCGCAGCGCATCGGGGCATGCCCTGCTATGGATAAACCCGCACACCTCCTACTACTTCCGCTCGGAACTGCAAATGATCAGCGAGCAGGGATTGAATGTGTATGGCGCCGTCACCTGGGGCCAATTTTTCGTCTACCAAGGATTCAATCAGCACAATGGCTGGATGCACACCTCGTACGGCGGCGATGCCATCGACGAATATGCCGAGTCCATCGTCAAAAAGCCGGGCGGACTCTATTACCGCTATGGCAGAACATTGAGGAAATTGCAGGCCCTCCCCATCACGATTGCCTTCAAGCAGGGCAGCGCTCTGGCCTACAAGAAGTTCACGGTGTGTTACAGCCATCACGGCCCTATTATTCGAGCCGAGAGCGATCCGCCCGGCGCCGTTCGGCGCGGCGACGCCCGATGGATCGCCGTCAAACTACTGCAGGATCCGGTGCGGGCGCTGTCCCAATCGTATTTGCGCACCAAGACGGCGGACTACGCGTCCTTCCGCAGGATCCAGGACATGCGCACCGACACCTCGAACAACACGGTGTACGCCGATGCGGACGGCACGATTGCCTACTTCCACGGTAATTTCATTCCCAGGCGCAATCCGACTTTTGATTTCACGCGCCCCGTGGATGGCAGCAATCCGGCCACCGAATGGCGCGGACCGCATGCGCTACAAGACACCATCACTCTGCTCAATCCCAGCACGGGCTGGATTCAGAACACCAACAACTGGCCGTTCTCGGCAGCGGGGGCGGCGAGTCCGAAGCGGCAGAACTATCCGCGGTACATGTGGATCAAGAATGAAAATCCGCGCGGTATTCATGCGGTGGAGGTTCTGCAGAACATTCACGACGTGACTTTGGATAGCCTGATCGCCGCGGGCTACGACAGTCATCTCACGGCCTTCGATGTGCTGCTGCCGCCTTTGTTCGACGACTACGATCGATTGGCGGCGGATGATCCGCGGCGTGCCGCGTTGATCGAGCCCATTGCGAGCTTGCGCAGCTGGGATCGGCGCACGGCTGCGGACTCCGTACCGACGGCGCTCGCCATTTTCTGGGGCCAGGAGTTATTGGATCGCAAGGGGCCCGAGGCGCGCGACGCCGATGAACCGGTCTATGACTACCTGGTCGGTCACTTGAGCGCGGCGGAGCGCATCGATGGCTTGGCCGGGGCAGTTGCGAAACTACAGAGCGACTTCGGCCGCTGGCGCACCCCGTGGGGCGAAATCAACCGCTATCAGCGATTGACTGACGACATCGTTCAGCCGGTGGATGATGCCAAACCCAGCCTGCCGGTAGGATTCGCCTCGTCCAATTGGGGTGCCCTGGCCTCCTTCGACTCCTCGTATCCACGCACGACGAAGAAAATCTATGGATCCGTCGGTAATAGCTTCGTCGCGGCAGTGGAGTTTGGCCCCACCCTTCACGCTAAGGCCATCATGAGCGGCGGTGAGAGCGGCGACCCGGCATCAGCGCACTTCACCGACCAGGCCGACATGTTTACCCGCGGACGATTCCGCGACGTTCTGTTCTATGCTCAAGATGTGCTGGCGCACGCCGAGCGCAGCTACCATCCCTGACCGCCCGCGTTGCGGGCGACACTCGATTATCGAGGATAGTGCCGCGGCGCCGGGTGTGGATTCGCGCTGTGGCGTTGCTGGGGGGTCATCTGACGCCACTGTCTTCGTAGCTGCATGCGGCGTTCCGGCGGCATTTGGCGAAAGCGGTTGAATGACTCGCGCACCCGCTGCTGTTGCTCCGGTGGCATGCTCTTGAACTGCTGCCAACGCTGGCGCAACTGCTGCCGCTGTTCCGGAGGCATGGCCCGCCATTGAGTAAACCGTTGTTGCGCACTCGACTTCTGTTCCGGCGTCATGGACAGCCAGCGTTGACTGCCCTTCGCCAGCGCCTGTTGCCGTTCAGGCGGCAAACTATTCCAATTGTCCTGATAGCCGTGCAGTAATTGCTGCTGCTGAGGCGACATGGAAGACCAAGTCCGCGGCGCCGCGGGAGCAGGCGCTGGCGCCTGTGCAGGGGGGGCCGGCGGTTCGGAGGCAGCCGGGCTCTGCGCGACAGCACCCGCGGCCGCGAACAACAGACTTGCACATACGAACAACGCCCTGATCATTGCTTTGCATCCTGCGGTGGCGTCGCGGGAGGATTTTCTCCCCGCGGCGGCACCTTCTTCAAAAACTCCCACCAATCTGCATCACCCACATCGTCAGCACCCAAGAACTCGATGAACTCATCGTCAGGCGCGCCCTGCGGCGCCGTCTGCGTTGCCCCCGTCGATGACGACGATTGCGGCGGCGGAGGTGCGGCCATGGCCCCCGCGCACACCATCACGCCGGCCATGAGTCCCTGCCATCTCCACACCAACCGACCTTCAACCCCGGGTTGCCGGTCCCGAATTCGCGGCTTTATCCGCCCAATCATAAAATTCAATATCGTCTTGCAACATGTCCATGGCGTCGCCCGAACCCTCATCCGAGGATGCGACGATTTCCAGATCTTCGAGATTCGGCTGGCCATCAGCTACTGTAGCGGCGTGGTGACCCAATGGCGACCCCATCCAAAGGAACACACCCAGGACCGCGGCGGCAGTCACGCCGGCGGCCGGCGTCAGAAAGCCCAGTCGCGAAAACCAAGCTCTCCGACGGCTGGCGGCCGCCGCTTCGACGGCCGCGTGACGCGCCTGAGTGAGATGCGAGCGCGTGGCGAAATCCACGCTCTCCACGCTGTCGTGAAACAGCGCGCGGCTGCGCTCCTCGAACGATCCCGAAAGCTCTATAGGGTTCCGGGGTTCCACGTTGTTTGAATGCGTCATCACCAGGCCTCAGTCAGTTGTTGGCGCAAGGTGTGCACTGCGCGTGAGTAATGCGTCTTGACGCTGCCTTCAGAGCAACCCATCGCGGTCGCCGTCTCAGCTACGTCCATGCCTTCGAAATTACGCAGCATGAACGCTTCGCGTTGCCTCGCGGGCAGAGCCCGCAGCGATACTTCGAGCTGCTCCATGGCCTGCCCCTGCATCAGGGTCTCAGGAATTGCCGGCGCCGCGTCCGCCACATTCTCCAGCGGATCCTGGGCCTCGTTGTCAGGATCTTCCTTGGCCCCCGGCAGCCAGGTCATGAAGCGTTTGCGCACCGACCTGCGTCTCTGCAAATCCCGTATGCCGTTTTCCAAAATTCTGTAGAACAAGGGCCGCCATTCGGCACTGGGGCGGGCGGCGTAGTTGCGTGCCAGCTTGAGCATCGCGTCTTGAACCACGTCCAGCGCATCGTCGGGGTCACGCAGCGCGACCTGGGCCATACGGAACGCACGGCGCTCGATCTCGGCCAAGAATTTCTCGAGCTCTCGTGTGTACTCCAGAACCGCTTCCTCACGCGCTGCAGCGGGACCATCCCGGACCATCCATGCGACATTCAGCGTATCAAAGCCCGACATACCTCGTCCTCTTAACGTCGACGGAGCGTCACCATTCCAGGTATAAACGGCTATGCGCCGCTGCGGTTGACGGCTTAGGTTTGCGCCGGATCAGCGACTTACGCACACCGCCTGTGACATGCACTGCAATATTTTGGGTCAACACCTAAGCAGCAGATGTGGAGGGAGCTGTAACCCTCTGAATTTAAAAGATTCATTTCGATTTCGGACAGTTTTTCGCCAATTTGAATGGGACTCGAAACGGATCGGGCACTTAGGGGAGATGATCCCGGCTTCTCAACAGACTTATCCACAGGTTTTGTGGACAAAAGGATCCATGATTCTGCAGATCGCGCTCGACACTCCGTTGCGCCGTGTTTTTGACTATCGACCCCCCACGGGGTTCGCAGCCGATGGTCCGCGCGGGGTACCCGGTCTCGGGGTACGGGTGCGCGTGCCCTTTGGCCGCCAACGATTGATCGGCATCTTGGTGGGGATCGCCTCCGAGTCGGCCGTCGACCCCGCCAAGTTGCGGACGGCGGCGGAGATTTTGGACGAGCAGCCGGTATTCGACCCGGTCACCTTCGACTTGCTGCTCTGGGCGGCCGATTACTACCACCATCCGCTGGGTGAAGTGTTTGCCGCCGCATTGCCCGTCAGCCTGCGAGCCGGTCAGGCGGCGTTGCAGAAAACCGACTGGTGGTCCCTGACCGAGCAGGGACGGCAAGAGTTGTCAGCTCCCACGACGCGGCGTGCTCCCCAGCAACGGGCCCTGCTCGTTTGGCTATCCGAGCGGCAGCGCGCCACCGAAGCTGACATCAGCGAATCCTTCAACCTCACCCAACTGCGCGCGGTGACGGCACGAGGCTGGGTCGCTTCGCGGTCCGTTGCGCCTGATTCGCCGGCGCTGGAATCTCGGCCGAGCGAAGTGGCGCTGACCGACGCCCAGGATCACTGCGTCACAGCCATACTCGCGTCCTTGTCGACCTTCGCCGCGCATCTCTTGTATGGCGTGACCGGCAGCGGCAAGACCGAGGTGTACTTGCGTGTCATCGCCGCCGCCATCGCCCAGGGCGGTCAGGCGCTGGTGCTGGTGCCGGAGATCGCCCTGACCCCGCAACTCGTGGACCGCTTCCGGCGACGCTTCAATTCGGGGGTGGTGGCGCTGCATTCGGGTCTTACCGGCAGCGAACGCCGCGATGCATGGCGCGCGGCGCATGGCGGCCACGCACGAATCGTCATAGGAACTCGCTCGGCGGTTTTCACCTCGCTGCCGAACCTCGCCCTGATCGTCGTCGATGAGGAGCACGACGCTTCGTACAAGCAGCACGAGGGCTTCCGCTATTCGGCGCGCGATCTCGCGGTGGTCAGAGCCCAAAGAGCCGGCGTGCCCATCGTGCTCGGCTCCGCCACTCCGTCGCTGGAAACGCTGGAAAATGCGGCCACGGCGCGCTATTCCAAACATCTGTTGCCACAGCGGCCCGGAGCGGCGCAGGCGCCGCGCATGGCCCTGGTGGACTTGCGCAGGCACGCCCAAGACCAGGGATTGTCGACTCCGGCCATGCAGGCCATGGCACACCACCTGAAAGCCGGCGGCCAAGTCATCGTGTTCTTGAATCGACGCGGCTATGCGCCCAGTTTATTTTGCAATGCCTGCGGCTGGGTCGCTCCCTGCGCGCATTGCGACGCGCGAATGACTTTGCATCGTCGCGCCCAGCAATTGCGCTGCCACCACTGCGGCGCGCATCGGGCCGTCCCGGTGATCTGCGGCGCCTGCGGTCAACCGCTCAATCCCGTGGGTCAGGGTACCGAACGGGTCGAGGAGACCCTGGCAAGGTTGTTCCCAGAGGCGCCGCTGGCGCGGCTGGATCGAGACACGGCATCCGCGCGCGGTGCCGTGCAAACCGTGCTCGATCGGGTGCATAGCGGGGAGGCGCGAATTCTGGTCGGCACCCAGATGCTTACCAAGGGCCATCACTTCCCCGAGGTCAGCCTGGTCGTGATCCTGGATGCCGATCAGGGCTTGTTCGCCAGCGATTTTCGCGCCACCGAGCGTCTCGCCCAGACCATCACTCAGGTTGCCGGCCGCGCCGGGCGCGAAACCAGGGCCGGCGAAGTGCTGATTCAGACTGAGTTTCCGGAACACCCCCTGCTGAACAGGCTGCTGACGCAAGGTTATGAGGGATTCGCAGTCGGGGCCCTCGAGGAACGCCGTGAGGCGGGGTGGCCGCCTTTCTCGCGGCTGGCCATGCTGCGCGCGGAAGCCAAGGATGGCGTCGGACTCGATACGTTTCTGCGCGCCGCCGGCGATTCGGGCGTTTCGCTGAACGAGGCAGCGGTCAAGGTACTGGGGCCGGCGCCGGCCTTGATTGCACGGCGGGCCGACCACTTTCGAGCGCATCTTTTGATCGAAACCGCCGCGCGATCCACTTTGCAGCGTTTTCTGAAGAATTGGCTGCCACAGGTGGAGAAACTGCCGGGACCGCCGGGTTTGCGATGGTCCATCGACATCGATCCCTTGGAAGTAGATTGAGAACTTTGCGTTAAACTGCCGACCCTTTGTACTGCTGACCCACGGACTCGCCTTGAAGACCCTGATCGAAAAACTACTGACCCAAGCGTTGGCGGCGCTGCCGGAAGAACTGGTGCCCCTGACCGCGCGTGACTCGGCCATAGAAGTCGAAAACACGCGCGACGCCCAGCACGGTGACTTCGCAAGTAATCTCGCCATGCGGCTGGCCAAGGCAACCCGCCAGAATCCGCGCAAACTGGCGCAGGCCCTGCTGCGCGCGCTACCGGCCAGCCCGGCCGTGGCCAAGGTCGACATTGCCGGCGCCGGCTTCATCAATTTCTTTCTATCGCCCGACGCCTATCACGCTGAAATCGCCCGGGTGCTCGAGGAGGGGGCCCGGTATGGCCGCTCGAACGTCGGCGCCGGCCGACGAGTGCAGGTGGAATTCGTCTCGGCGAATCCCACGGGTCCGTTGCACGTCGGGCACGGACGCCATGCCGCCTTCGGTGCCAGCGTCGCTAATTTGCTCGAAGCCGTGGGCTACCGAGCGGAACGCGAGTACTACATCAACGATGCGGGACGCCAGATGGAAATCCTGGCAGTCAGCACCTGGCTACGCTATCTCGAGCATTGCGGCGAACGTTTCGCGTTTCCCGCCAACGGCTACCGCGGCGAGTACATCGTGGCCATCGGTCAACAATTGGCGGCCACGGAAGGCCAGCGCCTGAGTCATAGCGCCGCCGAAGTATTCAAGGATCTGCCGCAGGACGAGCCGCAGGGCGGCGACAAGGACATCTACGTCGACGCGGTCATCGCCCGCGCGCGTCTGCTCATCGGCGACGCCGCCTTTCGCAGCGTGCTCGATCTGGCCTTGTCGGGAATCTTGAGCGACATTCGCGACGACCTCGCGCAGTTCGGCGTGGTCTTCGATTGCTGGTTCTCCGAGCGATCCTTGAGCGACGACGGCTCCATCGATCGGGCGATCGACGCGCTCAAGAAGGCGGGGCATGCCTATGTGAAAGACGGCGCGCTATGGTTCAAGAGCACGGATTACGGCGACGAAAAGGATCGCGTCATGGTGCGCGAGAACGGCATCAAGACCTATTTCGCGTCGGACATCGCCTATGTGTTCAACAAGCTCGAACGCGGTTTCGATCACTTGCTCTATATCTGGGGCGCCGATCATCACGGCTACATCACTCGCCTTCGCGCCGGCCTGGTGGCGCTGGGCGGACCCGCGGAGAGTTTCGAAGTGCGCCTGGTGCAATTCGTATCCCTGTTCCGCGGCGGCGAGAAGGCGCAAATGTCGACCCGCTCCGGAGAATTCGTCACCCTGCGCGACCTGCGCAAGGAAGTCGGCAATGACGCCGCGCGGCTGTTTTACGTCATGCGCAGCAACGACCAGCATCTGGACTTCGATCTGGAGCTGGCGAAGGCGCGCTCCAACGACAACCCGGTGTACTACATTCAATATGCGCATGCCCGGGTCGCCAGCGTCATGCGGCAAGCGCACGAGCGCGGTCTCACCCACGACGCCGCGCGAGGTCTCGGGGCGCTGAACAAATTGGTCGAACCGCAGGAACTGCAACTCATCAAGCGCGTGAGCGCCTATCCCGAGATCGTCCGTCAATGCGCGGCGCAGCGCGCGCCGCATACCTTGGTGCACTACCTGCGTGACCTGGCAAACGACTTTCACACGAACTACAGCGCCCATCAGTTCATCGTGGAGGATGCGGCATTGCGCGACGCCCGGCTGGATCTGGCGCTGGCGACACAGACCGTCATCCGCAACGGCCTCGGACTCTTGGGCGTATCCGCGCCCGAGACCATGTAGGCGCAAGCCATGGCAAAACCGGCCGCACGCGACTACAAGACCAAACGCCGGAAGGCCACCGGCTTTTCCGGCTGGATGGGGGTGCTGTGCGGATTGGCGCTGGGACTTGGCGTCGCCGGCATCGTGTACATCAAGGACCACCGGCCCGACGCGCCCCAGACCAGGACCGCCAAGGCCGATAAGAAGAAATTCCACGGCAACGAACTTCCGGATGCCGAACCCGGGGACTCGAGTGCCGAGGAACCGGCGAAATCCTACGATTTCTACGATCAGCTACCGAAGTTCGAAGTGGTGGTGCCGGAGAAAGACAAAGACGTTCGCCCGGACACCCGATCCGTGCCCGAGACCCGCCGCGGCACCTATGTGCTGCAAGCCGGCTCATACAAGAACTTCGCCGACGCCGATCGCGTGCGCGCCCAGCTGGCGCTGCAGGGCATCGAATCCAAGGTGCAGAAGGTGTCGGTGGACAATGACACCTGGCACCGCATTCGCATCGGCCCGATTTCCAAGCTGGACGAACTGAATCGCCTGCGGCAAATCCTGCGCAAGGCCGATGTCGACGTGTTGGTGATCCGGGTCGGAGATTGAGACGAGGACACGATGAACGGCGCTGACGCAGCGCGGCCTCGGGTGCGGGGTATTTCTACGCAAACACGCTAGATATGCCACTGGCCTTGTTCAAGGACGTGAGCCACAAGGAGGTATGAATCTCATGATCCGAATCAACTCGGCCGCGCCGTGACCGCGGGACCACCCCTTGCGGTTCACGGCTTCCTACCTGTCGGCGGCAGCGCGGAACTGGCACTTGCGTACGTCGTGGTGGTCTTGGGGATGTGGGTGGAACGCTTCAGGCGGCACGCGGGCCTGTGGGAGTACGTTCTCGCGCTGCGGTTCTCGATATTCGTCGCGATCATCGGCGAGATAATCTGGTCATTCTTGGGAGGGCGCGTACCCTGGATACTGGCCCTCCCCATTCGCGTGTTCTCACTCGACCCTTCGACCATGACCTACGATGCCGGGCTCCTGTTCATGGCGGGAATCGGATACCTGGCCAGCCGCCTGAAGGGCGCCAACCCGCACGAATCCAGGCACCACCGCGGCACGTACCTGGATGCCGCCCCCCCACGAACCGGTGCGCGACAGCGGCCACTCGATCCGAACATCCTGAGTCTCGCCGGCGTGCCGTTGCCGCCGCTCGATGAAACCAAACACTTCAAACTCATCGGAACGACCGGCACGGGCAAGAGTACCGCCATACGTGAACTGCTCGGGGGCGCGCTGCGCCGCGGCGATCGCGCAGTCATCGCCGATCCGGACGGCGGTTATCTCGCCCGCTTCCACGATCCGAAACGCGGAGATGTGATTTTGAATCCCTTCGACTCCCGCTCAGTAAAGTGGGATCTGTTCGGCGAAATCAAAAACCCTTACGATTTCGAGCAGCTGGCCCGTTCGCTGATTCCCGAGGGCACCAGTGCCGATCCGGTCTGGCAGCGCTACGCGCAAACTTTCCTGTGCGCCGTCATGCGCGAGGTGCACGGCACCGGAGTTCGCGACATCGTCGAACTCTATCGGCTGCTGACCAGCGCCCCGCTGGAGGAACTCCGTGTGATGCTCAAGGGTACGCCCGCGCAGCCGTTCCTCGAACCCGGCAACGAACGCATGTTCGGTTCGATCCGCTCCGTGGCCGGCAGCGCCGTCGCGGCTCTTGATTTCATTCAAAGCCAGCGAAGCGAGCTGCTCTCCATCCGGCAGTGGATCAAAGCAGGCCGCGGAGTCTTGTTCCTGCCCTATCAAGCGGACCAGATCGCTGCGCTGCGCGCAATCATTTCAACCTGGATGCGGATCGCCATATTCGAAACCATGAGCGCAGGCGAAGAGAATGCTCACCTATGGTTCATCGTCGATGAGCTCGATGCCCTGGGTCAGATCGACGGGCTGAAGGACGCGCTCGCGCGCCTGCGCAAGTTCGGCGGCCGCTGCGTGCTCGGCTTTCAAAGTATCGCGCAGGTATCCGGGACTTACGGAAAAAGCGACGCCGAAACCATCGTCGAGAATTGCGGCAACACCCTGATTCTCCGATGTTCCGCCTCCGAAAGCGGCGGCACGGCGAGGTTTGCCTCCAAGCTCATCGGCGATCGCGAAATCATCCGCAAGCAGGTGTCCCGATCGCGCCAGTTAGGCAAACTGTTTTCCGGTAACGAGACCGTAAGCGATCACCACATCACCGAAGCCGCCGTCCTACCCTCACAGATCGAACAACTCTCCGACCTGGAAGGCTACCTCAAGCTCGCCTCTCAGCCGCAGTGGATTGCCGTGAAG
>Ga0302320_10027634_pt1 | contig 10927 bp, 8 predicted proteins | sample Bog_T0_3_FD_202130 | JGI IMG/M metagenome (GOLD analysis project Ga0302320, IMG submission 202130) | Peat permafrost microbial communities from Stordalen Mire near Abisko, Sweden - Bog_T0_3 | ecosystem: Environmental > Terrestrial > Soil > Wetlands > Peat | place: Sweden: Abisko, Stordalen Mire... | reverse complement strand
GATATTTTTAATTAAAATTTTTTTTTCGGATTTTTTTCTCTTAAATTCAATCTTATTTTTTTGACATATTATGTAAAAAAAATAAAAAAATAAAAAAATTAAGATCTAAATTTAATTAACAAAATTTCTTATTTTAGTTTTTCTCCAAAAACCACAATAATATCATAAATTTTCTGACGGCATAAGGGACATTTCAATTCTTGCAACTTATATAAGCATCTTTCGCATAGTAGCATATGATTGCACGGTTTTAAAACAATTTCCCTCACTCTTTCCATACAAACGATGCATTTAACTTCACTTTTATTTGCTTGCAAGGTTTGCAAATCAATTTTGTTACGATCATAAAAAAGAATATTCTTCTTATGAAAAAAACCATTTGAAATTTTTTGAGCCAAATTTATTATATGTTTTCCCTTCAAAATTCTGAGTTCCCAATACAGCATAAATAAAGCTACATAAAATAACATTTTGTTTTCCAGAAAAGACAAATGTTGGGCTTTATTTCTTATAACATTTTGTAATGAAGAAAAAACTATTTTGGGCTCAATTCTTAAACTTTTATTGGCTTTATTGAAGAAAACATCACCAAAAACCCTAATAAATTCATTTGATTTCAAGACTATTTCAGATTCTTCATATCTGATCGTGAAATGTTTAAAGGTAAAGAATTCCAATAGAAAACTTTTGGTGACATATAGAAATTTTTTAAAAAATCCAATCTCTTTTTCATGCTCGTTTTTTTTTTTTGACACATAGAAGAGGGAATCAGAGAAAAGTCTGACGTGTTTTTTGTTTTTGTTTTCTATTTGACAAGTCATCGTGTTAAAATTCCTATCATTAATGGCGAAATTTAGATCTCCTTCATATTTTTCGAGCTCTTCTTTATTTCTTTGCATATAAGGAAAATATATCGGGTTTTTAATATTCACTCTGAATGCAATATGATGTTCGTTTTGAACGATTCCTTCTAAAATCAGATTTTTCGCTTTGAATTCTTTTCTTTTTTCATTTGATTCCTTGAAAAGGGCTAAAATTGAAGGTATATGCATTTCTATTCCTTTTAAAATGGAAGCCGGTGAGTAGAATAGAGGGTTATCTTTTTGGAATTTTTGCAGTGTCCATAATTCTGAGATGTGTTTTTGATATTCATAAAAAATCTCTAGGAAGTGAGTGAAAAAGAGAAAAAGAAAAACGTTGCAATCAATGGAAATCATTGTATTTGAATTCAAAAAAATTAAAAATTTTGGTTTTTTTAATTTGTCCACTTCTTTAAAAATTGTTAATATAACACTCTATTAATGAACTTTCATTGCTATTAACAAATAATTCATTTGAAGTTGCAGCATATTCATTTATATGGGCTCGGACAACTATATATTTTATAATAATTTTTTTTGAGGGAATTTTACAATTGTTGGATTCTTTTGCATCTTTTGTAGAAATCAATGCCCCAGTCTCAGTTTCCCAAACATAAATTTTTCCGTCTTCTGATCCACTTAGAATAAAATTCTGATTGCCATCAACGAAACCAAATGAGTTCTCAATGAAAAAATGCTCATTACAATGCCCTATAAATTAATAAAAAACAATTCCTGAAAAAAAAAACCTGAAAAAGTTGTAATTATCTCTGAGGAATCTATATCGAATAAAGACATCGTGCTCTTCAATGAAGAAATTAAAGCATATTTATTGTTGAAACTGAATTTCGCAGAAGTTCTCAATTATTAATTAAATTTTAGAAATAAAACAAAGAAATTAATTCATTTTTACAAATAAACGGTATTGTCCACCATTAATGTTTTAATTGGTTTTGAGTTGTAAAGACTCCATATTCGACTAAAAAAATATCAATTTCACTTAAAAAATGTCAAATACCAATAGCCATCTCCAGCTGCAGACATCAAATATTCTCTATTTGAAGAGAAATCTAGAGAATTTATGGAAATTGAATGAGCTAAAATTACATTAAAAGGTTTGGAGTCTCTAACATCCCAAAATATTATTGTCTTGTCAGATCCAGCTGATGCCTGAAAAAATGTTCATTAAGTCATTGAGATTTAAATTACAATTATGTTAGAACAAAGCAAGGGTTTTAGAGTCCAAATTATATTTGAATGTCCTTTAAATCGTCGAATTTCTTTTTGCTACAATCAAAATGGTAACAAAAAACCATAAAAATGATTGACTTTTTCAAGATCAAATAAACCGAAAATATTTTCATTGCTTGCCAAAATAAAATCATCGAGAAACCATTGTAAATCTATGATGTTCGAAGGAAACAAATTAAAACATTCCTTTATTTGACAATTATTTGTATCCCAAATGACAAGATCTCCATTGCTATCTTTAAAAAAAATATTTCACATTTTTAGGAAAAAAAGAGACAAGCTGATGCTAAAATTTCTTGATAAAAATGTTTTCGCATCACATCCAAATTGATTTTATTATTGGATTCATTGAAAGCAGGTTCATAAAGCATCGTTGAGACCAAATTATAGTCGAAGTTCATCTTTGGGGATTTAGATTCTAGCTCCATTGATATTTAAAGAAAAATTATATTATTCAAAATGAATTTTGTATGTTTTAAAAAATGGCTGTTCTTAAATAAGCTTGATTTTTAATATAATATTTATATTGCGTTAATTTTTTAACGATCTTCCTTTGTCACAGCATCCAACACATATTTATTATCACAATGGGGACAAAATTCATCCTGTTCTTCGTAATCTATGATATCTTTTCGGAAAACCTTTTTGCATTTTTTACAAGCGAAAACCATTTCAGTCATTTTGCCCAAGGGGTGATCGGAAGCCTCTTTATGACATTCTGCACAATCGAACCATTTTTTGCAACAAGGTGCTCGAATGGAAACCTGAGCATTCAAAATATGTTTGCACATTAATTTTTTTTCAAAGTTTCTTTTATTTTTTTTAAATTTAAAAGCATGACTTTCAAATTAATTCATGAGAAAAGGAATTTATATGAAACTTGTATTTTTTATTTCTTTCCTTCAGAAATTAATATTGTTTAAAAGTTTACAAAAACAAAGATTCGGTCATCCTTTTTATAATAATAATATAAAGATAAATTATTATAATTATGAGAGTTCTCCTCTTTTTACTTTTTTGTCTTCTCACAATTTCGAAAGCCTCATGGTCATCACCAGTTTCTGGAGGTTGGGTTTTGACAGAAGACATAACAGTTCCAATGCCAGCAGGCTGGTATCCCAAAGTACGCTCCAGTTATAATTTCAACACATATTGGCTCAGCTTTTTAAACCCAAACACCATTTTCACCAATGGACAAGCCAATGCTCCTTCAGAATCCTTTACTCAATTCTCATCAAATAGAGATAAAGCAGATGGTCCAAAAACAAGTGACAAAGTTATTTATAGTATTGGAGGATATAGCTATTCTCAAGGTGGTTATAGTTGGTCAATGTTTGACAATGTTGAGAATGCGAAAGTTTTCGCTCAAGCAATCGTTCAATGGAAACAAAAATATAATATGAAAAGAAGCCATTTTTACTTTTGTTGTCACCGCAAAACAATTAGACCCCTCGATCATCATTACCATGGAAGAAGCAGGCTATCCGCAATATGCAACAGCCCTTGTTATTCAATATGCAAATTCAAAAGGATTATTAAATTCTCTTTTAGAAAGCGTGGATGCTTTCAATGTAATGTATTATTCAGTCGATCAAAGCCAAAATTCGATATACTGGGTCCAAAATGATTGGCAAAAAGATTGCACAAATTGGTGTCCTTTGGGAACATTTATTCCAAGTAACAAAATTGTCTTGGGAGTTCCTGGATGTTGTGATTTAGCCTCAACTTCAGCTATTGTAAAGAACTTCCGATGCTCAAAAGGAAACGATGGGGACAGCTATCTTGGTTTTATGATTTGGTATATTGGTTCAGATTCCAATCAAAAAATTCAGTATCAGGGAAGCTGTGGAGGATCTGGAGGATGTGAAATGCCACCGGATAATTATTCTTACTTCAATCCATCGTCATGCAGTAGTTCTTTTCTATGGTTTGAGGAATAGAGCTATTAATTCGTTTGCATTAAAATTTATAAAATAATAAGACTATAAAAAATCCCACCAAAAAATTATAGGCTTTAAAAATTTCCAAAAAATTGTGAAATTCAAGAAAAAAAAAAAAAAATTTCTTTTTTTGAAGATTTTTTTTATCAATAAAATTTATATAAAGTTATTGTTCTTTTTGTACTTTATAATCAGGCTTCAACAAATTATGTTTTCCAAACCATCGACTCTTTTGCATGAATCTCTTTATAATTTCTGTTTGACCGTAAGTCTCCCATAAATAGGTTTTTAACCCTTCTTCTTTTATTTCAAATTTCTCATCATCTAAATTGAGCCTCGTGATTTTTCTGTCTGCTCTATAAATTGGAATATTACAATAATTATTATATTCAAGAAGTTTGAATTTTTGTTTTTGATCTTGATTTCTTATATTAAGCATAATATTTCGGCTGACGATATTCCCTTGCTCATAAAATGAGTTAATGCTTTGATAAGGATGTAAAAGGGATCCCATATAAAAAACATTAGGAAATTCATTATGAACCATCCTTTTGCTATCAAAGTTTAATTTCCCGTTTGAATCGAGAAAAGGAGATTTTTTTAAATGCAATGGCAATTCATATGGCGGTTCGGCAATTAAAATACCATAATGTAGCACGTTTTTGGTTCCCGAAGCTTCTTTTAAGATCATTCTAGAATTATTTTGGTCCACTTCCATTAAATTTACATTCGTCATAATTTTGATTTCCTTTTTACTCAGTAGTTTTGTGAGATAATCGTCAAAAATTTGCACTGAATGACAAATTGACTTGGAATTTGTGGCATAAATTATTTCTGTCTTTTCTTTTAAAGATTTATTGTGAGTTCTAAGTTTTTCCTCAAACAACAGTGCCAAATTCAACAATGAATAGTAGTTTTGCCTCAGCTCACCATCAATATAAAACACAATTTTCTTGGATTCCTTTGACACTCTATAATTTTCTAATATTCTCTCAGATTTCTCAGCCATCTCCAAATCGCCTAGGCTGCCCACTGATGAATAGTTATCTAAAAGAGCAGCATTCAATCCTGGAATAGATTCATAATTTGGAGAGGGTTCTGATGTAATTACCAATTGATCATAGAAAAACTCTTTATCCAAAGTCTTTATACAATCGAATTTTGGGAGATATTCAATAGGGTTGTCAAATTCCACTTCAATAAACTCATTAAGTAATTTCAAGATCGGTATAATGAATTCATCTTTTTCTTTTAGGGACCCTCCAAGAAGCTCTAGCCCGTCAAGGGAAAGGAAATTTTTATTAGCAAAAAGTCGCATATAATTTGATTGTATTGTGGATAAAGCCGCTATCATCGAGCACCCTATTATGCCTGAAAGATCTGAACCAACGATGGCCACTCTTGAATGATTTTGGGGGTAGATTTTATTATAGAATTTAAAATTGTCGACATTGAAAGAAAAAAATCTTTTCAATGGTTTGGTGAGCATTTCTTATTTTAATTCTGGATAGGAATTTAAAATTTTTCGTTTTCTTTAATTTTTTTTATTTTCCCTGAATTTTTCAAATTTCTTTCAGAGAATCAATAAAACTTTTTATGAAAAAAATCTTTTTAAGATTTTGGCTTGTCTGCCTTTTTTGGAAGTTGATTAAAGGATTTGAATCCGATTATTTGAAGAAACCTTTTGAATGGGGATCATTTAAACCTGATTATCTTTATGCGTGGACTGAAAATAATGACAATCCAATGACTTTTGGCTTATCCTACTTAAGCATGAAAACATCCTCAATAAACAATTTTAATTATTTGACCGAAGTTCTGGAGACAAAAAAAAATGAAGCATTTGAAATATTAAGAAAAAAATCAGAAATTCTTTTCAATAATGTCGAAAATCTTCGTTTTTTTTCCATATTAACAAGTGAATTTACATTTAATGACGGGATGAATCATGAGAAAATTATAAAAGATCTGGATTTAGCGATTGAAATTAATATAAAATCCTTAAAGAAAATCGATGGGTTCATTGTCAACTTTGATTTCCAAGGAAAGGCCGCCTCTCAGAAAAAAGAATACTATAGTCTGTTTTTTTACATATACTCTCCAAATGTTCAAATAAACTACACATTTCTTGACGAAAAAAGGGACGTTCTCATCAACAATCATCTGAGATTGAGGCTCCAAGGGTCGCAATGTAGGGGGGATTTCATCGGGTTCAGACCTTATTCTTTAGAAATAAAACCAGATCTTTCAAATCAAATCGATGAGATTTTACTTGATATTTTGAATAATAATTTGGTTTTGCCAAAAGAATCTAATAATGATGATCAGAAGAAAAATTTAGTGTTTTTCCAAGCATTTATCCCTAAAAACATTAAATGTCAGATTCAAATATCTAAAGCGAACAACCTTAATTCTTTGTTATATTCAAAATATCTGGTTGAGCAATATTTTATCCAAGAATTTGAAACCAATCAAATTATGTATAATAAAACAATTTCCAAATTTTTCCTTTATGATCCCACTAAGACTTCAAATTACACCAGTTACATTGACAAACTTCCAAACATATTTAGTAATTTTCTTGGAAGTCTAGGCCATTTTTCAGGGAAACTTCCTTTAATGTTTGTTCTTGATGATTCTCCAATGTTTAAAGCAAGACGGTCTTATTCTCTATTAAGTTATGAACCGTTTTCTCTTTTTTCTCATGGATTTGCGCTCTTTTTGACTTGCAAATTTGATATTGTACTTTGTTCATCTCTTTTGCAAAATCTACTCGATCAAGTAAATTTCGCCGGTTGGCTTCCGATCCATCTTTATTTTTCTGCCTTTTCAACATTCCAGAAAGAAAAAGAAACCCTAACTGCCCCTCCAACATTTGTCATGGCAATTGAATATATTAGCAAAACTTTGTATTATAACCCTCAGGCATTCGACACCCAACTTCGACTATTCTTGATCAATTTTTTAAGAGTTGAAGTTTATCCTAAACTTCAATTGATTTTCAAATATTATCTCCATTCATTTCGCCAATTACCACGAACCTTTGAAAATCTTGGCAATTCTTATTTTCATTGGAATGAAGGATACATAGGAGATTATCCTCGAATTCTAGCTAAAGATAACACAGTTGAGCATCTTGATTTAATATGTTGGATAGCTGACACAGCAATTGTTTTGACGCAATTAGCAAATCAACTAGGAAATTTCGCAGATGCTGAGGAATATAACTCGATGATCAAGGATTTTATATTAAAAGAGTTCCCTTACAAATATCTTGATTTTAAAGAACCAGTTTTAATTCTCAAAGATATAATTTCCTTAAAATATATGACAGGAGAAAGAGCTTTTTCTGGTAGGGTAGGATTTTCAAGTATTATGCCTTTGGTCAAAGGGATATTAGATGTTAGTGATGTTTTGGTGGACAATACCATAGAATATCTTTTAAATGAAAAATGGCTATGGAGTAAATATGGAGTAAAAATCATTGATGGAGCTGATGAGGCGACCAATTTCGTCTCTTTTGAATGCAATTGGCTGATTTTGAGAGGTTTAAAGGTATTTTATTGGCAGCTTGAACGAGCCAGAACAGCTTATCAAATAATTAGAACAGCACTTTTGGAAAACATTATGAAACATTTTGAGAACGAAGGAGCGGTTTTTGAAAAATATAGATTTGAAAATGGGAGTCCTGTTGGTGAGCCATCGAAACTTGCAGCAGGATTGACTATTTTAATAATCAATGAAGATTTTTATTGATTCGATTTAAATGAGATTTTTAAATTTAATTAAAGAAAACAGAAATATTTTTTTGTATAAAATAAAAATTTGGATTTCTTTTTGAATATTGTCCATCTAGTAATAATTAATTCCTAATTTTCAAAATTCCAAAAATCAAAAATGAGTTTTTTTTCCAAAGAATTCGGGCTGAAATATCTCTTCCGCTTTCTTCATATCAGGTATTGTTAACTTTTTTTTGCTTTAACACTCATATTTATATTTTTCTAGTCCAGTAGTTTTCTTAGGTGGAAAAATAGCCATGGATTTTTTGTTCCCAACTGAAACAAGTTCTAATTTGAGTACAGGGGGCAAAGTATTTTACGCATTTTGTGGCGTTTCGTTGATCATTGCTGGATTTATTAACATCTTCCTACTCAAGGTAACATCCTATAAATAAAAAAAATGATTGTTTTTTTTTTGTTAATAGACCAAAGAAAAACTTAAAGACAATAACAAATTATGGATGATTCTCGCACATTCGAAATTGCTTTTAACAATCATTTTTTTCACTCCGTTAGCAGTATAAAAATATAATAGTTATTAGGATTATTAACAATTTTATAGCAAGTGATTATGAAGGAAGATAAAACAAGAAATCTCGTGCAATTTCTTTTCTTAATGATTTTCTTGATTGTGTCACCTTTTATGAGATTTTACCGGGAATATTACACTGAATTCCATAGAAATAATAATATGAGAATCAACTCCAACCCGGACTCCAGCAGTAATAACCAAATATTTGTATTTCTCTTTTTTTATTTTCCTTATTTTATTTATTTCCCATTCTATCTTTTTCAAATGTTTCGCGAATGCGAATCCTTGAAAAATGATTAAAATTGATTTAATTTTCATAACAATTTTAAGATTAAAGCATTTTAAAAAGGGGAATTAAAGGCACGATAGCACATTTTAAGGGATTCTAAGGACTATTTTAAATATTTCATTAAATTAAGAGACATTTTAATTTTAAAGGAAAAAAATTCATTTCAAAAAGACGATTTCTTTATTTTTAATTAAAAAATTAATTTTTTCCATGAAAATTCTTTCCATTTCTTGTTTTTCTCTGTTTTTCTCCCAATCATAAATGCTTATTTCAAAGAGTCTCGCCTCCTTCATTAAAATAAAAACGTTCCTACATTTATTGCTGATCAACACTTCTTCTTTATTATTTAAATAAAAATGGAATTTCCCATCCAATTCCAAAACAATGTTTTCATGAGGCAAATAAATATCACAATAACGATATACGAACTTTTTTTCATTTTCAAATTGAATTTGGTTTTTCATCAAAATGCTGTTGATATCTGCATTGAATTGATTATAATAATTATTTTCATTTCTATAAAACTCTATTTCCTCATCTTTCATATCTGAGATAAGCTCTTCTAAGCTTTTTTTCAAGTCTTCTCTTTGTTTCAATTGATTTAAACGATTTGTGTAATTCAGAAACTCCAGAATTCTCACCATATTGGCCTTGATTTCCTTTGAAAAAGGCTGTTTTTTCTTATTTTCTAGGATAATTTTTAGCAAAATGCCGATAATTTCAAAGTTGGAGTCGAAAAAAACCTGTGTTTTTTCCTTGGAATTCATGAAATCGTCATGAGTAAAATAAGAAAAATTCAAGGTTGCTTCTTTTTGCAATTTTATCGAATTCCAAAACTCCGAAATCTCCAAAATTGTAATTTTTAGAAGAAATTGTACAAGGTAAAATTGATCAAAGGCTTGAATTTGTTTGAAAAATCCACCATTTTTAAAATTTTTCTTGATAGTCTCCAGAATATTGGCTCCTCCTCCTAAATTTGTGAAGAAATTAAAGGCAATCACCGCAAGTTTGAAGTTAAAATTTCTGGCATTTGAGAGAAACGATTTCTCAAGACAATTCATCAAAGGCATTGAAATGACTCCAATTTTGGTGAAAATGCGTGTCAAATTGAAATAAAAATCAGGCACCCCCAACAATGAGCTTTCGTAATCTTTTAATTTACTTTTTCCTGTTAATTTCAAAAGAAGATTTTTCTGAATTCTTTCTATTAAAGGAAGGAATTTCTCTTTTTGGGAAAAATGTGTATTTTCAATAGAAATTTGATTCAGTTCTTTGACTAAATAAAAAATGTCTTGCAAAGTCATAGATTCCACTTTTTTTTCTAATAATTCAAGAAGAAATGTGTTAAAAGCTTGGTTTTTCATTTCGATATCAGAAAAACAATAGTTTCGACAAACACTTAATAAATAAGTGGTTTCTTTGGGAGAAATTTCCTTAATGTCATCTTTCTTATCACATATGACAGAATTTATTAAAGTTATTACAAGGTCTTGATCTAAAACTGATTCTATTGAAAGAGGTCTGGACGCGACTTCCAATGAATAAATTAAATATAAGAGCTCTTTTATTGAAAGCCGTATTTTGGAAAAGTATCGCAAAGACATTGTTTTTTTGAGGAGCTCTTTTTTCAGAAATTCTTGGGTTGGGTGGATAATAGAATTAAGAAATTGTGAGTTCAGGCTGAATTTTTGCTGGAAAGATGAAAGATTAGGGTAATTTTTCAGTTTTTTGAGAGGGTCATCTAACAGAAATGTCAGAAGGAATATGGATTCTATGACTTCTTGATCTTTACATTTATTTTCGAGAGTTTTTTGAAGAAGTTTCAAGGATTTGTCAGAAAGATTATGGTCTTTTCGAGAAAGAAAAGCAAGAACTTCGGTAGATATTTTTTCAGAAAAAGGAGAAGATATTTTTTCAGGAAATGGAAAAGATATTTTTTGTTGGGCAAATTTTTCAGAAAAAGGTTTGGGCTTTAACTTTTCAAATTTTTCCATGTCCGCTTCGTAGTCGCCATCATATGGAATAAAAGGAGATTGAATTGATTTTTTCGTGAAGGGTTTGATAAAATATCTCAAATTTAATACAAGAGATTTGAATGATTTCATTTTTTAAAACAATATTTTTTTGATAATTTTATTAAAAAATTTTTCGCGATCTGAAAATATCTAAATTTGGATTGAAAAACAAAAAACCTAAAATTTAAAAAAACAAGAAAATTATTTTTAATTTAAAATTCTTTCTTTTTTTTGTTTTATATTAAAATAAATAAAAATAAT
>Ga0302320_10027633_pt1 | contig 10927 bp, 10 predicted proteins | sample Bog_T0_3_FD_202130 | JGI IMG/M metagenome (GOLD analysis project Ga0302320, IMG submission 202130) | Peat permafrost microbial communities from Stordalen Mire near Abisko, Sweden - Bog_T0_3 | ecosystem: Environmental > Terrestrial > Soil > Wetlands > Peat | place: Sweden: Abisko, Stordalen Mire... | reverse complement strand
CGGCCAGGCCTTCGAGTCCAACCAGTTCGATTACAATTCGGCGGGCGTCAAGATCGCCAATTCCTTCGACACGCAAACCGGCAACGGCCAGCTCAACCTGATCGGCGACGGCCTCGTGGCGTCGACGATGGAGGGAACGGTCGGCACGACCGCGGAGCCTGGCGACTTCACCTTCACGCCGCACACGACGGGAGAGACCTACAATTTCCTCGCCTCGGCGACCAATAACGTCGTCGACTTCACTACCGGCTTCGGAACCGCGATCGTCAAGGGCTTCGCCGGAGCGAACGCCGCCTCCGACGTTCTCAACCTCAGCAGCCTGTTCACAAGCCTCTCCGCCGCGGTAGCCGCCACGACGGTATTGCCGAACGGCAATACCACCATTGCCGAGGGGAGCGACCTCATCACGCTGGTCGGCGTCACTCAACCGTTGAGCGCGCAGCAGATGGGGTTCCCGACGCCGTAGCGTATGTCGCGATGTCGACCGCGGGTCGGCTAGGGCGCGCGTGCTCTCGACGCAGCGGCGCCTCTCCGCTTGGCCTGGACGCGGTGGCGACACCGGTCCAGCCCCTCGGAAATGATAGCTCGATCGCCACAAGTTCCGCCCCGGGCCGCGATGGTGTTTTGGAGCCCATGCGCGCGAACGGGCGGGGACAGGCTCTCTCTGCCCGAAGCGGTCGGCAAGCGTCCTACTCGCCGCAGCCCGGTTGCGGCTCGCCCTTTGCGGCAAACAGATTTTAGATCAGAAAAACAGCTTCGACTTGAATGATTTAAAGAAAGCGTTGGCGGAGACGGAGGGATTCGAACCCTCGATAGGGCTTTACAACCCTATAACGGTTTAGCAAACCGCCGCCTTCAGCCTCTCGGCCACATCTCCGCTGCGCGTCGTGGGCGACGCAGGCGCTCATATGCCCGACGCTCCCGCCTATTGCAAGAGCCAGAATAAGCTGCCTTCACACGCGCGTCGCTTCCCCGTCTCGAGGACGAGGCTGGCCTCTTCAAGATATTGTCCCCCGGGGCCAGAGCCCCGAGGGAGACTTCACGTATCAGCAACGAACGCGCTGATCGGAATGGGCGAGAACGCCGCGCGCCAAATCTGATCAACCGTCGCGCCGAGATCGCGTCACGACTCGACCGGCGTTTCGGTCGGGGCGGCCGGGGTTTCCACGACCTTCGGCTTCGGCGTTCGCTTGACAGCGGCCTTCTTCGCCACGACTTTCTTGGCGGCGGCTTTCTTCGGCGCTACCTTCTTGGCGGCGGCTTTCTTCGGCGCGGCCTTCTTGGCTACCGCTTTCTTCGCGACCGTCTTCGTCGCCACGGCTTTCTTGGCGCCCTTCTTCACGGCGGCCTTGCGCGTCGCTTTCTTCGCGACGACCTTGCGCGCGCTCTTCTTAGCGGCGGCCTTCTTCACGGGCGCTTTTTTGGTGGCTGTCTTTTTCGCGGCGACCTTCTTGGCCGGCGCCTTTTTCGCGACGGCTTTCTTGGCCGGCTTCTTTGCTGCAGCTTTCGCCATGGTTGTCGATTCCTCTCGTTCACGCCCTCGCGCGCATCGGCGCTCGCGAGATATAAGCGTCGACGAAGGTAGCTCCGTTTTTTCAACGAGCAAGCGAAAGCCTTGGAGAACAAGGCCTCACGAAGCGGTCGCCATCGAATTATCGCGCGCGTTGATCGGGAACCTCGGAGGCATCGGCGTCGCGAACGCGTTCGACGAGCGGCGCCGTTCTCGCGCGCGCGACGCGACCGACGCGCGCGAAGCGCGCATCAACCACGCGTATCGCGGTTCATGCATCGGCCTCGTTTTCCACGCCATTGCGCGAGACCTTGATTGATGCGAGCGCGAGCCTGTCGCAACGCGCCGCCGCTTGCGCGACGCGGCCTGGCGCGCGTCGATGCTCGCGCTCGCGGCTTCGCGTCATCGACGAAAGAGGATATGCCGCGATCGAATTTTTCTTGGTGACAACCGACACAAAATTGTCGCCCGCGCGTCGCGTCGACCTCTCGCGGCCGCGCGACGCGTCGCGAATCGCTCGTTGCGCGCATGATGCGACGCAACGAGACATGCTCTCAGGAGAGGCCGAGCTTGGCTTTCAAGACGTCGCTGACGGCTTGCGGATTGGCCTTGCCGCCCGTCGTCTTCATCACCTGCCCGACGAACCAACCGAGCATGCCGGGCTTCGTCTTCGCCTGTTCGGCCTTCTGCGCGTTGGCGGCGATGACTTCATCGACGGCCTTCTCGATGGCGCTCATGTCGTTGACCTGGATGAGGCCGCGCGCCTTCACGAGTTCGCGCGGATCGGTGCCCTTGTCGTCGCCGAGCAGCATGACGAGCACGTCCTTGGCGATCTTGCCGGAGATCACGCCGTCGCCGATGAGATCGACGAGCGTGGCGAGCGCGTCGGCGCCAAGCCCAGCGTCGAGCACGCTGAGGCCATGCGCGTTGGCGAAGGCGGAGAGGTCGCCCATGATCCAGTTGGCGACGATCTTGGCGTCGCGCGAAACGCCGCCATGCTGGACCGCCGATTCGAAGTAATTCGCCGTCTCCCGATCCGCGACCAGGATCGAGGCGTCATAGGCGTTCAGCCCGTAATCCGCCATGAAGCGGGCTTTCTTGGCGTCGGGTAATTCGGGCAGATGCGCCTTCAGACCTTCGACGAAAGCGTCGTCGAATTCGAGCGGCAGCAGATCGGGATCGGGGAAATAGCGATAGTCGTGCGCCTCTTCCTTGGAGCGCATCGAACGCGTCTCTCCGCGCGTGGGATCGTAGAGACGCGTCTCCTGATCGATCGAGCCGCCGTCCTCGATGATCGCGATCTGACGGCGCGCCTCGACGTCGATCGCCTGGCCGATAAAGCGGATGGAGTTGACGTTCTTGATCTCGCAGCGCGTGCCCAGCGTCTCGCCGGGGCGGCGCACGGAGACGTTGACGTCGGCGCGCAGGCTGCCCTTCTCCATGTCGCCGTCGCACGAGCCGATATAGCGCAGGATCGTGCGCAGCTTGCTGACATAGGCCTTCGCCTCGTCGGCCGAGCGCATGTCGGGCTTGGAGACGATCTCCATCAGCGCGACGCCGGAGCGATTGAGGTCGACGAAGCTCATCGTCGCGGACTGATCGTGCAGCGACTTGCCGGCGTCCTGTTCGAGATGTAGTCGCTCGATGCCGACGCGAATCGAATGGTCGGGGGTCAGGTCGACCTGGATCTCGCCCTCGCCGACGATCGGGCTCTTGTACTGCGAGATCTGATAGCCCTGCGGCAGGTCGGGATAGAAGTAGTTCTTGCGGTCGAACGACGAGCGCTTGTTGATCTGGGCCTTGAGCCCGAGCCCGGTTCGCACCGCCTGCGCGACGCATTCCTTGTTGATGACCGGCAGCATCCCCGGCATCGCGGCGTCGACCAGCGACACATGGGTGTTGGGCTCGCCTCCGAAGGCCGTGGAGGCCCCGGAAAACAGCTTGGCTCGCGATGTCACCTGGGCGTGGACCTCTAGGCCGACGACGACCTCCCAGTCGCTGTCAGCGCCGCGGATGAGCTTGGCATGGGTCTGTGTCGACATGTCGTTGTTCCGTTCTTCTGGCTCACGCCCACCACGCGTCGGGCAGCTTGGAGCGGCCCGCGGACTGCTCGATCGTCTCGCCGATCGCGAACAGCGTCTCTTCGTCGAAGGGCCGACCGATCAACTGCAAGCCGAGCGGCAGGCCTTCCGCCGACAGACCCGCCGGCGCGACGAGCCCCGGCAGACCCGCCATGTTGACCGTCACCGTGAAGACGTCGTTGAGATACATTTCCACGGGATCGGCCGAACCTTTCTCGCCGATGCCGAAGGCCGGCGAAGGCGTCGCGGGCGTCAGGATCGCATCGACGCCGTCGGCGAACACGGTCTCGAAATCGCGCTTGATCAGCGTGCGGATTTTCTGCGCACGCACGTAATAGGCGTCGTAATAACCGGCCGACAAGACGTAGGTGCCGATCATCAGACGCCGGCGCACTTCGGCGCCGAAGCCGCGCGCGCGGGTGTTCTCGTAGAGCTCGGTGATGTCGCCGCCGGGTTCGCGCAGGCCGTAGCGCACGCCGTCGTAGCGCGCGAGATTGCTCGACGCCTCCGCGGGCGCGACAATATAATAAGCCGGCAACGCGTGGCGTGTGTTGGGCAGCGAAACATCGACGACCTTCGCGCCCGCCGCGCGAAGCCATTCCGCGCCGCGGCCCCACAGCGCCTCGATCTCGCCGGACATGCCGTCGAGACGGTATTCGCGCGGAATGCCGATCGTCAGACCCTTCACGGAACGTCCGACCGCGGCCTCGTAATCCGGCACCGGCGAATTCACGCAGGTGGAATCCTTCGCGTCGTATCCCGCCATCGAGCGCAGCATGATCGCGGCGTCGCGCACGGTGCGCGCGATCGGTCCCGCCTGATCGAGCGAGGACGCGAACGCGACCATGCCGTAGCGCGAGCAGCGGCCGTAGGTCGGCTTGATGCCGGTGGTGCCGGTGAACGCGGCGGGCTGACGGATCGAGCCGCCGGTATCGCTCGCGGTGGCCGCCAGACAAAGCCGCGCGGCGACGGCGGAAGCCGAACCGCCGGACGAGCCGCCGGGCGTCAACAAACCGCGCTTGTCGCCGCCGAGCGCGGCGCGCGCCTTGTCGGCGCTCCAGTTCGGCGGCAACCAGGGCGAGGCGACGGGGCCATAGTATGAAGTCTCGTTCGACGAGCCCATCGCGAACTCGTCCATGTTCAACTTGCCGAGCATCACCGCGCCGTCGCGCCAGAGCTGCGAGGTCACGGTAGACTCATAGGGAGGCTTGAAGCCGTCGAGGATGTGGCTGCAAGCCTGCGTGTGCACGCCCAAGGTCGCGTAAAGATCTTTTATGCCGATCGGCAGACCTTCGAGTGGCCCCGCCTCGCCTTTGGCGATACGCGCGTCGCTGGCTTTGGCCATCGTGAGCGCCTTCTCGGCGGTGACGGCGACGAAGGCGTTGAGGCCCTTGGCGCGTTCGATGGCGTCGAGATGCGCGCGGGTGATGTCGACGCTGGAGATGCTTTTCGATTTCAGCGCGTCGCGCGCCTCGGCGAGCGTCAGAGCGGTCAGATCGTTCAAGTCGAAATCCCTTTGTAACGGAGCGAGGCGCGCTTTATTCGACCACCTTGGGGACGAGGAAGAAACCGTCCTCGGTCAAGGGCGCGTTGGCGAGGATCAGCGGCTCGATCTCGCCGTCGGTGACGACATCCTCGCGCATCGGAAGCTTGAGCGGAATAACCGACGTCATCGGCTCGACGCCCTCGACATCGACCGCGGAAAGGTCTTCGATGAAGGCGAGAATGGCGTTGATCTCGTCTTGCAGATGCGGAACCTCGGCGTCGGTCACGGCGATGCGCGCCAGACGCGCGATGCGGCGTACGGCGGCCTGATCCACGGACATGTCGACTCCTGAGCAAGGCGAGAAAGCGCGACCCTATAGCACCGCGCGCTTCGCCGTGGCAACGCGAGGCGAGCCGTGTTAGCGCAACGCCATGTCACGCACCCCGCTCACGCTCGAAACCCTCGCCGATCGCCTTCCCTTGAAGGCGCGCCTGATCGGCGTCGACCTAGGCACGAAGACGATCGGCCTCTCGCTCTCCGACGTCGAGCGACGCATCGCGACGCCGCTGGTGACGCTCGCGCGCACAACCTTCACCAAGGACGCGGCGGCGCTGGCCGAGCAGGTTCGCAAGTTCGATGTCTTCGCGCTGATCATTGGTCTTCCCTTCAACATGGAAGGCGACGAAGGCCCCCGCGCGCAGGCGACGCGCGCCTTCGCGCGCAACTACGGTCAGCGCCATCCGCTGCCGATCGCGTTCTGGGACGAGCGCCTCTCCACCGCCGCCGTCACGCGCGACCTCATCGCCAACGACGTCTCGCGCGCGCGACGCGCCGAGGTGATCGACAAGATGGCGGCGGCGTACATCCTGCAAGGCGCGCTCGACCGGCTGGCGCGCCTGCCGCGCGCGACCGAAAGTCGCGACTCCGCGACGTAAGTCGAAACGCCATACCTCGAAACGCCATACCTCTTGCCCGCGCTGGCAATCTCGGCTTAGATGCGCGGACTACTACTTATACGTGTACGGCCCGGGAGGCGGAACGTGTGCGGTTACGACAGCGGCGATCCCGACGAGAGCTACCCGCTTCCCGGCGGATCGACTCCCGCCCCGACCTCGAAGATCCGCAAGGACGACAGCGCGCGCGCCGTGGCGCAATATCTGGCCGACATGACCGCGCAACTCGAATCCATCGCGCGGGCCGCCAATCTCGAATTGGTCGCCTATCTGCTCGCGATGGCGCGCGCCGAAGCCGACATGATCGGCGCCGGGACAACCGGACAAAGGCGCCGTTGAACTATCCCGGCTCCTTCGCGGGCAGCAGCGCGACGCGGTCGCCGCCGGAATGCTCGATTCGTCCCGCCAGATCCAGCATCACGATCGCCATGCGCACGCGGCGCATGTCGAGATCGGCGACGCGCGCGAGGTCGTCGAGCGATACCGGCGACGGCCCGAGCATCTCCTCGACATGGCGAATCGCCGCGTCCTCGCCCAGATCGAACGTTTCCGACGTCGCTTCGTCGAAGGCCTGACTGGGCTTCGCCCTGGGCGTCTTGGCGGGATCGACGCCGAACAGATCCTGCTCGCCCCATAGCGGCTCGCTCGGATCGGTCGTATCCTCGCGAAACACCGAGAACGGATCGTGCGCGCGTAGCGGATCGATCACGGCCAGCACATCCTCGACGCGCGCGCAGAGCTTGGCCCCGTCACGCAACAGATCGTTGGCGCCCTCCGCGCGCGGATCGAGCGGCGAGCCCGGTACGGCGAAGACCTCGCGATTCTGCTCGGCGGCGAAATTCGCGGTGATCAACGAACCCGAACCGCGCGCGGCCTCCACCACCACCGTCCCCAACGAAAGCCCAGAGACGATGCGGTTGCGGCGGGGGAAGTCGCGCCCGCGCGGCTCCCATTCGATCGGCATTTCGGAAATGACGGCGCCATATTCGGCGATGCGCGGCGCGAGCGGGACCGCCTCGGGCGGATAGAGCTTGCCGTGTCCCCCCGCCAGCACGCCGATCGTGCCCGTCTCCAGCGCGGCGATATGGGCGCGCATGTCGATGCCGCGCGCGAGGCCGGAAACCACGACATAGCCCGCCTGCCCCAGCCCGCGCGCCAGCCGATCGGCGAACGCCGCGCCCGCCGCCGAGGCGTTGCGCGAGCCGACGATGGCGATGGCGGGTTGCTGCAACGCCCCCTCGCGGCCCCTCAGCGCGAGGATCGGCGGCGCCGAATCGATCTGCCGCAGCGCGGGCGGATATTCGGGCTCGCCCAGCGCGATGAAGCGCACGCCGAGCTTGCGCGCGGCGATGAGTTCGCGCTCGACCTCGTCGGGCGTCGCGACACGGATCGTCCGCTTGGCGCCGCCGCGCCGCGCGAGTTCAGGCAGCGCCTGCAGCGCGGCCCTGGCGCCGCCGAGATTGTTGACGAGCGCGCGGAAGGTGCGCGGACCGACATTGTCGGAGCGGATCAACCGCAACCAGTCGAATTTCTGTTCGTCGCTGAGCCGAACGTTGCGGGGCTTGGCGGACACTTCAGGCCTTGCTCCCGATCCGCGGTTCCGTGCCGTTCATTAGCCGAGCGATATTGGCCGCGTGTTTGATCCAGACGAGGACCGCGAGCGCGCCGAAGACGGCGGCGACGGGAACGTCTCCCAAAGCCAGCGCGACCAGCGGCGCGACGACGCAAGCCGCCAGCGCGGCGGCCGAGGAATAGCGGGTCAGCGCCGCGACGCCGAGCCAGACAATCACGAAGCCGAGCGCCGCCGGCCATGCCGCGCCGATCAAGCCGCCGAGAAAGGTCGCGACCCCCTTGCCGCCGCGAAACTGCAGCCAGACGGGATAGAGATGGCCGAGCAAAGCGCCCGCCGCGCCCGCGAGCCCCGCGATCTCGTCATGAAACAGCGCCGCGGCGAGCACATAGGCGAGCGTCGCCTTCAACGCGTCGAGAACCAGCGTCGCGGCCGCCAGGTCCTTGCGTCCCGTCCGCAGCACGTTGGTCGCGCCGATATTGCCGGAGCCGACAGTCCGCAGATCCGCCGTGCCCGCGACCCGCGTCAGCAACAACCCGAACGGGATCGAGCCGAGCAAATAGCCGAGCGCCAACGCGAGCGCCGCGAAAACACTGTTGACCGATATCGCCATGGCGGGCGTTCGCCTCGTTACGCGAGAAAATTCCGTACAAACCTATGCGTGCGCGATCGATCCCGCAACCAGCGTCAGCTTGACGCGCCCCTCCAGCCGCGCTTCGTCGAACGGCGTGTTACGGCAGCGCGAATGCAGCAGCGCGGGATCGAGGACGTAGGGCTCCTCGGGATCGAAGCGAATGAGGTCGGCCGGCGCGCCGATGGCGAGCCGCCCCGTCGGCAGCCCGAGGATTTCGGCCGGACGCAGCGACATCGCGCGCAGCAGCCGCGGCAGGCTGATCTGGCCCGCGGTGACGAGCCGCAACGCCGCCGACAGCATCGTCTCGACGCCGATCGCGCCCGCCGCCGCTTCGGCGAAAGGCAGCCGCTTGGTCTCGACGTCCTGCGGATCGTGGTCGGAGACGATGACGTCGATGGTCCCGTCGGCGAGGCCCTCGACCAGCGCGAGACGCTCGTCCTCGCCGCGCAACGGCGGGTTCAACTTGAGGAAGGTGCGGTAGTCGCCGACGTCGATCTCGTTCAGCGTGAGATGGTTGATCGAAACGCCGCAGGTGACGGCGAGCCCCGCTTGTCGCGCGCGCGCCATCGCCCGCAGCGAAAGCTGGTTGGAGACGAACACCGCGTGATAGCGCGCGCCCGTGAGTTCGACGAGGCGCAGGTCGCGCTCGAGCACGACCGTCTCCGCCTCGCGCGGAATACCCGGCAGGCCGAGACGGCTGGCGCGTAGGCCTTCGGCGACCACGCCCTCCCCCACCAGCGCCGCATCCTCGCAATAATGCATCACCAGCGCGCCGAAATCGCGGGCGTAGGTCAGCGCGCGGCGCATGGTCTGCGCGTTGGCGATCGAATGCGGCCCGTCGGAGAACGCGATGGCGCCCGCCTCGCCGAGCAGGCCGATCTCGGCGATCTCCTGCCCGCGCAAGCCTTTGGTGAGCGCGGCGCAGGGCAGCACGCGCACCTTGGCGGCGTCGCGCGCGCGGCGCAGGATGAAATCGACGACGGCCGGATCGTCCACCGGCGGCGTCGTATCGGGCCGCGAGACCAGGGTCGTGACCCCACCCGCCGCCGCCGCCGCGCTCGCGCTGGCGATGGTCTCGCGGTATTCGGCGCCCGGTTCGCCGATGAAGGCGCGCATGTCGATGAGGCCCGGCGCGACGACATCGCCGCCGCAATCGATGATCCGGGCGTCGACGGGCGCCAAGGCCGCCGTAACGGCCGCGCCCAGCCCCGCGATGCGCCCCTCGACGACGAGCACGCCGCCGCGCGATTCGTGGTCGGACGCCGGATCGATCAGGCGCGCGTTGACGAGGGCGAGGGGGCGATGCGTGGACACGAGGCTGCGATTAGACTTGGCGCGCGACGAAGGCAAGACGCGCGAAAACGTCTTTCCCGCCGCTATATGATTTTCCCGCTTGCCGCGGCCGCTCGAAGCGGCTAAACGGCGCTTCTCGGAACGGCGCGGCTTTCCCGTTCCTTCAAATGCGCGCCCGTAGCTCAGCTGGATAGAGCACCAGACTACGAATCTGGGGGTCAGGAGTTCGAATCTCTTCGGGCGCGCCAATGTTCTAATCATATGCAATCATTTATTTTTCTCATCTTCACGCGACACCGGGATGAGAACTTTTCGATGTCGATGCTCAATGGCCGAGGGCCGCATTCAATACTCAAGATGGCAAGCTCCTTCCGAGAGGCCTTTAGAGATTGGCGCGCGAAGACGTCGCCCTGGACCTTGTTCCGATTTCGGCACGGAAGCACGGTTTCAGAGGACGGGTACAGCTAAGAAAAACAAAATGTTGACCTAACAAGAGAACCACCATAGCGTTCCTGCTATGTTCTCGTTCAGCTCACCTGCAATGCCGACGGATACGGGAATGCTGGCCGCGTTTTCCGCGATGCTGGACGCCGCAGCCCTGTTGACGGCCGCCGCGCTGGAATTGGAGAAGGCCAGCCCGGACGATCCCCAACATCCCGGGTGGCCCGCCGGCGCTCCAGACTCGCGGGGTGGACAGTTCAGGCCGAAGAACCAAGACGAAGTCTCCGGGGATGTGTGGGTCAGGCGGCGACCGCGCCGGCGAGCTTCGGGGGGAGCGCGCGATACCGCGCTGTCGGAGGCCGCCAAGCGCGCGGTCCATATGTTGATCGTAGCTGGACTGCGGGCCGCCAACATCGAGGCGCCTGGACTAGGCCTATTGCTGGAAATCGGCCTTGATTTGGCGGAACGCGCCTATCCATATGTTCAAGCCTATTTCGATCCGCCGCGAACGCTGGAAGAACTGGAAGAGGCGGCGCTCGATCCCCAACCGGACTATGATGTCCATCACGTGGTCGAAGTGGGTACGGCGCTCGACGCGAGCGAGGCGGCGCGGATCGATTCGCCTGACAACGAAGTGCTCATTCCGACGCCCAAGCCTTGGGAGTTGAATGCGTGGTATGCGAGAATAAGCGACAGATTCGGAGGGGTATCTCCCCGGGATTATCTTGAGGGCACGTCGTGGGAAGAACGACAGCACATGGGATTGATCGGGCTTCGCAGTATTGGTGTGCTGAAATGAAAGGCCTTTCAATATATACGGTTCGGGAACTACTCGCGAAATTCCGTGATGCGTGCTTGGCACAGTACGAAACGTATATTACGGAGATGCTTGCAAATACAACAAATTGTTTGCTTTCCTGCTCGCCGTAACGCGCGAATTAAAACGCTGCGGCGTCGAG
>Ga0302320_10027627_pt1 | contig 10929 bp, 10 predicted proteins | sample Bog_T0_3_FD_202130 | JGI IMG/M metagenome (GOLD analysis project Ga0302320, IMG submission 202130) | Peat permafrost microbial communities from Stordalen Mire near Abisko, Sweden - Bog_T0_3 | ecosystem: Environmental > Terrestrial > Soil > Wetlands > Peat | place: Sweden: Abisko, Stordalen Mire... | reverse complement strand
ATCTCATTGAAAACTATGACACCATTATATATATTTTTAGCCATAACTATCCGCGATCCATAATAAATGTATGATTTCTTTTGGAGATGTTCAAAGACCAATTTGTGAATGTGGCCATCAAAAACTTCAGAATTAAGTTTCTTGTCGAGGAAAAAACTTCTTTTTTGCTCAGACTTTTTAATGGAATCAACCGAAACAATGTAATTTCTGCAAAGTTCACTTTTCATAAAATTTTCTACTAGATTTAAAAAGTCGAGAGGCCATTTGATGCGCTCTCCATTCAAATGATCATTTTCACATTTTAGCAATTCAATGAGATTATTAGCATGAAATGTGAGAGCTTTTTCTGTCATGTTGCTGGGGTTTTCCCCCATATATTTTACTAAACTTTCGGCAATTAGATTGCACATGCAGTTTTCTGTTTTTGGGAAGTGCTCGAAGGCTTGAAATTTTTCTAAAAGCTGACTCAACATATTTTTACCATTAATTTGTGATATCAAAAATGAGTATTTGATAAAAAGCGTTTTCGAATAATAATAGTTCAGCTCTTCTGGAGAATTTTTTAACTTCGAAAAATCGCTCACAATTGCAAAGGATATTATATTTTTCAATTCAGAAAAAGTAATTACATGATCCATATTGAAATAATTGTCGTAGTCTTTGAAAACGGATTCGAATAATGGGTTTTCAATGTGAGCAACACATTTTCCGGCCAAAATATTCGAGGCTTCGTCATACTTTATAGAATTCTTATAATATTCATCAGTCAAAGTTTTATGAAGCAAGTTTGAATCAGAATTTGATAGCTTAAAACTGTCATCAAAATTTTTGAAGAATGTTGATAAAACCTCATGAGACCAGTTTTCTTCTTCTTTTAATCCAAATGGCGGATTATCAGGTAATTTGCTATTCGGTATTAAATAAATTTTAAAATTTATTAAATCATTTTTATATATTTCTTCTTCTACTTTCAAATTTAAATTGGAGTTTTTGCTTTCTTCCAAATTTAATTTGTTTTCGAATTGAGAAAGGATCTCCTTTGTCAAATAATCATAAACATCAAGAAAGACATCTAGATCTGATAATTCGAGTTTAATCTTTGTCAGATTTGCTAATTCGTCTAACTTGTCCCAGGTTATTGGTATATATTCTTTAATCGAGTAAAAAATGATGATCAAATTTTTAAAAAAGTTAAGAAAAACCATTGTCGTCGTTTTCCCAAAATAGTTTTTGAACATTTTTTTTATTCAATGAGCAATCCTTACCAAATTTTAATTCAGTTTCTTCCTTTTTATATTTAATTGCTTTTGGAGGGGTCATTTTGTTTCTAAAAATAATTTGAAAATAAAATTTTTTTTCTTCTTCCATTTTAAAATTTTTTTTTTAATTTGTATTAATAACAATGTTTTTTAAAATATTAATAATTGCATTTTCATCATCAGTAAAATAATTTTGTTATTAAATATGGATTAAAAGGGAATTAATATTTTTTCTTTAAAAATTTACAAAATTTTTGAAAATTCTTTTTCTTCACTAAAAACCAACTTTTAAAATTTGAATTTCTTATAAAATTATTAATCCAGGAGACCAATCTCAACCGTTTGTTTTTATCCCATTCATGTTCAAGAGTTTCACCAATACCTTGCCCACCTATTCCACTCTTTCCCCGCAAAGTCCTCCCTTCCTCAATTCAATCATCGTCTCCAAGACTTCCCAAGAAGGTGGTTTCATAACAGGTCGTAAAATCCTTAATACCCCTTTAGGTCTTTCGTCCCGTGAGTCCTCAGAAAATCTAAGTAATTTTTCTAATAAATTTCAGTAGAAAAAATATCATTTTAGATAAATTCCCAATTGTCATCGAAAGTATCAAAGGCAAAAAAACCCCGAACGAAAATCGATTTTTGAAAAGAATTGATGAGGAGTCGAAAAAACCAGAAAACAGCGAAAAAACTCATAAAACAATTCAAATGAGACCACAAAAAAGAGCCAAACCCTCTATTTTCAAGGAAACCAAAGGTGTTCTCAAGGAAAAAAGCCTCAATGTCCCCATTGAGAAAAAACTAAAGGAAAAAGCAGATATTTTATTGAACGAACCAGAGGAAAACAACGAGCCAATGGCTAGAAACGAGAAGAAAATCTCACAGAAGCCGAAAAAAACCAAAAAAATGAAGAAACCTGATGAAAACCAATTAGAAACAATGAATAGCAAAGAGAAGCCTCATAAAAAACCTTTGAAAAAGAAGAAAAAGAAGAAGAAAACCCATAAACCAACAACTCTAGTGCCAGAAGTCCTAAGAACTGTTGAATCTCCTCTTCCTCCTCCTGAAAATCCTAAAATATCAAAGCTTTTACTCAAAAGCCTTGAAGAATTCAAAGGTTTTTATTAAATTTCCGTTTTTTTAAAATTTCAAAAAAAACAAGCCAAAAAAAACCAAAGACTTTCAAGCAAAAAGCAAAAAAACCTACAAAACCAGGAAAAAAACCTGAATTTGCATGTCAGAAATGAAGAAATTCGGAGATCAAATCTCGAGCGTTTCCTCAAAAGACAAGATATGGACCCTTTTTCCTCTAAGAGCTTCAAGCCGGCCTGGGGTCTTGACCAACAGAAATTCAAGAGATCTTATCTATCTAAATTCCTTAAGGAATTCGATACAAATCCAGAATTCCAGGCATTCGCGAGCCAATCTAAGAATATGAATAAAGGCCTGAGAGAAGAAATGTTTATTATAATTATGATAAAGTAAGACCTTGAGTGTTTTTAGAGCGAATGATGAAATCCGAAGGACCCGTTTGGGTTTGGAATTTCTGAAGGGGATGAGTGAAGAAAACATCGAATTATTGATCAGAAGATCGAAGGAGAAGATGAATGAACGAGATAAGGAAAATAGTCCATTATTATCTAGTAATTTTCTTATATTTATGAGGTTTTTTGAGAGAAAATATAAAAAATATTAGAGAAAAAAACTTATACTGAAGAAGATGTGATGGAAATTCGCAGATTTATGGAGAAAAAAAGAGAACAGATCGAAACTCAAAACATCCAAACCTTGCTTCAAGATTTCCTCTCGCAAGAGAAAATCAAACAGAATCTACAAAGTCTCCATCAGGAAGTTAAAGGCATTTTCCAAAGCAAACAATCAAAAAGCACTAATAAATTTAGATCCTCACAAAGCCCCCCAGAACTTCCTAATGCTAAACCTGATGATTTTGAAAATGAAGAAGCTGCGGATTCTAAGGAATTTTCCTTATTATATCAGGAATATAAGAACTTCATTCGAGAGAAAAGTCCTGAGAAACCAGATAACAAGACTCAAAGCAAAATCAAAAATAAAAAAAAAGATAAGAACCCAATCGTTCTCAAGGATAATAACATGAATAATTGTTCAGCCAGTGGCAAGAAAACCTCGAATGTGGTTGAAAGATATGAAGGAATCAAGGAGAAATTCGACACTTTGGCTCGTCGGTTCGAAAAGTATATCGAACATAAATCAGGAGAAGAAGATCAAGGCGGTTTGCACAGAAATGAGAATTTCCTCGAAAACATCGAAGAAGAAAAAGATCATTTGAAATCTTCAGATCTGCTTGATTCCAATAAACAAGAACCTCTCGTACCCCCTAAAATATCAGAACCAACTATTTCTAATCCTTCTCCTAATCAAAATAATAACAAAACTCCTATTAATATCGATAATGATGATGATTCCAGTCCTGAAAAACATCGGATCGTATCTAATCTCAGTAAGAATAATAATGAGGATGAAATGGATTCTGAGGTTTGGGGTGAGAACCTTCAAATATTGGAAAACATCGCCATAATGATCCAGAAAGTATGGCGAGGATATAGAACTCGTAAGATCTTGGATGAATATTTCGAAATTATCCTAAATGGAGAATATATGGGAGACCCTGAAATGGGTCATAATGAGGATCCAACCAATGAAATTATCATGGAAGATGAATTAGAGGATCAAATGGAATCGATGCATAAGGAAAATCAATTGAAAAAAAAAAGCCGAAGTGCGGATGTCTATGAAGCGAGACCTGAAAGTCAGGAAAATGATGATTATAAATTACAGGAGGAATTCTTCAATAATAAGAACCCCAACCATAAAATCATCTCACATAATGTGCTTTATAATAAGCCGGATTCCAAAAGTTCTGAGGAATTCGAACAAGACAAAATCATGCATATTTCTGATATTATGGAAGATGACGCGAATAATGGTCTTTCCAAATCTCAAGAGAAATCAAAGGAAATCAAAGCCAAGAAAATCGAAGAATTGAAAAAAAAACCCTTTATTGAAGAAAATCTATTCAAGAAATTGACCAATGAAGAAAATAACGGCATTAAAATGCCAAATGCTCATATAATAGAAAGCACTGATGAATTCCGTCGCAAATTAAAGGAAGAACTTAATGTGGATGATCCTCCAGTTCTAATCTCAGAGGAGGAAAAAGACTTCCACTTAGAAGAAAACAACATACAAACTGATAAAACCCTTGAGGAATCGCTTTCCCCCAAAGGATTTAACATTATGATTAATGAAGAAAACAGTTTGGAATATACCAGACCAAGTCAAAAATCAAGGAAACCCATATATTCCGATTCTGACACTTTAGAAAAAGAGGGACAACCAAAAAAATTGACCTATAAAAAGAAAAACAACCTGATGTTGGATGTTGAGGAAATAGAGAAAGAACATGAAATCCATGAGAAATTAATCTCAGATATTTCTAATAAAAACTCTGATAAACAACCTGATCTTTCAGAGATTCGCAAGACTTTATGTTCAGAGAAATTAGTGAGAGAACAAGCCTCACGCAGTTGTCTTCAATTCAAGCCTTTGAAACTCAAGCCGAATAGTGAAAGTCTGGAAGAACCAGGATTTAAAGATTCACGAGATTCCAAAAGCAAAATTGAAGAAAATCTGAGCATTTTCGAACAAGACCCTTTCAAAGACTTCACTTATAAGTTATATCAGGATGTTATGCATAACGATATGAGGAAATCAACAGAAGGCCTTTTGAAGGAAAATTATGAGGAATGGAAAAAAGGAGCTTTGGAGAAAAAAGAAACTCCGAAAAGCTCTGGATTGACTAAAAAGGGACTTATTGAGAAATGGGTGAATCCTGAAGAAAGCCTAAAGAAAGAAGGACCTTCGGGAGAACAGAATAGATGGAATTCTCCCTTTTATGGCTTCAAAAAGGTTGATTTATTAAAGAGTTTGTAATTGTTTTTTTGAGGCGATTTTTTAGACTCAAAGAGATCTCGTTTTGATGCAAAGGACTGGAAATCAAGGACATTCTTATTATAATTCATATTATTCTGATGAAGGCATCAATCCTTTAGGGGAATTTGAAAATTTGGCCTTTTTGTCGAAATCTTGGCATGGGTTCAATTCACAGAAGCCTTCTTTGAATCTAATCAATCAATTGAGTGATTTTTCTAAAAACATCAAAATCATTGATAAATTCGAAGTCAAAGAGACCAAATCAGATCAAGAGAAGTTCCAAATAACCTAATTTTATTAAAGAAACATTGATTTTATTAGACCGGAAGCCAATTTATCAGCCAGTTCCTTCAGACAGCCTCCAGAAAGTCCTCAAAATATGTTGAATTTCGAGGCTTCCTCCATATCAAAATCACGGAAAAATGAAGGCGATTCTAATAGAATTGCCACAGAAGAAGATAATGATTTCGAATTCAAAGAATGTAAAGAAGAAAGCCAAGTCCTTATAAATAACCCTGATCTATCGATTTCTGCCAATAAACAACCAAAAAGCCCTCCGATTCCAATGAATGGCGATGAAAATATCCAAGAATTTGATGTATTGCCTTTGGATAAAAGCCTTGAAAATCTCAATAATCTCATTAATAATGAAGTGGTTATTAAAGATGAACAGGCATATAATAAAGATATGAAGGTGAGCACTGTTGCGAATTCGATTTTGGATGAGCTTTTTAATGAATTTGAAGGCGAATTACAAGGAAATGAGGTGATTTTGACTAAATTCATGAATTTCATGAGTTCAAGACAAATCACGATCTATCGACCGATCAATACTACTGTTTATGCGGTGGATGAATATTTGAATATATTGAATAATTTCATCAGAGAAAGGTATGCAGGAGATTTCTTAAAGAACATTAATCAGGCTTATGATCAGGACCCTCTTGGTAAATTGAGGATTTATAATGAGGCCAAATTCGAATCGACAATGAAGGAATTCCAAATGAAACCAATGGACATTTTATCCAGTGAGGTTTATTATGAGCTTGATAGATTGATCCAAGTATCAACTTTTTCTCATTTATATAAAAAAAAAAATTTCTAATTAAATTGACTTTAAATTTCAAGAATTTTTTTCTAATTTCTCTTCTTTATCTAAAAGGATGAGGCTCCCAATGAAGAAGGCTCCATAGAACTCGATCGACTTCATAAACAATTGCTTTTCGATTGTATGAACGAATCTTTGGAATATTTCCGTCCCTTTGATATCAGAGGCAAGCCATCTCCTTGGAAATTGAACCAAAAGAAACTCACTTATTCTGATATTGATCCAGCTAATATGGATATAGTATTGGAACAGGCCAAAAATAAAGTGATAGAATGGAGTTTATTCCAATGTGGGATGTTAGCTGAAGGCAATGAAGCCGTGATGAATTATGAGCTTTTGAACCAAATTAAACAGGAAAGACTTGAAAAAATGATAATTAATGAGATTTATGAAAAGGAGGAAAAATGGATCACTTATGATGATTGGGAAAGTGTGGCGGAAATAGAAATATCAGATTTGATATTGGAAGGATTGGTTTTCGAGACTGTGAAAGAAGTTCTTATGAAACGAACTAATAACACGAATAATAATGAATAAAAAAACGTTTATATGGTCGAAATTTTTCTTTGATTTATCAATATTACTATATATTCTAAAGGAATTTCCTCATCATGGTTATTCAGATCGAGTCTCATTTCCAATAAAGTCTTTGGGCCGATCCTCACCAACATAAAAACTTCATTTTCAATGTTTTTTTTCTCAATTTTCTCAATATCTCCATAATCAAATTTCACGAACATCGCCACTCTTTTAGAATGTCGATAATTTGGCTTGAATCCCTTTAAAGGAGGCTCTGAATTATGTATTTTATTCGATGTCCAAAAGCCTTTATCAAGAACTGCGACCAATTCCTTTCCATTTTTGCATATATGAAGTTCCTTCACTGTCACATCATAAACCTTAATAAGTTGACTACATTTATAGACTGGATAACCCAAAAGACAGAAAAGAGTGAGATGATGGAATAATGGATCAAGAAATGGACCTCCTATTATAGTTATTCCATAATAAGCTATCAAAGGCAAGGAATCATACAAAAAAGTACTCGTGAGTCTTACTCCGAAGAATAAAGAGTCTTTATTAAGATGAATAGGGGTATTGGAATTGTCTTTAAAATCCAATGGAATTTTAGGTGAGATTGTTTTGGTGAAAGGCTTTATAATTATGGTTTTTTGGAGGTTTTGACTGAAGGACTTTTTGATAAATTTAGCTAACATCATTTTAGTTCTAATATTTATTAAATTTTTTTTAGTAAAATTCTCACTTATTCATTAAATTCATGGGTTCCATCGTTCCTATTCGAAGAGCTACTAAACTCAATAACAAAAACTTCGATGCTAGCAATATCTCCTTCGACACAGGCATCAAAAACCTCCTCGTTTCCAGACAAGATTCCATGAACACCGATAATCTCTCAAAAAATTCATCAAAAAACAAACTATTTGGATTTCTGAAAATGTGTCTCCCTCATCGTAAAAAACCAATAAATCTAAGTTTCAAATCGCTTTCCTTACAAAATAAACAAAGCCGATTGGCAGAACTCAATGACACCATAAAAAACATAGAAAACGCCTTTCAACCGAAAAAAGCTAGGAAAGTTGATCAAAAAAAAACGTTTTTCCAAACCGATCTCATCAAAACTGATGTTGATATGAATAAAGCGTCCAGAAAAAGAAATTCATTATTTCCAACTTTCCTCAGGAAAATCACTGATTATAAAAAACATAAGACCGGACTTAATGTTGATGATCTCAATTTGTTTAACATTTTGAAAAATTACTTCAAATCTCAGAAGATAAAAATTGAGCCGAATCGCGAAAATTCTTTGAAGTTGGGTTATGAGCTGAAGAAAAACAAAGCGACTAATGAATATCTCACAAATTTAAAGAAGGAGACTTTAGATTATTATGTTGATGAGTTTTTATTGCCTGAAAGATCAAATAAAAATGCTGATCCTGACACTCCAATGGCCAAAAGTCCTAAGAAATCGACTGCTATCATTGCTAATAATAATATACCCAGCAAAATCCTGTTCGAAGAAAACCATAGAGACAAAAATTCTATGATTTTGGATGCAGCCTTTGCGGGACTCAACCTCACGAAGAAACAAAGCATTCTAAAGAAAAACTTTAGAGGCCCTTTGGGGAAAAGCTTTTCTCCAATGAATCGACCTTTCAAAGATAATGAAAATAATGAAGAAAACAATGGGGAAAGCCCACAAAATAACAATTCTCCTTATAAATCGTCTTCTAATACTCCGAACCATAATAGCTTTAATATCCCATTGACTAATATGGGTTCTCTATTACCTGTGATGAATTCTTCCAAAAAAAACACACCGCAACAATCCCCTTCCAATAGCCCGAAACATGCCAAATTCAACAAAATCGTCTTAAATAAATGCATTTTGCCTTTGAGGTTCAAGACTTCGCTCAAAATCACAGAACCTATTAAATCTAACATCCCAATTATTGATATGAAAAGAAGAAAAAGCTGTTTCAATGAAGATAATAACAAGAAAACTATAAATAACAATTTATCAATTATGGCACCAATCAATGAGGAAGAAGGCTCCCCTCGTAATAAGAATTATCGGACACAAATAAGCATTGGATCCAATGAAAATGAAGAGCCCACACCCAAAGAAAATAAGGATTGCGAAACCTTCAATCTCGAACAATCTCCAAACTTCAAAAACCAGGCGAGAATTGTGAAATATGGAAAATGGACATTTTCAAATTTTTCCCAAGAACAAGATCTCAGGAAAAAACACTCCAAATCTATCATTAGTTCGACCCTTCAAATTGATAGAAGCACTTTAGGAACCCCCCCAGCAAGAAAAGTGGTCAGAGCTGGGAAATGCTATAACATTTTGAGGAAGAATGATAATCTGATTATTAGAAATAATAAGGCATTACAAATTGTTGAGGAAAATAGCGAATTTTTGGAAAGGATGAGGAAGAGGAAATGGTTTGATGGGTTGGATAATTTGGGGAAAATCGCAGTGAAGAATTTGAGCCCAACCGCGTTTTATTTCTGTAGGAATAGAGATGAACAGAAGAAAATGCTGAGTTTTGAGGAATAAAGATATGTTATGAATTTAGAAGGGTTAGGAAATTTTATGTTTTATTTTAAAGACATTTAAAATATTTATAATTTTTTGAATTTGATATAAATTTCTTAAATTGAATAATAAACTTTCCAAAAACGTTATATTAGAGGGGATTGAATACGCTAAAAGAATTTTATGTTCTTTTAAATAAAAAACTTTAACTAAATTTGAAAATGTGCTTTGAAAATCCAATTTTTTTAAATAAAAATTTCTAAGTCTAAAAAACATATTTAAGAATTATAATTATATGAAGGAAAATATGATGAGCACATAAGGAAAATATTATGAGCACATTAATTTTTTTTTCACAAAACTAAAAAACGGTTAATTTCTTCATTTTAAAAACTCAGATCTAAGATTATAAAAATATTGATACCCGGGAAAAAAAATGCAAACAAAACAAACTCCAAAAAAATCTCTAAAGCTTTATTGGGTGACCGACAATGCGGACTGTGAGAATTGGTTCGTGATCGCAAGATCCCCGAAAAGTGCCAAAAGATTTTATGAAGATTCTGAAGGGATGGACAGTGAATGCGACGAGATCGAAGCAGAATATGTCATAACTATCCCTAATGAATTATATAAGAAACATTATATGGATGAGGAAGCCCCAACTCACGCCCAAATTCCCATTTTGCTGGATTTAGGCTTTAAAATTCTTTCTTCAGAAAATTCTAATCGAGTTCTTGAATTCCGAGGGAAGGTTTATGGCGAAGGTGATTACTTCCTAGATGATGAAAAGGGTGGTGATTTGGTAGATGATGATGATGATGATGATGAAACTCGAGCAGAGTTTCAAGATAATCAAACATTGCAAAATAAATTAAATAAAGTCAAAGGAAAAGAGGAAGAGGAAGAGAAAGAGGATGACAAAGGTTTGAAACTTTATTGGGTGACAGATCTCGCGGATTCAGAAAGTTGGTTCGTCATGGCAAAAACCAAAAACAATGCTCAGAAATTTTATGCTGAATATGAAACTTTAGATAGTTATAATTATGGCATTGATGCTGAAGAAATCATGGAAATTCCTGTTGAAGTCTTCAAAAAGCATTATAATGGAGAAAAAACGCCAATAAATGCCCAAATACCGATTTTAATAGAAATGGGGTTTAAGTTGATCAGTCCTGAGAAAAACATCACGAAAGTTGTTGAATATAAAGGAAGAAGATTTTGTGAAGGGGTCACACAGATGATGATTGACTATAAAGGAAATGTTGACCTCATAATGAAGGAGTTACAATGTTATCCGAAAATGCCGAAGATTATGGAAGAAGCCTTAAAAGATCCAAAAAATATGAAGCATTATTCAAATGGATTGTATAGATTATACAGATAAAAATTAATAAAATTAAAGAAAACAAAGAAAAACTTAAAATTCAGGTTTTTTTCAAATATTTTTTTTAAAAAAATTGTTTGTTTTTTCTTTCTTTCTGAAAACCTTCATAACAAATTAAAACATGAATCAAACAAAATAAAAA
>Ga0302320_10027623_pt1 | contig 10930 bp, 8 predicted proteins | sample Bog_T0_3_FD_202130 | JGI IMG/M metagenome (GOLD analysis project Ga0302320, IMG submission 202130) | Peat permafrost microbial communities from Stordalen Mire near Abisko, Sweden - Bog_T0_3 | ecosystem: Environmental > Terrestrial > Soil > Wetlands > Peat | place: Sweden: Abisko, Stordalen Mire... | reverse complement strand
CAACCACTCTACTCTCGTTACTCCCCCTGTTCCCTATTCCCTACTTCCTATTCCCTGCTTTTCTCACATGGGCTGCTGCGCGTACTCTTCTTCTTCTTCTACGCCGTAGCGGCGGAGGAGGTTGGGAAGGCTCTGCGAAAAGGCGGAGCGGGGCATGACGGTGTCGCAGCCGGCTTCGACGGCTTTCAGCTTCAGGTCGCCCTGGAGGTGATTGAGGAAGCCGATGATGGAGGTGGCCTTCTTCATCTTGGACTTGAACTTGGGGATCAGGGCCATGGGCTTGGCGTTCAGGTTGTTAAGGTCGAAGACCAGCAGGGCGGGGCGGTCGGCGTCGGGCAGGTCGAGGAGGCGGGCCACGGAGTCCTTGTCGCCCTTGACGAACTCGACCTTGATGCCGAGCTTGCGCGAGGTTTCCTGAATCTTGGCCTGGAAGAAGAGATCCTCGATGAAGCAGAAGATGCGGGTGGGAGCGTCATCGCGGACGGGAGCGGGGGGCGGCGGCGCGTAGACATCAGGATAATAGCTGCCGTGGTTATTGCTCATCATCTGGATGGTGGAGGGCGGGCCGTCGGCTACGTTGCCATTGACGGCGCGGTAGCTGTGGTCCATGGGACCGACAAACTCCCGCGGGCCCTTTTGCCTGGTCTTGCGCTTGCTCTGCGAAGGCGCGGAGATACTGTTGCCGGGCTGCGCGGGCGGGGCCGAACCCTTCTGGAAGAATTTCTTCTTCTTGCGGGGCTGGTTCTGGTGCGCCTGAGCCGGCTTTTGCTGCGGCGGCTGCGCTTGCGGTGGGGCTTGCGGCGGGGATTGCAATTGGGGCTGCTGAGCCTGCGGCGCGCCTTGCTGGCTGGATTTGTTCTTGCGGCGGCGGCGGCGGCGGCGATGCCCTTGCGACGGCACCTGACCATTGTCAGAAGCGGGCCCCATTTCAGGTTGGGGCTGGGTTAGTTCTGTCGTCATGCGTATACTTCCTGGTACTTTCCTATCGAATACATTGAGTTTGGATGTTCAGCTACATTGCAAAGGGCGCTCCGGCTTCGCTTGCCTGTCCCTAGTCGAAAGTGGAAAGGGGACATGGCGGGCACCGGTGAAGCGGATTCAGGGCACCGAGCAGACTGCCGGGAGCGCGTTTTTGCACGCACATTGCCGTGGATCTCAGACGCCTTTAACATTTTTTTGAGAGATACCGTACATCGTGCGGCGCCCTTCAAAAAAAGCCACCGCTGCTACCACCCACGAACTGAACCCATTTTTGAGAGGCCTGCGATAAAAAACAGGCCGCACCGGCTCAGCTTCCCTGGCCCTACACTTCAAACACTGTGAAAACACTTTAGCCGCGCTGTACACAGGAGCCTTGCCTGGGCTCCATCCACGAGTCTGGATCGGTACGGTGCGGCCTGCGTTTTTCTCAGGTAATGCCCTTCCTATGTGAGCTAACGCCGCATGCAGGTTAGAAAGAATTGAACTGGGCGGCTAAGTTTGCTTGCTCGGCGGCGAGCTTGCTCTCCCCTTAATGCGGGTGGCCCGCGTCAGCCGCTTGATAGGCAACTCCGATAGTACAGCGAAGCGTTCCGGCTGGCAAGTGCACTTTAGGGGGAGCTGGCGAGGGGCGTGCAACTGGGAAACGCACATCTCAGCCTGAGTGCATTGGCGCAAAGATGGCCTAGAAGCGCAAAACGCCGCTCCTTTCGGAGCAGCGTTTCGAGGTACCGCACTAGCCACTGGCCTCCCAGAGTATTGTGGCCGGTGGGATTTTCCACCGTACCGACTGCAGGCTTGCCCGGCCGGTTTATCCCTTTTCAGGGCCGCTTCATTGGCGGTTGCTCTTGCCGGGCGCCTGCTGTTCTTTGGCTGGCCGAACTTCTCCGGCAGCCGGTACATCACTGGCACTTATCTGGTAGCAATTGGCGGACCGTTTGAGGCAGTGTTTCTTTTCAGCGATTTATGCTGTTTTTCCAGTTGAGATTGTCTTGATTCTGGAAGGCTGGGCAGGGATTAATTCAAAAAGCCATAGAAGCCGGCTCTATTGTTGGCAGTTTGGGCAGTAGTGGGTTCCGCGTCCGGCGAGAAGAATACGCCGGATGGGGGTCTGGCAGCGAAGGCAGGGCAGGCCAGTGCGCAGGTAGACGCAATGCTCGAGCTGGAAGAAACCGCGTACCCCGTCGGCATCCACGTAATCGGAAACGGAGGAGCCACCCAGCCGGATGGCGTGTTCCAGTACCTGGCACAGGGCAAGCCTGAGCCGTTCAAGTTCTGCCCTGGTGAGACGGCCGGCGCTGCGCCGCGGCCGGATGCCGGCGTGAAAGAGGCTCTCATCGGCGTAGATGTTGCCCACTCCGGAGAGGAGGGCCTGGTTGAGCAGGGCGGCCTTGATGGAGAGACGCCGGCTGCGGAAGAGGGCGGCAAACCGGTCGGGGGCGATGGTGAGGGGCTCATCGCCGGCCGCGGTGAAGGCCGCCGTGACACGGCCCAGATTCCGGAAGCCGAGATCGCGGAATTCGAGCCGGCCAAAGCGGCGCGGGTCCACAAAGCGCAACTCCCGGCCGCTGGCAAGGCCGAGGCGGGCGTGGGTATGGGCGGCCAGGGGCGCTTCCGGGGTGGTGACAAGCAGGCGGCCGGTCATGCCGAGATGGACAATCCACTGCGCCTCCGGGCATCCGGCATCGCGCAAAGTCGAGGGCGGTGCGCTTGATTTGGTTTTGCGCTCAGCGGGAGAAGATCCGCGAGGAGAATTCAGGGCCGGCCCCAATTCGCAGACGATGTGCTTTCCGGTGCGATGCACACCGAGCAGCACACGTCCCTCAAGGCCTTTGGCCTGACGCGCCGGCGGGGTCTTGAACGGTTCCCGATGCCCACCGAACCAGACATGAACGATGCGGTCGCCGCGCACCCGTTCGTGGACGCCACGGGCAATGGTTTCCACTTCAGGCAGTTCAGGCATTTTTCTATTTTATTGATCGGACCCAGAATGTGCGATGAGGTCTGCCTGCCAGTGTGCCAGACACCATCCCACGGGCGAAGACCTGGTTGCTCAGAACTGGCTCCCGATCCCCGTCTTGCTCACCCCGACGGCGAGACAGCCACCGTGACTGGACGAGGCGCAAGCGCCGGGCGCGCCAGTTCTCTTGGCCAGATATAGACCGCAAGGCGGCGCGAATAGTGCAATACGGGTTCCTGATTCGGCAGGGTGAGCCCGATGGTGGCCGGCAGGTCGTTGCGCTCGATCTCCGCTTCCGCCTCTTCCAGCGGCCAGGGAACGTAGTGGAGGTTGGCACGGATTGGTTCTCCCAGGCGGTTGGAGCTGTAGAGGCAGGAGCGCTCGGTGAGGAAATGCTCGAGCGACCCGCTGCGATTCTCCGCCAGCCTGCTGTTTGGGCCAAGTCCCCGGTAGCGGGCTTTGAAGATGACCTGCCGGCTCGAGAACCTCCGCCTGCTATAGAAGGCAAACTCCCGCTCGGAGCGCTGCTCCAGCCGCATCTCCGACCAGTAGTAGGGCAGATGGTAGTAGGAGCGCGCCACAGCCACGGCCAGCAAATTGCTGGAATCCAGCGAAAAGCAATACACGCCGGGCGTACCGGTGAATTGGTCTCGGACATAGGTGCGCAGATTGAGGTCGGGAAAGCTTCGCGCTCCGGGAATGGGAGGCACACCGCGGATTTTGATGCGGTCGAGCCAGAACGGCACAGCGCCCAACCAGGCAGATCCCTGAAACGTGTCCACGTCAAGCCAATCGGGCAGCAGGGCCGACATTTGCGCCACCGGAATGGGCCAGTGCGCAAAAAGCAAATCGTTCCAGCGCTGGGTCATCGCCCAGCGGCCCGAGGGCAGAGGCCGGGGCCTGTGCGACGTGCGTATCTGAAACTCCTGCATGGTCTACTCCACCGTGTCCGGGTTTTGCCCTTCCTATGCGCAGGCGGCGGAAGGGTTGCTGGGCATCTAAAGAATGTGCCGCGCCCTAATGCCGTATTCTGTTCGCGAGACCTCAGCAATGTCCAGTGAAACTTTTCACTTTCCCGGCGCCCGCAACCAAACCGACGTGTTTGCCGTCCATGGAGCCGATCCCGAGGTGCTGGCCTTTGCCATGGCCAAATACTCCCGCTCCGCGCTCTCGATGCGCGAATCGCTCACCGAAATCAGCGCCCAGCGCGCCGAGCAGTTTCTGAATACATTCTACTTTCAGTACGGTCATCGCTCGATTGCCGACCTGGCCCACATCGCATTTGCGGTGGAGCGGCTGAGCCTGCTGGCGGCCATTGTGCTGGTGGACGAGCAGCGCTGGGACGGCCAGGAACGATCGACAAGGTACCAGAATTTCCTCAAATCCGGCTGGTATTTTCCCGATTCAGGAGGGGATTCCGGATCGGGCCAGCTTTATTCCGCCACCGTCGAAAATCTTTTTGGAGCTTACCAGCGCACCACGGCGGCTGTACTCGACCTGCTGCGGCGGCGCATTGCCTGCCCTGAATCCCTCAAGCCCGAAGCTTATGAGCGTACCCTGAAGGCGCGCGCCTTCGACGTGGCGCGTTACCTGCTGCCCCTGGCCACCAACACCTCGCTAGGCCAGATTGTGAGCGCGCGCACGCTCGAAACCCAGGTCTCCCGGCTGCTCTCCCACCCTGTCGCCGAAGTCCGCGATCTGGGAATCAAGCTTCGCGAAGCCGCCACCGGCCCTGCCTGGAACGTGAACGCTCAGTCCGCCGCCGCATTTCTCCAGAAGCTGGCCGCCGAACCGGCCCTCGCCGAGGAGGCCGCTCAGTTCCTCACCCGGGAGGTGCGCACCGCGCCCACTCTGGTGAAATATGCCCAGCCTAACGACTACGAGATCGAGACCCGTGCCGAACTTGCGCAGGCCGCGACTGAGATTTTGAGAGGATTGCCAATCGCAGCGGCGCCATTGGTGGACCTGGTGGAACGCACCGAGACGCTTGAGGTGGAACTGGCCGCAACGCTGCTCTACTCCGCCAGCCACCACCCTTACCGCCAGATTCGCGATCTGGTGGACGGCTTTTCAAGCTCCCGGGTTTCGGAGATCATCGAGGTCGGTCTGCGGCACCGCGGCAAACACGACGAAGCGCTTCGCGCTTTCCATGCCGGGGCGGCTCTGCGGTTCGACATTCTCATGGATATCGGCGGCTTCCGCGACATGCACCGCCATCGCCGCTGCACGCAGATTATCCAGGCCTTTACGACTCTGCATGGCTACGAGACTCCCGGATGCGGCGACCTGGCGGGCGAGGCCGATATTCTCGCCGAAGCCGGCATTCTGGCCGACTATCAGTCCTCGATTGAGGCAGCTCACCGGGCCAGCGCGCAGATTGCGGCCGGTCAGGCTCCGGAGGCTGCCCAATCCGCCCTCTACCTGCTGCCGCTGGCAACGCGCATCCGCAGCCTGTTCAAAATGGACTTTGCCGAGGCTCAGTACATCTCCGAACTGCGCTCCGGGCCGGCCGGACACTTCAGCTACCGCCGCGTGGCGTGGGAGATGTTCCTGGCCATCGAGCGGCAACACCCGTCGCTGGCGAAGCACATTCGGGTTACCGATTTTACAAAGCCGATCGATATCCTGCAGCGTTAGATGTGGGTTCGGGAAGCCCAGACTGCCTTGGGTGAAACCAACCGCCGGCTGCGGTAATCGCATTTGAAATATTGAATGGGACATATAGAACAGATTGCTGAAAAAGGGATGATTCACGGTGTCCGCCAAAGGCATCCGCAGGGGCTGAAGAGGCTGCGGAAAAAGGTCGTGCCGACGAGTGAAGCCGAAGGATAACAACCGCCCGGGGCTGAAGCCCTTGCTTATTTTGAGCCACTTGCGGCACGACTGAAGTCGTGCCCTTTTACAAAGCAAGGCTCGATTGAGTTTCCGCCGCCTGCGAAGTTCGCAGATTCTCAAAAAGATTCAAGTGCGATTGCCCTGAGCCGCCGGCTGGGTAACTCTCAATCCACCCGCGCCTGTGCGAAAATTAGAGTTTGCACACGCAATCAAAGTTTCGTCTCCTTGTGGTCCGGCTTGGCGCCATGGGCGACATTCTTCACGCGCTTCCGGCGGTGACGGCGCTGCGCCTGGCGCATCCGGCCTGGGAGATCGACTGGGTGGTGGAGCCGCGCTGGCAGGCGCTGCTTGCCGCGCCGGGGGGCACCGGCCGTGGGTCGGCGCGGCCGGTTGTCGATCGCCTTTATTTCACGCCCACCAGGGAGTGGCGGGAAAGCCCGCTGAGCGCGAAAACGATCAACGAGATCAGAGCACTTCGCCGCCAGCTTCGAGCCGTCCCTTATAACGCGGTCCTCGATCTGCAAGGCGCAATCCGTTCGGCTGTGGTGGCGCGAATGGCCGGCTGCCGGCGCGTGATTGGCGAGGCCGCGCCGCGAGAAGCCGCGGCGCGCTGGCTGTTTACCGAGCGCATCGTCACACAAGGCGCACACGTGATTGAGCAGGATATCGAGCTGGCCTCGGCCGTGGCCGGCGATACAATTGGCGCCGCCGCGCCCATGCTGCCCGTCGACCCCGCAGCCGAAGCCTGGTGCGATGCGTTGCTTACCTCCAGCGGAACCCGGCCGGTGGCTCTGATCAATCCCGGCGCGGGCTGGGGCGCCAAGCGCTGGCCGGTGGAGCGCTATGCGGCCGTTGCCCGCGGACTGAGCGAGCGCGGCTTGCGCGTCCTGGTCAACGCCGGCCCCGGCGAGGAGCCGATGGCGGACGTTATTGTGAAGGGAACCAGCAGCGCGTCCATTCCTCTGGCAACCCGGCTCGAACAGCTTATTGCCCTCACCCGCCGCATCGCCCTTTGCGTTGCCGGCGACACCGGACCGCTGCACCTGGCCTGCGCGCTGCGCCGGCCGGTGGTGGGAATCTATGGACCCACGGACCCCAGTCGCAACGGGCCATTCGGCACTCGATTCAAAGTGCTGCGCAGCCCCCTGAGCCGCCGTGACCACACCCGCTACGCGGAACCCGAGGCCGGGCTGCTTACCATCGAGCCGGAAGACGTGCTGCGCGCCGCCGACGAACTGCTGGCCGAGGAGGAGGCCTGATGGCCGATCCGCCAAACCCGCAGCAACTGGATTGGATTGCACACTGGCAGAAGATAGCCCGCCGCATCCGTGTGCCGGTGGGCTTTCTCGCCGCGGCTCTTTATGTGTTCGAACTCTGGCAGCGCGCGCCCCGTGCCGCTGCCATAGCCCTAAGCCTTGCGCTGGTGCTGCCAGGCCTTTGGCTGCGCGCCTATGCCGCCGGATATGTGAGGAAGAACCGCGAGCTGACCGTCACCGGTCCTTACGCGCACACGCGCAACCCGCTTTACCTGGGATCGATGCTGATGGCCGCGGGTTTTGCGCTGGCGCTGCTCAGTTGGCCGGTCGCGCTGGTGCTTGGCTTTGGCTTTGGCGTGATTTACGTTCCCGTGATTGCATCGGAAGAGCGATTTTTGCGAGATGCCTTTCCCGGCTTCGACGCCTATTGCCGCAGCGTCCCACGATTGATTCCGCGGCTGACGCCCGCGCGACAATCCCCGAAAGAGAGCTTGCCTTTGGGGCCAGAGGGGGCTAACGGAGCCAAGGCCGGGAACTTTTCCCTTAAGCTCTACCTCCAGCACCGCGAGTACAATGCAGCTATAGGGGCCGCACTGCTCTACCTCAGCCTGCTCTTTCTGCGGCCGGCGATGGAAGCGATCCTGCACGGGGCGCGGTGAGCGTTTTCCGGATTTAGATAGGTCAATTCAGAAGGAGCCACGGCCGAAATTGAAGACGCGCACCCACGCACTTGTCTTTTCCTGCGCCTTTACCCTGGCCACGCTGGCTCACGGGCAGTTGACGCCGCCGCGCGCCGGTTTCAGCTTCCCGCAGAAGCAGACCCTCACCTATTCCGTGGACTGGCGTGTTTTTCCGGCCGGCACGGCCGTGCTTCATTTTGAGGCTACGGGCGATCGCGAGCGGCTGACGGCCAATGCCGACACCATCGGCGCCATCAACATGCTCTTCCACGTCGGCGATCGCTTTCAATCGACCTTCGATCGTCAGAGGGGCTGCACGTATGAGTTCGATAAGCAGACCGTGGAGGGCCGCCGCCAGATCAACTCAACGCTGCGGCTCGATTACGGACAGGGCAAATCCATTCTCGACGAGAAGAACCAGGTTACCGGGCAGACCAAGCACGTGGAAACGGCCATCCCGGCTTGCCTTACCGACCTGTTGACCGGCGTCTACTACGCCTCGTCGCAGCCCATGGCTGTGGGCCACAACTTTGTGATCCCGGTGGTGGATGCCCAACGCACCGTGCCGGTAACCATGAAGATTGAGGGACGCGAAGAGATCAAGACCACGCTGGGCACCTTCAAGACCCTGCGCGTGCAGCCCACCGCGGACGCGGGCGTGGTGAAAAACCGCGGCAACATCTGGATCTGGTACACGGACGACGACCGCCATTTGCCCGTACAGATGCGCGCCCGTCTCTTCTGGGGCACCATCACCTTCCGCCTCACCGGCAACGAGAACAAATAAGAAAGTTCACAGTTCGTAGTTCTTAGTTCACAGTTGCGCAAACCGGGAACTGTTCTTCAGGTGTAGACTTTCTCTTCGCGCAGGTAGCGGTTTTCTGCGCGATTGAGGCCTATCGATGAATTTCGCGCGCAAGATATGGTTCGCCGTTTTACTTGTATCCGCCTTCGTCCTCCTGCCGCTCTCAACTGCACAGACCGCCCAGGGCAACCCGCCCATGCCCGCTGCCGCCAAGCGGCCTATGACCTTTCAAGACATGATGCAGATGAAGCGGCTGGGGGAGACGGCCGTTTCGCCGGACGGCAAATGGCTGGCTTATTCGGTGACGACGGTGAATCTGGAGCAGAACACCAAGACAGCGGAGCTGTGGTTGCAGGCGATTGCCCCGGCTGCGGGAAGCAGCAGCGATCCGATCAAGCTGGCGGTGGGGAAGCCCGGCGACAGCGGGCCGCAGTTCGCTCCCGACGGGCGCTCCGTGCTTTTCCTTTCCGGTCGCGAGGGTGGGCAGCAGGTGTGGCTGGCGGACTTTGATCCAGCGACGGGCGCAACCAGCAATCCGAGGAAGCTGACGGGCCTTTCCACCGAGGCCGACAACGCTCAATGGTCTCCGGACGGCCGCTTGGTGGTTTTCACCTCCGGTGTCTATCCAGACTGTCCCGCGATTCGTCCCGCGGACGGCGGAGTTGCGGACAAATGTAACGCGGATAGAGATGCGGCGCTGGCGGCGAGCAAGGTGAAGGCGCAGATCTTCACGCATCTGCTTTATCGCCACTGGAACCACTACACGGGCGACAAGCGTTCGCATCTGTTTCTGGTTTCGGTGGAGAATGGCGCGGTGCGCGATTTGACGCCGAACGATGCGCACGATGTGCCGCCGTTTTCGCTCGAAGGCGGGGGCGGGTTTGCGATTGCGCCGGACTCAAAGGAGCTGGCGTTCACGGAGAATCTCGATCCGGAGCCGGCGATCTCGACCAACGCGGATATTTTTACGCTGGACCTGACCGATGCGGCGGCCAAGCCGGTGAAGGTGAGCACGTCGCTCGGCGGTGATTTTTCGCCGGCTTATTCGCCGGATGGGAAGTGGCTGGCGTGGCGCTCGGAAGAGCGGGCTGGGTATGAGAGCGATAAGTTCCGGCTGGTGGTTTATGACCGGGCGGGGAAGACGATCAAGGACTTGCTGCCGAAATTTGACAATTGGGTGGATGAGTTTACGTGGATCAGAGACTCCAGTGGGGTCCTAATTGTTGCCGGAGACAAAGGTGAGGATTCCATCTTTTTGGCCAACTTGAAAGGTCAATTAGCAAAACTGTCGGACGAAGGTGAGGCAAGTGATCTGCACCCGCTTACGTCCCCGGAGGACTGGATCGCGTCTGTGATCCATGTTCACCGCCCTGCCGAGGTGATCGATTTTCAGCGCGGAGGAGATCCCTACTGCTCGGGTGGTGAATGCATGGGAACCAGTCTTGTCCCAATCCAGGTCACACACCTCAACGACGCCCTCCTTGCGCAGCTCGATCTGCCGAAGATGGAAGATTTCTGGTTCACGGCGAAGGACGGAACGAAGCTGGAGGGTTTTCTGATCCGTCCGCCGGGGTTTGATGCGGCGAAGAAGTATCCGGTGAAGTTTCTCATTCACGGGGGGCCGCAGGGGGCATGGGGCGACTCGTGGAGCTATCGCTGGAACCCTGAGCTGTTTGCCGCCAACGGATATGTCGTGGTCATGATCAACATGCGCGGGTCTACGGGGTACGGGCAAACGATTGTGGACGGCGTGAATGGGGACTGGGGCGGGAAGCCTTTCACCGACCTGATGGAGGGGCTTGATTACGCGGAGCAGCACTATCCCTTTATCGACAAGAACCGCGAGTGCGCGCTGGGCGCCAGCTACGGCGGGTACATGGCCAACTGGGTGCTGGGGCACACGGACCGCTTCAAGTGCATCGTGTCGCACGACGGCATGTTCAATGCCGAGTCGGCCTTTGGGTCGACGGAAGAGGACTGGTTCAATATCTGGGAGTTCAAGGGGCATCCGTGGGACTATTACGGCAAGCCGGACGGAGAAAACCCCTTCCGCGAGTGGTCGCCGATGATGGCGGCGAAGAACTTCAAGACGCCGACGCTGGTGATTCATGGGCAGTTGGATTACAGGCTCGATGTGAGCGAGGGTTTTCAGCTATTCGACACGCTGCAGTTGCTGAAGGTGCCGAGCAAGATGCTGTATTTTCCAGACGAGGGGCACTGGGTGCTGAAGCCGCAGAACTCGCAGCTCTGGTATAAGACGGTGAACGACTGGGTGGACGAGTGGGCGGGAAAGGCAGCTAGCAGCCATTAGTTTTTAGCCGTTAGCTAGTCCTTGCCGCCCGCAGAGTTTTATTTGACTCGAAGGGAGCCCCTATCGGCAGAGGCCAAGGGCTGACTTTGTAGTACATTTGTTCAT
>Ga0302320_10027622_pt1 | contig 10930 bp, 8 predicted proteins | sample Bog_T0_3_FD_202130 | JGI IMG/M metagenome (GOLD analysis project Ga0302320, IMG submission 202130) | Peat permafrost microbial communities from Stordalen Mire near Abisko, Sweden - Bog_T0_3 | ecosystem: Environmental > Terrestrial > Soil > Wetlands > Peat | place: Sweden: Abisko, Stordalen Mire... | reverse complement strand
AAGTGGACTTTCGTGCGGCCGGAAATGTGCAACGAAGCCCCGTCAGGGCGAGACCCGTAACATTTTCCGCCGCTCGAAGTGTGGAATCCCCAGGGAGGATTCGTTTGCGAGGAGGCAACAATGGAGGAATATGAACCTGGGTCTATCCGGACCTATTTGATGCAAATGGGTGATATTCCACTGCTCACCCGGAGCGAGGAACTGGCCACCGCGCGCCGCATCGAGCGCACCCGCCGCAACTTGCGCCTGGCAATTCTGGCGAACGACTTCGTGCTGCAGTCCGCGCTGAAACTCATGGACGACGTCCTGACGGGCCGCTTGCGGCTGGAGCAGGCCGTTGAGGTGACGCTAACCGATCCGAGCCTTTCGGGTGGATTACTGCGGCGGATCGAAGCCAATCGCCGCACGCTGGAGAATCTTCTCAAAAAGGACCGGCATGACTTCCGCACCGCCGTAAGTTGTCGTACACCCCATGCCGAGCGGCAGCAGGCCCGGCGAAGGCTCTCCTTGCGCAAACGCCGCGCGGCGCGTCTCGTGGCCGAAATCGGCCTGCGGATGCAGCGTTTGCAGGACAGCTATCGCAAGCTCCGCGAGGTCGGCCGGCAGATGGCGGACCTTGCCCAACATCTTGGCCGGGAGTCCCATCCGGTGAACGCCGCCGTCGAGGCGTCGCGCGACCAGTTGCGGGCCGAGTTCCGCCGCCTGTGGCGTATGACTCTCGACACGCCCCGCCGCCTCCAGCGCCGCTTGGCCCAAATCGAGGAATTGAGCAAGCTCCACGAAGCGGCCCGCCGTGCCCTGGTCTCCGGCAATCTACGGCTGGTCGTATCCATCGCCAAACGCTACCGCAACCGCGGCCTGAGCTTTCTCGATCTGATCCAGGAAGGCAATACCGGCCTGATGCGCGCGGTCGACAAGTTCGAGTGCGCCCGCGGCTTCCGCTTCTCGACCTATGCCACGTGGTGGATTCGCCAGGCGATCAGCCGGGCCATCGCCGACCAGAGCCGCACGATCCGCGTACCGGTCCATATGATCGAAAAGATGGGCAAGGTCCGCGACATCAACCGGGACCTGGTCCACAACGAAGGCCGCGAGCCGACCCTGGAGGAAGTTGCTCAACTCAGCGGACTGTCGGTCGACGATACGCAACGCGCCTTGAAGATGAGCAGGCAGCCGCTTTCCCTGGACCAACCCGTCGGCCACCAGGACGAGAATTTTCTAGGCGACCTGCTCTACGACCACCGCGAGCACGATCCGATGGCCGACATGAACTTGGCCATGCTCAAGACGAGCATCGCCGACGTCCTGCAAACGCTCGATTACCGCGAACGCGAAATCTTGCGACTGCGCTACGGGCTGGCCGACGGCTATGCTTACACGCTCCAGGAGATCGGGCGCATCTTTTCCGTCACCCGCGAGCGGGTCCGCCAGATCGAGGCCGAAGCTATTCGCAAGCTCCAGTATCCCGGTCCCACGCGGAAACTGGCCGCCTTTGTCGATCACCGGCTTCCGGCCCTCGGCACGACCAATTTCGGCGCCAGCACCCCGGTGATGCAGTAGACGGGTTCTTCCGGTTTGAGCGCGAACTCCGTGTCGCGCGTGTGGCGAGCCGGAGACGTTAGTCTCCGGGAAACCCGGAAGCTAACGCTTCCGGCTCGCCTTCGCACCTATACCCGGAAGAGCCTCAGTAAGTCAATCCCGCCCGGACCATGAGTGTATCGCCGAGGTCGAAGTCGTCGTCGGTGCTCGTCAGCCGGATATAGCGGTGAAAGACGTAGCCGATTTCGATGTGCGAGCCAAGCCCGACAATCGTGCGATTCTCCAGTCCCATAAATACGCGAATATCGCTGTAGCTCATCAGATCGCTGCTACCGTCGCTATGGCGGATCGCCCAGGTTCCGCCGCCGAGTTCACCGGCAACGTAGAGCCAGTAATCGGTATGCGGAGTCGGCGCACGATGGATGCCATCTGAAGGTAACAACGCCGACGACTTCTCAATGCACCAGGAAATCTTCGGCGTGGGAAAGACCAACCGATATTCGGCATTCTCATCCGGCTTCCAGATGAACCCGACGATCGGCAGCAGTTCGATATCGGGCCGGTCGAGATAGGCGCAGCCCAGAACGAGTTGAAACGTCGGCGTCCAATCGTAAATGGCCGCACCGTGCCCCAAAATCCGTACGGCGCGAACGGTGCTGCCATCCCAGGCGCTATAGTAGCCCGGTTGGACGGCAATATCGGCGCGGAACTGCTCGCCGATCTTGGGCAGCCAACGAAACTCGGTGTAGACCTCGTGCAATTGCGAGGGGATGTCGAGCCCGGCCGGCCCATCGAGCCAGTGCGTGGCGAAGCCGGGCGTGATGACCAGTGGGGAATCCTTCGTAGGCAGCGGCACGCCCCAGACGCTCGTCAACTCCACGTCGTAGGTACCGAAACCGTCCGCGCCCAACCGCGGCAAGTAGGTATTGACGAAGGAGATCTTCTGAAAGGCCCCGCTACGATAGTCTTCCGGCGTTTTGCGGTCGTCGCCGAAAAGCAGATCGCCGAGAGTCGCCGGTTCCGCGCTCTGCGGCATGCCCGGCGCACTCATGACCGCAGGCTCGGGCGGCGGAAGTCCCGGCGGCGGCAGAGGGATGGGCTGCGTGTCAGGCGCCTGGTAGAAGCCGGGGCGCTGCTCTGGAAATGGATTCTCAAGCGGCGAATCCCGCGGCGCCGGCTGTGCGAAGGCGACTGCGGAAAACCAAAGTAGCAGGCACACGCCGTGTGCCATCCGCCAAACTTGCCGCAAAACAATACGCATGTTGGCGGACGGCACGCGGAGCGTGCCTGCTACTTTGCGCATCAAAACGACGCTCCGGCATGAAGATAGAACGTGCCGTTAAGATCGAAGAAGGCGGGCAGGCGGCTGGCATAGACCAGTTGCCGGTCGAAGGCGTAGCCAGCCTCGAAAAAGCCCGTGTGACCTGCCAGCCGCTTGAAGTCGATGCCCAGGGCGACGCGGATGTCGTTGTAATCGACCAAGTCCGTCTTGTCCTCTTCCGGCGGCGTGGCGCTGGCGGCGCGCTTGATCGTCCAGACTCCGCCCCCGTACTCGCCCGAGAGATACCACCACCACTCGGTGCCATTGGCCTGCGTGCTGATCATCTGCGTGAGTTTAGGATTGGGAAAGAGAATATCAAACTCCGTATATGGGCTGGGCTTCCAGACGAACCCGCCCGCCGGCAGCAACTTGATGTAGCCGCGATTGATGTACCAGATGCCGGCCTTCAAGGTGAGGTTTGTGTCGGGAATGCCGATCACGGCCATGCCCTTGCCCTTCAGTCGAATGCTTTGACTGGTGATCGAACTGAAGTCGGAGTAGATGCCCACGCTGGCCTCCAACTCGGCGCTGAACGAATTGGGCACGAAAACCGGGTTCCAGGCGGCGTCGAGATAGGCGTCGTAGGTCCGCGCGGGCATGTCGGGATCGCCGGGGACGTTCGACGAGGGACCGTCCCAGAAATGCCACGCGAAGCCCGGCGTGATCAACAGCGGCGGCTCCTGCGGCACCGGCAGTGCGAACGTGGCCCACATGTCGATGTCGTTGATGCCCAACTGGTTGGGGCTGCTGCCATGTCCGGCGAACCAGTGGTAGTCGAACGACACGTCCTGGATGAAACGCGCGCTTTGCGTAAATACGGGTGGCACCGTGAAAAGCGCGGGCGGCGGCGGGCATTGCTGCGGATTGTTGTAGCCCGGGTCTGCCGGCAGCACCGGCCCCGGAGCGAGGCCGGGCGGCGCGTAAGGATCGAAATTCGCGGGCGGCGGTTGCACCGTGCCGTTGAGCGTGGCCATGGGCGAAGGGGCGTTCGAAGGCGAGGCCACGGGGCCGCCATATCCGCCCGGCGGAAGCGTTGGGGCTGGCGAAATGACTGGCGCGGGGCCTGCCGGCGCGGGACCCAAGGGCGGCGGTGTTGAGGGCGGCGCCGTCAACGTAGTGCCATCGTAAGCAGGATACGTGGCCGGTGGAGACGTTACCGTGGGCGAGGCTGGCGGGGTCGCGGTGGGATCAAGCGTGGGAAAGCGGATTTGGGCCTGGCCAAATGCGGTCGCCTGCCCGAGCGCCGCCACGCACGCTAGCAGCGCCAGCATGCCGGCGCAACACACTCGCCGTCGGAAATTCGCTCTTGCCGGTTGCTCTCGCATCTCGCCACGACACTATATAATGGGCTCGATTTCGTGCCGAACATTTGCACTCGTACAAACCGCCGGGCAAGGGAATACCAAGCCGGGGCGGTCCCGTCAAGTCCGAATGCCAAACTTGAGAAAAATTCTCGAAAATTCCTTTATCGCCCATGCGGAGCGGTACGACTCGATTTCATCAACCAATGACCGGGCATTGGCGGCGGCCCGCGAACCGGGGCTGCGGTTGCCGCTGTTGATCGTGGCCGACGAACAAACGGCCGGCCGGGGCCGCGGCGCGAACCGCTGGTGGACGGGGCCGGGAAGTCTGGCCTTCAGTTTGTTGTTCGCAAAAGACGCGGCCGGGGCAACCGGTCCTTTGGTCTCGTTGGCGGCCGGCGTGGCCCTGGTGGACGCCTTGGCCCCGCATGTTCCGGGCCATGAGATCGGCATCTACTGGCCGAACGACGTGATGTTGGACGGCCGCAAGTTGGCCGGCATACTCATCGAAGTCCTGCCCGACGGCAAGCAGGTGATCGGCATCGGGATCAACACGAACAACACGGCTGCCAGCGCGCCGGCGGAAGTGCGATCCCGCGTGGCGACCCTTCTCGACGCGACCGGCCGCACATACGATCCGACCGAATTGCTGATCTCGATTCTCAATCGGCTGGAGGAGCAGCTTGCCGAATTGGCCCAAGCGCCGGATCGCGTTGCCGCGCGGACCAATGAAATGTGTCTGCAGCGCGGCAGACGGATAGCCGTGGTGCAAGGCGCCTCGCGAGTTGAAGGCCGGTGCTTCGGCATCGCCGACGATGGGGCATTAATTATTGAGTTCGAAGGGAAGCAACAAACGGTTTACTCGGGTGAAGTCCGATGCTAATACCGACTGACCGCAATTGAAGTACTGGACTAAGACTGCTATACTTTTGGTGTGCATTGTGCGTGGAACAACTACGTCCCCGAGTAATATCCCATGAATGAGCCAGATTACAAGTGGCTGACCGAGTTGGGCCAACTGCTTTGGGCAAGGAAAGACCAAATAGCTCGAAACCTCGTGGAACTGCGCGACTGGCTCTTTCCACGGAAAAAGGCCGGGATTCTCATAATTGGCCCTGGTGGGGTAGGGAAGTCCACTACCGCGAGATTTCTGTCCGGCGAGTTTACATCGCCAACTGAAGTTCCGGGAAAGTACGACGAGAGTTTGGGTCTTGAGGTCTATCCGCTCGATGATGATCCGCGGGTTGAACTTGTCGTGCCACCTGGACAGAAGCATCGGCGGGACGCAACTTGGAACGAATTGGAACGTACAATTAGTGACGGAGGATACCGCGGTATTATTTTGACTTGCTCGTTCGGCTACCACAGCATGGGGCAGTACAGCTACAAGGACCACGGCTTGTACAAGGGCCGCTTGGACGAATTCATGGTCGCATTTTTGAACGACTGCCGCAAAGAGGAACTCGCCGTGCTCAATAGGCTGAGTCCACACTTCTGTGCGAATGATCGTAAGTTCTGGGTTCTAACTCTCGTAACCAAGCAGGATCTGTGGTGGGACAACCGCTCCACTGTTGAATCGCATTATCGCGAGGGAAAGTATGCGGATGCGATGGAGCAGATTGCCAAGCGGATTGGCGCTGCCAACTTTCGTCACGAGGCGGTGTTTGCCTCTCTTGTGATCAGTAATTTTGTCACCGGTAATGGCGAGTTGCTGGCCGAGACTGTGGCTGGTTACGACCAAAACCTGCAAGCCGAGTCCCTACTGCGATTCATTGCGGTCCTCGACGGGCTAAGGCATTGGGAGGAGAAAAAATGAGCGGTGACGCGAATGGAAGGAACACAAATTCGGCCCAACGACTGATATCGTTGTGCAAGGAATTCACGGAATCGTTGCGCGCGGCGAAGGAGGAAGTCGAAAAGCTGAGCGAGAAAGCGATTGAGGCCAAATACGAAGCCGTGCCAGTAAAAACGCCAATGGTGTTACAGGCGCTGAACATTAGGGTTAAGTCCCTTATGCAGAGAACTCTTTCGATTCAGCCCGCGATTAACGACCTCGCGAGAGCAGCCTCACAACAAATCGAACATTCCGATCTGGACTTCGCCGACAAATTCGAACTGAAGCTCCGCCTCGCCGAACTACAATCCCAGATGAACGACACGCAGATGACCATTACGGGGCTTGCGTCGTCGGTGCGATGATAGTACATTCGGCACACCTGTGCTTACACGTTTTCGCCCCGCGAAGTGATCTCGTCACAAACGTCGAGGCAGAATCTACGCGAAATGCCGATCCTCACCGCGACAGGCGCTCCCGTGCGGCCGATTTCTGCTCGTCCTTTTCGCCCTTGGCCGGCGGGGCTTCCGGCGGCGGGTCGGCGGGCACGAAAACCCGCTGGTCGTAGACATTCAACACGTAGGCCGTATGCATCGCCGCGGAGATTTCCACAGCGCTCATCGTGGAGATGTAATTCTGATAGTGCGGCGTGTTGTATGCGGTAGTCAGAAAATCGATGCCTTGCAGCATGTGAGGATTTTCCAGCCCGTTGGCGGGCTCTGTGGCCACCAGCCACTGGAGCATGTGCGCGGTGGCGGAAATTGCCGTGGGATAATCGCGATTGATCGGTTTGCCCCAACTGCCGTCCGTGTTCTGCGAACTGTATGCGTAAACGGTCGAGTCCGCGATGTAGCTCGTCGCGCGGGCCAACTCCTCGTCCAACGGCGCCTTGTCGGCCTTGAAACGATTCACGGCCGATACCAGACCCAGCAGCCGATTCGTGCCCGCGTAAGGCAATGCGCCCGAGGGACGGGTCAATTCCTCGGCCACCACGCGCCGCAGCGTCCACTGGCCGCCGAGACTGTCTTTCCAAGAAGGTTGGCGGGCGTAATGTGCCAGGGCCACCAGTTTCAGCGACATGTCAGTGCCGGAGCGACAGGTCAGCTTCTCGTATTCGATCATGTCGGCCACGGTCCGCTGGACGGCGCCGCAACGGACCGGATATTCGGGCGGAACGCCCGAGAGTGCCAGCACGGCCGCCAACTCGGACGACTGGCCCTGATACCCGTAGCCCACGCGCGGCGCGAGATGCCCCCGGCTGAGCGTCATCAATTCACAACCGGCGCAAGGCAAATTCCAGCAGAGGCACGTGATGCCGTTGATCTTCTGGCCCGTGCCGGCATTGTCCGTCAACTCGGTATCGCAACCGAAACCGCGGCAAAATTCCAGGATGTCGGAGCAGTCGTTCTGCTGGGTGTTGAAAGGCTGCTCGCGGAGGGCCTTCAAGAGCCGCCGCACCCGGTCCCGGCGTTCGGCCATTTCCGGCGAAAGCTGCTTGGGCTTGGGCAGCGGCTTGGCAGCCGACGCGGACTTCTTTGGGGCGTCGGCGGCCGGTACCTTCTCAGCGGCCTTCGGCGCATCGGCCTTTCCTTCCGCTTCCTCGGTCACAGGTGGAAGGTGGACCACCGTGAGCGGCGATTTGTCGGCCGCTCTGCCCGAATGGACCGAAACCAGCCAGAGCGCCACGGCCAGCAAGCAACCACAAGCAACGCGAAACGTAACCGACATCGAGAGTTCTCCTTGCATCTTATTTGGAGTGCGGTAATTTATTACCGCTTTCCAGCCGCTTTGCGGCTTTTCCAAAGCCGACCCGCGACCCGCAAGCGGGTACCCCGGGTGCCCCGTGAATTGCCACAGTCCAAAGTTCAAATCACCTCACGGACCGGCGGTCGTCTTTTCCGTGGGACGGCTGACCGTGGGCGTGGGCTGGTCGTGACGGGGACGGCTGATGAGGAACCCGCCCGAGGTCCCGCGCTGAATGATCGAGTGTTCCTGGGCGCCGCAGCCGAAGGTGTTGCCGGCGCCGTAACAGACCATAAAGCTGAAGTTACCGCCGCAATCTCGCGGATTGTGGTACGTCAGGTTCGACGAGGCGTAACCTTGCCCCCAGCCCTTGAATTCCGAATTGTCGCCGTATTGGAAGAGGATGCCCAGGCTGCCCTGCGCGCCGCAGCCCTGCACCAGGCTTTGGTCCGCCTCGAAATGGTTGTTGCCGCCGAATACGCACAGCGCGCCCACCGAGCAGTCCCAGGCCATGCCGCTGCCCATGATGCTGCCCTCGAAGGTGCTGTGGCCCCCGTCGTCGAAACAGAACCCCAGGGCATAATGGCAGCCCCAGCCGCAGCCGAAGCGCTGAAAGAGGGTCTCCGTGCGTTCGCCGCCGTAGAAACTCTTGCGGGCAATAAGACGTTGGCTATAGCCGCCAAAATCGCGGGCGAACCCCAGGCCGCACCAGTAGCCGCCGCCGTGCGAGAGGTAGTCGAACTCGTAGACGTTATGGCCGCCGCCGTTCAACAGCATGCCGATGCCACCGTCGGCCACCTGGCGAATGCCGCCGCCGACGCCCTGGCCGAAACCTTCGTAACCGGGTGTTTCGGGCTTGTAGGAGTTGACGTAGAGGCCGCCCAGGTAATAGTGGTCGTGGCCGCCGATATCGTCGATGATGCCGAAGCCCAGCGGACCGCCGAGGCCCTGGCCCCACATGCCGGCATGATAATTGTTGCCGGCGCCGTGGCTGATGATGATCCCCAGGCCGCCGATGGCCTGTGCCTGGACGCGGCGGACGCCGCGATAAGTGTTGTCGCCGCCGAATTCGACAATGATCCCCACGCCACCGATGGCTGATGCCTGGGCCAGGTCGGCCGCTTCGTAGCGGTTGCCGCCTTCGGCGTTGACGATCATCGACACGCCCAGTATGGCCCCCGCCTGCACGCCGGGCTTCGTCGAGCGGTAGACGTTCTGCCCGCCCAGATTGATGTTCACCAGCAGCGGCCGATTGATCGACACGGCGCCGTCGTAATAGGTGTTTCCGCCCCCCAGCGCGATTACCAGAGCCACGTCGCCCATCGCATCCAGGTTATAGGTGTTCGGTTCCTTGCCGCCGATGACAATCGCGCCGGCGGGCGTATCGATCTTGGCGACGACGCGGCCGGAAACGCCCGCGACCACGACATCGCCCGTATCGGGATAGTGTTTCAACTGTTCCAACAGTTCGGGGTCGCTCAAGGGAACGAGGGCCTCGGCCGCGGTGACCAGCGCGCCGCGGTCCATCTTTTCCATGAGATCGACCAGCCGCCGCCCCGTGCCGCGGTCGTTGAGCGTATGGCCCGCGGTGTTGTTCGCGACCATCACGGGATAGATATACGTGGCTAATTCGCGGACCTCGTCCTTGGTCAGCGGCGCCAGCGCGGCCGCGTGGGCCGTCTTGGCGTCGATCAAGGCCCGTTCAACGATTTCGATTGCTTCCTGCGGGTTCTTGGCCTTGGGATAAGTCCTCGCAGTGCGCTTGGGCAGATCGAGCTTGTCGGCAATGATCGGCAGCAGTTTCGCCAGGCCGCCGCGATCCTTGAGCACGGCCATATGCACGTCGCGAGTGAACTGCTCGGCCTCGGCGGTCGCGCCCAGCGGGTGCCGCAGCATGTGATCGTACCACGATAGCCGGCAGTTGCCGGCAAGCTCCGAGCCCGTGTACAGAGCAGCCGACGAATCGAGCTTGTATCCGGTATAGCGCTGGAAGCGGCCGAAGTTGTCGGACACGCCTCGATCGCGAACGGCATTGACGATCTCCTGTTGCAGGATCTCGATCATGCCCGGGGCCAGAGGCTCGCCCACGACGTCTTTGTCTTTGGAATCAGGCGCACCGGCCGCGTCGCCCGTCTTCTCGTTCCTGGCCTTAGCGGGCTGTTGGGGCGCCGGGTCCGCAGGATGTTTGGAAAACGCCGCTTCCTTTTCCGCCTTGGCCCCGCGAAGTTTTCCGGCAGGCGATACCGGTTGACCCGACGAGGCCCCCGGCTTAACCGGTTCTTCGCCCGAGACGGCGCTGTATGGCGTGTCGCCGGATGCCGAGGGGCGGTCTCCAGCGACGGCCATGCCACCGAGAACGAGGAACAATACCAATATAAAAAGCAGCGGGCCCACTCGCCCCGCGGTCCATCGCACCGTCACAATGCATCTCCTTCAGCGATCATTCATGCGTATCTGATTGGAACTCGCATTCTAAGGCTACCGCATGAAGTCGTCAACGGGATTTCACCAGATGCTAACCGCAAGTGCGGGAAAAAGAAGCCGGGATATTGCGGTAATCTGGGTTGACTGTTTGCGAGCGTCGTTGGGTTCGACAAGTTTCTTCGCGACAATAATGTAATCGGTACGGTGGGTGCGGGCCACATTCGTCACATGGGTTTGCGGCGGAAGGGCTTTTGCAGCGCGGCAACGCAGATTTCCTGGCGATTATATGCCAGTTGACGAGCGCGCACGAGGTTGTAGCCCCAACTACGGATGCGGGCCAAGTAGGAAGGCACTTCGCCGGCCAACTTCCACTCGGGCAGTTTCAAGGTCAGGAGCAGGCCGCGAATATTCACTTCTGCGTGGCGAATAATCGCTTCCACCGCGTCGAGCGTGTAGTTCGGCGCGACATTCATGTCGGCCGTCAGCCAGCGGATTTTGCGGAACGCCCTACGGGGCACGTGGACCACGCGGCGGCGGATGTGCTGGAAATCGGGATTCGCCAGCACCCGCGGATCCATTTCGGCCGGGTCAACACCGATGACCTCGAACCCGTGGGCGAGCAGGGCCTGGCTGGCCCCGCCGGGCGAACTGCCGATTTCGGCGAACCGCGCGCCCCGCGCCGCGGGCAACTGCGACCAGGCCAGCGCTTCCTCCATTTTCAGCCAGGCACGGCTGGCCACCACGGTCGGCGGTTCCAGCGTCATGATC
>Ga0302320_10027619_pt1 | contig 10931 bp, 1 predicted proteins | sample Bog_T0_3_FD_202130 | JGI IMG/M metagenome (GOLD analysis project Ga0302320, IMG submission 202130) | Peat permafrost microbial communities from Stordalen Mire near Abisko, Sweden - Bog_T0_3 | ecosystem: Environmental > Terrestrial > Soil > Wetlands > Peat | place: Sweden: Abisko, Stordalen Mire... | reverse complement strand
ATCCAGCAGTTCGTGCCGACCGAGGGCGCCACCGTGCCGCTATAAGAGCCGGTCCAGTTCGCGCCGCCGCTGCCGCGAGCCCCGCCGGTGACGCAGTTCTTGTAGTTCTCGGGCGTGCCGGCGTGGTCGGAATTGGCGTACTGGGTATTGCTGTTGGAGTCGCAAGGCTTGACCCCGAGCTGATTGAGGTTGCTCGGGCATTGGGTGTAGACGGCGGCCGCCCACTGCCATTGCGCATTGCAGTTGCCGTTGTCGCCGCGGAAACAGCCGGTCCAGGTGACAGGGTTCAGGCCGGTCGGGAACCCGGCCGGGACCTGGTAGCAGGTGCCGGTGAGGAACACGTTGCCGGTGTAGCCGACCGGCACCGAGGTCACCCAGCAGTTGGTCGCGGCGTTGAAGGTCGTCGTCGCCGTCCGGCAATTCGGGTCGAACTTGATGCAGGCGGCCGGAGCGGCCACGACACAAGCCGTCTTGCCCAGGGTGAAGCTGATGCTCGACGTGTCGAACCACAGCGTGCACTCCTGCGAGCTGATGCCGCTGCAGTTGATCACGCTGTTGAACCAGATATACCGGCCCGAGCTGATCGGCGTGCCGTTGAAGTTCGAGCCGTTCGTTCCCGTCGAGGGCATGCAGCTGGCTTGCGTGTAGATATCCTCGGAGCCCAGGAGCTGCAGGTTGGAGCCGCTCGAGAGGGGGTGATAGACCTGGACCTCGTAGTGGTGGGTGCCGGAGGCGGTCGGGAAGTACAGCAGATACTGGTTGTTCCCGATCGAGAAGTACGGCGGATTCGGGCCGCTGGCGCCGTAGGTGTAGATGACCGGCGTCGACGAGCTGTTGTTCGAGAACACCTCGCAGATCGAGATCACCACCGAGGTGTCGGAGACGAAGGTGCTGGAGTTGCAGGTATTGTCCCAGCCGCCGTTCCAGTTGTCGCTCCAGTTATGGCTGCTGCCATTGAGGGTGAAGGTGACCGGCACCACCGCGCCACCGGTGACGGTGACCTTGGAGTCGTTGTTCTGGCTGCAGTTGTAGGAGGAGTTGAACGAGTTGCACTGCAGCCAGGTCAGCACTTCCGAGCCCGAGTCCGAGCCGCTGCCGCAGCCGGAGGAGCCGCTGACCACGGTAAAGGTGACCGAGGCGCTGGCGGAGCCGGCGATGTTGGTGTCGGTGGCGGTGAGGGTGTAGGTGCCGGCCGCGAGCGTCAGCGTGCCGCTGCCGTTGATGGCGGTGGAATTCAACCCGGTCACCGTCGGCGACAAGCTGGAGCTGCCGAGGCTGGCCGTCACCGCGGTGATGGTGCCGTAGTTCGTGCTGCCGTTGAAGGCGTAGGGCACCGAGGCCGTCGTGCCGGAGGTGATCGTGATCCGCGCGGAGCTTAGCGGGGCGCTGATCGTGATCGTCGGCGGGGTGGCCTGCACGACCGTGAAGCTCGTCGTGTCCGTGTCGCTGCCGTAGGCGTTCGAGCCGGTATAGACCAGGGTGTAGGTCCCGGCCTGCGAGATCGAGAGGGTGGCCCCGGCCGTGGCGGTGGCGGAGCTGTTCAACCCGGTAATGCTGGTCAGGGTGATCGGTTGTCCGTTCAAGGTGGCCGAGACGGCGGTGACATTGCCGCTGTTGGCCGGGCTCACGACGGTGAAGGCGACGGGGACGCTGGCCGGGCTACCGGCGGAGTAGGCGAAGACGCTGCTGTTGGCCGGGCTGGTCGCCGTGGTGGTGGGCGGGTTGCCCGTCCCCTGGGTGGAATGGCCGCCGAGCGAAGCGCAGTAGGTGATCGCCACTTGGCCGGTCGGCACCGTGATGGTGCCGCCGAGGCTCTGGACGTACAGGCCGCTCGCGTTCTTCGGCGTCGGGCTGTTCTCGTTCGCGACCCGGAAGGTGATCGTGTTCGTGCCCGCCTGGAAGTTGGCGTTGTTGGCGTTCAGCGTGAAGGCCGAGGTCGTGTTGTATTCGTAATCCGTGGCGTTCGGGACGCCGGAAGTGACCCGGCTGCCGTTGACGAAGACCAGGACGGAGTCGTCGGCCGAAAGGGTGCCGGTGATGTTCGTCGTGCCGACGGTGGCCCCGGCCGGCAGGCTGAAGGACAGGGTGTAATCGTAGGTGTCGGTTTGGGACGTGCTGCCGCTGCTGGGCAGGCCGTTGTTGCCGCCGCCGTTGCCGATGTTCACGCCGCCCGGGGCCGTGATCCATTGCGCAGTCGAGCTATTGGACACCCAGCCGCCGGCCAGGGGAGTCGGGTCGACGTAGGCATTGCCGAGGTAGGCGGAGCCCAGCGAGCTCGCGGTCACGACCCAGTGGCTATCGGTCGATCCGCCGGCGAGGAGGGAACCGGTGCCGCTGACGCCCGAGGCGTAGAGGCCGGTGATCGGCGTGCTGCCGTTGCCGGAACTGTTGCTGCTGCAGCACGAGCCGTTGCCGCACGAGGCATAATTCTCGGGCGTGCCGGCCGGATCGGAGGTGTGGTAGGAGCAGAGGCTGCCGGAATCCACCGCCTTGATGCCGAGGGAATTGAGGCTCGAGGTGAACGGGCTGTAAACCGTGGCGGCCGTCTGCCAGAGGCCGGTGACGCCCTGGGCGCTGGCCATAAAGCTGCCGGACCAGACCACCGTGCCGCCGCTGACGTAATAGTTGCCGGTGACCGGGTAGGCGACGCCGGTCAGGAAGATGCTGCCGGTGTAGCCGACCGGGACGGTGGTGAGCCAGGAGTTGCTCGGGGCGTCGTAGGTCGTGGTCGCGCTGGTCGCGGTCGAGCTGAAGGTGACGGTGGCGGAGGGCGCCGCCAGGGTGACCGCGGCGCCCGAGATCGTGACGACGATCGAGGGATTGTTGAACTGGAGCGTGCCCGCGGTCGAGCTCATCCCGGTGACATCGATCGTGCTGTCAAACCAGATGTAGCTGCCGGCGTAAACCCGGCTGACGCAGAAGGTCGAGCTCGAGGTCACGGTCGGGGCGCTGCAGGTCGCGGTGACCGTGAAGGTGACCGGGGTCGCCGTCGCCTTGCCGCCCGAATTATTCGTGTCGTTGGCGGTCAGGGTGTAGGTGCCGGCAGTGAGGTTGAACGTGCCGGTCGCCGTGATGCTCGTGCTGGTCGCGCCATAGCCGGTGAAGGTGGGCTGGGTCACGCCGCTGACCGAGCCGCCGCCGGAGGCCGTGAGGAGGGCGACGGCGGGTGTCGCGGAGGTGAAGGCCGTGCCGGACGGGGTCGTGCCGACGATGCTGTAGGGGACGGCCGCCGTGCCGTTGCTCCCCACCGCATAGGTGGCGCCATTGGCCGGGGGATTGATCGTGATGGTCGGGGGCTGGACCGGGGCGACCGTGAAGGTGATGGATTGCGAGGCCGTGCCGGTCGTCCCGGGGGCGCCGTTGGAGTCCGTCGCGGCCAGGGTATAGACGCCGGCCGAGAGGGTGACCGTGCCGCTGTCGGTGGCGGTGGCGGAGTTCAGGCCGGTGAAGGTGCCGGTGAAGCCGGCGCCAATCGTGCCGGTGGGCGAGGTCAGGGTGGCGGAGGCCGAGGTGATGGTGTTATCCGTCGTGCTGCTGGTCCCGTTGGTCGTGCCGGTGACGGTGTAGGGGACGGCGGCCGTGGTCGCGCCTGCCGCCAGGTAGATCGTGGCGCCGTTGACCGGAGCGGTGATCGAAATGGCCGGGGTAGCAGCCTGGACGACCGTGAAGGTGATGGACTGGCTGGCCGTGCCCGTGCCGGGCGCACCGTTGGCGTCCTGGGCCGCGATCGTGTAGGTGCCGGCCGAGAGGGTGACCGTGCCGTTGTCGGTGGCGGTGGCGGAATTCAGGCCGGTGAAGGTGCCGGTGAAGCCGGCGCCGATCGTGCCGCTGGTCGCGGTCAGAGTGGCGGAGGCCGAGGTGATCGTGTTGTAGGCCGTGCCGCCCGAGGTCGTGCCGGAGATGGCGTAGGGCACCGCCAGGGTGGTCGAACCGGCCGGGATCGTCAGGGTCGCGCCATTGGCCGGAGCGGTGATGGAGATGGCCGGGGCGGCGGCCTGGACCACCGTGAAGGTGATGGACTGGCTGGCCGTGCCCGTGCCGGTCGCACCGTTGGCGTCCTGGGCCGAGATCGTATAGGTGCCGGGCGAGAGGGTGACCGTGCCGCTGTTGGTGATGCTGGAGGTCGTGACGCCGTTGAAGGCATTGCTGAAGCCGCCGCCAATCGTGCCATTGGTCGTGGTGATGGTGGCATTGGCCGAGATGATCGTATTGAAGAGCGTGCCGCCCGAAGTTCCGCCCGTGATCGTGTAGGGAACTCCGACCGTGGTCGCACCGGCCGGGACCGTGACTGTCGAGCCGCTGCCCGGGGCCGAGATCGTGATGGTGGGGGTAGCCGACTGGGCGATCGTGAAGCTGACCGCGGCGCTGGCGGTGCCAGAGACGCCGGGGGCGCCATTGCCGTCCTGGGCCGAGATCGTGTAGCTGCCGGCCGAGAGGGTGACCGCGCCGGAATCGGCGACGCTGGCGCTCGGCACGCCGGTGAAGGTGCCGACGAAGCCGGCGCCGATCGTGCCGCTCGTGGCGGTGATCGTGGCCGAGGCGTTAAGAATCGTGTTGTCGACCGTGGTGGCGGTGACCCCCGTGGTCTTGCCGGCAATGGCATAGGGGACGGCGATCGTCGTCGCGCCGGCCGGGATCGTCAGGCTGGCACCCTGGCCCGGTGCGGTGATGGAGATGGCCGGGGCGGCCGCCTGGACGACCGTGAAGGTCGTGGAGGCCTGGGCCGTGGCGGTGCCGCCGCTCGCGAGCGGGGCGCCGTTGCTGTCGGTCGCGGTGATCGTGTACGTGCCGACCGCGAGGATGACGCTGCCCGTGTCGATCGCGGTCGCGGTATTGACGCCCGTGAAGGTGGGGGAGAAGCCAGCGCCGACATTGCCGCTGGTGGTCGAAATCACGGCGGCAGCACTGGTGATCGCGTTGTCGACCGTACTGGCGGTGCCGTTGGTCGTGCCCTTGATGGTGTAGGGCACGGCGACGGTGGTCTGGCCGGCCGCGATCGTGACGGTCGAGCCGTTGGCCGGCGCGCTGATCGCGATCGCCGGGGTCGCGGCCTGGGCGACGGTGAAAGTGAAGGACTGGGAGGCCGTGGCGGTGCCGCCGAGGCCGAGGATGGCGCCGTTGGAGTCGGTCACCGTCAGGGTGTACGTGCCCGGCCCCAGGTTGGCCAGGGTGCCGCTGCCGCTGATCGTGCTGGAAAGGCCGAGCCCGATGAGCGAAAGGGGATTGATCACCACGCCGTTCAGGGTGACCGAGGCGGAGGTCAGGATCGTGTCGAGGATTCCGCCCGAGGTTGAGCCGGTGAAGGCGTAGGGAATGGAAACCGAACTCGCGCCGGAGGGAATGACAAAGCTCGAGGTGGTGGGCGAGGTGATGGCGACTGACGGCACCGCGGTCGTGTTGCTGGCGGCGGCGACCGTGAAGGTGACCGGGGTCGCGTTGGCGCTGCCGCCGATGCTATTGGTGTCGGTCGCGGTGATCGTGTAGGTGCCGGCGCCCAGCAAGACGCTGCCGGTAGCGATCGCGGTCGAGGCCGTGCCGAGGCCGCTGAAGGAGGGGAGGAAGGTCAGGACCGGGGTGGCGATGCCGAGGAGGTTGACCGTCATGCTGGCGCTGGCCGTGTTGATCAGGGCCACGGCGGTCGTGCCGGTGATGGTATAGGGAACGGCGACGGTGAGGGCGCCGTTCGGGATGGCGATTTCCGAGCCGTTGGTCGGCTCGTTGATCGTGATCGCGGGCGGAACACCCTGGACCACCGTGAAGGTGCTGGTGGCGTTGCCGGTGCCGGCGACGTTGGAATCGGTCGCGGTGATCGTGTAGGTGCCGGGCGTGAGGGCGGGGAGGGTGCCGTTGCTCGCGATCGCGAGCGAATTCAGGCCGGAGAAGGTGGGGGCGAAGGTCGCGATCGGGGTGCCGTTCTGCGACAAGGTGGCGGAGGCCGCGCTGATATTGACCTGGGAGTTGCCGGTGATGGAGAAAGCGGGAGTGATCGAGGTGCTGCCGATCGGGATGTAGAGGATGGAGCCATCGGCCACCGGATTGATCGTGATCGTGGGCGGCGGGATCGCGATCACCTGAACGTTGACCGACGCCGGCGCGCTGCTGCCGTCGATGTTTTGGGCGACGGCGGTGAAGGTGTAGCTGCCCGACGTCGACGTCGTGAAGGTGGCGTTGCCGGTCGCCCCGCCCGTCACCGGGGAATTGAAGGTGATCGCGGTCGCCAAGGGCACGCTGCTCGCATTGATGCTGAGGGCGGTGACCGGATCGCCGCCGGTCTGAATCGCGCCGATCGCGGTGATCGGGATCGTAACGGACTGGAGGGAAGAAACGCTGCTACCGGGATAATAGAAATACTGGCCGGGGAGGGGCTGGCTGATCGTGACGGTCGGGGGCGAGTTCGCGGTCACGACCGGGGGGAGAAGGGTGACGTTGATGAAGGCGCCGTCGTCTTCGTCGTTGGCGGTCCAGCCGGTATTATAGATGCCGTACGAGTAGGCGCCGGCGACGGCGGTCGCGGGCATGACCAGGTTGACCGTGTAGCTGAGGACCTGATTCGGCTGGGTGAACGTGAGTGAGGCGGGGGTGTAGGTGACCCAGGAGGCAGCGGCCACGACGTCGGCGCCGGTCGGGGCGGTGACGACGTAGAACACCGGGGAAACGGTGATTGGCGCCGACGGCGAGGCGTCGGTCGGCCCGGTGATGCTCAGCGTGTAACCGTTAGCGTAAGTCGGGGGGTTCGAAGTGAGCTGCGTGGTCAGCGTGTAAGGCTCGTTGCCTTCGGCGATCCGCACGTAAGGATTGTAGGTGACCAGGTCGCTGCCGGACTCTTGGGCCCGCGCGGAGGCGAACAGTCCTACGACTCCAACGATCAGTGCGAGGCAGCGGGCAAGAGTACTTTTCATGAAAGGGTGGGTGTTCGGGAAGTCGATTTTGGTGAAACTAGGGTTTATCCCCTAGAAGACACTGCTGGAATACCCCGGAAACTAGGCCTCGGGGGCGCGCCTCGTCAACGGTTTAGCCCCTGGTAGTATTACGTAGGTCGAATTCGGCGGGAAACTGCCTGAAATTGAGGCTGGGAAACAGGGCGGGCACATCCCGGCTCTCAATCACAGCAATATATTGGTTAATAATCATTAACGAATTTTACTGAGGCGAGCCTGGGCCTGTTTATAACCAGGGTTCAGCTTGAGGGCGGTTTGGTACTCCATCAGAGCCTCCTGAAATCGGCCCATTTGCTCCAGACTTTCGCCCAATCGGTAGTGGGCTTCCGGCAGGTCGGGATCCAGGGCCAAGGCCCGGCGATAGTGCTCAAAGGCCTGCCGGCCCAGGCCCAGCATCGCGAGGGCCGTGCCCAGATTGAGTTCGGCCCGGGCATCGCTGGGCCGGGCTTCGAGTGTGTGGCGATACTCGGCGACCGCTTCGGGGAGTCGGCCGGCCTGCTGCAAGGCGACCCCGAGATTGTTGTGGGCGGTGACCAGTTGCGGCTGGAGCCGGAGGGCCTCCCGGTACTCGTCGATTGCCTGGCCGGTTTGGCCGCCACGGAGGTACTCGTTGCCGAGATTGTTGTGAGCCTCGGCGAAGTCGGGTTTCGCATGGAGGGCGAGGCGGTAGTGCGCCATCGCCTCCGCCGACCGGCCGGCCGAGGCCAGGGCGTAGCCGAGGTTGTTCTGGCCTTCGGCGTAGTTAGGCTGGAGGCGGACGGCGGTCTCGTATTCGGCGAGTGCGCGCTGCTGCTGGCCCAGGGCCAGCAGCGCATTCCCCATATTATTATGGGCTTCGGGGAAATCCGGCTGGAGGCGCAGGGCCTGGCCCAAGGCAATGGCGGCCTCGGCCGGGCGGCCGGCCGAGGTCAGCGCTGATCCAAGATTTGAATACGCACTGGCGTTTTCGGGGTCGGACTGGAGGGCCAGCCGGTACTGGGCGATCGCATCAGCCCATAACCCCTGATCGGCCAGGACGACTCCCAAATGGGTGCGGGCATCGGCGAAGTCGGGCTGGATCGTCAAGGCTTGCTGGAGGCGATCGCGGGCTTCGGCGAAGCGCCCCGCCCGGGCCAGCGCCAGGCCCAGATTGTCGCAGGCCAGAGCGAAGTTGGGCTTGGTCCGGACCGCCCGCTCGAAGGCGGCCAGAGCTTCGGCTGGGCGGCCGTTTTGGACTAGGGCCATGCCGAGGTCGTTCTGCCCTTGGGCAAACTCGGGATTGAGCTGCGCCGATTTTTCAAACCAGACCAGCGCTTCCGGCAACCGCCCCAGGCTGGCCAGGGTGATGGCGAGATTGTCGGCCGCGATCGCGGAGGTGGGATTCTTTGCCACGTTGAAGCGCCACAGGACCTCCTCGTCCCGGAAGATTCGGGCGTAACGGTGGCTTTGGATGGCCAGGAGCCCGGCCAGGGCGAACATCAGGGCGAAGCCGGCGTTTCGGGGAATCGGCCAGCGGCGGGCCACTTCACCAGCTCCGGCCATGACGAGGCCGATCAGGGGCAGGAGGGCCAGATACGCGAAATGATCGGCTACACTCGAAACCCGCAAATAGGACATGGGGGCAAAGCCGAGGACGGGGGCCAGGGTGGCGAGCAAGGCGGCGAACCCGAACAGAAGATTCCTTCGGCACGGGGAAAGGGGTTCCCCCGGGGCCGGCCGGCTCGGAAGCCAGAGGCAGGACCAGGCGAAGAGCAGCAGGAAGGTCGCTCCGGTGATCAGATCCCAGATCCGCTCCGGGCCCAGGGGCCAGCGGGGATAAATGGGCATTAACCCAATCGGAACCAAAAACTTATAGATGTAAAAGAGGAGAGCCATCAAGGCCCGGCTGAGGGTGGTCAGGGCATTGGCCGGCGGTGGGGTTTCGCCAATCCCGATCGCCCGGTGAACCTGGAACCAGAGGGTGACCACACCCAGCCCGAGGCCGACCAGGAAGAATGGAATCAGCCCGAGGGCCTCTTGACGGAGAATCCGCCCCTTTTTCCACAAAAGAAAGGCCACGAGGATCACCGGCAGGGCGACAACCGAGGCCTTGGAGAGCATGGCGACCAGGAACCAGCCGAGCGCAGCAAGATAGTGGCGCAGGCTTCGGGCGGGATCGGCCTCGATGTCGAGATAGGCGATAAGGGAGAGCAGAAAGGCCGGCAGGGAAAGGGTGTTCTTGAGTTCAGAGATCCAGGCGACCGACTCGACCGCCAGCGGGTGGACGGTGAAAAGCAGGGCTCCGGCCCAGGCGAAACGGACGCCGAGCTTGGCCAGCAGGCGCCAAAAGAGCAGGGCACTCAGGATATGGAGAGCCAGGTTGGTCCAGTGATAGGCGGCCCCCTGGTCGCCCCAGATCTGCCAGAGGAGCCACTGCACGGTGCTCTTGACCGGATAGTAGTCCGGCCAGGGGGGGTGGAGCCACAGGACCTCCAGCCCGCGCCAACTCCGGAGGGCGAGATTGGTGGTCAGTTCGGTCCGGTCATCCCACAGCCAGCCGCCGTGCAGCGCCGGGAAATAGACCAGCCATGCTAGCACCGCAATGGTCGCCGCTCGCAGAAGGGTGGGCCCCCTCAAGGCGAAGCGGGAAAGGCCGATGGAAGGCATGGCGCCCCCTGATTTGGCGGGTTTCGGGCTCCGACGCAGCAATAATCACGTAACAAATTCATTATAAATTTATTATGTGTTTTTTAAGCGCAGGAACCCAAAATCGGAATTTATGCCGGAAACCGCGCGGGATTTTGGCGCTAGTTTCAGTTGGTAAACCCCCTACGTAGTACTACCGCCGGTCAAGGGGTTGACTCTCTTTTTCGCCGATCTACTCTGTACCTCGTTCCCTCACTCCTTCCAGTCCCTTTCCCCTCGCTTCGCTCCCGTCTTCGGGCGCGCCGGCGTTTTGGCGCTCTAAGTGTGGGGCTTCTGCTGGGCGCGATCATTCCGGCGCACGCGACCACCAGCACCTGGCTGACGACCGCCCCGTCCACCAACTGGAACAACACCACAAACTGGAGCGGGGGCGTCGTCCCCACCGGCACCAATATTGCCGCCTTCGCCACGACCTCGGCGCACTCGGCGGTCGTGATCAACGCTTCCGGCCTGTCGGTCGGCGAAGTCACCTTTTCCGGCACGGCCAACGAAAGCCTGACCGGCACGGTGGCAAATGCGCTCACGCTCAACGGTGTCGGCGGCGTCGACATGGACAACCAGGAGGCCAGTTTCGCCGCCTCCATCGGAGCCGCCATCAACCTGGGCACCGGCACCCAGACCTTACAGGTTACCGGCACGGGCACGGCGTCGCTCACCTTCTCCAACCAGGTGAATTTGAACGGCGCGGCCGCGATTTTCAAGACAACGACTGCCTCGAATCTGATCACCTTCAGCGGGCCCATCGTCGAAAACGGCTCCACCGGCTCCCTGGCCATCACCGGTTCGGGCACCGTCATTTTTTCCGGCGCCAACACCTACACCGAGGTGACGTCGATCGCCAGCGGCGCTAGCCTCCAGATTGGCGCTGCCGGTGCGACCGGCCAGTTGGGCACCGGCAACGTCGTCGATGTTGGCACCTTGGTCTATGATTTGAGCGGCAATACCACGGTGAGCAATGTGATCTCCGGCGCCGGCACCCTCGTCCAGAAGGGCGCGGGCGCGAGCACAGTCGTGCTGACCGGGGCCAACACCTACACCGGGGCGACCACCATCACCACGGGCGCGATCCAGCTGGGCAACGGCACGACCAACGGCTCGATCGCGGGCACTTCGATTGTCGACAACGCCGCCTTGATCTACGACGTGACGGCCGGCTCCACCTCCGCCTACGCCGGTACGATCTCCGGGACCGGCACCGTGACCCAGAAGGGCTCGGGCACCCTGGTCCTGACCGGGACCAACACCTACACCGGAGTCACGAGCATCACGGCCGGCGGCCTGCAATTGGGCAATGGCACGACCAACGGCTCGATCGCCGGCACCTCGATT
>Ga0302320_10027617_pt1 | contig 10931 bp, 6 predicted proteins | sample Bog_T0_3_FD_202130 | JGI IMG/M metagenome (GOLD analysis project Ga0302320, IMG submission 202130) | Peat permafrost microbial communities from Stordalen Mire near Abisko, Sweden - Bog_T0_3 | ecosystem: Environmental > Terrestrial > Soil > Wetlands > Peat | place: Sweden: Abisko, Stordalen Mire... | reverse complement strand
CGAGGCAAATATGGAAAAAGGGGAAATGCGTGTCGAGGCCAACGTCTCCGTCGCGAGCGAGGTGGACACTACCGCCCTAAAATTTGGCACAAAAACCGAAGTGAAAAACTTGAACTCTTTTCGTTCGGTGGAACGTGCCATCGCGTTTGAAATAAAGAGACAAATAGAACTTTTAGAAAAAGGAGAAAAGATTGTCCAGGAAACGCGTGGTTGGGACGAGAATGCTGGCAAGACATTCTCACAACGTGCAAAAGAAAGCTCGCACGATTACAGATATTTTCCGGATCCTGACCTGCCGAAACTTGTCATATCGGAGATACCTGAATTTTCTCCTTCAAATATAAAAAAATTAATGCCGGAATTGCCGTGGGACAAGAGGGCTCGCTTCCAAAAAGACTTCAAGATGACAACAAAAGAAGTGGCGGTTTTTGTCGAATCGCCGGCGGTTGGCGCTTATTTTGAGTCTGTTGTACAAGGGCTACCCTTGTACAAACTCAGTACAAGGGCTACCCTTGTACAAGCTGATGTACAAGCCGACGAGTACAAGGGCTACCCTTGTACAAAACTCGCCATAAACTATATATTGACCGATTATCTAGGTTTACTAAAGAAAGATCATGGCGAAGATTATGAAAGCTATATAAACTCCATCGAACCATCAAACTTTACTAATCTTATGAAGATGACGAGCGAAAATAAAATATCGTCCCGTGGTGCAAAGGATCTTCTTGTCCTTATGTACAAGGGAGACAAGCGTGAACCCTTGATTATCGCCGAAGAAAAAGGATTACTACAAAAGAGCGACACAGGCGAGCTCGAATCAATGGCAAAGGAGATCATTGCAAAGAATCCTGGGGTGGTGGCCGATTATAAAGCCGGCAAATTGGTGGCACTCCAATTTCTCATAGGGCAGGGAATGAAGTTGTCAAAAGGCTCGGCCAACCCCGCAGTTTTGAAGGAAGTTTTTTTGAAGGAATTGAAGTAGTACAAGGGCTACCCTTGTATCGCACTACATAGGGCTACCCTTGTATTTACCGAGGTTCCCGCCTTTTTAGGATTTCTTTAGAACTTTTTTAACTTTTCTTAATAACTTTTCTCTATAATGTGCTAGTACAAGGGTAGCCCTTGTACTAATATGCAAATAATCGGCGAATATTATCACATCTACAATCGTGGCGCTCATAAAGCACCCATCTTCAGCGATCCGAGTGATTTTGATCGCTTTATGGCTTTATTGTATATAGCGAACACTTCAAAAAGACTCGTTTTTAGGTTGCTTCCAGAGAATGTATTTTCAATTGAAAGACCCGATACTCTTGTTGATATATTTGTATATTGCCTTATGCCAAATCACTTTCATATTGGAATGATAGAAAAAGAAGAACAGGGGGTTGCAAAATTCATGGAAAAATTATGTACGGCATATTCCATGTACTACAACAAAAAATACGATCATTCTGGAACCTTATTGCAAGGACAATATAAATTTAGACATGTTGGCGATCAAGAATATCTTCAATATCTTATAGAATACATTCATCTTAATCCATTTTGCATAGACAAACCTGACCTTATAAAAGAAGCGAGGCGAGAGCTACGTGATGAAGCTATCAAATATTGCAAGAATTACAAATATTCAAGTTTTAGAGATTATTTGGGCGAAAAAAGATCGGAAAATGCAATTCTGTACAAGGGTAGCCCTTGTACAGAAGGCCAAATTTTGACACTAATACAAGGGTAGCCCTTGTATTATTTTTTCGTCACAATCTTGAATTTAGAGAATATCCAACGGATGAGAGCGATGACAATAACAAGCCCGACGAACACTATCAGAATAATTTCCCAAGGAATGACCCAGAAGACGATATCGGCAGTATCGGTGGCAGTCGAGGTCGAAACATATCCGCGATTGATGACAGCGTGCGCGACATAACGGCCAAAGAGGAAAGTCGGATCCCATTCTACTTGGCGGAAGCGCAATGATTGCGGCATAGCGAACCAAGGATCGACTGAAATATTTGCTATGGTCGAGCCCATCATATTGGTCACGGAAATGATTCCGGAAGGAGCCACATATACGTCGCCATTATTTTTGAATAGGATATTGAAAAGTATTGGCGAAGTTTTTGATAGGGAACTGGACCAAATGACATTGCCGCTCGCCAAAGAAAATCCCGTCAATCGGCCATCAGCATTGACTGTGCCCGGTATGCGCACAAAGAATAGAGTGCCGATGCGAGTTATGATCGGATTCGAGGCACCGATACCGTTCGATGTTGTCGTACCCACGGCACTAACAACGGAAATCAGAACACTGCCATAGAGACCGCCGGGCTCCGCATTTGGAGGAACGGTGACAGTTATCGGAATACTGGCCTTGTCGCCGAAAGGTATGGGAATGGTTGAAGAGGGGATAGAGATGTCGTCTTTTAGTGAATATGGACCGCGATCAGAACCGAGAAGAATGATTGGCTGATCAGGATTTTCTGAACCGGTAAAATCTTCTTCGCTGATTGAAAATATCTTGTCCGATCCGAGCCGATTGGCCACAGTCAGATTGATTGTCTGTGATTGTCCGGGCGACAATTGAAGCTCTATTTTGCCCGGTCCGACGACAAAATCGTGATAGTTAACCATATCCGGCAGAGGTTCAAGGGTATAAGGAGCGCTCGCGCGGGCTGAATTCGCAAAAACCGTCCCAGCAGTAATTATGGCGAGGAGAAATACGATGCAATAAATTCCAATCGTGCGTACAAGTTTTCTCATTTTAGGTTAAGAGTTCGTTGTTGCAGTTAATGTTGTTGTGGCTACGTAGGTGTCGTTTGGAATCATTGGACTTGGGTTTGCGCCTATCTTGACTTCAAAAGACAAAGTCGTCGTAGCTCCAGTCGCAGCAGTCGGAAGGTTGCGATTGATGATCGTATATGCAGTTGTGGTAGCGGCAATCCAACAATTGGTTCCGTTTGGAGTGCCACCACTTTGATTGCAGATCGAACCGTTATTACGGAATGCCTGTGCCACATCACTGGTCGTGCTTGCGTTCACGGTATAACCAAACTCGCTGGTGTTTGTCGCATTGTTAAAAGTGTACTCTGGAACACCGCTAGCTCCTCCGATTTGAACATAGGGACCAATACAATTAGAAGAACTGGCAACGGCTGTCATACTGCCTTGCGCAGTACAGCTGCCTGTTATACTCGTCGTGCTCGCTATGATGGTCATGTTGTAACCATTCAGGCTGTTTGTTCTGACGGCGACTGTTGTCCAGCCGAGGGCTGTGCCTCCAGTGATACCTCCGAGAGCGCCAGCCATTGTTACGTTGGATGCAACCGTGACAAAAGAAATCTCACTATTGACTGTTTGAGAAATTGTGAATTGGCTTGTGGCAGAAGCGCCGAAGCTCACAGCCGGTTCGATGGCCATGAATGCAACGGCAAGAATTAAAGTTCCGATTGCGCTCTGACCGATAAGGGTAATGGTTTTGTTGATCATTGATATATATATATATATATATATATTGTGGGTAGTAATAATTTCTCCGAGTCTCTATGACTCTTTGATTCTAACATTTACTTTTACAAAGCGAGGGCTTTGCTGTGTATAACTTCGCTCAAATTTCTGATTTTGAATTATTTTGAATTAGAGGTGCGTGACTTCCAATTTACGCACGCGGTTCTTTGGAGGGCGAGTCGGACGCTTTTCCTTGTTTGTAGCTATTTCAACCAAAAGCTTCTCGATATCCTGGCGCTGATATACGCGATAATTGTTGAAGGGGTGCCTGCCGGCCTCGAGTTTGCCGCTTTTATCCCAATTGCGCAGGGTAAGGGGCGTGACGCCGAGCATTTTGGCTGTTTCCTTTACTGTTATGAATTTTTTTAAGTCTTGTTCCATTATATTTTGTTGAGCATGCTAAACCTTGTGCATCCGAGATACCCATTTGTAGACGGCTATCTCGGAATCACGGTTGGTTGAATTAGGATAAATAGGAATGTTTTTAATAATCTTTATCCGTCTTGTAAATATCACTAGCCAAGCATCGAAATAGGGTCATATCAAGCCGGGTGAGATCTTGCATTATTATAGCTTAATTAATAGAAGTCGTACTGGGTTAGTATGTGGACAACTAAAAAGGCTGAAATATTGCTCCGAGTCGATTTTTGCCATCGACTTTTAAACTGGATACTCATTGCCTCAATTTTTATGGTTATATACACGTAATACATTATTAAACATTGATAATTTTAGTATGTTTTATCAATGATTATCAATGAAAATAAGTTTATCCTTTAATGCTCATATTTTTATATGTAAATTAATTTAGTTAGGCAAAAAAGTGTAGTAGAAGCTAGAATTATGGGTCAAATTTTACTTCAAATGTTAAAGACCTTATTTTAAGGCCTCATTTTGTTGGGTTATGTTTTGTGTAATCGGAGTACATTTCAAGGCCATGATCGGTCGATTTTGCATCGTCAAAAATTGCTACTTATGGTCATACGACCATTGCTCCGTTTCGCGGGTTATCCACATATTATCAAGATACGGATTAGCTTTTTTGGAAGTATAATAAAGCCGTGAGCGAATCACTAATAATCGAAGGAAAACAATATATCTCGGCTCGACGAGCTGCCGAGATTACCGCATATTCAAAGGATTATGTTGGACAACTTTGTCGCTCTGGAAAATTGGCTTGCCGGATGGTTGGACGCTTTTGGTACGTCGATGAGGAGTCACTTCAAAAGCATCAAGCCGAATCTTTTAAGGCCAACCAAACTTCATTCGGTGCGAATGGTTCTATGCCAAAAACTTCAGTCGCTTCGAATTCATTAAATCCTTCAATTTCTGCCAGTACATCTATTCCAGTCAACCAGTCTATTTCTGTCGGCCCATCTATTCCAGCTGATTCTTTTTTCAGCCATTCTTTCCTTCCAGCTTTCAAACAAACTTTCTTTGTGCTTGCGGTCATGATAGCAGTTCTAGCTGGTGGAACTGCTGCGGTATCCATAAGCAAACCTTTCTTGCCTAAAACTTTTTCCCAGAATCTTTCTCAAACGCTAAATAATAACACTGCTAGTGTATATTCAGCCATGAGTTCTGCTGGCGAAATATTGCGTACCGCTTTTGATCACTATTATTCAGCTATCGCCTCGATTGTTTCTCCATCCGCTCCATCTTCTCAATCAAATTCTCAATCAAAATTGCCCGTTTCATCTATCCCGCCAAGTGGAAATTATTCCGTTGCCAATGCCGGTCTTGTGGTAGTTCCGTCACAAGGCTCGACAACCGATGCAAAGTTGGCCCAGGCTATAACAAATTCTTTTTCTGACAACGTGACGGTCACGCCAGGGACCAATGGGACGACAGGCATTATTACGCCGGAATTTCGAAATGTTCAAGGGCATGACTTTTTGTACATGCTCGTGCCGGTGAAGACGGCATCGACGACGGCGTCATCGACAACACAATGAAAATGCAAAAGTTAATCACAAAACAAAATACAAGGGTAGCCCTATGTAGTCGGTACAAGGGTAGCCCTTGTACAAAATTCAGTACAAGGGTAGCCCTTGTACTGGCGCTTTGCTCCGCCGTCGGCGGATTGAGTTTTGCATTTTACGTTTGTAAGGCTCAAGTCATGACAAGTTCCCATTACTCTCTGGAATCTGACAGCTTGAATTTTGGTGGTGGGTATTCTACTTCAACTAATTACATCCAAGAATCAACGGCAGGCGAAGTGGCAACCGGAATTTCTTCAAGCACAAACTATACGATGAATGCCGGCTATCAGCAGATGAACATAGTGGCTCTCTCTTTAGTGCCGCCGGGAAGCGTGGTCATGTCGCCTTCGATCGGCGGTGTCACTGGCGGGACATCAAATGGTTCGACGACATTCACGGTCACGACGGATGATCCGGCCGGATACACGAGCACTATCCAAGCGTCGAGTTCGCCGGCTTTGGTGAACACAGCTTCAACAACGAACGCTTTTGCCGATTATTCACCAGCCGGTTCGGCCCCAGATTTTACTTTTGGCATTGCCGCCACGGCATCGGCTTTTGCTTTTTCTCCGCAAGGAGGAGATGCCGATCAGCGTTTCCGTAACGACGGCATCTCGGCCTGCAACACTGGCTCGAACTCAACGGCCCAAACGTGTTGGGACGGATTGTCGACGAGTGCAAAGAATGTGGCCAATCGGACGAGCAACAATACGCCGGCTGGCACAGTGACGACGCTGTATTTTCGCGCTGCTTCGGGCTCGAGTCATATCCAGGCGAACGGCGTCTATGTGGCCACAACGACCTTGACGGTACTGCCGCAGTAATTTTATGAACAAGATAATTTTAAAGCTTAAAATATTTCAAGCTCTGCGACAGAAGACGCTAGGCATCGGATACATTCTTTCTCCGAGCTATTCCTCGATTTCGGAAGTCAAGCTCTCGCCCCGAAGGCTTGTCGAGTCCGCCGCCGGCGGATCCGGAAGAAGTATCCGACGCCTCGCTTTTACTTTTCCCATTTACTTCTGCTTTCTCCTTTTCTTCCTTTCTCCTTTTCTTCCTTTCTCCTCTTCAACCGCTCACGCCCAAACAGCCGACAACACCTTCACCGTCTCAATGACTGTCGTCGGGCCGTCGGTGCCGGCGAACCTGACCGCCACACCGCTGTCCGTTTCGCAGATAAATCTTTCATGGGCGAGTTCGACGGACAGCAATGCTCTGGACAGTCACGGTAATCCAATAGTTGTCGCCGGATATCGCATATTCCGCGATGGCGCATTTCTGGCCACCACCACCGCGAGCACGACCTCATATTCCGACATTGGTTTGTCTACTGCCACAACCTATTCGTATGCCATCGAAGCGTTTGACTCGATTGGCGCTTTCTCCGGACAGTCGGCGCCTGTTTCCGCGACGACATTGTCGCCAACTCCTCCGGCCTCCGGATCGGGAGGCGGTGGCACTTCATCTTTTATTTACAATGAACACATCACGGCTGACAGCAGTAATGCCACTATAACGTTCATGACCATTTTGCCGGCAGAATCGACCGTCACATGGGGATTGACGTCTGAATATGAAGCCGGTTCTGTCACGAGCGTCATATCCGAAACTTCTCATGAAGTCGATTTGACCGGTCTCAATCCAGAAACGCATTACTATGTGCAGATCACGGTCACGGCCACGAACGGTGCGCAATCGACTTTCAATACTGAATTCACAACAGCCGGTCTGCCGGGAGCGGCCCTGCCGAACCCGTCAAACTTTACGGCGGTGCCGGCCACGAACGCCATCGATTTGTCATGGACGAACACGACGGATCCGCGGGCGACAAAGGTGCGCATCGTCCGTTCGGACACATTTTTTCCGAGCGATCAATTCGACGGCGTGCCGATATATGAAGGTCCCGGCCAATCGTTCCTCGATACATCCGCAAAGCCTGGGACAAAATATTACTACGCGATATTTTCTGAAGGGGCCACGACGAATGGAGTTGGACTCTTTTCATCCGGCGCTCTGGCGAGTGCCCGCATCCCTGTGCCGGGTGAAGCGGTGACATTCGCCACTTCTACAAATCCATTTGCCGGAATCATTTTTGCCACCAGCACGAATCCGATGATTGCTGGTCTTGCTTTATCTGATTTTCAATTTATTCAAGAAGGAAAACAGCTTGCCATCGCCGGGAATAATATTATTGGCGCAAATGGTTTGGAAAATATGACCATCAGGCTTCCTTATGACAAAGTCCCGCAAATTTTAAAGACTATCGCCGTAACCTTGAACGATCCGACTGATCCAACAAAAGCCTTTATCTTTCTTTTGCGCGCAAATACCGATGACACATATTATGAAGCATCCATAGGTCCGCTCGGCCGCACGGGCATCTTTCCTCTGACCATAACCATTCTCGATTATCAGAATCAAGGCCTGAAGCAATTGAGCGGAAGTCTGGCGGCTCTCTCTATCGGCGCATACCTGCCGTCGCGTGGTTTCAATCAGAATTGGTTGTGGGGAGGACTGGCACTATTGGTTGTTATGCTTGCTATTATTACAATTTGGAAAAATAGAAGGAGAGAGGAAAGCTCGGGGTCGGAACTTTCAATCCTCGGGTCGCGTCGTCGCGTACTCGCGCCGCGCTCCCTCTCAGACGCCTTCGCGTCTTCCGAGAGGCCCTCGGATTCGAAAGTTCCTTCCCCTCGCGCAACATCCTCTTTTTCCTCTCTCTTTCTTGTTCTTGCTATCGCTTCTATACTTGCAACTTGTAACTTGCAACCCGGAACTGCTCACGCCGCCTACAATCCCGAAATAAATTATCAGGGCAAGCTGGCGAACGCTTCGAATGTCGCGGTCGCGGACGGACAGTATCCGATCATATTCAGTCTTTATTCGGCTGCTACTGGAGGTTCTGCTGTATGGACTGAAACAGATTATGGTTCGAACCAAGTCACGACCAAGAGCGGATTGTTCAGCGTCATGCTCGGATCGACCACTCCATTCACCGGCATTGATTTCAATCAGACATATTATCTCGGCGTGACTGTTGCCTCCGACACTGAAATGACGCCGCGTAAAATAATCGGCGCCGTGCCAGCGGCTTTTTATGCTGGCACTTCGACCTATGCAACCACGGCTGGAACTTCCACTAATTCCTTGTCAGCGGCAACATTGAATGGTATCACTCCCGGCCAATTTTTCCGCAATGATATAAACAATGCCACTTCAAGTGCCACCACTTCGCTTTCTATAACGCAAACCGGAGCGGGCAAGATCGCTGAATTCTTTGGCAGTGCTTTGCAAAGCGTTCTGTCGATCTTGTCGAATGGCAATGTGGGCATCGGCTCATCAACTCCTTCAACCGCTTTGGTTGTAAGTGGAACAGCTACGGTTGGAAATCTTGTGGCAACTTCAACGACAGCGACTTCTACTTTTGCCATAGCTTCCACGAGCAGTTTCTGTCTCGGCGGCGTATGCAACACATCATGGCCAGCAGCTGGCACAAACTACTTCTCAAACTCCGGAGCGACGACGACGCTGACGACTGGTACGATACTTTCAGCCACGAACGGAGTATTCGGAGCAATTACTTCTACTTCATCAGCTTCTATCACAGGTACTACTACAACTGGCGGCCTATCAGTCGCTTCGCTATCAGGCGTCCTATTCGGCTCGAGCGGTGCCATATCTGCCACCTCAACTCTCGCTGTCAGTAGCGGCGGCACAGGACAAACGACGTATTCCAACGGACAGCTTTTGATCGGCAATGGCACAGGTCTGACCAAAGCCGGTTTGACAGGCTCAACCAATCAAATAAATGTTACCAACGCCGCAGGTTCCATTACTCTATCCACTCCTCAAAACATCGACACGAGCGCTACTCCTCAATTCGCTCGACTCGGCCTTGGCGCGGCGGCGGATGCTAGCGTCATCCTCACGGCTACGAGAAATGCCGCCGGAGTCACGACTGTCGGACAGTTGCTCAATTCTGCGACAGCGGCCAATAATAATGGAGCACAGCTTCTCTTCAATGATTTGCGGACCACGGGCGGCGCAACAAACGTGGCGGGTATTGCCGGAGTGATAACCGATATCACCAACGGTGCCTACAAAGGCGCGCTCGCATTCTATACTGCCAACAATGCCGCTCCCGCCGAAGTCGGCAGGTTCGATTATCAAGGCAACTTTGGAATCGGCACTACCACTCTTTCCAATCGCCTGGAAGTTTCCGGTAATACTTTTCTCGGAGGAAATCTGACGGCTACGGGAACGTTGGCGGTGACGGGCGCAACGACATTGGCCTCATCTCTGAATGGCTTTCTCCAAGCGACCAATGGTTTGGTCACTTCCACAACTTCGCCTTCGATCAATGCATTGTCGGGAATTCTCGGTGTATCGAATGGCGGTACAGGCCAAACCACCTTCACCGACGGCCAACTCCTCATCGGCAATACATCAGGGAATACTCTGACCAAAGCTACTCTGACCGGCACAAGCAATGAGATATCAGTGACGAATGGCAATGGTTCCATCACTCTCTCCACTCCTCAAGCCATCGGCACGGGGTCATCTCCGACTTTTGCCGCTCTTTCCATCACTGGTACCACCACCACAGGCGGTCTCTCCGTCGGTTCTCTCTCCGGCCTCCTCTGGGGAACGAGCGGGGCTGTGTCAGCAGTATCTACTTCATCGTTGGGACTGTTGGGAACTGGAACCGCAGCTGCTACCTATGTTCCATATACGGGCGCCACGACGGGTGTCAATCTCGGTTCGCAGACTTTGACCACTACAGGCCAGACCTCGCTCGGCAACGCTTCCACCACTTCATTCACTTCAACTGGTGCGACATATCTGGCAACTCTCGGCGGCAACGTCGGCATCGGGACGACCTCTCCTTCAAATCGTCTAGAAGTTTCCGGCAACACATTCCTCGGGGGTAATTTGACAGCTACAGGTACGCTAAAAGTTTCCGGTATTGCCACTCTCGGCGGCCTCAATCTGGCGTCGCTTGGTGCTAATATCCTGACGGCGCTGGACTCTTCAGGAAATCTTGTTGGCACATCGAGCCCAAGCGTTGCTTTCATTAATGCCACCTCAACTACGGCCACCTCGACATTTGCGGGAGGCATGAGTGTGGCTGGTTCTTCGGGTCTGACGGTCCTGCAAAACGGCTCTGTCGGCATTGGCACAAATCTACTTTCTGGAGCCAAATTCAAGGTCACATTGACCAGTTCATCCGTGTCTGATAACTATACCGACCAAAGCAAGATTGCCGCAAATAGTAACATAACCGTCTCGTCCGGATTAAGCCTAGCCTCGGCGGTTTGTGGTTCATATTCCGTCACCGGTCAAGATGGCCTAACCTACGGCACGGTCGTTGGTGCCGATGGCAATTGTTGGCTCGACAGGAACCTGGGTGCGACAGAGGTGGCTACATCATTCAATGAT
>Ga0302320_10027616_pt1 | contig 10931 bp, 6 predicted proteins | sample Bog_T0_3_FD_202130 | JGI IMG/M metagenome (GOLD analysis project Ga0302320, IMG submission 202130) | Peat permafrost microbial communities from Stordalen Mire near Abisko, Sweden - Bog_T0_3 | ecosystem: Environmental > Terrestrial > Soil > Wetlands > Peat | place: Sweden: Abisko, Stordalen Mire... | reverse complement strand
GGCAAAGGATGTATTAAATATTTTAATGAACATAAAAATTAATTTTTTTTTTAAACAAAAATTATCAAGAATATGTTTTTTTGCTATAATGAAGAAAATTAATTAATTCAAATTTAAACAAACAACAAAAAATTAATTTAATGTAGTCATTGGGTCACACCCCATTTTAAAAAAAAAAGAAGCCCCATTTAAAAAAAAAAATGAACAAAATGAATAAACTAATAGATTTGTATTTGGTTCGAAAAGTCTTTATTTCTTGTTTTAGATAAATATATTCATTTTTTCTCTTTTATTTATTATTAGATAATCTTTTAAATTTACCATAGTGTTGTTATTTTCTTTCATTTTTATGCTTTTCATAAAAATCAATTCAATAACAATAATTCCAAAAGAGGGGAAGTCTGACAGATTTCATCATCTTTAAGAAAAAACCCATTGTTATAATGGATTTTGAGTTTTATTCAAAGTGGTCATTAAAAAATTTACGTTTCCTTTAAATTATTTTCAAAGAAACTGAAGAAAAAATAGAAAAAAATTGGGTTAATGTGGTTTCATGTTTTTAAATATGAAATTTTTTTCTTTTAAATAGTTTGAATTTTTTATTTAATTCCTTTTTTGTTTATTCTTTTAAATGAAGATTCAAAATCAGAAATTCTTTAATTATAATATTATTATTATTGTATGAAACCATCGTCATCATGTCTTTTAAATGTTTCCTGAAAAATTCAAAAATCCAATATCCTAAAAATGATAGAGTATCTCTACAGATCTTATATTGAGTCTTATGACTTATTCACAGTCACGGTATATATCAGTGTTCTAGTGCATATGGCGACAGTGCTTTCCTTTAGTGCTCTCCCTTTCGTTTTTCAATTCATCCCATTTTTTGAAAAATACAAGATTCAAAAAGGAAAAAACTATCCAATTTTGGTTCAAATGCAGGTGGCTGGAGGTGTTCTATTTGCCCAGATAGTCTATCAAGGACCTTTTATAATTTTCAACTATTACTTCTTCAAATATTTCGCCATACCTTATGATTATGATTCCATTCCAAATTTATTCACAATCCTTTGGAAATTGGTTGGATGTTTGATTCTGGAAGACGCTTGGCATTATTGGGCTCATCGTGCCTTGCATCACAAGCTGCTTTATAAGTACTTCCATAAACAACATCATTCATTTACGGCACCTTTCGCTATCCAAGCTGAATATGCACATCCTTTTGAGACAATTTTCACTGGGATTGGATTCTTCATCCCATTTGCAATATGGTGTGACCATTTGTCTTTTTTATGGATTTGGATGGCAGTGAGAGTTGCTGAGACAACTGATGTGCATAGCGGCTATGACATCCCAATCAGTCCTTTCTATTTGTTGCCTGGGTATGCTGGGGCCAGAGTTCACGATTTTCATCATTACAATTTTGAAGGCAATTATGCACCAACCTTTGTTTGGTGGGACCAAATTTGTGGAACTGATAACTATTATGAAGAATTTAAGGCTAAAAATAGAGCTGAAAAACTTAACAAAATCAACGAAACCCTCTCCTACAAAAAAGAAGATCTCACAAAATGCAGACAATGTATATCTCTCGAAATTGGTCCATCTGTGTCTCAAAAATATTCCTATATAGTAACGGGAGGTAGTGGCATGGTTGGAAAACGACTCCTTCAAATGTTAATTGATGGTGGTGCAAAAAAGGTGACTTCCATCGATATTATCCCAACTCCAAATGATCAAAGGCTCCCTTCTGTGAACTATTTGGTATGTGATATTGGTAGTCTTCCCGACCTCAAAGAAAGCACCAAAGGTCATGATATTATGATCCACACAGCAGCTTTAGTTGGTCCGTTTCACCCATCAGACAAATACACCCAAGTAAATTTCCTTGGCACGATCAACGTCATTGAAGCTTGCAAAGCAAATAAAATTAAAGTTCTTGTTGATTGTTCAAGTCCAAGCACACGTATGGATGGTTCTGATATCTTAGGAAAGGAAAGCAGCCAATTAAAATATGCTGAAGGCTCTTACGTTCATGAATATGCAAGAACGAAAGCTGTGGGAGAAATGGCGGTTCTAGCAGCCAACAGTGAGTCCTTGAGAACATGTGCAGTGGCTCCACATCAAGTTTATGGTGAGGAAGACAAATTATTTTTACCAAGTGTTATTAAGGCTGCACAGAGTGGGTTCTTAAGAGTTTTCGGTGATGCAGAAAATCTTGTTTCATTTACTCATGTTGACAATATAGCCTATGCTTTGCATTTGGCAGGAAATACTCTCATGGGACAAAATTACAAGGCAGTTGCAGGGAAGTTCTATGTCGTAACTGATGGAGATGCACAATATTTCTGGAAAGCCATTGATGAGGGATGCCAAAAATTGGGCTTTGGGTCAATTTTAAAGAAAAAGTTTATTGGAAAGTATTTAGCCACATTTATTGGATATTTTGTTGGATTTGTATCGATGGTAACAGGGTTAAACACAAAAATCACACCTTTTTCAGTAAAAATGATGATGAATAATAGATATTTCTCAATTAAGGAGGCTCAGAGGGATATGGGCTATGAACCAATAACAAAATTCGAGGAAAAATGGAATTCCAGCGTTAAAGCAATTTATAAAAACATTAATCAATAAAAAATATTAACATTATGAGTTAAAAACAAAGTTTGAATTCTAAAAAAAATATTAATCTTTTTTAAGTTTTTTGTCTGAGATTTTTCAGCACCTGCACTGTCCAAATTTATGAATTTAAACTTTCAAAAATTATTCAAAATTTTCATTATAAATAAACTTAAAAATATAAAAATTTTTTAATTTTTTTTTATTATATTTTTAATAAAAAAAAAAAAAAAAAAAAAAAAAGTATAGTTATATACTTTCATTCCTTTTTAATTATTTTTATACAAATTATAATATTTAAAATTAAAAAAAAAAATATCATATTACTTTTCTAGGACTGAGTTTTCTTTGAGAAAAAACAGGAAAATTTTTTATTTTTTATCTCTCACAACCCACGGTGAAATTTTATTATAAAAGTCTCCATCATTAATAGGCAGATATACAAGATCACTAAGTCCCTTTTCAATCAACATCTCTGCAAACTCCTTATTTTCCACCGAGCTATATCCGATTATCGGAATATAAGGGATCTTTCTATTACTAAATCCTTTTTTTATCATCTTCAAATTCGCCAAACTTTCTTGTAAATTGAGCCCCACTTCAAACAAAATAACCTTATAAAGATTTTCATAAGCGTTTTTTTGTGTTTTGATAGCCAGCATCTTCAAAGCGGATTGAATATCAAAATACTTAATATATTTCCAATTATGGAAATTTAGCAAAGTCTCCAACGTCAACAAATGAAAATAATTATCGTTTATTATCAAGACATCTTCACATCTTAGTTCTTCTTTCTGGTCCTCTAACAGACTTTCTGATTCGTTTGAACTTTTGGACACTTCATTGATTTTCTCTGGTATGGTTGGCACCCGTTTATTTAGAGTGTAATTGGCCAATTGAACTCCCATATGAGGTGAGTTTTCAATCATTGAATCATAATTTGTATCATCTTGAATCGTTTTAGCAGCGGGTTTTTCTTTGATTTTCAAAAGTCTTTTTTGAAATTCTTCGGAAATCTTATAATTTTGCAATTTTATGGATTTATTGAAATCTATTATAAGACCGCTTTCGTTTCTGGAAATTAAAGTAGGTTTAGTTAAAACCGGGAGTTCTATGTTCGAAGAGTTTTTAACATTTACTTGATTTGGAGAGCTATTCCCAGGAATCTCAAGCCTTAATGCCCTTTGAATAGGAATATCTTGATCATTTGTGCTTTGCTTTTCTAGTGGTTTTTCTAAATCTAAATAGAAAGAAAATGTGGAAGTTTCGTTTTCTCGAGATTTCACTTTAAGTCCAAATGGCTGGCTTTTATTGAGCATAAGTATGTAGTTTTGACAAAGGATAAGCCCTATTTTATTGCTGATCCCTTTTTCCAAATAAATCTTTATATCAGGATTGGATAGAATTTTCTTTATTTTGCCTATTTCATCAAGAGTCATTCCAAGCCCTGTATCTTGGATTGCAAATTTCACTTTTTTCAATTTAGGTTTGAAGGTGGCGATAATTTTTATCACACCGCCATTTGGGGAGAACTTTATGGCATTATCGAGAAGTAGATAAAAAATTTGCTTGATCTTAAATTCATCAGATTTAAAGTCGGGAGGCAATTTGTCATCAATCAAAGTAGTTAATGAGATGTTTTTTAATTCTGCCAAATAGCTGAAATTTTCAGATATTTCATTAAAAAAACTCCTCAAGTTGATTTTTTTCGAATGAAGGATGATGTTTTCACTTGGAAAAATCAAGATGTCTATGATATTATGCATGAAAACCTCCTGATAATTTAAGCCACATATCAAAGAATTCACTAAATTAGGAGATTTTTTTATTTTCTTGTCATTAATGAGTTTCAATGAACTTATTATCATACTTAATGGAATCTTCAGTTTATAAATCAATTCCATAAGAAAACTCAGAGAAATCTTATTATCTCCTAAATAATGCTTCTGTTTTTCCTTTATATTCAAGTCCTTTGAATCCTCCCGGTCCTCGAAAGCCTGGTTAAATATCAAGAAAAAAGCTTTCTTCTGCTTATAAACTGTAGGCTTTATAATCAATTGCAGGTGTTTTTGAGATTTGACAGCCGATAGGTTCTGTGACATGTTTCTCTTGTGCATATAGTCGAAATTTCCTTTCAAATTTATAAATAAGTCCTGGAATTTGGCATAGGTATTCAAATAATAATCCTGAACTGTTTCCTTCATTGCTGAATTATCTAGATCTTTGTGATTTTCTTTTTTTTCCAGTGAGACAAATTTTGTTGTTCGATTTGCTTTATCATCCTTCGCATAAAATATCCTTTCTGTGATTTTAGAAATCTGTTTCCCGAAAATCTCCAAAAGGCCCTTCAAGTTAAGATCCCTCAAATTTGTCAATTCCATTGCCAATTCAAACATCTCCAACAATTTCTTATTGGCGAAAAGCACTTGACTCATGTCAAAATCAATGATCAAAATCCCGCTGGATATGATATTTAAAATTTCCTCGATCTCTATCTTCTCCTGAACGGCCTCGGTCTTAAACTCATAAACCTCCTGGTACATCCCCACATCAAAATTTATTATGAGATTGGCCAGGATCGAATGAATGTAAGTATAAATGAAGGCCTTCAACACAGTAAAACTGAGATATTGAACCCAAATAGCCATCAAAATGAGAAATATGAATTGCATAGTCAGCCATGACACCTTCTTGATGTAGGAGTTGCTGATCATATGAAAGTTGACCATCAACAACATCACAATATTCTGGTTCAGGAAAAACAAACAATAATCAAAGGAACCTTCATTATCATAAGTGCGGACACGCAATGTTATGTCCAAAATAACTCTTGTAAAGTTCACGAGAATGAAAATCACGATTTTATTCGATAATTTAAATAGGAAAAGAGTCGACATTATAGTCAAGACAATATTCAGGATTAGAGTTAAAATGTTTATCTGTTGATCGTTATTTTGTGAGAAAAATTGGATCATATCGATAATTGTCTGAAGGATTCCAGTGAAGAAATTGGAAAACATGATTTTCTTTTGGTTGCGTGAAAAATAGGAACTACGGAAATTGGTGGAATCAGGAGTTTGAATGAGGTTTTGTGAAATAATGTTCAAACTTATCAGTTTTTGCTCAATTGTTGTGAGAAAATCTCCTGCCTCTGATATATAAAAAGACAATTTGGTTCGAAAACGCAATAGAAGGTTTTGAAAGGAACGTAAAGGAATCTTTTTGAAGCCAGAAAGAGGTTTTATATTTTTCACTTTCATTTGGTGTTTTTATAATTTTTTTTTCGGTGATATTATGTTTAAACTTTTATGATTATTGTTTGGAGGTTATTTTGTTGATTTTATGAGAAATTTTAATAGCATATTGCTTTAAAAAGTGCGAAGAATTAATTTTTTTTTGGCTAATCTAAATAAATGTTTTGACAGTTGATCAAAAATATAGTTTGAGTTTTTTTTATTATCAAATAATCAGACATTCATGCACCACAATTAATATCAGAATCGAGTTTAATTTAATGATTTTGAGATTTTTAAGCATTTTTTCCTATTAATTTATTAAAGATTTTTTTTAATATCAAAATAAATCATTAATCAACCCAACATAGATATCACTTCTTTAATAAAAATAGCCTGCCCTTATTTTCATTTTGAGGCTTTTTAAGCATTATTTCATGTTAATTTATTATGATTAAAATATTTTTTTAAATCATTAATCAACCCAACTTATTTTTTCCTAAATAACAGAATTTGCCCATTTTCCTTAACAAAAATAGCCTATCCAGGTTTTTCTACATAATTAAAAAAAAAATCTCAACATTTTTCTAAATATTGCCTTTTAACATAAAATAAATAAAAAAATCTAAATAAAAATAACAATTTTTTCCTAAATCATCCATCCCCTAAAAATTCCTAATCAAAATCAAACTTCAGAAATGGCGGACCTACCTCCAAAAAATTCACTCAACGAGATTGAAAGTCCCTCCAAATCAAACTCGCAGAAGTTCTCCCCTGAAATTTTCCTCCCTTTGGGCAATCTGCGTTTAAAAACGAACCATTCAAACAACACCACGAATTCTCCTAGCCTTGTGACAAAGAAACAAGAAAGCGAAGAAGAGGAGGACGTTGAAAGAAGTTATAGTCCTTCCAAATACTTCGGCAAACGACCATCCTTCGAATTCAAAAACCTGAAAAGCATTGAGAAGCCACTCTTAAACCGACAATTCAGCGAGTTCAAATTTAGAGAGGCGAAACCCGAAGCCGACAAGAAGGTTTCCAAAGAAGCGGAAAGCTATAAAGTGCGATTCAAAGGAGAAGAAATCATTGAACCTGTTGATGGGGAGAACATGGTCGACTCCAAGACGCTCGAAAAAAAAAAGGCATCCAAACCGATTCTCAAAAAAGCTCATTTCACTGATGAAATCCCCATTGACAACATCTTCGATAAGAACTACCACCAAAACCTCATTGATAAAATAATGGCCGAATGCCATGAACACAAGAAGGATTTCCATGATTTGTTGGCCAAATATTTCGTCGAAGCCTGGAAAATGGTAGAAGACAATGATGCCGAAGCTATCAAATTTTTACAAGTTGGTTTTTTAGAGAAAATTTAGTATATTTATAGCAGACGTTCATATGAAATTTAAGGGGGTTTATTGCGACAACCTGTTCCTCATTTTTAAAAATTCCATTGAATTAGGCTTGATCACAGGGATCACAGAAAAACTGAAAAAAAACTATGATAAGTATTAGATTTATAGCGAAGATTTTTGATTTCGATTTTTTCTTCTTTTTAAATTTTGAATAAAATTGTAAATATTTATATACATTTGTAAATATACATTATTTCTTTAATTTTTTCGTAATTTTATTTAATTTATTGTAAATTTTCTCTTTTATTTTAAAATTAAAGTACTTTTGCAAATTTTCCTTTGTTTGATCAATCGTTTTTATTTTTTGTAACTTGTTACAAATTTGTAATTTCATTGATAAAAATAATTATTTTTTATGTAAATATTTTGGAAAATTATCATTTTTTGTAATTTTAACTACTTTTAAATTTAGATTATTTGTAAATTTTTATAATTTTTGTAAATTTGTAATTTTTCTAGGAATGAAAAGATGGTTAGTTTATATTTGGAGAATTTTCCGAAGATAGTGAAATTTGATGTCGTGATTTCTTGTCTCAAAGTGAATGAAAAGGAAGGTTAGAGATAATTTGTTTTTTCTTTTATAGTTTTTTTACTAAAAATCTCTTTCTTATGGTAATTTTCTTGGCAAGAACTCCGCAAGCTGATTGTGCGGTTGGAAGAAGAGAAGGTAATAGATGCAAAAAAAAGGGATATTTTATTCAGGGTTTATTTCTTGAAATAGCTAAAAATGTAATAATCCATTAAAATTTGGACAAAAACTATTATTCTATTTAAAAATTTGGAATGTAATTTTGCTTTGATATTTATAATTTATTAGTTAGTCCAGCTTAAATTAAAAATAAATTTATCATTATTTCTTTAAAACCATGCCACGTTCTGTAAATCATACAGGTACTCCCTACAAATATCAACTTACCATTGAGCTTCAGAAGGCCGAACTCACTCTTTCCAACCCATTAGGCAAATTATCATTGGTTTTCCGTATCAACAACCAAAAAGTCGAATCTCTTCAACGTCCAAAAACCCTAAAGGAAATCCTTTTAAATGAATTGCTTACTACAACTACAACAATTTATGAGGTCCAGCCAAATGTGTATGAAGAAAGTGCGTTTCATGTCGATATGTTTCTAAACCAGACGAAATCCTCCAAAATTATAGGTGTTGCAGATATCAATATCACTCAAATGCTTAATGAAGCCGAAAAGGAAGAAAAAGAAGAAACTTTCAACATCACTTTGGAGAAATCTCCCGAATATAAAGCCAAATTATCCCTCAAAATACAGACGAAATGCTTAGGAGTAGAAGTTGTTGAGAAGCCGAATTTCTCAAAGAAAAGGGGTCATTCTAATCTACCGAATAAGACCATTGATTTGGATGAAAATAAGTCAGATATATGGGAAAATGAAGAAATGGATGGAGCAATGAGACAAAAGACACATCAAATGAACAAAAACAGATCAGTTACACCTACACCTGGGGGTTCTTCCTTGGCTAAACAAAATGTAATGCGTAGCGAAATTATTGAAAAAAAGAAAAATCCAATAGTTGTTGTAAATAAGAACACAAGTGAACAAAAGAAAAGCGAAGAAGGGTCGGATGTTGAGATCATCAATAAGCTTGAAGAGTCAAAGGAAGAGAAACCCAACAACAAAAGAAGAGAAGAAAAGAATACCAAAATAGAAAAAAAAGAAGAAAGGATTATTAAAACAGTTGAAAAACCGAGCAAAATTGAGAAAAGCGAGGAAAAAGCCATTCGAAATGAAAAAACTCAAAAAGTGCAAAATATTGAAAAACCTGTGAAAAACGAAAAAACTGAAAGAATAGAAAAAGAAAAGGTTGCATATAACCTGAAGACCCCTCCATCGAAAAAAGAGAAGCTCGAAAACATCTCAACTATCCCCCAATTATCCGAAACTCTTAATACCACTGAGACGAGTGTTATACAAAAAGATTTAGATGATATCCAAACAAAGCGTCGTGACACTTTTGGTTTTAAATCCACTGGTTTCGAGGCTGAAAATAACAACATTTTGACTTCGTTAATATCTGAGGAAAACGATAATAATAAACAACAGGAAGATTTTAAAAAATTAGAAGTTTTAAAGGACGAAAATAAGAACTTGTTGAAAGAAAAGGTGCGATTGGAGAGTTTACTTAATGAAGTGAAGGAAGTGAAAAAAGGCTATGAAAAAGAACAAGAGAGAAAAATGATGAATTTGGGGAGAGAAAATGCTGATTTGAAGGAAGAATTGCAAAGAAAAACTCGAGAATTTGAAATTTTATCCTCTAAATCAAAAGAAATGAGGACTTTGCTTGAGGAAAAGGAAATAGAAGTGAAAAGATTGGAGGATTTGACAGCAGGACTGCAAAGAGAAATCCTACATATAAAGAAAGAAATGAATGAAAAGGAAGGGGATAGCTGGAATAAAGAGGAAATAGAGGAGATGAAAGGATTGATCAAAAGATTGGAACAGGAAGTTGAAGGGAAAAACTTGGAAAAGGCGGAAATATTAAAGAAAAAAGAAGAGGAGTTCAGAGAAATAAAAAAGGCCAATGAGATGCTAATGGAGAATAACACCAAATTACAACAGAACTTATTGGCTTTTTCTAAAGAAAATGCCACAGAAAAAATTAGCCTAAAGGAGGATGTGAAGAAATTGGAAGAACATAGGGAAAATTTGAAGAAAGAACTGTTGAGAAAAGATGGGAAAATCATAGAGTTGGAAGAAAATCTGAAGAATTTACAGGTAAAATATGTTAAAACTAAAGAAGAAGTTGCAGATATTGTGAATTTGGTGTTTGAAAAGGGAGGATTGGAATTAATGGAAGAAATCGAGGGGTATATGGTAAATCTCAGCGAGATTTCAAAGGATTTAGAAGCAAAATTGTCAGAAAAAAGGTAGTTTTTTTAGTTTTTGTTTAAGAGAGATTAATTATTATATAAATTATTAAAATTAAAAAACAATCCCTTGGGGAAAATGTATTTTTTTTTTAATAAATGATCAAAGCTAATTTTCCATCTTCTCTTTAAAAAATAACACATTATATATTATTTAAGAAAAAAAATAATTAAGGGTTTCATTATTTAGATTAAATAAACAGAAGGAAAAAATTCAAGGTTTTTTTTTCAAATTTATTTTTTTTAAAAAAGAAATAATTTGATTTATCTCTAAAAATATCTGTCATAAAAACAGCTTTGCTATTAATGAATATACAAAACTAAAAATTTATTTCTTCTTTGAGACAGTTTTGCTCAACCAATCTAATCCATCATAAAGTCCATCTCCAGTCAATGCGCAAGTTCCTTGAATAAACCAATCTCTTCCTTTCATACTATGCAAGCCCAATCTCTCAGTGATTTCAGGGACACTCATGACTCCCATATCTTGTTTGTTGGCGAAGACAAGCACAATTGCATCTCTTAATTCTTCTTCTCCGAGCATTCTTTGTAATTCTTCTCTTGCAATATCAACTCTATCTTTATCTGAAGAGTCAACCACGAAAATCAAGCCTTGAGTGTTTTGATAGTAATGTCTCCACAAAAGTCTGATTTTGTCTTGACCGCCCACATCCCAAACAGTGAATTTGATGTTCTTGTATTCAACGGTTTCGACGTTGAAGCCAATTGTTGGGACTGAAGAGACGACTTCTCCGAGCT
>Ga0302320_10027613_pt1 | contig 10932 bp, 5 predicted proteins | sample Bog_T0_3_FD_202130 | JGI IMG/M metagenome (GOLD analysis project Ga0302320, IMG submission 202130) | Peat permafrost microbial communities from Stordalen Mire near Abisko, Sweden - Bog_T0_3 | ecosystem: Environmental > Terrestrial > Soil > Wetlands > Peat | place: Sweden: Abisko, Stordalen Mire... | reverse complement strand
CCAATGGCAGTGGCCCAGTTCAGCTTCTTAACGAAAGGTTGCGCGAGCAGAAGCTGTCCTTCTTGCCTGTCGAACAGATAGAAGAACCCGTTGCGATTAGCGGTCAGCAGGAGCTTGCGAGGCTGGCCATGCCAAATCGCATCGACTAACAGCAGTGGTTCGGTGGCATCCCAATCGTGAGTATCATGCGGCGTGAATTGGTAATACCATTTCAGCTTTCCTGTTTTGCGATCGAGCGCAATTACACAATCGGAATAGAGATTATCGCCCTCGCGTTCTTTGCCGTCGTAATCAGGGCCGGGGTTGCCTGTTTGCCAATAGATAACATCGGCCGGCGCGTCGTATGAGCCAGTAAACCAAGTTACTGCGCCGCCGTGGGCGATGGCCTTTCCTTTCCATGTTTCCGAGCCGGGTTGGCCAGGCTCAGGAACTGTCCAGAATCGCCAGACTTCTTTGCCCGTCGCTTTGTCGAAAGCCGCCAGGAACCCACGCGCGCCACCTTCGCCACCGGCCGTTCCAGAGATGACCAGATCACCAGCCACCAATGGAGCCGAGGTGGTGTCGTAGTTCTGATGCCAATCGGCGAGCACGGCCTCCCATTCCAGTTCACCGGTAAAACGGTTCAAAGAGATCAAATGCGCATTGTCAGTGGTCATGAAGATATGGCTGCCTGACCAAGCTACGCCACGGTTAATACCGGAGGCACCGCCACCGCCCACACCCTTCGTGCGGTCGCGGCGAAAATGCCAAAGTTCGCGCCCGCTGCCGGCATCAACGGCATAACATTGATTCCCGCTGCTTATATACATCACGCCCTCCACAACAACGGGAGTGGTTTCTAAATAAGGCGCGTCGGATATAGTGAACATCCAAGTGGGGACAAGCTGCGCCACGTTCGACTTGTGAATCTGATCGAGTTTCGAATAACGATTGCCGCTGAGATCGCCATGGTAGGAACTCCAATCTGTTTGAGAAGTGACCTCGCGATACTTGTCACCGTCAGGACGCAGAAGATGAATCTGGTTATCGCTGGTGCGCAGCGCTAGATCTTGCGCGCTCTCATTGAGTACCGACCCGCTGATGGATTGGCCGGCAGTGGTCTGCACGGTTTTCTGAACGTACGTCACCTTGCGTTGAGATTTGAGTGTGTGGAGAAATGCGACCAGGTTATTTAGTTGTGGACCCGTTATACCGGCAAAAGCGGGCATCCCCCGACTGGCCCGACCTTGATGAATTAATTCGGTGAGTTGCGGATCTTCAATGCGACGGAGACGCCTGGCAATCTGTGGCCCATGTTCGCCGCCAAATCCATCACCGCCGTGGCAGACAGAACAATTGTTGTCGTAGACTTGCCGGCCTGCTCCTTCGTCTGGGTCCTGGGCTTGGGCGAAAACAGAGAAAAAGACAAGGCTGATGACGGAAGCAGCGAGGCGAAGAAGCAAGTGGGTTCCTTTAAGGGCGGCACTTCCGCCTCGGATAAGAGTGTACGATACCGACGCCGACTTGAATGGCCAATCGCGCAAACCTAAATCCGACGGTTCCAGTACTTAATATAAGCGCCACAGCACAAAAATTAAGCAACCTTTAGGAATCTTTTGCGCGAAGCCTGTAGAATTACGATGGTTGAGAACGTTTTTATGATACACATGCTAAGACAGGCATCATTGATCGGGTGAAGTGGGTCGCTTCAGATCCCCATTATGAAGGCTATTAGGGCATGGTAATTGGTTCGCTCCGTTGCACATCTTGCAGACCGGTCGGCTTTTCCGGAAGGTTCCATCACAGGCCTCGCGGCCGGAGTGGTGAATGCGAGAGGGGCTTCGTTGGCCTTCCAAAATGATGTTTCATTAATTTAGAATCAGTGACTTAAGCCGGGACGAGGCTGTCTGGAATGGTGAGACAGCCGGCGCCGGATGTAATGCTAGGCGAGTTTTGATTAAGGAGAATCAAATGAAAAATTATGTAAGATTGATGGCCAGCGCCACGGCGTTGGTACTTGGATTAGGCACCATGAGCGTGTTTGCACAGGCTCCGGCCGCTGCGACAGACAGCTCCACGAGCAGTACGAAGAAGCACAGCCGCAAGGCGAAGGCTAGCGATACGGCGAGTGCGCCGGCCGCCGCCACGGCAACGGATACAACGTCCACGCACCGCTCGCGCAAGTCGAAAGCAGCCGATGCTGCCGCGACTGCGACGGCGGCACCCGCCACTGCCGCGAAGACTACGGTTGCTCCGGCCGCACCGGCGCCAGCGGTAAAGCCCGCACCGGCTCCGGCACCCGCGCCAGCCCCCGCCGCTCCGGCCACTACAGCTACAACGAAGAAAGCTGCTCCGGCACCAATCAACAACGCCTCAGCTTCCGATATCGCAGCGAACCAAGCCAAGGGTATGGTTTGGGTGAATACCGAAACCAAGGTCTATCACAAGAGCGGCCGCTGGTATGGCAAGACGAAACAGGGCCAGTTCATGACCGAATCGGCTGCGCAAGCGGCCGGGTTTAAAGCGGCCAAGGCTGAAATTGGCGAGAAGAAGTAACAGGCATCAGCGCTAAGCTGGTAGCCGTGCGGTGCGCCTTACGGAGAAATGCGTGCGGGCGCGCCGCAGTTAGAAAAACAAGGAGACTTTAAAAACATGAGCTTATTAGACATCGCGGCGCAAGCCTTAGGCGGAGCCAATTCCGGCGCCGGCAGCAGTGCTGCTATCAGCGAGGTGATGAATCTTGTCAACAGCTACCCAGGCGGAGTGGGCGGCTTGGTGAGTTCGTTTGAGAAAAGCGGCTTGGGTGGTGTGGCAAGCTCATGGGTCGGCACCGGAGCCAATCAGCCCGTTACGCCACAGCAAGTGCAAGCTGGCGTTGGTAACCAAGCCATCTCCAACATAGCCGCAAAGCTGGGCGTCTCGCCCGATGTGGCTAGCGGCGTGGTGGCGCAGTTATTGCCTCACGTGGTGGATCATATGACGCCAGGCGGACAAGTACCGGCGGCCGGCGGCGGCGACATGCTGTCGATGGGAGAGAGCATTTTGAAAGGTTTGTTGAACAAGTAAAGCGCAGAATTAAAAGGAGCCCCTCTTTATGAAATTGACTCGATCACTTCTGTTACTCGGCGCCCTCGCCTTAGCGATGGTCATGCCGCAAACATCGGCAGTCGCTGGCCAGGCAAGCAGCACTACCGCCACAAAGAAGAAAGCAGCAGCGGCTGCTCCTGCCCCTGCAGATTTAGTGGATTTGAACACGGCCACCGCCGCGCAGCTCAATGCGTTGCCTGGTATCGGCGATGCGTATGCCGATAAGATTATTAAAGGCCGTCCGTATAAGGGCAAAAACGAGTTGTTGACGAAGAAGATTTTGCCGGCCGCCACCTATGCCAAGATCAAGACACTGGTTATAGCCAAACAGTAGTGAGCGGCAGCGGAATCTGCAACAAAGAAGTCTGAGCCAGAGCAATCTGCGACAGACGAAGAGCGAACGAGGGGGTGGATGAAAATTCATCCCCTTTTTCGATTTTGGGGAAGGGCTAGCGCCGCAAATCTTCCGGCTGGCGTGGTTCGAGTTGAACGTCTTCCTTCGCCAAGATGAACTCGCCGCGCACGAAGTTACGAGTGATAGTGCGGTTACTAAAGCCGTCGAGCGATAAGTCAAGAGTGTGCGGTCCCGGAGGAACATCAACGCTGTAAGTGCCTTGCAGAGACACTTGGCCGGCGTCGATCCCATCGAGACGTACGCGGGTGCGGGGCAGCGCGCCGCGAATTTCGATTTTTGCCAGAGCTCCGATATGCGAAGTGCGGGCGTCAGCTAAATCGCGAGCGGGATTGACCGGACGAGAGGAAAGCGGTTCAAGGACGGCCGTCAGATTGAGGGGCGTCGAATCGGTTTCTTTCACTGTAATGACCACATCTTTCGGTTGAAAGCCGGCCTTCCTCAGTTTCACTGTGTGGGCGCCAGGCTTAAGTATGAATTTACAATCGGGGGTAATGCAGCTTCGACCATCCAATTCGATCGTCGTGTGATCAGGCGTTACGCTCACGGCGACGGGAATACCTTGGCCCCGCGGACGTGAAAGAAAGAAGACCACACCCGCAAGACAGATCAACAGAATCACGGCGGCAAGGACACTGCCCGCCGAAAGAACCGGCTCTTCTCTCGCGGCTTCACTCTTGGGCGCTTTGGGAGATGGCGTATCGAGACCGCTTAAACGCAAGTTAATTTTGCGATGCAACTCGCCGGCGGTGCGCCTGACTTCCATGTCGCGCGAATCGAGCAACTTCGAGGCCTGCAATTTTTTGTTGACGGCGGAAAGCGCTCGATCGGACCGGGCATTCTCGGTCTGAGTGGCTAACTCCGCCAATTGCGCCATGGCTTTGCGAGACCCGGCTTTTTGAACGCTGCTAGCCTGCTGCCTCTTCGCAACCGCTTCTCTTATATCGGGCGGCAGCATTTGCCCAGGCCGAATGCGATTCAAATGAGACAACAGGACTTCGCAATTGGCCGGATCGGAAGCCATGTTGGCACGAATCTGACCAAGCAGCAGCAACGCGATGGCATTCGTTTTTTCCTGGTCTTTCGGCTGCAACTCGAAGGCGCGGTAGAGTAAGTTGCCGCCTTCCACCAGGTCACCATCGGCGAACGAACTGCTGCCTTCGGCAAACTTGGCGTCGGACTGCTGTTTCTTTTGCAAGCCTTCTTTAAGCTTGGCTTCCAGACCTTGCAGCTTGCGGTCCGGCTGCTGCTGGGCGGCCTGCCGAATCATGGTACCCGCGGTATCGTAGTCGCCATTTTCGATGGCGCTTTCCACTTGACCGAACCAGCGGTCGAGCGCATCCTGTTTTTCCTTCTTTCGCGCATTAGAGAGACGCTCTATTTGTTCGGTCGCCAATGGATACCAGGGATGGTCGGCCGCAATGCCTTCCCACTCCTTAACCGCTTCGCCGAAAAGGCGCTTCGTCTCCAGCGTGCGAGCGTTTTCAATGCGGGCACGCAACGCATTCTGGTTGGCATCGACTTGAGCCATTTGGTCGGCCAAGTATTGATTGTCCGGAAAGCGGGCCAGGGCATCGCGGAGAATGGCGGATTGCTTCTGAAGGTTACTTTCACCCGCTAGACGGCGCTTCACATCCTCTACATCTTGCGCAGCCACCTCAGCTTTTTGCTTGGCCGCTTCTACAAGTGCGCCTTTAAAAAGAGGGTGATCTGGAAACTTGGCAAAGGCGCGGGCACAGGCTTCTTCCGCCTGAGGCACGTTGCGCGCTTGCAGATGCCCGCGGACTTCAGCCAGTGAGCCAAAGAGCGAATCGAGTGTAGACGCCCGCTGGTTGATCTCTTCATCGCCCGGATTAGCGACGGCGATTTCCTTTACGCTTTGTTGTAAGCCAGATAGATCCGCCGGGCTCAGGTTGACGGCATTGAGTTCCATCGCGCGAAATTTATCCAGAGTCTCGCTGCGCGCTTGCTGCTTGCGCTCCTGCTCCATTTCGGATAACAGCCGCGCGCGAAGCGCTTCCACCTGCTTGACCCCGGGGAACTTGGCCAGAAATCTTTCTGCAATCGTCACGGCGCCCGCTAGATCACCCGCTTCGTGATGAGTTTGAACGCCAGCAAGACATTCCCCCAAGTCTTCCGCCTTGCGCGCTTCGTTGATTTTGGCGCGCATGTCCTTAGGCAAACGCAGGTTATCATCGAGCCGCTGCGCCAGATTGACCATGGCTTCGGCCAGTTTGGGGCTCGTGGCGAGCGCCGTACGCGCGGATACGACGAGACTGGGCCCCGCCTGCCGCAACAAGTCTGGAATATCGCGGCTTGCTTCAGATGCTTCCAGCAACATTTGATAGCCCTGGGCAAAGTGCCCCTCGGCCAGATGCGCCTCTCCTTGTGAGACAAGCCGTTGAGCGCGCGTCTTGCGCTGGGCGCGATCAAGCACCCCTTCGCAACGGGAAATCTGTTCTTCAATCGCTGGATACGTGGAATGGAGGTTGCGGAGCTGACGCCATTGTGCCAAGGCTTCCGCCGTTTGGCCGCGTTTCTCAAGATCTCGGGCTTTGGCCGCCAAGGTCTCGGCTAGCGCCTTTTCGCGTTGAATATGGCCCAGTTCTTCGGCATAGCGCGTTTCGAATGGATATTCTTCCTGCGCTTTCCGGAGAATCAGCTCACGTTGGTAAACATCGGGCTCACTCGCCAGCCAGCGCTCTACACGCGCTAAATATTCTTCGCCTAATTGGCGATGCCGCGTTTCGGCTTGACCGCGTAGTTTCTTAAACAGCAAATGGCGCGGATGGCGCTGCAGCATGCTGTCGCAAATGGCGAAACAGTCTCTGATCCGGTCGCGCGTGAGTGCGTCGGCGGCCTCTTCAAATTGCGCTCCTTGCTCGCGAATGGTTTCTAGCTGCCGCGCTACTTCGTGATCGTCAGCAAACGGCGCGGCCACGTTCTTAGCTCGAATATAGGTATCCCAAAGCCGGCGGTGGTCGTTGGCATCGTTCAGTTCCTGGCTCATCAATGCCAGTTCGGCCGCACAACTGCGTTTTTCATCCTGCCTGCGCCTGTCCAGCAACGTTGCGTCAATTAAACGCAAGCGCTCCTCCAGGCGAACTTCGCCCGGAAACTTGTCTAGCATGGCAGCGACGCGTTGCCGGTAAGCTTCCAAGTTCGCTTGTGACGATCGCTCCTCGCTCAGGATGCCGCTGACTTCTTCCTCGCGCTGCTGTTGAGCGATATCGCTATGGACCGTTAGCGGAATGGTGCCAATGCGCGCAGCTTCCTGGGTAACTTGTTCAGCCACTCGCCAGTTCACGCCGACAAGACGGCTGGCAGTAGCAGTTAATGCGTCGAAAGAATTCGCCCTGAGCGGATCGACATTCTGGCTAAGCGCCGCGACCACCTGGCAAAGCGGGGGAATATCGCTGAAACGGCGTTCGGCTTCTGCCTTCTGAATCCGCCCCAGTAAAACGGCAACCTCCTGGTGAGCGTTAGCCGTGGTCTGGGCAAGCGTCTTCAGTTGGAGATAGTCAGCATCGCCTTGAAAATCCGCTTCGGCCGCTTGCAGGAGCGCGCCTGCATGATCTTGCTCCCCTCGTTTTAGGGCATCATGAACACCGGCGATCAAGTCGGCCTTAGCCCTCTCGCGCGCCACTTTCCAAACTCCCTTGATGCGCGCTAACTGATCCTGCAGACCTGGATATTCGGGATAAATATCCCCCACACACAGCCACTCTTCAATGGCATATTCGAAGCGGCCCGACGCTTCGTAAACCTGGGCGCGCTGCACCAGTTCCGTGACCTGCTGCAACAGCGTCTGCAGTTTGAGCCGCTCTTCATGGAAATACTCGTCGGTAGGCCGTGAGCGGACGGCTTGGTTCAGAATGTGCAGCCGGCTGCTGAGATCGGGCTCATTCGCAATGCTGCGCGCAATACCGCGCCGGTAATCCTGTTCTTTGGCATCGCGGCGCTCGGCAATGTCTTTACTCAGTGTTCGTACATCCGGATCCTGCGGGCACTGCTCGCGCATCCGCTCACTCAGCCCATAGGCGTTTTCAATATCGCCGTTCGCCAGCAACTTGCGCGCATCGGCCAGCATCGCCCGTAAGGCATCGTAATCGCCGCGCACTCGTTTATAGAAATCTTTGTATTCGGTAACGCGGGCGCCAGCGGCCTTTGATTTGCGCGTCAACTCAGCCAGTTGATCCAAGGTACGAAGCGAGGTGTCAAATCTCCCTTCGAAATAAGCCGATTGGGCGGCTTGGAACAATTCTTCCTGTTGCTGGCGCTGGCGAGGCCAATCGAGTTCGCGCTTACCGGCTTCCTGCAAGAGCCGTTGAGCTTCAACGTTGCCAGGCTGTATTTCGAGTGAGTCTTCAATCAGCCGGCGCGCTTCGGTAAAAGCGCCGGTATCGAGGTGCGCGGCGGCACGGGCCAAGGAATCGGCCACATGAACTTCGTTGAGCTTATCCTCAATTTGATTTTTGAGAGCCAGGGCAGCGGGATGGGAAGGATTGAATTCCAACACTTCCGCAACGCGGCGCAGCGCTAAAACATATTCTTCTTCCTCAAAATAACGCCGCGCCGTGGCCAATTGGGTTTCATTTTGTTGCTTGCGTACCGCCTCCGCCAGTTGGGCGCGCAATTCCTGGACTTCCGGACCGTCGGCCCCTTCGGCTTCTAATTGCTCAACAATTTCCTGGGTGAATTCATAATCGCCGCGCGCAAAGCTGCGTTGCGCGCGCGCCAGGCGATTTTGCGGATTGGTGAGCAGGCTGGCGCCGGGCCGTTCATTGCGCAAGCCGCGCTGTAAAGCATCAGCAAAAGCGGCCGCGGATTCAAACCGGTTGCGCGGATCTTTGGCCATGGCTTGGGCCACCGCTTGCGCCAGCGGACGGTTCACTAGCGGGTTCAACGCGCTGACGAGCGCCGGCGCATGCTCCGCCACAGCAGCGGCCGTCTCCGTTTCGTTTTCTCTTATAAAGGGATGCACGCCCGTGAGCGCTTCGTAACAAACCGTAGCCAGCGAGAAAATGTCCGATCGCGCCGTGAGCGGTTTCATGGAGATCTGCTCAGGCGCCATGTAGTGAAGCGTGCCGAGCGTACCGGGAGCGCCAATGGTTTGGTGGCCTAGCAGCCGCACCACGCCAAAATCGATCAGCTTCACTGCGTCGTCGCGCATCACAAAAATGTTGCGCGGCTTGATATCGCGGTGCAGCAGGCCGCATTCGTGGGCCGCATGCAAGCCACGGCAGGCCTGCGAGATGATGTCGGTGCAGCGTTCCACCGGTAGTGGCTTGCCGCTCGGATAGATCAAATCGTACAGGGTGCGGCCAGGCAGCAAGGGCATGACGAAGTATGGCTTTAAAACGCCATCTTCCTCAAACTCACCCATGTCGAAGATCTCGACAATATTGGGATGTACCATAGCCGTAAGCACGCTGCATTCCCGGTAGAAAAGATCGACGAAAACAGAGCTTGCCACATCGCGCAGCGTTTTGACTGCTACTTCACGACGCATCAGGGCGTCAAAGGCTTTGTAGACGACACCCATCCCGCCGCGCCCAAGCACGTCCTTTACTTCGTAGCGATTTTTGATTAGGACGGGTGAATCCACCGATATCCTTGAACGCCTCGTAACAGATAGCGCAAAAGCCATTTTAATCTGTTCACACTTCTTGAATCGACGAACGAGCAGTTTTGATACATTAACTGCATTGCATTCTTAGGATTGGCGAGTACGGGCTATAGGTCCGGGCTAGTCCCCTAAAGAGTGCAAATGACAGAGTAGAGGACAAAGGAGACATAAAACATGCACTTGATCAGCTGGCTCTTGATGGGACTGGTGGCGGGATTTATTGGCAGCAAAATTGTCAATAAATCTGGCGAGGGAGTCATCATGGACACCCTGATTGGTATTGTTGGCGCAGTAGTTGGCGGCTGGTTGTCTGAGACTTTTTTCCACATGGGGACAGCAACGGGCTTTAATATTCCGAGCCTTTTGATTGCCATAGTCGGCTCAATTATTTGCCTACTGATTTACCGCGCGGTGCGTAGCGCAGTCTAGCCTGTTCGAAAACTAGCAAAACAACCAATTTGGCTTCGTCGCGGAGGATGAGGCGAAGCCAAAATTCAAAAAAATAGGAAATGGATACGGCAGAAATGCCAGGACTCGCTTTTTATTGCGCGAGATCACCCAAAAGAGCGACCATAAAAAGGTAATGATGTTCTTTCAGAAACGAGTGGACCTACCAGGAAGTGAAAGAAGCCTGCCGCCGAGTTGTGAGCGGCTAGGAGAAGTAGATGGCAATTCCATAATCGACGTAACGGTTGTACTCCGACGAAAAGGAGATCTGCCGAGCGTGACGTATGGACCGATTGCGCGAGTCAAACGCGAAGACTTTTGTGCGAAACTGGGCGCCGACCCGAAAGACGTTCTGGCTGTGGAGCAGTTTGCTCATCATCATCACCTGAGCGTGTCGGAGGCGAGCCTGGAAAAGCGGCGCGTGTCTCTGCGCGGCACTGCAAAAAGCATGAGCAAGGCCTTCGGCACGAAACTGGTTCACTGTAAAAACGGCGACCAAACTTTTCGCGGCAGATCGGGACCGCTGACTATTCCCGATGAACTGAAGGATATTGTGATTGCGGTTTTGGGTCTCGATAACCGCCAAGCGGCGTACGCGCACTTTCGCATTCGCGCCACGCCGAGCGCCGCCGGTAGCTTTACCGCCAAAGACGTCGCGACACTTTACAACTTTCCGCAGGGGCTGGATGGCACAGGCCAGACTATCGGCATCATTGAACTAGGCGGCGGCTACACGACCTCCGATCTGCAGGCCTACTTTCAGGGTGTCGGGTTGGCGGTTCCTTCGGTAATTGCTGTTTCCGTGGATGGCGGGGCCAACACGCCCGGCAGCGATGCCGACGGCGAAGTTGAGCTGGATATCGAAGTTTCAGGCACCATCGCACCGGGTGCGAACATCGCCGTTTATTTCGCGCCAAACACCGACCAGGGTTTCATTGACGCAATTACCGATGCCGTGCATGACTCTACGCGCAAACCTTCCGTCATCTCTATCAGCTGGGGTGGTCCGGAAGATTCATGGACAGCGCAGTCAAGGACGGCATTGGATGCAGCGTTGCAAGACGCCGCCACGCTCGGTGTTAGTGTGACTGTGGCTGCGGGCGATAACGGCTCGACTGACGGTGCGGGAGATGGGCAGTTACATGTCGATTTCCCGGCATCTAGTTCGTATGCGCTCGCTTGCGGTGGCACTACCCTGCTCGCCAGCAGCGGAAGCATTACATCTGAGACCGTCTGGAACGAGACCGCGAGCAACGAGGGTGCAACCGGGGGCGGAGTCAGCAATGAGTTTCCTTTGCCTTCCTACCAAACAGCAGCAGGCGTGCCCGTCAATCCGGAAACTAAGTTCGCCGGCAGAGGCGTTCCTGATGTTTCAGGC
>Ga0302320_10027609_pt1 | contig 10932 bp, 10 predicted proteins | sample Bog_T0_3_FD_202130 | JGI IMG/M metagenome (GOLD analysis project Ga0302320, IMG submission 202130) | Peat permafrost microbial communities from Stordalen Mire near Abisko, Sweden - Bog_T0_3 | ecosystem: Environmental > Terrestrial > Soil > Wetlands > Peat | place: Sweden: Abisko, Stordalen Mire... | reverse complement strand
GCGTCTTTAACTGGCGTGTGCAGGCGCGGGCTCGCTTCCTCTGTCGAGCATGGGCATATCGACTCGACTGCATTAACAGGCACTTGCCCACGTGCTGATAACTCTGCTTGATTTGCAGGCCCTCGGCACGGGCTTCTTTCACCAGCCTCTCGCGCATGCGATGATACAAACGCGCATCGGTCGGGAAGCGAATCGCCTTGGTCTGGACGGTGGTATCCACGTTGAGACGTTGTAACTCCGCAGGGCGGATCGCGTTCATGCGCATGCCAACTTCAATCGTCTCGCGCAGCATCTGCTCGGCTCCGGCTTCGCCCAGACGCTTGCGCCAGCGCGTTATGCTCGATGGATCGATCGGCATCGCATGCTGAAAATAGCGCATGCCGCTGAAGTGCTGCCCGTAGGGATTCTCGACCCGCGCCGAGACCACTTCTTCATCGCTCAGATCGGTCTGATACTTCAGACAGTGCAGCGCCACCATCACACGTGTCGGTGTGCCAGGGGCTCCCTGCGTGGGGTGATAACTGCTGCCTAACAGCAGATCGAACTGTCCCCTGTTGATCTTCTGTGCAAGTACGGCCAGCGGATGCTGCGGGTTGATCAACTGCTCCAGATCGATCTGGAATAGCTCACGTTGCGGGTGCCTGGGTTCACTCGTAGGGCGCATCGTTTTTCCCGGAAATTGCTGTGTTTTGAATAACTTTTGAGGATATCCTATCGCACTTTGCAGCCATATGTCATTGAATAGTTAGTGGGTTATACGCTTTTCGGCATCGACTAAATACCGGACTTCTGCGGAATTGCCCGTTTAGTGGGCTCGTCTTTTGTGAAGCGGCCGGAACACCGACAGAGACGGATCTGTCGGCCCGTGCTGAACATCCCATTGACGGTATAAAAGCCATCGCGTGTGTTTTGCGCCGCAATATATTCCATCTCGGGCCGACCTTCCCGATGATCTTGGAAGCCAGCCATTTGAATTTGAGCCAAAGTTCCAGCAGTTTTGTTGGGGTTGCAGCGATGGCAGGGCCGGAGCTGAGTTCGACCGCACTCGCCGAAAGCCGCCAGCAGACGGAATCGGTACGCCAGGATGAAAACGCCAGCCATCCGGGGACGAAAACCTCCACTTCTGAATTTGAATCACAATACGAGTCGACCGCCATTCCTTCTCTTATTCGAGCACTTGTTCTCGAGCAGTCAAACGCTGGCCACTCGCTACTACAGCTTCTTAGCGAACCAGATCGGCAGCCGCATCGTCGATCTTGATGTTGCTTGTTTCGAGCAAATTGCCAAGCGCGCGGTCGAGCGCAAGTTGCGCTTTCATTCAATCGGAACCCTCCGGCACGGAGACCAGAATGCGCGGCGTATCGATCTGCGCGACGGTGAAGACAGGGCCACCTTGCGCGCCGCCTGTGAGTGACGCGGCAGACTGGTTCTGCGTGCCCGTGGTGCCGCTGGTATTCGTACTGCCGATGCTTGCCGAACCAGAGCTTGGCGATTGAGCCGATTCGACGGGGGCCGTCGCCGCCGAGCCTGAAGTTCCCAACAGCGCGCCAACATCGCTGTTTCTCTGCGTGACGATTCCGTCGAAGGGAGCAGTAATGCGTTCAAAGCGCTGCAGAGCAATCATGCGGTCGAGGTTGGCGCGATAACTTTCCACATTGTGTTCGACGGATGCCACGAGCGCCTGCTGCGCAAGGAAGTCCGCTTCCCGCTGATCGCCATCCTGCCTGGAGAATACGCCCTTCGCCACCAGGATCCGCCAGCGCTCCCAGGTGACGCGGTTCAAATTGAGTTGCGCCTGTTGCTGCGCGAGCTGCGCCTTGGCCTGATCCAATTGCTCGCGTGCCTGGTCAACTTGGCGATCCAGATCGGGAGCGTCGATCAATGCGAGCAGTTGCCCCTTCTTTACGCGGTTGCCGATATCTGCAAATCGCTTGCTCAGATAACCGTTAGCTCGCGCATAGAGATATGCCTCAATCATCGAAGCCGTCGTGCCAGGCACCGTTAGCTCGCCTGAAGCGTTGGAGCGCCTGAACTGAAGCACATCGACTTGTGGCGTTTCCTGCGTGCGCTGCCGGGCCACTGCAGCTGCACGCTTTTGCTGCTGATGTCTTGGGAGGTAGCCGATCAAAAAGATCAGCAGCAGTGCCACCATTCCCGCAGCGACCCAGAGAGCATTTGCCTTCCAATTCCGGCGCTGGTGTTTCTTGTCGTAACTTGTTCTTGCATCGCGGTCATGTCTGGATTGTTCGCGTCTATTGTGCGCAACGTCCCGCATGCGCCAATCTTCCCTCTCCCACTCCGCACTGGTCATACGACGGTCCGGATCAAGCTCGGGTTCGTGCCGATGTTCGCTTTGGGCAGCGGTCCGTGGAAATATGCCTTCGGTATTCTGCTCTTCGCTCATGGTGCCTCGCTTATGCCGGAATCGATGCGCTATCAGGGGCTGTATTGTCTCGCTCGTGATACATCTCTTCATCGAAATTGCGGGGCGGCTTCGGGCGCAGCCAGGAGTACATGACGGGCACGATAAACAAAGTTCCCACGGTGGCAGACAGCAGGCCCCCAATCACGGCTCGGCCGAGAGGCGCGTTCTGCTCACCGCCCTCGCCCAATGCCAGCGCCATCGGCAACATGCCGATGATCATGGCCAGCGGGGTCATGCATACGGGCCGCAGACGCGTAACGCCCGCGCTCACCGCAGCCTCCACACTGTCTTTGCCCGTGGCTCGTTCATCGTTTGCAAAGACTACCATCAGAATGCTCTTGGCCGTAGCAACGCCAACACGCGCAGAATCGTTTGGACAATCGCGGCAATTTGCGAGAGGGCGAGCTCCACTTTGACCGAAGGCTGAAAATAGACGCGGATAACCGAGACTCCCTCATAGCTCTGCGATTCAGTGTGTTCAATGTTGTTGACTGTCGTTGTGAGAGCACGCACGCAAACGCTCACAATCCGGCCTTGCATCTCCTGTGGTGGCAGGCTCCCATAGCTCCACACAATCGTCACGACGGGAATATTGATGTAAGAGTAGATGTCTTTGGGTGCTTCCGCGCAGGTGCCGATGCCCATAATAAGCATGAGCAGAGACACCACAATGAACGTGTATAAGCGCGGGAGCGCCAGCCTTACTATCCACATTCCTTTGGATTCCCTCGAAGCTCGACAGAAAGTGTGATGCAAGAGCGAAGGATTGGGTTGAGTGCGGATTGCCCATTGAGGTGGCCTCCCTCGTGTGCACACCGCGAGGCTACATGCTCGGTTGGTACTCTTTTCTCGACGATTGGAACGCGGCGTCTCAGCCGTAATACATGGCCTCACCTCGTAAGCGCTCAGCTTTCGCGGGCAAACCCTCTCCAGATACCCTCGCTGGCACTCAAGCTTCTCTGTAATGCTTCGTTGCTCCCGGCAAAATGCACCAAGAACGCCTCACGCAGACTGCAAGAATGTCGTAGCTGGCGAGGCTTGTATCCTCCCAGAGGCAACGGGTTCCGGCTGTGCCGCCTCAGAATCCTAATGTCATTGCAAAAGCGCCTGCTTAACACGCACGGCGAACAACATCCTGATCTAACTATCACGCTCGATGGTGCGGCGGAGCCTGCAATCTCGGGTGAACTACTGGTGGAGACGGTGAACCGTGCGCTGCCGGGCCGCAATCTGGCGCAGTTCTGCTATCGCGTATCACGCGCAATTGGGTCAATGGCAAGCTCGGAAAAGCTTTTGGTCAGACTGACGAGTGCGGCTTTTGTCGATGCGTAGGCTGTGAGACTTTCCGAGGACTGGAAGGCTTCAATCGAGCATGTGTTGAGAATTACGCCGCCCGGCTTCATCTTCGGCATTGCGGCCCGCGTCAGGAAGAATGTTGCGTAGACGTTGGTCCGAAAGGTCCCGTCAAATTGATCTTCGGGGCTCTCATAGGTACGCTGAAACGCGGCGTTGTTGGCCAGCACATCGAGACGTCCAATAGCCTTCACTGTCTCTTCGACCAACTTACGACAGAACGAGTTTTCCCGAATATCCCCCGTAATCAGAATTGCTTTGCGCCCCGCCCCTTCGACCAGTCTTACCGTTTCATTCGCATCTTCCCGTTCCACGGGTAGACAACTGAAGAAGACGGCTGCACCTCCTTGGCGAAGCAAAGCGCAATCGCGCACCCAATGCCGCTGTCGGCCCCGTTGATGAGCGCAGCGCGCCCGCGCAACTTACCGTGGGCCGTATAACTGGTTTCACCGTAGTCGGCCTGCGGGCACAGTTGATTCGAACTTCCCGGAGGTGTATGTTTTGTTTGAGGAAACGGAGGACCGGCAAATCTTTCACGCGGATCTTGCGGACCAATGATTGCGACTGTTTGCGTAGCACTTTAACTCATCAACATACCTCAGTGGATTAGCGAAGAATGCTTGCCGTTATGGAGGTAGATGCGCAATCGTGATTCCGCACTACGAGGCTGTCGAACATGGCGCCTGTCGGGAGAATGGCTGGATTTCGGACAGGCAACTGGTTCGATTGTTCCTGTATCCAACTCAGGAAGGCAAGACAATCTTCGCAAAGGGACACAATCATGTCACAGACTCATGACCAGCACGCGAGTGACCAGCCCAGCAACTAAGGACAAGTGAAAGACGGGCAGCATTCGCACTCGGGAAGCGAAAGCCAATCTGAGAATTCGTCGCACTCCAGTTCGCAGGATCAACCGAGCCACGAAGCACAGGTCAAGGGCGGACAGCACTCCCATTCAGGCAGCCAACGATAGTTCTGTCAGTGGGGTGTAGGGGCGCATTTCATGCTCCTCCATCGGCCTATTCCATAAATTTCTCCGACACCAAAGGATAGAAAAGGCCCTGCCACCATTGGGCGTTCCTGTCTTTCGTTCCGGCTGTATAGCCTCTGATCCGGTCAGGAGGATGGTTTGTTCCGCGAGGGACCACTTTATGATCGTGCGCACTTCCGTCTTGGAAAGAGTTTCCGGATCAGTTCGCTGAGGCGCCATAGGGTCAAGGTGCAGAGTGGATACCGCCCAGACCTCTGGGCCGCCAAGGACGAGAAAGATAGGGAAGAGCAAGGGAAAATGCGTTTTGGCCTAACGTTTGTATGGGTTTGTGCATCTAAACGACTGCCGGACCCGAATTGAAAGAATGTCGAACGAAGCTCATGAACGATGAATGCCGCGTCCTTAATCCTCCTCCGAAGCCTGGATTTTCCTTGGGCCAACGATGCGCGCTTGCTTTGATCCCAACTATTGTGTGGGCACTGCTCTGGATCATGAGCCGCACCTGGCGCTTTCGAGTCATCGCCGAAGAGGGCGTTGTCCCTGTGCTAAGGGGGCAGAAGCCAGGGCGAGAGATTTATTGTTTCTGGCATCAGTGCGTGCTTCCATGCACCGTCTACTTTCGTCGTTCCCGTGCCGTGATCCTGATCAGCCAAAGCTTCGACGGCGAGTTGGTCACGCGCCTTCTCAAGATGTTCGGCTACGCCGCGGTGCGCGGGTCGAGCACTCGAGGTTCGCGCGCGGGACTGCTGGGAATGGCGCGTGTGATCGAGTCTGGTCGCACGGCCATCTTCACTGCAGACGGTCCGCGCGGCCCTATCTATCGCACCAAAATGGGCCCCATCAAACTGGCTCAATTGACCGACGCACCCGTTGGCGCGTTCCACCTTGAGCCTGAGCACGCATGGACGCTGCACTCCTGGGATCGATTTCTTATTCCCAAGCCCTTCACCCGCATCGTAGTGAGTTGGGCACAGTGGACTCATGTTAGCGGCGATACGCATGATCTTGAGCCCACGCGCGAAGAACTGAATGCGGCACTGGAGCGGGCACGCCGTCACGCGCTTGACTATTTCCAGAAAGAGTCCACTGCGCAAATCTCTGATCTCTAGAACCGCTCATTGAGCGGGCCATCCTGATGGAGATCGTCATGAGCATTACACCCGCCCGAGAGAGACGTCGTCCGAGAACCAGCCTTGCGCGGGTTGTCCTGCAGGCTCACTGCACAAATCTGCGCGTATGCTTGATCTTCGAAAGCAAAACCGCGGTGGCGATGGAGAGAAAAAGCACAATGCACGGAAAGAGCAGTTCCGCGATCGGGGAATTGAAGTGGCGGACCTACTTCCAGAGACGATCGACGAAATATAGCTGTAGGCAATAAATGCCCCGAAACTAAGCGGCCCCTGGCAGGGAAGAGCGACGCTGCATAGCCAACTCGGCTCGGCCAAGGCACCCATCGTCGCACCCAGTCCGATGGCATAAATTCCGAAGACAAGGTCCTGCTGATTGTCCGGGAGAGGCGGGGCGTGCGGTACCCGTGAATCAGCCTGATTTACCTGACCTGAAGCAGAAGACCCGCCGCGAAGAGCAGAAGCCCCAGTGCACCCAACGTTGGTTACTGTGCATCGAGATAAAAGGATCCGGTTACGAAGAAGTTGGATCCAACCCATGGCCGTCCTTGCGTATCAATCTGCAGGCATTCTATCGACAAGCGAATACGAATCGGTGTGACGCACTTCATTCGGTATTTTCTTCGCCAGCCCGATCAGCCTGGCCCTGAAGACATTCGCAAGTATCAGGCGGTGCTTTTCACCAAGTTGAAGTCCAGCCCGAACACCGTCACCCTGCGGCTGTCCTCGCTGCGCCTCTTCTACATTCACGTCTTGCACGGTGGCCCATTCACTCCGGCGTCAATCACATTCCAGAAACAATAGCCCCGGTGGTTAGCGCTGCCTTCCGCAAGCGCAGCCCGCACTCATCATTCCATCGTGCCAGCTCATCCGGGCTGCGTATCTATCGCTCTATCCGCTTCCATTCACCAAGGTCATTCCTTGAAGAGGATGAAAAATGGAGTCCCATTTGATCGCTCCTCAAAGTCACGGTTGCACCATTACGAGCGCAAGAGCATTGGACAACAGATGGATGGTCAGTGTGCCTTCCTGGAGCTTTTCTTCGTGGGGCGCCGGCAGTGCGGTGGCACGATTCAGTTGCTCAGCTTGTTCGGGTGTTGGATCGATCGGCTTACCAAGGTCTGCGTATGCCTTCAGCACATTTCCATGGTCCGCATCGATCGTCTGGATAGTGATTTTGGAATTCGCGACAACACCTTGAAAGTTCAGATGGAAAGACTTCGTTTCGCCCTGCTGTCCCGGATCGACAAGGTTCCATACGGCAATCGCCAGGTCCCCATTTCCCACTCTAGTCGCCAGCAAATTCTCTGACGCGGCAGGCAACCGCTCACTCCCTAGCTGGTGCAAAAGGCCGTAGGCATAATAACTTGGCTTGTTGATCCCTCCCTTGGCGCGTAATCCAAATTGACCATTGAATGGCGCATTGATCGGACCACCTTCCTCAAACACATCCGAAAATGTCCAGAACGAAAGCATGTTTGCAAGCCCATCGCATTGTCGCACTGTATTCGCGAGCGCAGGGCCGACAAAGATGGTGTCCCGGGCATCCAGCATGCCCTGCACATTCCATTCCGTCCAAAACAGCGGAAGATTGGGACTTGCAGAAGCCTTGATTTCGTCCTTCACCTTACCAGCGGCTTTACACACACGCTCATCCATCGGAACATCTTTGCTCTTTTCCCCGAAGATATCCTCGACTGTGTCGTCCGCATATCCGTGTGTTGACACAAAGTCCACCGGGACATGATTCTCCGAAGTAAACTTCAGGAAATCGCCGATCCATGAAGCGGCCGCCGTCGCCGGGCCACCGACTCGCAACTGCGGATTCACACCCTTCAGCGCCCGGGCCGTGTGCGCGTAAAGATCGAAATAAGACCTCTGCCGAGGAATTCCATTCCAGAAGTCAATATTCGGTTCGTTCCACACTTCGAAGTACCATTGTGATACTTCGGCGATCCCGTAGCGATCAATCAGGTGCTGCGCGAAATGCCGAATCAGATCGTCCCAGCGCTCCATGCTCTTGGGCGGCGAAACATTCGGCTTGTACCAAAATGGATGCAGCCCTTCTGCATTGAAGGCAAGCTTCTTGGGCATGAAGCTGACTTCCACAAAGGGGCGAACACCGTTCTTCAGCAAGCCATCATAGATCTGATCTACATAGGAGAAGTTATAGACAACTTCGCCGTGCTCGTTTTCCCCATACACACCCACTTCATCGTGCAGGATGGCATGGAACCTCACATAACGAAAATCCGCAACCTGCTTGACGGCGCGCAAATCATCGCGATAGCTCTCCCGCAACGAAAGGATTGCCCTCCCCGATCCGAACATCTGTTCCCAATAATGCGGAAAGGGCGTGCCCTTCGCCTTTGCATCGATCGTGACTGTCTCTTGACAGAGAGTGGAGAGCCCCAAGGAAAGCAGGGCCACGCAGAAGAGAAGCAGTTTCGCCATTCTTCGCGTTTCTCTCCGCATTCTATGCTCCATTCAACTCGCCTCGATCATCGCGGCATTCTAAAAACTGAAACGAGTCTGAAAACTGATGGTCCGCGCGCCGAGTGCCACTGTGTCCTGTCCGAAGTTTGCAAGGGTAATGTTGTTGGACACTTTCGTTGGGTCGAAATTCAGATTATTGAAAAGGTTGAAGATGTCCGCTCGAATTTCCAACTTCGCGTTCTCCCCGAGAACAGGAGCCTTGGGGAGCCCGAAAGCCTTGCCAAACGTGGCGTCTACATTCCGGTAGCCTGGTCCTGTAAACGAGTTCCGCGCAATGCCAGGCGCCGGAGGAAGCCCGGTCGCGACCCCTGGAAAGGCCGGCCCAGAGATTGCCGCGCTGTAGTCTGCCACCGAGAAATACGGGCTGCCTGAATAGGAGGTAGAACCACCGGGAGGCGGGGTTGCATTCATCTGCTTGGGGAAGTTCTTGTTGACTCCGTTGCCGACACCGGGTCCAGACTTGAAAGCGTCATTACTGGTCGAGTGCCCGGCGCCTCCCAAATAGACAGGCCGCAGGTTCGAGTAGCCGCAGCTGTTGCAATAGAGACTCTGCCCAGTGTTATAGATCGGCGTCCATCCATATCCGCTGTGAATCGTGACGATACCACTCAGTTCCCAGCCGCCGGCAATCTTCTCCAACCATCCGTGGCCTCCACGGAATAGCACCGGTTGCCACACTCCGAAGGCCTTGAAGGCCTTGCCGATGCTGAAGTCGGAGCGCCCATAGGCATAAGCGGGATTGTAGGGATAAGGATCCAGTTCAAAAGGGCCGGAGCCATCATCCATACTCTTCGCCCATGTGAATTGCGCCTCCGCGGAAAACTGATTCGCAAAGCGGTGCTTCAAAGTCGCGAGAAACTCGTTATCGTTCGATGCACCATCACTTCCCCAATAGTTAATTGTGGTGACAAGAGGATTCAGTGCAATCCCACGCGGGGCATAGACCGCATTCGCTTCCGATTGCGTAATCAGATGGTGCGCTGAACTACCCTGGTATCCAAGAGTAGCAATCAAATGGCCCCCGAGATCGTATTCCGTATCCAGAGAATAGTGGTGCACATAAGCGGTGGGAAGCACTCCGGAAGTATTTCCAAAAGCATCGAGCGAGGCATGCCCACCGGCAGGAAGATTGCTGGAATTGTAGCTCGTCACGGCATTTGGATTCGCGGCATAACCGTAAAGAGAGGTCGGACTCGAGGAAACTCCGTAACGAATATTGGGATTGATGCTGGTGGCGTTGTTGCTGTTGAAGTCATAGAAGTTCGCGGACTTGGGATTGTTTCCAGCATTCGCAGTAAGAGCGATCTCTTCCTGATTGAAGCTGATACCATATCCACCTCGCACCACCAAAGTTCTGCCCGATCGGCGCGGGCTCCATGCAAACGACACCTGGGGACCAAAGTTCCATCGCTGAGGAGTCCATAGGTCGCCCCCTTGCCTCACGGTAATTCCCGTCAGCAAATTCGCACCCGTTCCGAAGCGCATCGAATTGAGGTTGTCTTGTTTGCTCCTAAGCGCGCCAAAATAGGAGTAGCGCAGTCCTGCATTCACCGTCAGAGAAGGCCGCGCAACCCAGCCATCCTGAACAAACGCACCGAACATAACATCCCGATCATCCTGCCGAATGCCGCCCGGAACCCCGGTCACAGAATTGAAATTGCCGTACTCTTCTTTTGGCGCGTCGTTGAGAAAATCCCAAATGTTAAAGAAGTTGTAGCCGGGGATTCCAGCAGGATTATTCAGATAGTGCAGGCTAGTACCTTCTCCGCCGAACTTGATCGTGTGCGAACCCTTTACCCAGGTTGCAACCTCTTTGTTCGTATAGGTCCATTGATTCAGATCGCTTCCCAATCCAGCCCCAAAAAAGTTTACCGCTGCACTGCCCACGTTTGTGCCTATATTTGACTGTGGCAGACCGACCGGCTGCTGCGGATTGCTCGCAATCTCATTCCATCGCCAACCTGCACCGTTCCCACGCGCTTCAAGGAGGAAGGAGGGGGTGAAGGTGTGGTTCCAAATCAAAGAGAATGCATTGTTCACCTGATCATGATGGAACAGGTTATAGGCCCGCTGCGTTCCGTTGTAAAACGTAGAGGTCTGCGGAACCCAATAGATCGCAAAGGTTACTCGATCTCTTGCAGTGAGGTCATCGTCGAGCCGCCCGTTATATTGGACATATTCATAGTTGGATGGGCTAACGGTAGAATAGTTGGCGATATCGGCAACATTCGAAAGCCCGCTCCCCACCCCCGGACTCGTGTTGCTGGAGTACGTTGTATCCTGCGTTCCCAGACCAGTAGTCAATGGGGAACCGATATTCAGTCCCTGGCCCGCAATCGTTCTGCAATTCACTCCTTCAATCAGGCCAATGTTTGCACATGTCTCAGAAATGATGGCCGAAGACGATACTCCCGACTTACATTCCGCAGGTCGCGTCGCCAATATAGCGTGAATTTCCTGTCTAGCTTGCCGACTGGAAGGCCTGTTCTGGAACGCCAAGTAGGGCAAGCGTCTTGAGCTGCAGTTCGGTAAACTCGACA
>Ga0302320_10027607_pt1 | contig 10933 bp, 11 predicted proteins | sample Bog_T0_3_FD_202130 | JGI IMG/M metagenome (GOLD analysis project Ga0302320, IMG submission 202130) | Peat permafrost microbial communities from Stordalen Mire near Abisko, Sweden - Bog_T0_3 | ecosystem: Environmental > Terrestrial > Soil > Wetlands > Peat | place: Sweden: Abisko, Stordalen Mire... | reverse complement strand
GTGGCAAATTTCTTTCGGCGCAAAATAAACAAAAAGAAAATAGCAATGGCAGCGCATAACGATTTAGGGAAAAAAGGCGAGGCACTGGCTATTGACTGGTTCCGGCAACATGGCTATGAAATATTGCATAGCAATTGGCGCCACTCCCATTATGAAGTAGATATTATAGCAAGCAAGGATAGCGTATTGCATTTCATCGAAGTCAAAGCCCGGCGCAGCACTCAATTTGGCTATCCGGAAGAGAGCGTCGGCAAAAAGAAAATGCAGAATTTAATGAATGCAGCAGATGAGTTCTTGAATCAATTCCCCAAATGGAAACGCATCCAGTTTGACGTGCTTTCTATTTCTCTGAAAAAAAACGGGAAGCACGAGTTCTTTTTGATCGGGGATGTCTACCTCTGAGTAAATATCCTAAAATCGCAATTCCGGGCTTCGGCAGCCATTTTGAATTATTAATATTAATTTTTTTTTAAAGTATATGTCAAGAATATTTCCGTCGATTTCAAGCAGCTTCACCTAACACATGCACTAAAAATGAGGGCTCGCATAAAGCATACCTTATGTATAGGAAATGTATGGTTAAAGCATACCTGACGTATAGTTAAATCGTATTTACTGTATGGTAAAAGCGTACCTGACGTATAGTAAAAGCGTACCTAAAGTATGGTTTGAGTATGGCTACAGCCTGTTTAAAGCAAATAAACTGTGCGGATTCAATACTATTGTCGCTAAAATTATCTGTGGGCGAACCACATGAATGCTGCTTTATCAAACATGTCGCTTTTCCTGCATGTTTACAGCTCAACTGATTTATTGATGCACATCCACATTTTCAGGGCAAACAGATCAAATTATTCATTCCTTGTATATAACCCCTGAGAGTGCATCATTGTTTATTTAGCCGCTTTCATTTTCTCCATGATCTTTTCCACCAAGCTGTAAGTTGCAGGGCAGTACTCAATATTTTGTTTGTACATATGAGCATAATCTACAATCTTTTTATTGCCGTGATGGGGGAAACCAGCGCAGGCCCCAGGGCGAACTGCATAGATATTGCACATATTAGTCGTCAGGTCCAGGAACTGGCAGGGCTGCTTTTTGTTCATCCAGTCACCCGTCTTGTCTTTATAAAGCCATTTTTCCCTGAATGCTTTTTCCGTCATGCCAAGATGTTTTGAAATGCGCAACCTGTCCTTTTTCGTATAGGTAGGCGTCATTGTTTTGCAACAATTCGCACAATCAAGGCAATTCAATTCTTTCCATACTTCTTTGTCTGCTTCCTGCGTCAGGGCTGCTAATTCTTTCGGCTTCTGCTTTTCGAGTCGTGTTAAAAAGTATTTGATACGCCTTTTATGATGTCTTACAAGTTGCCTGAACGAACGCAGATTGATGGTTGCCATGAATGATTGACTTATCAGGCAAATATGCGTCAAAGCCAATAAGCTGCAAAGAAAATTTTCAGCATTTGCTTATTAAAATATAAACTTGCTCCATGTGGGATGCATACAAGAATGGGTTCAAAGCCTATCTGCAGTTAGAAAGATCATTGTCAGATAACTCAGTGGAGGCTTATTTGCACGATATTGAAAAACTCACCCAGTTCCTGCAGGAAGAGCATGGAATGAAAACGCCTGCCGATATTGAACTGAAAGACCTGCAGCAATTTTTAAAATGGATCGGTGGCCTGGGCATGACCGCCTCATCACAGTCGCGCATCATTTCCGGCATCCGCTCTTTTTATAAATATTGCACTGTTGAAAATATCGTAGAAAAAGACCCTACCGTTTTATTGGAAACGCCAAAGCTGATGAGAAAACTTCCTGATATTTTATCTTTTGATGAAATTGAAAATATCATCGCGCAGATTGATCTCAGCACTCCGGAAGGTGGCCGCAATAAAGCGATCCTCGAAACGATGTACAGTTGCGGCTTGCGCGTGAGCGAACTGGTCAACCTGCGCATTTCGTGTCTCCATCTGGATGTTGGGTTTGTGCGTGTGATCGGTAAAGGCGATAAAGAAAGACTGGTGCCGATTGGGCGTTCCGCTATTAAGTATATAAATATTTATCGTAACGAAATACGTGTGCATATTGCCGTGAAACCCGGCAACGATGACATCTTATTTCTGAACCGGCGCGGCAGCAAGTTATCCAGAGTAATGATCTTTTTATTGCTGAAAGACCTGGTAAAAAAAGCTGAAATAAACAAGAACATCTCTCCGCACACGTTCCGCCATTCCTTTGCCACGCATTTGGTGGAAGGCGGCGCAAATCTCCGTGCCGTTCAGGAGATGCTGGGTCATGAAAGTATTACTACCACTGAGATATATACCCACCTTGACAGGGAGTACCTTCGCGAGACATTGCACCGGTTCCATCCTGCGTTCAAGACCTGATGGCATTCACATTAAGATCCCGGTAGTCATTTACCTGTCTTATTGCGGTGGCCATTCCATGATGCGGTTGTTATCTGTATCAGCAATATAAATATTGCCTGCGGCATCTATGCAAACATCATTTGGATAATCAAGTTCATTCAGGTCACTCCCGGCATAGCCTGTGCCCGCAACAAGAATGCCTTGCGAAGCGCCAGGCGCCCACTTCACAACCCTGTTATTGCCAACATCTGCCACATAAATGTTCCCGCTATTATCCACATATATTCCTGTTTGCCCGGATAGCTCGTTCAGCGCGGCACCTTGTGTCCCATTTCCGGCAACCAGCGTCCCCTGCATTGCGCCGGATGCCCATTTTACTACCCTATCGTTAGCCTGATCAGACACATAGACGTCAGCATTTGCATCTACAGAAATCCCCCGTGGTATGCTTAGCACATCCAGGCTGGCGCCCGTTGAACCATCAGCGCTACCTGCAACGACTGTTCCTGCTGATGCCCCAGGCGCCCATTTCATCACCCGGTTATTGTAGCTGTCAGAGACATAAATATTTCCCTGCCCGTCAACGTACACCGCATTGGGGCTGTACAATTGGTTCAATGCTGTTCCCTCTCCATTGCCTCCGGCAACGACTGTTCCCTGTGAAGCGCCAGGCGCCCATTCTACCACGCGGTTGTTTCCCACATCTGCCACATAGACGTTCTCATTCGCATCAACAAACACACCTCTCGGCGAATTAAGCTGGTTCAGTCCGCTACCTGCAGAACCATTGCCGGCAACTACCACTCCCTGCGTTGCACCGGGTGCCCATTTTGTTATACGGCAATAATCGCCATCTGAAACATACAGATTTCCCTGTGCATCCAGACAGATTTTGACCGGAGAGCCAAACTCGTTTAATCCGCTTCCTGAAGTGCCCGTGCCGGCAATTATTTTTCCACTGAGTATGTTGGTCTTTGTTGCACTGTTTTTTTTGCAAGCTGTTCCAAAAAGAAAAAGAGCAAGGCATAGCACAATGAAGGACTTGCCTTGTGTTATTTTTGTTTGCATATACCTGTAATTTTAATGAGCGATGAATTTCGCCGCGCTAAACAATAAATCACGATGACCTTATCTATTGTTTCATGGCTGTAGGATTCTGATGAGAACCTTCAGAGAATTGGATTCTAACCGGACCTGATAAACTCCTGCATCAAACCAATCGCAATCATTTATTGATCTTAAATGATATTTTGTATGGACCCTCTTTATTAATTGAGCGTTTCAGACTCCAGCACCCAGGCCAAATATAATTCCGGCACACCACCCGCACTGTACACGTATACAGCATAGCGCACAAGGCCAACTCCCTGTTTCACAAAATATACACTGGCAATATATTTATTGCCTGAGCAATCATAGGTTTCAATGATGTTTTTTATCGAATTGGTATATTCAATCCCGTCTTCGTTGATCAGGGTTGTATCAGCGTAGTATCCATAAAGCTTGTCAGTTCCTTCGCAGGTACTCCCATTCGATGTGACCGAATCAGGCCATGAACTGATGCTTTGTGTGCTGTCGCCGGTACCCGAGACAAAAAATGTATGGTAATTGACTCCATAGGCACTGTCAACACTGCCAAGTGTTGTATTATTCAGCGCTGCGATCAGTGTAGGATTTGAAGGATCCAGGCTGTTCTGGAACTCAAAATAAGTGTTTCCATTCTCAGTCACAGATCCGGTAATGGAAAGAGTAAAATAACTGCTGTCAAGAAGCGCACCTGTTGATGGATTATAAGTTTTCAGCTTATAGTACCATGAATTATTAAGTTTCAATGGAAATAATGGAGTGCTGGTATTATTCCCGGAAGAACTGCTGCTGCTTTTGCTGCAGGATGCCAGGATTGCCAGTATCAACACAGGGAACAGCTTGATAATTGTTTTTGCAATAAGTTTCATGATTATATTTTTTTAAGTGTTACAATAAGATATTTACGGCTTTTATATCAAGGCTCTATTCAGGCTTGGCCACAGCACTGCTGAGATTAAAAGTTTAGCCCTATCCTTGCACCTGATAGCCCGTTCGTTCGGCTCAGGTCAAATCCATACCTGATCCCTGCTTCAAAAACGCTGAACTGAACGCCCGCGGAAACTGCTGCTGTCAAAGACCTGGATACCGTTCTGGTGTTTGTATATGTGTCTGTATCTCTTTCTAATGAATTGAAAATGGAATAACCTGTTTCTCCCATGGCAAAAAAGTGGTGCAGGAAGATATATTTGTAGCCGGCCCTGATAGGGATTTGATATCCAGAATAAGTTATCACGGTATTTTTCGCGGAGTTCTTGGGAAAGTAGCCAAGCATACCAGAGGTAACTGTCACGAAACCTGGGCCGGCATGATAAGAGAATCTTACCGTTGCGCCCAGCGCACTGCCGTAATATTTGCTGTCATTGCCTGTAGGCAACCCCGCTTCAAATCCAACTCCAATACTGAACTTCTTTGATTCTTTCTGCGCTTTTGTCTGAATAGAAAATAAAAACAGCAATGAAAATAATATGAGGGCATAATTCTTTTTCATTGTTTTAATATTTGTTTGATTAATTTTTGACAGTGTGAAATTAGATTTGCAGACAGCCAGAATCAATAACTAAATTTCAGTATTTTGGATACGAAGGATTTTCTCCAACTTTGAAAAAGCAATTGAGCATGCCGACTCTTTGAATTTTTCTGTAGTATAAAATCTCTTCTAAAATGAATACGGATAACCAGATTTACAGGAAACCAGAATCTTGCTTTCATATCCTGAGAACGGGAATTTTGTATTGCAGACGCAGCGCAAACTTGCTTTCTTTTCTTTTTCTATTCCTCTGTTGCAGTTTCTATACAATGGTTCAGTCACAAACCCGTGTCATTGATAGTTTAAAAAAAAGCTTATCGGATTCGCAGAGCGATAAGCTCTCAACACTTTTTGAATTGTGCTGGCGTGGCGAATCAATGGCCGCTGATAGTGAGTTAAGTTTTGCACAAACTGCAAAACAAATAAGTATAGAAAAAAAAGATGATGCGGCTAAACTTGAAGCAGATTTTTTTATTGCACGCAGCTATAATATGAAAGGAAGGGCAGATACCGCTTTGGTGCTTTGCGATAAAGGTCTTCAGCAAATAAACGATACCAATAAAATGTTTGCGTTGTTCCGCGATTTTATGTGGTATAAAATAGTAAGCCTTACAAAATTGAGGAGAATCAAAGAATCAATCGACGAATGTTTTAAGCTGCTTGAATCAGGCGAAAGGCATAACGACATACTGGCGCAGGGCATTGCCTGCAATTGTCTCGGTGTAAACTATAATATTTTATTGAACAGAAAGGAAGCGCTGAACTGGCTCAACAAAGCATTTCAGATTGTGAAGAATGACAGCACAAACCGGATTTACCTGCAGGTATTTGTGAATTTATCGGCCGTATATTTTTATCATAACAATATGGATTCCGGATATTATTTCCTGAATCACGCAATGGCTGGGGCGAAAATCAAGGAGAATCTGAAAGTTGAATCAGATTGCTTCACGCTGCAGGGGCTCGTCTACTCAATTAAAAACAAGATGGATTCTGCGGAAAATGTATTACAGAAAGCAGTAGCGATCCAAAAGCAGATTGGCAATGTGCAATACATCCTGGTAGGATTGGATGCATTGGAGACATTTTATGCCAAGCAAAAAGACTATGCAAAAGCAATTGGTTACATAAAACAGGCTGAAGAGTATGCACGGAGATTTAATGAGCCCTTGGTGTTCCAATTTTATCAGGACCTTGCGGAGTGTTACAAACAAATGAAAAATTACCAGGCCTATGGCGAAACACTTGATACCCTGATGCTGATCAAAGATTCTTTATATCAAAAAAGCAAGGCGGAAGACCTCGCAAAATTGGAAGCGCAATATGATGTGAGCAGCAAAGAAGCTTTTATTGCCAAACAAAAATTAGAATTGCTGAATAAAGATCTGTGGATTGCGGCCGTGGCTCTTGTCACATTCCTTTTTGTGGCGGCGGCTTATTTAGTTTATCGCCGCAACAGGCGCAGGCAAAAGATCGCATTGAAAGAAGCAGAAGAAAATGAACGCAAACGGATAGCTGCCGATTTGCACGACAATATTGGAGCCTATGCTTCGGCTATCAGTGCAGGCATCGACGAAATAGAAAGCAGGAAATTGATTGCAGATACTTCAACTATTCAACATCTAAAAAATAATGCCACGGAGATCATGGCCTCTTTGCGCGATACCATTTGGGCGTTCAATAAAGAATCTATTACGCTGACTGGCATCAGCGACCGTATAAAAATTTACACCCAAAAGATGCAGCCAGCTTATCCGCAGGTCAGCATCAGCATAGAAGAAGATATCAGAAAAGAGAAAAAATTATCCCCGGTGCAGGCCTTGCATGTTTTCAGGATCGTGCAGGAAGCGCTCCATAATGCGCTTCAGCATAGCTTTTGCAGCAAAATTTCGATAACAATACATAGCAATGATCAAATGACTGAAATTAAAGTCGAAGATAATGGAAATGGATTTGATCCCGAATCTATTCATCATGTGGGCAATGGTTTGCTGAATATGAAAAGCAGGGCAACAGAAGCTGGATTTGATCTCGTTTTCAGAAAAATTGCCCCGAAAGGAACACAGATTTCTCTCGCCGCAAAGATGAGTGGTTAATCGAAAATAATAAAATCTAAGTATTGTTTTCTGCACCTGAATGCAGGAACTTTATAAATTAAAAATTCCATATGCCTGTAAAAGTCGCGCTCGTTGATGACAATATGGTGAACAGGAATACATTTATCAGGAAAATCCAGGCGTTCGATGATCTTGAAATTGTATTCACTGCTGCAAACGGCCATGCTTGTCTGGAACAGCTAAAAGGATTGGCAAAAGAAAAAATGCCTCAGGTGCTTTTTGTCGATCTTGCGATGCCTGACTTAAATGGCGTTCAGGTCATTGAGATCGCAAAACTGCTTTATCCATCATTGTATTTTATAGTGCTCACCATTTTTGACGATGACGATAGGATATTTGAGGCGATCAAGGCCGGCGCAAATGGATACCTGCTTAAAGACGATAATGCCATTTCCCTGCGTAATGCTATCACTAATTCGCTCGAACAGGGAGGAGCGCCTATGAGCCCTTCCATAGCCCGCAAAGCATTCGACCTGCTCAGCAAGTCCTCGCTCGCAACTGCAAGCAGCAAAGAATCCTCGCTTGAAAGTTTATTATCCGAAAGAGAAAAAGAGATTTTGCAATACACCATCAAGGGATTCAGCCCCAAACAAATTGCAGAAACGCTTTTTATCAGTGTCTATACTGTGCGCAAACATATTGCCAATATTTACGAGAAGCTCCATGTAAATACGAACACGCAAATCATGTCGCTTGCATACAAAAACAAATGGATCTGAATGTCAATCGCTGTCTTTCGATTTCGAAATTTGCCTTTATTATCTTTTTTAATACGGATAGCATAACCCAAAACCAAACTCAGGAAACCCTTCATTCCGAATGGGCGACAGAATAGTTAGATTACTCTTTTTGCTTCGTCAAGAAGATCCAACCATCATCGTCATTTCGAGCTGCGCCGTTTGGATTCACAGTTGAGGTAATTTGCGGCGCAGCGAGAAATCCAACGCCAACCGGACCTCGCAGGGACTCCTCACCCCACGTTTTATCATTACCATAATAATGACGGTCGTATAACAAATTGATTCGCCAGTAAAATCTTTTTACGTCTTTTCATTTTTTCTTTGGCAACTTCAATGTCCACCATTTGAGATGACCATATGATTATGCATTTCCACGATTCTGCCTAATCCTATTTTGCATTATAAATCTCGCTCAAACTATATCAATAAATTAAAGCAGGGCTTTATGGATTACTAGTCATGCTGATGTAAAGAAAACAGAAATTAAGGATCATTTTCATGAAACAATATGCATCTGATCATTTTTAAAAAGGTTTGAATAGCTTTATCAGAGAATTGGTAAAACGATCTCCGGGATAAGAAGCTGCTAAAAATTCTAAAATTAATCTATGCTAAAGCTGCCATCTCAATTGCATGACGAACTGCAGGAACCGTATAATCTTTTGCAGGAACAGATTGATTTCTTTCAGAAATACCGTTATATAAAACTCAAACAGGTATTATCAAAAGCAGCAATTGATTTTTTTAATGCTGCAATCACAGAAAAAGTAAATCAATTGAATAAAGAAACAACTGCATTGGAAAACAGGGATACTTATGGGAAAGCGTTTCTGCAGATATTCAACCTGTGGCGTGAAGACGAAAGAATCAGAGAATTGGTCTTCAGTAAACGAATTGCAAAGATCGCAACCGATCTGATGCAGACGAATGGTGTCAGGCTGTATCATGATCAGGCATTATATAAAGAGTCAGGCGGAGGTATCACACCATGGCATGCAGATCAATATTACTGGCCACTGGAAACGGACAAAACAATCACTGCATGGATACCATTGCAGCCCGTACCGCTGGAAATGGGGCCTCTTGAATTCAGCGCTGGCAGCCATCAGATTGTTTCAGGAAGAGATTTGCAGATCAGCGACGAAAGTGAAAAACTGATACAGGAAAAACTCAGGGTCACTGATTTCAGACACGTAATCGAGCCATTCGACTTAGGAGAAATCAGTTTTCACTCCGGCTGGGTATTTCATCGCGCCGGCCCAAACAGCAGCGGAGAAGTGAGAAAGGTAATGACCATTATTTATATGGATAGCGATATGAAATTGAAACAGCCGCAAAATGAAAATCAGTTCAATGACTGGAATACGTGGTGCCCCGAGGCTGTGGTGGGAGAAGTCATCAATTCTCCTATTAACCCGGTCTTGTTTGAAAGCTGAATTTATTTCTTTCAATAAAATATCGGTTGAAAAATTTCAAATCAGCCTTTCTGCAAAGTGGCATGCAATCTGTTCTTCTTGCTTTTCAGGTATTTTTCCCTGATGATCGTGCTTACTGGCTTGTCGTGGAGTTTGCTCTCAACCCATGAAATGATATCAAGGTAAGCGAATGCACGCGTTTCGAAACGGCTCTTTTCAAAATGTTTTATTTTATTCAAAAACTTTTCAAGTTCTGGTTTCAATTTATGCCGGGATATACGGAAAGAGGTGCGCAAAAAAGAAAATATTTCCTCTTCAATCACCGTCAGATTTTGCATTTTAGACATAAATCGGTACACCGATCTGGTGAGAGATTCTATAATCTCGAAATTGCCAAGCTCATAATGAGCAAGCAAATGAAGCAGCCTGGCATAGCATTGCAGATCGCCGCGCAGATCGCTGCTATCATTAATTATTTTCTGGAGATAGTCAATAGAGGTATCGAAATCCCCGCTGCCAAAATACAGGGATGCGATTTTATAATTAAAAACTAAAATACGGTGCGAGTCAATAAACAAAGCATATTCCTTTAGTTTTTCTTCAATGTAAGGCACCAGTAAAAGACCTTCTTTAAATGTGCCCTGCATCAGATGTTGATTGATTTTCGCGCTGTTGATATATATAAATGCCTGTATCCTGAAGTTATCATGATCACGTACTCTGTCTGTTTCGGCAAACACTTCAAACTGTCGTAAAGTTTCTTCAAACTTTGCATGGTTGCGCAGATCAAAATGAGCGTTCAGCAAATTGTGCAGGCCTTTAATATAATGCCCGGTTTCAACGCGTATCATCAATGGCTGCTTTGTAAAAAGATCAACCCATTTTTGCGAGTAGCGGTAGTACATTAAAAAATCCTGGCGAATGAATGCATACCAGCAATAGCTCTGATACAGATAAAGTCTTTCATAAAAACCAGTTTGTTCATGAGCATTGGCAGGGAGGTTTTCTTTCAGGAACTTTTTTACACCGATCTCATCTTGTTCATTTCGGGCATGGCCATGCTTGATATACCATCCATATAGTTGAAGTGCCAGATTGGAAAGCCTCGAAAGCACATCAATTCTTGTGCTTACTTCAAGTGCTTCGTTCGACAATATCTCCGCGCGGCTTTGCATACTGCGGGTAATGTGCAGCATCTCTATCCTTTTTTCGAGCGCATTTACCTGGATCAGAAAATTATACTTTTGATTTGCCTTTGCTGTTTCTTTCGCTCTTTCTAAAATTTTCAGGCTTTGAACAAACAGCCCTTTTTTATAAAGGATATGCGCATAATCAAATTGCTCATTTAGCTGAAGGTCTATACTGTCAGAGCTTTTCAACAGGCGAAGGCTTGCAAGCAGTTGTTTGTAAAGATGTGTTTTGAGATTGTAGAGCTGAGGTTTTTCGGTGCCTGCTAGTTTTTTGAGCAATTGCTTTTCGTCGTAATCGTTCATTTTGTCAAGTGCATCAAAAAGCTGCACGATTTTGAGGTTTTCTTTTGCTGAGCTTCTCTTGATATATAACTTAAAATGCCTTTTTTCTGATTTTTCCAAAGAATGAATCAACTGAAATAAAGAGTCGGTAAAACGGTTGGACATAGTGTGCAAATTATTCTAAAAAGCTGTATGCTA
>Ga0302320_10027605_pt1 | contig 10933 bp, 8 predicted proteins | sample Bog_T0_3_FD_202130 | JGI IMG/M metagenome (GOLD analysis project Ga0302320, IMG submission 202130) | Peat permafrost microbial communities from Stordalen Mire near Abisko, Sweden - Bog_T0_3 | ecosystem: Environmental > Terrestrial > Soil > Wetlands > Peat | place: Sweden: Abisko, Stordalen Mire... | reverse complement strand
CGGGGCTGCGGTCGGGCGGGGAGACCCTTGCCTGGCGGCACGGCTGGCCGTGGAGGGGTCGGTGTTGCCTGGGGTTTGGTGACTGTACGCTCATCGGTGGAACTGGTGACAAAGCCAGGTTGATGCGTGCGTTGCGCAGGTTGGCGTCCGTGTCTGTTGCGAAGTCGGGGGGTCACCTGGCGCTGCGATAGAGGGGGGCGGGTGGGAGCGACTACGGGGTGGTTCTGTTCGACTTGGGCGTGGATCATACTATCGTGTGCGCCGCAACGCGATCCCTAGTTAAACCGATGTTGTAACGGTATCGAGGTTGCGCTACCCGCCCCAAATCTCGATAGTTTCGAAGACTGCAAGCAAACAGCAGGCCAGATTTGTAACGCGCCTCGATCCATGAAATGGCTGATACACTTCGAAGACCGGCTTTGCTGGCGTGTTCACACCGACCGGTCAACAAGGAACGCCCGGCCGATCGCCCGCGCCACGAAATTCGCATTGCCTGCCATTATGACTGCCTGCACATCCAACAATCTTGCGATCATACCGGGCCAGACCTCAAGCTGCGCGTGACACCAGCGCTCCGTGTGGCAGGCAGACCAACGCACGAAATTGGCGCCGCAGCCAACACCATCCTGGCATCACACGATGCTTCACGCACCAGCGGACGACAAATGTGAATCAACGCGTGTTACGACGCGTGCACAGTGCGCCACGTCGTCACCCGAAACCATCAGGTTCCCACGAACCGCCTAATCGGCAGGGCAAGTGCACGGTCCAGCAAATCAGGCCCAACAAAGCCTGCGCAACCCATGCTCCGGTGCCAGCCAAGATAATTCTTGAGGTACTTGGTTGCCACACCGAGGCATCGCCCGTCCACGAGCTCGCGAAGCAACTGCTGGTTGGCCCGCATGCGCCCGAGTCCAAGTCGTCCTTGCGATTCCGCTTTTGCCGCAATCTGGGACCCCCGACCCGCGTCTTGTGTGTTTGATGGATGGGGAATGACGCGAAGCTCCGCACCTGCCTGGTCCGCGGCAACCAAGTACCCGCCGGCGTCGTTCGAGCAGAGGACCGAAGGCGCGGCAATGCGTCCTTCCAGCGCAACGCCGATTGCGGAGAGCGACGGCAATATTGCCTGATACAAACGGTCGGTCGTGTCCAGTGCGGTCAGCACCGGTACGAATTCATGGGACCGGCCGTGCGGATCCACACCCGAACCGCGCTGCCTGGCACCACGGTCTACCGGCGGAGTACCCTTCGTCCAGCCACGATGGCCCTTGAACGACCAGCGGAAAAACACTTCGCCCGCTTCGATGACGCCACACAGCATGGAAGTGTCATCAAGCGCCGTTGCCTGAAGGAACCGATGCCGCCAGCGCCACACTGTGACGTGATGAACGCCGATCCCCGCCGTAACGATCGCTCGGACTGAAACATGGTCAGACATGAACCGGAGATAGGTATTCCATGTCTCTGGCTTGCGGGCACGCGCCATCGGCGTTCCGGTCATGATGTTGTAGGTCCGACCGCATCCGCGACACCTGAACCGCTGCCGCTGGTTTCTGTCCTTGCCGTGCAACACGATATCACGACACGAACAATGGGGACATTGCCGCGTTTCAACAACCAATTTGGTACGGCGTGCCAAGGCCAACTCCGTTGGCAGACAAACCATGGCCTGATGAACCGTTTCCTCCAGCTGGAGAAGTTGCGCTGCGGATGCCACGGTGGCCACGCCGGCCTTCAGAGACTCAAATCGACGGTATTCCATTGTGGCCCCCTTTCGGTTGGCACGTTGCCATGAGGCCCGGAAATGTCAAGTCTTTATTTCCACGCAATGGTATAGATTTGACTGCATTTGTATGATCAACGCTCAAGTCGAACACCGCCGGCATCAGCACAATCCACCCCCAAAATCGCTCACCCAACCACCCAATAATCGCCCGGCCCCCCCCCCCCGCGCACCCGCCGGAATCCCACCAGACAAGCCCGCCCCGGTCATCTGGCGCACTGCACCCTGCGCGGGCGACACCCAGCCGCCTCCTCTCAGTGCCGGCTGGGCCACCCGCCTTCGCCAGCCGATTGCCTGATGCCGCGTTTTCCGTGACGATCACACAGCGCTTCAAGCGGCTGCGGCCACGCCACGATGCGGCATGACACCCCGCGCTGCCCCGTCATCACTGCGCCAGACCGACCGCTCGGCTGTATGCGGACCGAGCCATTTGCAGGCGTGATAATTCCAGCGCGTTGAGGGCATCGGCGTCGCTGAGGTCAGTCCGTCCGACCGCGTTACCGGTCGCAGTGCTGGCCCGATAGGCCGCGAACTGGACAGGCGACCAAGCCTCCACCCCCGCAAACGCTGGCGGCGACCGGCTATCAGACCCAGGTTCCCGCACCGGTGCCGGCTCCGGTTTGGCTGCGGGCGTAGGGACGGACGCATGACCGGTCAGCATCCTCTGTCCGGCCTTATCCAGGTCAATGCCGGAGACTTTTTCGCCCGTCATGACCGCGATGCCGATCACGACGCCGAAAGGCCCGCCGAGGAGGCCGCTCGCAATGAGCGAGCCGACCCGTCGCAGCGGTTCGGGTATCTGGTCGCCGGTAACCGCGCGGTAGATTGTGCCGATCACCGGCAAATATTGCAGCGGGTTCAGAGCCGACAACACCTCGCGGAACGACATGTGGTGGCTGGCCGGCGTCGTTGGCGCGACCTGTGGGGCAGCGGGAACGGACTGTGGTGCGGCGATTTCCAGCATGACGGTTCCAGTGGATTGCGCAGACCATCACTGCAACCGGTACGCCAGGGCCCGATGTGTGCCACTACTCCAACACGATCAGTTCGGACGCGAAAATGCGGAGGCCGCCAAACCCGGCCAGGCGGTCCCGCCCGGCGCGGTAACGGCATCGCTGCGAGCGCGCCGAAGCCTGCCACCTTGGGAATAAACTGGGGCGAGCGATGGGATTCGAACCCACGGCATCCAAGACCACAACCTGGCGCTCTGCCAACTGAGCTACGCCCGCCATCCAGGGGCCGGCGTTTAGGCCGAACCACCCGTCGCCGTCAACATTCAACCACGGAAATGCCGTGCCGGCCGAATGATCGCCTCCCCCAGGACCGCCGCCCGCTTGCAGAACGCGACGCGGACATAGTGCCCGAGCCCCCCAGCCTGGTCACAAAACGCTGAGACAGGGATCGCCGTCGAAGCCCAGCGGCGAAAAATCGGCGATGATGAAATAGCTGCCTTGCGTCGGCAGCGCGCCAAATCCGACCGCGGCAGGGGCCGCTTCCACCTGGTCGCGCCGAGCCTGCAAGACGCCAGCCCCTCCGCCACCGCCCGCCGCAGATTGGGCGCCCTGGTAATGGTCCGGTTCTGGTGCGCCTTCTGCCGGAGCCTGGCCAGGCCGGCCGATGCGGTGACGTGCCTACCTTCCACCCGGTCGGCGAGAAGGTCTTTCCCCGCACGGCCGATCCGCAAATAGCGCTCGGCCATGCCCGGCAGGGTCGTCAGGGGGATATGGCAGGTGCCGTCGAGGTCAGATGCTCATTCACCTCGTCGCACAGTGCATAGGTGTCATGCTGTTCAACCAGACCGGCGATAAAGGCCGGTTCCGTCGCGGTGAACACCTTGCCAGACCGTTTCATGGGCCTGTTGAACAGGATCGCCGTGGTGCGTGGCCCGAAGAGTGCCGTCAACGCCGTGCATGGCAGCGCCCGCCGATGTCCGGGCCATCGACACGACGATTCGCCACCACAACCGTAAATTGCAATACCGGCACACCCGGCATCGGCGGAACTGGTTGCACCGCTCCATCAGCGTATCGGCCGGCCCATCCATATCCGGGACGCCCTGTCCCAGGTTGATCGACCGATGCTCATTTGCGAGGGCCGGCCTGCCCGCTTTGCCAACGCTGATAACGTGCACCGGATCAGATATAAAATATTCCACCCAGCGCCCAATTATTAAGCAATCTGCCCGTCCCGTCGCTGCGCAAATCGAAAGCAGGCCTGCCGCGTCGACCCACCCCCCCTGCGATCACCGGTTGACGGCCGCCGCGCCGACGCACGAATAGGCGAGGTGGCTGGATTTGCCGCTTCTTTGTTGAAGCGTGGCACGCCACATGCAAACCTAGGATGCTGTTCAGGTCGCCGCGCCCCCGCGCGTGCGTTCCGGCAGCCTGACAGAATGGGAGGCTCGGTTTCGCCGGGCTCTGAAGGACATGAAAAAAATTGAAGCTGTCATCAAGCCGTTCAAGCTCGATGAGGTAAAGGAGGCCCTGCACGAGGTCGGGCTGCAGGGCATCACGGTCGTTGAGGCGAAAGGGTTCGGGCGCCAGAAAGGGCATACCGAACTCTATCGTGGCGCCGAATACGTGGTGGATTTCCTGCCCAAGGTGAAGCTCGAGGTCGTCTGCGAGGACGCAGTGGTCGAACGGGCCGTGGAGGCGATCATCAACGCCGCCCGGACCGGACGCATCGGGGACGGCAAGATCTTCATCTCCACCGTGGAGGAGGTGATCCGCATCCGCACCGGCGAACGTGGCGAGGACGCGATCTAGTCCTTGACGCATCGCAATACACCGCTTTCGGCCCTCGGCGGAACCGGGTAGAGGAGCCGGCCCATAGGGGTCCGCGTGGTGCGGCCCCCTCATTTGCCATTGCCAGGTCCTGGCGAGCGCCGGGACCTGTGGTGGTGGCGTGCAAGTCAAAGGACGGGGAACAACTGGTATGGTGAAGAGGCCGACTGCAACAACCTCCGCTGTGGGGAAAGTGCTGGAGTCGCTCAAGGAGCACTCCGTTGAATACGTGGATCTGCGGTTCACCGATCCCCGCGGCAAGTGGCACCACACAGCGCAGCACGTCTCCACAATCGACGAGGACGTGTTCCGCGACGGCATCATGTTCGACGGGTCATCGATCGCAGGGTGGAAGGCGATCAACGAGTCCGACATGATCTTGATGCTGGACCCGGACACCGCGGTGATGGATCCATTCGCCGCCAAACCCAGCATGATCATTATCTGTGACATCGTCGAACCATCGACCGGCCAGGGCTACGCCCGCGACCCGCGCAGCACGGCGAAGAAGGCCGAGGCCTATGTGAAGTCGTCCGGCATCGGCGACGCGGTGTATTTCGGTCCGGAAGCCGAATTCTTTATCTTCGACTCGGTTCGCTACGGGACCGGCGGCAACTATGGGATGTACCAACTCGACAGCCAGGAGGGTCCCCAGTCGTCGATGAAGGAATACCCCGAAGGCAATATGGGCCACCGGCCGAGCATCAAGGGCGGCTACTTCCCGGTCCCGCCGGTCGATGGCGACAGCGACCTGCGCGCCGAGATGCTGTCCACCATGGGTGAGATGGGCCTGGCGATCGAGAAGCACCACCACGAGGTCGCGCAGAGCCAGCACGAACTCGGCACCAAGTTCGGCCCGATGACCCGTCAGGCGGATCATCTGCAGATTTACAAGTACTGCGTGCACAACGTCGCCAACAGCTACGGCAAGACCGCGACCTTCATGCCCAAGCCGATCTATGGCGACAACGGCTCCGGCATGCACGTGCATCAGTCGATCTGGAAGGGCGGCAAGCCGCTGTTCGCCGGCAACGGCTACGCCGACCTGTCGGAGACCTGCCTGTATTACATTGGCGGCATCATCAAGCACGCCAAGGCCTTGAACATGTTCACCAACCCCTCCACGAACAGCTACAAGCGGCTGATTCCGGGGTTCGAGGCGCCTGTGCTGCTGGCCTATTCCGCGCGCAACCGGTCGGCCTCCTGCCGTATCCCCTATGCGACCAACCCGAAGGCCAAGCGGGTGGAAGTCCGCTTCCCCGATGCTGCCGCCAACCCGTACCTGGCCTTTGCCGCGATGCTGATGGCCGGGCTGGATGGCATCAAGAACAAGATCCATCCTGGCGATCCGATGGACAAGGACCTGTACGACCTCCCCCCCGAGGAACTGAAAGGCATCCCAACCGTCTGCGGCAGCCTGCGCGAGGCTATTGGGGCGCTGGAAGCCGACCACGAGTTCCTGCTGGCCGGCGACGTGTTCAGCAAGGACCAGATCGAAAGCTATATCGAACTGAAGTGGACCGAGGTGTATCGTTTCGAACACACCCCGCATCCGGTCGAGTTCGAGATGTACTACTCGGTTTGAGCTGGTGCCTCCCCTCCCTCCGGCCAACATGGCCGGCGGGAGGGGCCGTGCCGCGCCGACCGGCCCGACAGCGTTATGCCACCTTTTTCCCGGCACGCCGCCGCGACGGACGGCCCAACGAAGCCCCGCGCCAAAGTCACGAAACCGGATCGCCGCACGCGCCCATGTGAGGCCCGGCACAGTCTGCCTTCGACCAGTCGTCCGGAAACAGGCCGATTTGCGGGTATTGAACCGGACTCCCGATAGTCTCATCCCGACGCAAAGCCACGTCACCGTCTGATCGGGAACCGTTATGGCCGCTCGCGATCGATGTGGCAGGTTTGCCAGCCTGAACATTTCCAGACCGGCCGGAATGCTGCGGCGCCGTCGCCGACCCTGCCGTCATAAAAGGACGAAGCACAGGACAGGGCGGCGTCTGAATTCGTTGGTAACCGGCGACAGCTTTAGCACCTCCGTCGGCCCCCCTGATCTCCCGTCACAGATTGACGCAACCGGTCGTGAAGCCAAGCACGCACAGACGCTCGGCAGGGTGACTGTTTCACACACTGGAAGCGGAGCGCGTCGTCAGCCATGGCAAACCGGCGCGAGCCCCCGCCTGCACGATGGGCACCACCGCGGGTTGGAAAAACCTGGAGTTTAAATTCGAATCAACCTACATTTTGTGAGCTGGATACAGGCAGTCGGGCGAGCACCACCCAGCGCGAACAGCACCCACGTCATAGCGGCGCCGTTCTATGGGATCCGCCGCTCAAAGCTGCCCTTCGGGTATCCCAACCCGCCAGCCTCGTATCGTGATGCGCCCGCGACGGACCACTTTCCCATGGTAGAGTTGGGGGTTGCGAGGCCAGATCTGCATCGTTGTTCCGAAGCGACGAACCGGCGGCCAGCGTCGACGACCGATGACGATCGCTTGGACTCCCACTTGCTGGCAGAAAGCCCGACACAGGGCGAACGGACCCGTTATTCCCCAGTGTCCGGTTGACGATGTTCGGCCTCGGCATGGGCGATCCAGGCCGCCGCCTCAGCTTCCGAACGAAAGCCAACAACGATCCGCACGCCGCCACCAGGGCAGGAGACCTCGACCTTGTAGCTGGTGCCATCGCCGACTGGCAGAATGCGGAACATCGCCATCCGTGATATATGACATATGTGATCGACCCGCGCCACCCGCCAGAACACCCTCAACCCAGCCGGTCTGAGCCAGAAATCGTCGCAATCGGCCAGACTGAGGTGCGACCGGGCACATGCCTAATTATTGGGCATACTCCGAGCCGGGATCACGCGTCGCACGGTGAATTTCAACGATTCCGCCGCCTTCCCATGTTGGCACGATTGTTGAGTCTAGCCCAACCGTGACCACCTGCCCGGGCTGCGGCGGCGTGGCAGGCGACACAACGGGAAACGACACATGCAGGACACAATCATCCACGGTACAAACGCGAAGGACCGGCCGACATGAAGCTCATCATGGCTATCATCAAGCCTTTCAAGCTCGACGACGTCCGCGAAGCGCTGACGCCGCTCGGGGTTCAAGGCCTCACCGTATCCGAAGTGAAAGGCTTTGGACGGCAAAAGGGGCAAACCGAGATCTATCGCGGCGCTGAGTACCACGTCAGCTTCCTGCCGAAGATCAAGATCGAGGTCGTGGTTCCGGCGGACCTCGCCGACCAGGTCATGGAGGCCATCGCCAAGTCTGCCCATACCGGGAAGATCGGTGACGGAAAGATTTTTGTTCTCGACATCGAACGCGCCATGCGGATCCGCACTGGCGAGGTCGATGCCGAGGCGCTGTAAACCAGCCACAAGGAAACCATAAGATGAAGCTACCCCGCCTCAGCTGGGGATACTGTGCGCTGTTGCCAGCTTTGCTGGCCGCGGCACCCGCGTTTGCCGATGATGGCCCGCCCAAGCTCGATTCCGGCGATACAGCCTGGATGCTCACCAGTTCGGCACTCGTTCTGCTGATGACAATCCCCGGCCTGGCGCTGTTCTACGGCGGCATGGTGCGCAAGAAGAACATTCTTGCGACGTTGATGCAGTCCTTCGTGATCACCTGCATTGTCACGATCGTGTGGGTCGTGGCAGGCTACAGCATCGCCTTTACCACCGGCAACGCCTACATGGGCGACTTCTCTCGCCTCATGCTGAACGGCATCTGGGACCACATCGCCAACGGCAACGATACCCAGGCCTTCGTGTTGGCATCGGGCATCAAAGATGTGCCCGACATGGCCACGACCGTGCCAGAAACGGTCTACATGATGTTCCAGATGACCTTCGCGATCATCACACCGGCGCTGATCTGCGGTTCGATCGCTGACCGGATGAAGTTCTCGGCGTTGTGCATCTTCATGACATTGTGGTCGTTGCTGATCTACGCGCCGATCGCCCATTGGGTATGGGCGCCGGCCGGCTGGGCCGCGCAGAACGGGCAGCTCGATTTCGCCGGCGGCACAGTCGTCCATATCAACGCGGGAATCGCCGGACTGATGTGCGCGCTGGTCCTCGGCAAACGGGTCGGCTACGGCACGGACAACATGGCGCCCTACAACCTGGCTTATTCCGTCATCGGCGCGTCGTTGCTTTGGGTTGGCTGGTTCGGGTTCAATGCCGGGTCCGCCGTCGCAGCGAACGGGCGTGCGGGCATGGCCATGACAGTCACGCAGGTCGCAACCGCGGCCGCAGCGCTGGCCTGGATGTTCGCCGAATGGATCACCAAGGGCAAACCATCCGTCCTGGGTGCGATCTCGGGCGCCGTCGCCGGCCTCGTGGCGATCACCCCGGCGTCCGGCTTCGTACTGCCGGGAGCGTCGATCATCATCGGTGTCGTGGCCGGTGTGGTCTGCTTCTGGACGGCCACCAGCATGAAGCACATGCTGGGTTATGACGACAGCCTGGACGCCTTTGGTGTGCACTGCATCGGTGGGATCATCGGCGCCTTGCTCACCGGCTACTTCGCCTACGCGCCGCTATCGGCGGTCGATGCCACCAACACCGGCACCGCCGGCAGCCTCGGTCAGGTGCTGATCCAGGCGGAGGGTGTTGCCGCGACGCTGATCTATAGCGGTGTCGGAACCTTGGTCTTGCTGTTCATTACCAAGGCATTGGTTGGCCTGCGCGTCACCGAAGACGAAGAGCGCGAGGGCCTGGACATCGTGCTGCATGGCGAACAGGTTTTCTGAACCTGAAAGAGGCGCTCCCCCGGGAGGGGGAGCGCCTTTTTTTTGCCTAATAATCTATATGGACAGAATGCGAATTCAGTCTATTCATATCTGATTGTTGGCATCCATCAGACGCCTGCAACGCCAACCGAAAATGGGGACTCACCGAATGCGACTCAGCAGAACACATCTGACCGCCTGGCTGGCCGCAGCCTGCCTCGTGCCAGCGGCGGTACCGGCTCTGGCTCAGACAGCGGCCCCCGCTGCACCGGAAACGCCGGCCGCACCCGCAGCCGACGCACCTCCACCCGGCTATTGGGTCAATGGAATCCACCTGTCCGCGCAAATCGAGGGCGGCATCACCGTCAATCCGCAAAACCCCAGTTCAGGCGTCAACTTCGGACACCTGTTCACCGACCGTGTCAGCCAGCCTCTGCTCAACCAGATCCTGCTGACGGCGAACAAGCCGCTTGATCCCAAGGCCACCGGTTTCGACTGGGGCTTCAAGTTGCAGGGCATGTACGGCTCCGACGCGCGCTACACCCAGTACCTGGGCGAGTTCAATAATTCGTTGCCAGGCTCGCGGAATCAATTCGACATCGTCGAAGCCAACCTCCTGTTTCACCTGCCCTTTCCAACCGACGGCGGCATGGACATCAAGGTGGGCCAGTTCTCGACCTCGCTGGGCTATGAAACCATCGATCCCTCGACCAACCCGTTCTACACCCACTCCTACATCTTCAACTTCGGCATCCCGCTCGAACATACCGGCGTGCTGACGACCACGCATGTGAGCCCGCTGCTCGATCTTTACCTCGGTGTCGATACCGGTGAAAACACCACCTTCGGGTCCCGCGGCGACAACAACGGCTCGATCGCCGGCACCATCGGGTTTGGCCTGAACATGATGGACGGCAACCTGACGGTCCTCGCGCTCAGCCATATGGGACCGGAGAATGCGTCGCTCGCACTCGCCCCAACCTACAACGCCGACAAATATATGCGCTACGAGAACGATGCGATCATTACCTGGAAGGCATCGGACGCCCTCACTTTGGTGACCGAGCTCAACTGGATTCGTGACGACTTCCTCGGCTTCGTCGCGTCAGGCAAGCCCAGCCCGGCGAACGGCTATGGCCTGGCACAGTATGCCAGCTACACGTTGTCCGACACCGTAACCCTCAACGTCCGCGGCGAGATCTGGGCTGACGACTCGGGCGCATTCGTCGCCGCCTATCCGGGCAACAACGACCCGGTCCGCGCTCAGCTCGGCCTGCCCAACGGCTCCGGCTCGCCGGTTGCCGGCAAATCGACGACATACGGGGCGATCACACTGGGGGCGACGTTCAAGCCCAGCCTCCCGGCCCCGATCACCGGTCTGCTGATCCGGCCGGAAATCCGGGTCGACTCCGCGCTGAACAGCACGCATCCGTTCAACGATGCCACCAGCAACTATCAGTTGACGATCGCGTCGGACTTCGTGCTGACGTTCTGAACCTTCGCGACACGCTTCAAGCCAGGGCCAGGGGCGAAATCCCCTGGCCCTTGCTGCGTTCAGAGACCCGCGAGATGCAGATTCTGCGCCGCCGTCAGCAGCACCCCCAGCAACAGCACCGTGGAG
>Ga0302320_10027601_pt1 | contig 10934 bp, 4 predicted proteins | sample Bog_T0_3_FD_202130 | JGI IMG/M metagenome (GOLD analysis project Ga0302320, IMG submission 202130) | Peat permafrost microbial communities from Stordalen Mire near Abisko, Sweden - Bog_T0_3 | ecosystem: Environmental > Terrestrial > Soil > Wetlands > Peat | place: Sweden: Abisko, Stordalen Mire... | reverse complement strand
CCGTGATCCGGTCACGTCCCCCACGCCGTTCGGTTGTCCTGCGCCTCATTGGCGCGGGAAAGCCCTGAAAGCCTTGGTCGAAATCCGGAGCAACGCTGGCCGCCAAGACATTCAGGACCCGGTCCGCTTGGGGCGACGTGTTGAAGTTTCACAGATGGGTCCCGCCAACGCACCGCCGAAAGTTACAAGAATTGACACGCGCGGAGAGAATCAAGGCGTGCAGCCCCAAGGGAGCGTGCTTCATTCCACAGCTAAGCTAGCCGTTCGTGACGCGATGGCGGCTGTGGGGGGCGGTCTTGCTGGGTGTGTGTGCGAACAGCCGGTTTTGGATGTCCGGGGGGCTGGCCGCCGCCGCGCTGTGCTTTGGCGCGCCGGCCCTGGCGGACAGCGATCCGATGCTCGCCGGCGCGGCCTATGCGAGATCGGATCTCAGTCCGCTGACCGGCGTGACTCTGCTGCGCTTCGTGCCGGGCCACGGGCTGGAGCGGAGCCTTCTGGATCAGCCCTTGCCGGACCCGGGCCCGGACGACGCCCCGCCCGTCCTCGAAACCGCGCCCGCGTCGGCGACGGCGACGGTCGATCAGATTTCGGGCCGGCCTCACACGCAAGCCTTGGCAGACAAACCGATCAGCGCGGCGGTGCGCGACGCCGTGAACCAGGTGCTCGCCCTCAAGACTCCCAATTCGAAGCGATTTTACGCCTTCGTCGCCACCGGCGATCGCCTGCTGGGATTCAACTTCGGGCCCACGGTCGGCTGGGGACTCTCGCCGGAGGGCCTGAGCCTGGAACGCAGTGAGGTTCGCAGCACGATTCGAACCGGATTGGGTTGGCAGGACGGCCCCTACACCGCCCTGATCAGTTTCACGCGGTCCAAGCCGCGGGTTCTCGTGCCCTGGCTTCCCGCCGTGAAGAACGACCTGATCGGCGTGACGCTCATCCACGCCGATAGATAGGCAGTGGGCGCCTGCCCCTACTCCACCGCGAACACGTAAAGCGCGTTGCCGTGGTCCGGGTAGCTGATGTCGTGGATCAGCTCGCCGGGGACCATGCGCGGGCTGCCGCCGCCCAGGCCCGTGGTCACGGCGATGTACTGCTTGCCGTTCACGCTGAATGACAGGGGCAGCCCTTGCACCGAGGTGGGCAGGATGGTGCGCCACAGCTCCTGGCCGTTGTCCACGTCCACCGCGCGGAACACGCGGTTCATGTCGCCGACGAACGCCAGGCCGGTCTCGGTGGACAGGACGCCCGTCAGGAACGGCGCGCGCTGGGTGATGGCCCACTTTTCCTTCAGCGTTGAGACGTCGAAGGCGGCCAGCTTGCCGACCTTCTCGTCCGTACCGGGCATGAACTGGAAGTTGCGGGTGGCCGCCGATCCGCCTGAGCCTTCGCCATGCGCGACCGCCTTGGCGTTCATCTGCTGGCAGCTCTGGGCCAGGGGGATGATCACCTCATGCCCCTGGGGGCTGTAGCTCATGGCGTGCCAGTTGTGGCCGCCTTCCGACGAGGGGCACTGCTGCACCCACTGGCCGATCTTCTGGTCCAGCAGATCGGGGCGGTAGTGCACCTTGCCGGTCTTATAGTCGATGGTGTCGAACACATTGCTGTAAACGGTCTTGGCCACCCCCAGGAACTGGCCGCTCTTGCGGTCCAGCTTCCACAAAAGGCCGTTCTTGCCGGCCGAGAACACCGCGGGATGGCCGTCCACGTCGATCAGCACCCGCTCGAACACCTCGTCCAGGTCGAAGCTCTCGCCCGGCACGTGCTGGAAGTACCAGTTCAGCGAGCCGTCCTTGACGTTCAGCGCCACGGTCGAGGAGGTGTAGAGGGCGTCCCCGTCCGTGCCCCGGCTGGCGCGCATCCACGGTTTGGCCTGGGCGATGCCCCAATAGGTCAGGCCGAGGGCGGGGTCATAGCTGCCGGTGATCCAGGTGTCGCCCCCGGCGCGCTCCAGGTCCGGCAGGGTTCCCCAGGTGTCGCCGCCCGGCTGGCCCTGCTTGGCGATGGTGTTGAAGCGCCACAGGGTCTTGCCGGTAGCCGCGTCCAGGCCGGAAATATAGCAGCTGGTGGTCTTATAGCGGTCGCACCCGCCCAGGCCCTGCAGCACCACGCCGTTGGCCACGATGGGACCGGAGCTGTTGGAATAGCCCTTGGTGGCGTCGCCCAGGGGCACGTCCCACACCACCTTGCCGGTCTTGGCGTCCATCGCCACTTCGCGCGCGTCGGTGGTGGCGGCGAACACCTTGTCCCCGTAAAGGGCCAGGTTGCGCACGCCGCCAGGGCCGGCGGGAATGGTCGTGCCCAGGCGCTGTTCCCAGATCAGCTGGCCGCTGCCCGCGTCCAGGGCCTGGATGATGTTGCCCGTATTGCCCAGGAACAGGACGCCGTCGTGCACCACGGCGGTGGGCTCGTTATAGCCGCCGTCGTTCATGGCCCAGGACCACGCCAGGCGCAGATGCTTGACGTTGGTCTTGTCGATTTGCTTCAGCGGCGTGTGGCTCCAGGCCTGATAGTTGCCGCGCACCATCAGCCAGTCCCCGGGCGGCGGGGTGGTGAGCACCGCGTCGGTCACCGGTGAGTAGCTGGGAACCACGCCTTTCACCGTCAGAACCGGGTGGGCCGGCGTCAGCTTGCTGGGCAGGACCCGTCCGCCGCCGCCCGCCTGGCGCATCACGTTTTCCAGGGTGGGACCCCGGCCGGGCTCGCGTTCATCGGCGGCGGGCGGAACGCCGTTGGCCGACAGGATGAAGGCGATCAGGTCGCTGGTCTCGTTGTCCGTCAGGTTTTTGCGGTCCGGCGGCATGGAGGTCTTGATCAGATCCGCCAGGTCCGCCGGCCGGCGCGCGCCCCACGCCGTGATGAAGTTGGGGCCGGTCAGGGGCGGGCCCTCGTGGCCGCCCAGGTCCACCGCATGACAGGATGCGCAGCGGGCGTTGTAGATGTCGTGTCCCGACTGCACCTGGGCCGCGCCGGTGCGCGGCGCCTGGGCCAGGGCAGAGCCGGCCAGTAAAACCACGCTGAGCCCCATGCTCACCGCGAAACCCGCACGCATGCCGATGGACATCGTGTTTCCCCCTATGAACTGTGCGCCGCCTTGGGCTGGCGCGCACCATCGACAAAATCGCCTTGGCAGGCAAGGGCGTCCCGTTGACAGCGGGGTGATAGCCTAAGCCGAGAGCGCGAGCTTCCCCGCTTGCGGGGGTGCCCCGAAGGGGCTGAGGGGGCATGCCGCCGCAGTGAGGGTTCAGCCGAGACCGTTGGCCACGCGCACGCCCTCTCCACCGCTTCGCGGTCCCCCTCTCCCGCAAGCGGGAGAGGTCGTGAAACCCATATGCGCTAGCCCTCCCGTTGACAGGCGGCGATGCACGCCTATGGTCCGGCCGTCCCGTGTGACTGGCGATTCAAAGGTGGGCGACCACCGGGGAGCACGGGATGCATCGCCGCGCGCCTGGGCACAGCTTCTCAACGCCAGGAGATCCGCCGTGCCCGCAGCGCCCGATTACCCCAAAGCTCCCGACCTTCACCCCGTTCGTCGCGCCCTGCTGTCGGTGTCCGACAAGACCGGCCTGATCGACACGGCCAAGGCGCTGGCCGAACTGGGCGTGGAGCTGGTCTCCACCGGCGGCACCAAGAGCGCCATCGCGGCGGCGGGCCTGCCGGTCAAGGACGTGGCCGAGCTGACCGGCTTTCCCGAGATGATGGACGGGCGGGTCAAGACCCTGCACCCCACCGTGCACGGCGGACTGCTGGGCGTGCGCGACGCCCCCGAACACGCCAGGGCCATGGCCGAGCACGGCATCGGCGGCATCGATCTGCTCTATGTGAATCTCTATCCGTTCGAGGCCACGGTCGCGCGCGGCGCGGGCTTTGACGAATGCGTGGAGAACATCGACATCGGCGGCCCGGCCATGATCCGCTCGGCCTCCAAGAACCACGGCTATGTGGTGGTGTGCACCGATCCCAAGGACATGGCCCAGGCGCTGGAGTCGCTGACGGCCAACGGCGGCTCGACGCCCCTGGCCCTGCGCAAGACCCTGGCGGCCCGCGCCTTCGCCCGCACCGCCGCCTATGACGCGGCCATCGCCGGCTGGTTTTCCGCCCAGACCGGCGGCGAGGACCCGTTCCCCCGCGCGCGCATGACCATCACCGGCGATCTGCGCCAGGCCATGCGCTACGGTGAAAACCCGCACCAGGCGGCGGGCTTCTACCAGTTCCCCGAGCCCCGCCGACCGGGCGTGGCCACCGCCCGCCAGCTGCAGGGCAAGGAGCTGAGCTACAACAATGTCGCCGACACCGATGCGGCCCTGGAGCTGGTCGCCGAGTTCGACCCCCAGGCGAGCGCCGCCGTGGCGATCATCAAGCACGCCAATCCCTGCGGCGTCGCCTTGGGCGATGACCTCAAGAGCGCCTACGAACGCGCCCTGCAGTGCGATCCGGTCTCGGCCTTCGGCGGCATCGTGGCGGTCAATCGCCGGCTGGACCGGGCGGCGGCCGAGGAGATGGTCAAGATCTTCACCGAGGTGGTGATCGCGCCCGACGCCGACGAGGACGCCGTCGCTGTCTTCGCCGCCAAGAAAAACCTACGCCTTCTGCTGTCGGGCGCCCTGCCCGACCCGCTGGCGTCCGGCGAGGTGTTCCGTTCGGTGGCCGGGGGCTTTCTGGTGCAGTCGCGCGACGCCTCGCGCATCACCGCCCCGGACCTGAGGATCGTCACCCAACGTCAGCCGACGGCGCGCGAGGTGGCCGACATGCTGTTCGCCTTCACCATCGCCAAGCACGTGAAGTCCAACGCCATCGTCTACGCCAAGGACGGCCAGACCGCCGGCATCGGCGCGGGCCAGATGAATCGGCGCGATTCCGCCCGCATCGCCGCTCTGCGCGCGGCTGAAGCGGCGCAGGCGGCGGGCCTGCCGGACTCCCTGGCCAAGGGCTCGGCCTGCGCCTCGGAAGCCTTCTTTCCCTTCGCCGATGGCCTGATCCAGGCGGCGGAAGCCGGCGCCACGGCCATCATCCAGCCCGGCGGATCGATCCGCGACGAGGAAGTCATCGCCGCCGCCGACGAACGCGGCCTAGCCATGGCCTTCACCGGCGTCAGGGTCTTCCGGCATTAGTGTGCTGAATTTGAAGTTCGCCCGCCTCTTGGATCAGGCTTGGAGCGAACTTCAATTTCGAAAATGCACACTAGAATTGCGTGTTTCCAGTGTGGCTGGAGATTGGGAAATTCGCTCCAAAGCCGCCACAAAGCGCAGGCGAATGCCTGAGTCGCCACACTAGAACCAGGCGGCTTTCACCGTCGCCGTGGACGCCGTTGCGCGCCATCGCGAGCGCGCCGAGGCCCGGAAAAGCCAATCCGAAAGCCAAAAACTCAGGCGAAATCCGCGGCGCGAGGGGCGATAGCCGCGACGCCCCCATCCGCGGGTGCGCGCGAACTGGCCAGCCGGATCGGCGAGGCGCCGAACCTTTGCGCCAATGGATTCCGGGCGGTCATCGATCGCACAACCCACGGGGGAGGCTGGCTGGCGTTTTGGAGAATCCGGAGAACTAAATTTGAATTTCGATGTTGATTGAAAACTCTGCGGATGGGGAATTTAGGTGCTGCTCAAATTTCTCCCGGCCTTCGCGGCCGCGTGTTGTCTTATGGTCACCGGCGGCGCCGCCAAGGCGCAAGTGATCGACGAGGTCTCGGTCGGCGGTTATCTGCACGACGTGGTCAACATCACGGACGGTGTGGAAAGCAACCTGCAGGACCTCCAGCTGGAGGTGGACACCACACGGCCGAACGCCCTGCGCGTCCTGGGCGCGCCGAGGCTGAACACATTCGTGACCTTCAATTCGGCCCACAAGTCGGACATGGCCGGAGCGGGTCTCACCTGGGACCATCGCCTGCTATTCCCCCGCCTCTTCGCCACCCTGGATTTCGGACTGGCCTATTCGGATGGCGTCATCAATCCGCCGCCAGGCCACAGCAACGAATACTACGATCACTATCCTCGCCTGCTTCTGGGTTCCAATGTCCTCTTTCGCACCGCGCCGGGGATTGAGTGGCATATCGACGACCATTGGGTGATCGGCGGTCAGTTCATCCACCTGTCAAATGCCGGACTATTGGGCTCGCACCATTACAACCGGGGCATCAACGACGCCGGTCTGCGGATCGGCTACAGATTTCGTTGAACCAACCCGCCGCGGCGATCCGCCGATCTCAGTATTTGGGGCCAGGACGCGATTAGCGCGCGCTGGCGGCCAATGCGCGCAGCGCGGTGCTGGCGATGGTCAGCTTGGGGAAGCTCCAGCCATCGCCGGAGACCTCCATCTCCGCCACCAGGTCGCGCGCCGCCTTGACCTGGTCGGCCCGGTGCGCGATCCAGGCGTCCACCGCCCCTTGCGCGGCGTCGGCGCTCTGCATGCCCTTGTCGCGTTCGGCCTGGGCCATGATGGCGCGGGTCAGAACGGCCTGTTCGCCCAGCAGATCCTCCAGCATCTGGCGCGCGGCCTGCCGCTGATAGACGTCCCCCGCCAGCAGCCCGGCCGCCCCGGCGCGCAGACGATCGAAAGCGAAGGTCGCCCCAGCCTGATGATAGACCCGGGCGGCGGGTAGAACGCCCCAGCCCGCGGCATGGGCAAGGTCCGCCACATCGGACAGAGCCATCAGCGGCCGCAGCAAACCCACGCGCGCGGCCAGGTCGGACGGCGCGCCGGCGGCGATTGCAGCGTCGACGCCCTTCTGGGCCCCCGCCCGCTCCAGCGGAGACAATATCGCCAGGCCCTCGCTTCGCAAGAGATCAGCGGCCGGCCGATAGGCGTCGATCAGGCCCTGCACGCCCGACTGGCCCTTCACCACCCGCCGCGCGAGCCAATAGGTCTGCCCGCGCAAGGCCGTGAAGGCCTGCTCGTAGAGGACAAGCTGCCCCTCGGCCAACGCCGCATCGGCGTCCAGCGCGGTGATCTCGCGCCAGATATCGTCCAGGCGAAACACGCGCCAGGCCGCCTCGAAGGCGGTCACCAGCCCGGCGGTGTCGCAACCCGTGGCCGCGCGCACGCGGCCGGCGAACGTCGGCCCGCAAACGTCGACCATGGCGTTGGCCACGCTCGTGGCGATGATCTCGCGCCGTAGCCGATGGCGCCGCATCTGCTCATGGAAACGCCCCAGGGCCGGCGGAAAATAGCGCTCCAGGGCGCCGGCGAAGAAAATGTCGTCGGGCGCCGGGCTGGCGAGGATTTCCGCCGACAGCTCCAATTTGCCGTAGGCTAGGAGCACCGCCAGTTCTGGCCGGGTCAGGCCCTGGCCAGCCTTGGCCAGATCGGCGATGGCGGCGCGGTCGGGCAGGCCCTCCACCGCCCGATCCAGCCGACCGGCGGCCACCAGTTCGGCCATGAAGCGGGCATGGCTGTCCAATTCCTGCGGGGCGGAGCGTTCCATCAGGCTCAAGGCGAGGGTCTGGTCGTGATTATGCGACAGGACGTGGGCGGCCACCTCCTCGGTCATGGACTGAAGCAGGGCGTTTCGATCGCCGGGATCGAGGGCGCCGGCGCGCTCGGCCTCCGCGGCGAGAATCTTGATGTTCACCTCATGGTCGGAGGTGTCCACGCCGGCGGAATTGTCGATGGCGTCCGTGTCGATGCGTCCGCCCGCGCGGGAGAAGGCGATGCGGCCGGCCTGGGTCACGCCGAGGTTGGCGCCCTCGCCCACCACCGTGCAGCGAAGCTCGCTTGCGTCCACTCGCACCGCGTCATTGGCCTTGTCGCCCACGTCCAGATGGCCTTGCTGGGGCGCCTTCACATAGGTGCCGATGCCGCCGAGATAGAGCAGTTCGACCTTGGCCTTCAGCACCGCGCGGACCAGTTCGGCGGGAGTCAGGGTCTGGGCCTGGATGTCGAGCAGGGCGGCGACCTCGGGCGAGATCGGCACGGTCTTGGCGGAGCGCGCGAACACCCCGCCGCCCTTTGAGACGAGATTGAGATCGTATGAGCCCCAGGACGAGCGCGGCAGATCGAACAGACGCTTGCGTTCGGCCCACGCGGCGGCTGGATCCGGATCGGGGTCGAGGAACACATGCCGGTGGTCGAAGGCCGCGATCAGCTTGATTTTATCGGACAAAAGCATGCCGTTGCCGAACACGTCGCCGGACATGTCGCCCACGCCGACGACCGTGAAGACCTGGGTCTGGATGTCCTTGCCCAGCTCGCGGAAGTGCCGCTTGATCGCCTCCCACGCCCCGCGCGCGGTGATGCCCATGGCCTTGTGATCGTATCCGGCCGACCCGCCCGAGGCGAAGGCGTCGCCAAGCCAGAACCCGTATTCGGCGGCCATGGCGTTGGCGATATCGGAAAAACTCGCCGTGCCCTTGTCCGCGGCGACCACCAGATAGGGATCGTCGCCGTCGTGGCGCACCACGGCCTTGGGCGCCGCGACCTTGCCCCGGTCGTCCAGATTGTCGGTCAGATCCAAAAGGCCGCGCAGAAAGGTGCGATAGGCGGCGATCGCCTCCTGTTGAATGGCTTGCGGGGCGCCGGCGCGTGAAAGTTGCTTGGGATAGAAGCCGCCCTTGGCGCCCACCGGCACGATCACCGCGTTCTTGACCTGCTGCGCCTTGGCCAGGCTCAGCACTTCGGTGCGAAAATCGTCCCGCCGGTCGCTCCAACGCAGCCCGCCGCGGGCGATGGGTCCGAAGCGCAGATGCACACCCTCGACCTGGGGCGAGCAGACGAAGATCTCGAAATAGGGCTTGGGCGCCGGCAGATCGGCCAGGGACCGGCTCTCGATCTTGATGCTGATATAGGGCTTGGGCTGTCCGTCGGCCCCGGCCTGATAATAGTTGGTGCGCACGCAGGCCTGAACCAGCAGGGCCAGGCGCCGAAGGACCCGGTCCGCGTCCAGGCTGTCCACGGCCTGGAGCGACTCGAGGATTTGCACGAAAATCACTCCCGCTCTGTCCTGTCGCTCGGCCGGGGACGCAGTGAGCGCCGGATCAAATCGCTCCCGAAACAAGTCCAGGATCAACCGCGCCACGGCGGGATAGTCCGACAAGGCCGCTTCCTGCACGGCGTGGCTGGGATCCAGGCCCGATTGCTGGCGATAGCGGGCCAGGGTGCGGATCAGGGCCGCCTCGCGCCAGGACGCGCCGAGCTCCAGCACCAGACGGTTGAAGCCGTCGTTCTCGGCGAGTCCGTTCCATACCGCGACCACGGCCTGCTCCAGGGGCGCCCTGACCAAACCCAAGTTCGCCACCGCGCCGGATACAGGGCGCAGGAACAGCTCGTGCACCCAGACCGGCGCCGACCCCTCGGGCGTGACCTCAAATCCGTGTTCGGCCAGCCCCTTCAGCCCCATGGCCTCAACGATGGGCAGAAGGTCGGATAGCAGCGCCGCCTCGTTCAAGCGATAGAGCTTCAATCTCAGGACATTGGGCTCGTCCGTCACGGCGCGGAACACGCGCGCGCACGTGGGCTGGCCAGGGCCGAGGGTTTGGATCACATCCAGGTCCGCCAGGGCCTCGGCGGCGTCGAACTGGTCCTGATAGCTGACGGGAAAGGCCTCACCATAACGGCGTCGCAGGGCGGCCACGTCATCGCCGCGCAGGCGCAGCGCCTCCTCGAACCGGTCCGGCCAGGTGCGCGCGGCATCGGCCAGTTCGCCCTCCAGCGCGGCCAGGTCCGGCTCGGGGTGTTCGCCCGGCGTCAGGCCGACCACATAGAGGGTGCGCGCCAAGGGGGCGTCGGAAAAGGCGGGATAGGACGCCGAAATGCGTCCGCCCCAGGCGCGGGCCAGAATGTCGCCCGCGCGCTCGGACAGCGCGGCGTTGAAACGGTCTTTTGGTGTGTAGAGCAGGACGGATACAAACCGATCGAACGGATCGCGGCGCACGAACAGCCCCAGTCGCGGCCGGTCGTACAGGTGCACGACGCCCAGCGCGATGGTCAGAAGATCGTCTTCGTCGATCTGAAACAGCTCATCGCGAGGGTAGCTTTCGAGCACCGTGACCAGCCGGCGCCGGTCATGACTGCCCTCGGTCTTGGCCGCCCGGGCAAGGACATTGGCCACTTTGCGCCGCACCAGGGGCACCACATGGGCGGGCTCGTCATAGGCCGCCGCGGTGAATAGGCCGAGAAATCGGACCTCGCCGCGCGGTCGGCCATCGGGGCCGTACCGCTTGACCCCGATGTAGTCCATGTAGGCGCGCCGGTGCACCCGCGAGACCTGATTGGACTTGGCGGCCGTCAGGGGCGGCCCGCTCTCGATCAGGGTCTTGATCCGATTGGACAGGATGGCCGGCTCATTGTCGCGGCGCAGGACCCCTCGCGCTGGATCGCGCAGCAGCCCCAGACTGTGCCCGGCCTCGGATCGCGGCTCCTGATGGGCGTATCGACCCGTCGGCGTGAGCGGATAGTCATAGACCCGCGCGCCGAGGAACACGAAACGGTCCTCCTGGAGCCAGTGAAGCAAGGCCAGGGCTTCGTCGCGATCGGGTCCTTCCGGCGCCGACTGCTCCAATTCCGCCACGGTTCGCCCCATGAGGGCCAGCATCTCGGGGAAGTCGCCGACCGCGGCGCGGACGTCCGTCAGGGTCTGACGCAGGGCTTCCAGCACCGCGCCGCGCTGCGCCTCGTCCAGCGGTTCCACGAGAACCGCGATCACGGACCGCGGCGGGTCTGCGCGTGTCCGCCCGGCAACCACGGGATGCAGCATGGCGCGGATGCTGAGGCCCTGTTCCACGAGCTCAGCCATCACCGAATCCACCAGGAACGGGATGTCCGTCTGCACGATCGCCAATAGATCGAGCGAGAGCGGCCGGCCATCCGCGCCCACGACGTCGCTGAAGGCCACGCGCGGATCGTCTGGGGTGGGCTGTTCGCAAAGGGCCCACACGTCTCGGCACAGGGCGGCGAAATCGGCCGGGGTCAGGTGCGGCAGGTCGCCGGGCCTGAAATCCTCCAGG
>Ga0302320_10027598_pt1 | contig 10935 bp, 10 predicted proteins | sample Bog_T0_3_FD_202130 | JGI IMG/M metagenome (GOLD analysis project Ga0302320, IMG submission 202130) | Peat permafrost microbial communities from Stordalen Mire near Abisko, Sweden - Bog_T0_3 | ecosystem: Environmental > Terrestrial > Soil > Wetlands > Peat | place: Sweden: Abisko, Stordalen Mire... | reverse complement strand
GGTTACAGCACCACATGGCTCGCCCGCGCACTGCCCGAGGGCGGCCGCCTCATCACGCTGGAGCTCGATCCCACCCACGCCCGCGTCGCCCGCGCCAATCTCCGCACCGCCGGCGTTTCCGATAAAGTGGAAGTCATCGAAGGCCCCGCCGCCGCGAGCCTCGCTCGGCTCCACGCCGAAAACCGCGGCCCGTTTGATTTCATCTTCATCGATGCCGATAAACCGGGCTACCCCGTCTATCTCGATTGGGCCCTGAAACTCTCCCGCCCCGGCACCGCCATCGTCGCCGATAACGTCGTCCGCAAAGGCATGATCGCCGACCCTTCCTCCGACGACGTCAACGTACAAGCCGCCCGCACCTTCATCCAGAAAGTCGGCGCCGAGCCCCGCCTCAACGCCACCGTCATCCAGACCGTCGGCAAAAAAGGCCACGACGGTTTCCTCTTCGCCCGCGTTCTTTCCTAGAAATGCGAAGGGGCGGGCCGGATCTTTGATCCAATCCCGCCCGCCCCCAGAAATCCGTGTCGGGGATTCCCGGTCGCATCTACCGACCTGCCGCTAAGCGACAGGCGGTGTGCGTCTTCCCATGATCAGGGAGACCAGGAACAACACCAGGAATACAACGAACAGAACGTGCGCAATCCCCGTGGCAGCGCCAGCGATCCCGCCGAAGCCCAGCAGGCCCGCGATCAGCGCGACGATTAAAAATGTAAGTGCCCATGATAGCATAATCTTCTCACCTCCTTTCTTTATGCCTATGATTCGGAACCTCCGGGGCCTTTGCGCGTGGACCCCGGGTGCAAGAACAGACGGCGATGGGGTGCAGAATTGCCCGCATCCGCATCGTCCCGCCCCGCCCTTTCACATTGACTTTCCGGGGGGTACTCCTAAATTGCGGCGGTTTTGTCCAGACGCCTATTTCATCTCATGAGCCCTCGCCGCGCCGCACTACTCGCCCTCCTCATTCTTCTGCCCGCCCTCGGGCAAACCGGGGCGCGTGGCGATGAGCAGGTCCTCAATGGGATCGCCGCAGTGGTCAACTCAGACGTCATCACCTACACGGAGGTGCAGGAGCTCGTCGGCACCCGTGAGAAGTCGCTCATGGACTCCTACAAGGGCCAGGACCTCGCCGACAAGGTGAAGCAGCTCCGCCTCGCCGCAGTCCAGTTGCTCATCGATAACAAGCTCATCCTGCAGGAGTTCGACAAGAACAAGTTCACCATCCCGGATTACGTGGTCGATCAGCGCGTCCAGGCCCAGATCAAGGAGCAATTCGGCGGCGACCGCGCCGCTTTCATCCGCACGCTCGCCGCCCAGGGCATGACGATGGAGAAATTCCGCAGCATGCTCCGCGACGACATCATCGTGACCGCCATGCGCCAGAAGAGCGTGGAGATCAACACCATCGTCTCGCCCGAGAAAATCCACGAATATTACGAGAAGAACATCGCCGGCTACTCCTCGCCCGAGCAGGTCCACCTGCGCATGATCGTCCTCAAGGAAAGCGGCGATTCCGGCAGGCAGATGGCCGAGGAATTGCGCCAGAAATACCTTGGCGGCGCCGATTTTGGGAAGCTGGCGGAAATGTACTCCGAGGATACCGCCACCGCCGCCAGCGACGGCGACTGGGGCTGGATCGATAACCGCACCCTCAACGATACCCTCACGAAGATCGCCTTCTCCCTGAAGCCCGGCCAGATCAGCGACGTGGTGTCGATGGCCGGCAGCTATTACCTGCTCTTCGTGCAGGAGAAGAAGGATCAAGTCGTCCAGCCGCTCACCGCCGTCCATGACGATATCGAGAACAAGCTCATGGAGCAGGAGCGCCAGGACGCCGAGCAAAAGTGGATCGCCGGCCTGCGCAAGAAAGCTTACATCTGGATCGACGGCATCACGAACAACGACGGCGAGGTGACCCAAAGCGTCTCGACCTCGAGTTCCTCGGCCGACGATAGCCAGGCTCATTAATAAAGCGGTCCCCGCGCGGACCATCCCGCCATGTCCACCGTCATCGGCATCACCCTCGGCGACGCTGCGGGCGTCGGCCCGCAGGTCATCCGCGGCGCCCTGGAATCCGGGAAACTGGATCCCGATTTCACCTACCGCGTGCTCGGCAATGCCGAGGGAGTAATCCCCGGCAAGCCAACGCCCGAAAGCGCCGGCCGCGCCTTCGCCGCCCTGGAGGATGCAGCCCGCCTCACACGCGAAGGCGCCCTCGCCGCGGTGGTCACAGGCCCGATCCACAAGGCCCGCATCCAGGCCGCCGGCTTCAAGTTTCCGGGCCAGACCGAGTTCTTCGCGGACCGTTGGGGCGCGCGGAATTTTGCAATGCTGCTCACCGGCGGCCCGCTGACGGTCGCACTCGTAACGGCGCACGTGCCGCTGAAGGACGTCCCCCGCCTGCTGCGGGAAAACGATATCGTGCGCGTCGGCCTGCTGCTCGAGGATTTTCTGCTGCTGCGTCTCGGCCGGAAGGCGCGCATCGCCATGGCGGGATTGAATCCGCACGCCGGCGAGGATGGCGTGCTCGGCGATGAAGAGCAGCGGATCATCGCGCCGGCGCTTGCCCGTCTGGCGGACCATGGCCAGCGCGCGACATGGAGCACGGTGCTCTCCCCGGACACCGTTTTCCATCGCGCCGCGGTGGATGGGGAATTCGACGCAGTCCTCTGCATGTATCACGACCAGGGCTTGATCCCGCTCAAGCTCATCGCCTTTGACCAGGGCGTAAATGTGACGCTCGGCCTGCCATTCGTTCGCACAAGCCCCGATCACGGCACCGCCTTCGACCTGGCCGCAAAAGGCGGCGCGCGCCCGGACAGCATGATCGCCGCGATCAATCTCGCCGCAGAGCTCGTAAAGAAGCGCCGATGAACCTCGCAAAATACGTCAAGGTCTTCGACATCGGCCTGCAGAACACCTTCGTCTACCGCTGGAATTTCCTCATCCGGTCGCTCTTCGGCCTGGTGCCGCTGGCCGGCTCGGTCCTCATCTGGCGTGCAATCTTCGCCCAGCGCACCTCGAATGTCGCCGGCTACGATTACCACGCCATGGTCTGGTACTTCCTCCTGACCATCCTGGTAAACAACCTCGTGACGCCCACAGAGGACGAGTGGCAGATCGCCGCCGATATCCGCGACGGCCAGATGAACGCCTTCCTGGTAAAGCCCTTCAATTACCTCGGCTACCGCATCAGCCTCTACGGCAGCTACCGTCTGCTCTACACGGTCTTCACGCTGGCGCCGCTCGCCGCGGTGGTGTGGTACTTCCGCGCATATGTGACGCTGCCGGCCTCGGCGGGGACATGGTGGATCACCGCCCTCTCGCTGGCGATGGCCGGCATGATCCAGTTCTTCATCGCCTACTCGCTCGCGATGATGGCGTTTTGGATCCTGGAGATTTCGACGATCGTCTTCATTCTCTACTCGTTCGAGTACTTCCTCAGCGGCCAGATTTTTCCCCTCGATATCATGCCCGCGTGGATGCACGGCGCGCTGCAGGTGTTGCCATTCACCTACGAGCTCTTCTTCCCCATCTCGATCTTCCTCGGCAAGGTCCACGGCGCCGAGCTCGGCCGCGGCCTCGCGATCCAGGCCGCATGGCTCTTCGCAATGTGGATGATCGCACGAACCATGTTCCACCGCGGCGTCCGCCATTACCAGGCGGTGGGAGGGTAATGTGAAACGCTATCTCGATATCTACGCGATCATGCTCCGCAACTCGGTAATCCGGGAGATGAGTTTCAAGGCAAACTTCATCCTCTGGATGGCCGTCGAGTTGCTCTGGTTTTTCGGCCAGATCGTCTTCATCGAGGTGATGTTCATGTACGTCAACACGATCGGCGACTGGACCAAATGGGAGGTGGTCCTGCTCGTGGGCACGCACCAATTGATCGGCCAGATTTTCCAGGCCTTCTTCTATGTAAACGTCGCCAACATCCCGGAGCTGGTTCGCACCGGGAAACTCGATTTCATGCTCCTGCTCCCGGTCGACTCGCAATTCGCCGTCTCCACCCGCCAGTTCGGCATGGACAATATCATCAATGCCATCGTCGGCATCGCGATCGTCATCTTCGCCCTGGTCAAGATGCACGTTGCGCCGAGCGCATGGCAGATCCTCATGTACATCGTCGCCGTGGGGTTCGGGGTCGCCGTCCATTACTCGATCATGTTCTCCCTGGTCACGCTCTCCTTCTGGATCGTCCGGGCCCAGGGCCTCGTCTTCGGCTACTACAATCTCTTCAATATCGCCCGCTACCCCGACTCGATCTTCGGCAAGGGCCTCTTCCGCTTCATCTTCTCCTGGATCATCCCCGTCATCGTCGTGGCCAATATCCCCGCCCGCCTCCTCGGCCGCGTCCTCGACCCGCCCCTGCCGCTCCTCGGTCAACTGGCCGGCGCCGCCATCCTCTCCGTAGCCCTCAGCCGCGCATTCTGGCACTTCGCCCTCCGCCGCTACTCAAGCGCCAGCTCATAGCCCCGCTTGACAGACAGCTTGACCAATACTTGACACACCAATTCAAGCAATTACCTGACTTCGTGTTCCCCTTTTGCGCTCTTTGCGCTCTTTGCGGTTAAACAATGATTTCTAACCGCAGAGAACGCAAAAAACTCAAAGTAAAAGGTCCAGGGAATCGCTTCAAATGGCAGAACTTGACACACCACCTTACTAATACTTGACATAAAACTTGACTTATGCTTGACTCATTCCCGTGAGTTACGAGCCCATTTTCTCCATCACCCCAGCCCTCCTGGCCAGGGTCGAGGAAATCGCCAGCCTCCGCGAGCGCATCCAAAGCTCCACCATCGAGCTCACCTGGGTTCCAGCCCTGCAAAAAGACACCCGCACCCGCAACGTCCACGCCTCCACAGCCATCGAGGGCAACCCCCTGACCCTGGAGCAAGTCCGCGCCCTGGAGGAAGGCCGCAGCCTCGCCGCCCCCGGGCAACGCCCGCAACGCGAAGTCCTCAACTACTTCGCCGGCCTGCGTTACGTCGAGAAAAACGCCACCCGCAAACCACTCCGCCACGAAGACATCTTCAAGCTCCATCGCCTTCTGGCCGAGGGCGTGATGGATCAAGGCGAGGCCGGCGGCTACCGCGCCATCTTCGTTCGCGTCGGCCTTTACCGCCCGCCCCCGCCGCACGATGTCTCCGGCCTGATGTTCGACCTGCTGGAGTGGTGGAACGAAAAATCCGCAACCCTTTCCCCCGTCCTCAGCTCCGCGATCCTCCATTACCGTTTCGAAGCCATCCACCCCTTCGCCGATGGCAATGGCCGCACCGGCCGCGCCCTCGCGCTGTGGGAGCTCTACCGGCGCGGCTTCGACACCCACCACATCTTCTCCGTCGATGAATACTACTGGGAAGATCGCCCCGGCTATTACGGCGCCCTGGAGGCCGTCCACCGCTCCGGCGAAGACCTCACCCGCTGGCTGGAGTATTGCGCCGAGGGCCTCCGCCAGACGCTGGAGCGCGCCTGGCTGCGCGTCCAGGCCTTCCAGCTCAAAACCCCCGGCAAAATGGTCCTCCGTCCAAGGCAGGAGCGCCTCCTGCAACTCCTCGCCGACCACGGAACCCTCGCCCCCTCCCAGATCTGGGCCGCCCTCGGAGTCTCCCGCCAGGGAGCCATGGATTTGCTTCGTCCGCTCATGGAGGCCGGGCTCGTCGAAAAGCACGGCGGGAAAAAGACCGGCCGCTATATCCTCCGCAGCCGGCAGCCACTCGGTTGATCCTGAGTCACTTGCGCCGCCGGGAGGCCTTCCCGGGCCCCTCCCGCAAAAAATCGCGTTTTCCCCCTTGCGCGGCCCGGTTCCAGCCGCTAACTTTCGCGCTCACTTTTTCCTAGGGAACTCGTATCAGACCTGCTACGAGCTACCTCCCCCTAAACTCCCATGCCGAAATCCAAAAACGATAAAGCCGCCGCCAAGCCTTCCGCAAAGAAGGCCGCCGACGCGGTCGCCGCCCCGGTGCACAAAGAGGCGAAACCCACCGCCCGGCCCGGGTCCAATCACTTCTCCGTATTCCAGCCGGCAAAGCCCGTCGAGCTCAAGGACCCCTTCCTCAAGCGCCAGAAGGAGCGCCTCCTCCAGCTCCGTGACGGCATGCTCGACTCCATGAGTGGCGTCGCACGCGATACCCTCCGCTCCCGTGCGGAAGGCAGCGAGGCCAGCGCATTCGGCATGCACCAGGCCGATGCCGGCAGCGACGCCTACGACCGCGACTTCGCCCTCAGCCTCCTCTCCCAGGAGCAGGACGCCCTTTACGAGATCGACGAGGCCCTCAAGCGCATCGAGCAGGGCACCTACGGCATTTGCGAGCTCTGCAACAAGCCCATCCTCCATGCCCGCCTCGAAGCCATCCCCTTTGCCCGGTTCACCGTCGACTGCCAGTCCCAGCTCGAGAAACAGCGCAAGATGACCCGCTCCCGCCAGCCCGTAACCTCCCTCTTCGGCCTCACCGACGAAGAAGGCGGCTCATCCGAGGGCGAAGAAGAAGAGACCGTCAGCGAAACCAAGGAATAACCTTTTATGCCCAGAGACATCGTCACCATCGAGTGCACCGAGGCCAAGGCCGAGAAAAAGCCCGCTTCCCGCTACATCACCACGCGGAACAAAAAGAGCCCCAACACTCCCAACCGCCTGGAAAAGAAGAAGTACAATCCTTTCCTCAAACGCCACACCCTCCACCGGGAGATCAAGTAACACACCATGGAACCGAAAACCCCAAAACGGAAATCCGCATTCCGCCGTCACAACCGCTCGATGCCGCGTCGCCGCATCGACATCAGCATCGAGGCCATCGACTACAAGAACCCCGACCTCCTCAAGCGTTTCGTCACCGAGACCGGCAAGATCCTCCCCCGCCGCGTCACGGGCATGCCCGCCCACCTGCACCGCAAAATCACCCGCGAGATCAAGCGCTCCCGGTCCGTCCTGCTGATGCAATAGGCGACACCGCCCACACAGTTTGGTTTTTTTGCAAAGCCTCCGGGTCACCGGAGGCTTTGTTGTTTTTAGGGTGAGGCGCGGCCATGGATGGGTGCCTATCGAACCGGATAGGCCCTGCGGGCCTGCCCGAAAGTAGCCGGGGCGCGCTCAGAGCTCTGCTCTGCCCCTTAAAGCCCCCGGGTAAAAAGTCCCAACGAGCTACGCCCCGGCAGGTGGCGGAAGAGATCGACCGGGAAGCAAGCGCGAAAGATGCGGAAACGCTGAGCGCCAGGTTCGCAACGCACGGGACGCTAGTCCACCCGCCTCAGGCGTGGCCAACGTAGCGCCCCAACGCGCCAGCCTCAAGCCAGCCCAGGGCGCCTTACCCGCCTTTGGTGTGGCCTTGGGTATCCTCCTCCACTCACAGCGATCCGATGGATGAATTTCACGATAAACTTATAAAATATTTTGCTAAACTTAATTTCATTCGACACCAGTTATGCCTATTTATTACCAAATATTCGCCTCTCAGGATTCTACTATTATTCTCTGGTTTTGCGAGAAAGGCTGCACTCCTGACGGGATTGGAGATAAGCATGAGGATTACGCCTTTGCTGCTGCTCGGGGTAACCGTTAGCACCCTCCACGCAGCAACGGCGACTTGGATAGGCAATGTTAATGCTTACTGGAGCGGTTCCTCTAACTGGTCGGGCGGCTCTCTCGCGGGCGGCAATCCGGCATCTGACGATTCGCTCGCCTTTGGAGTTTCGGGGACGTCAGGTTCGGTGTTGGTCGATGACCTGATGACTCCATCCACCTATAACATTGCGGGCATTACCTTCACAGTCGGCGCACCCGCCTATACGATCGACTCTCTAACGAATGGCGGCAACGGCTTTACCCTGTCGGGCAACATCACGGACAATAGCGTCGAGCTTCAAACCATCAATGACAGTATTGTCATGACAGGAGTTTCCACGATCACGACGACTGCCAGTGGACGCGGTATCACTCTCGGCGGAAATATCAGCGGTACGGGCGGAATTACAACGGCGGGCTCCGGCACATTGACACTGAGTGGCGCGGACACCTACGCGGGTGCGACCACAGTCATTGGTGCCGCTCTGAACCTAGATGGTTCCTTGAGCGGCACGCCGATCACCGTGAGCGGAGGCACATTCTATGACGTTGGAAACATCGCGGGTGCATCGAGTCTGACGGTGAGCGGCGGTTCGGTCACATTGAGAAATATTAATACTTACACCGGTCCAACCACGGTCAACGGCGGCACGCTCCTGCTCGACTTCGTAGATGGACCTGCCTCTCGATCGAACCTCATTAATGGCACGCCACTTGTCCTGAGCGGCGGTGCATTAGCTTTCCAGAGTTCAGATTACGAGTATACTTATTACAATGGTCATTATTATGTGAATGAGTATGTTCCGGTCTACAACACTCAGTCATTCGATGGTACGACCATATCTGGCAATTCAACAATTACATTGGCTCACCAGGATTACGCTGGTGGGTATCTTGCCGTGGAATTGGGTGGGATCACTCGGGATGCCAACGGCGTTTTGAATTTCACCAACACACCCAACGCCGGCGCCGTCAGGGTCTATGCATCCAACGGCAACAGCGATGGCATCCTTGGGACCTGGGCTTCGGGCGGCTCTGGAACGGGTTTGACTTACCTGACCGTGTCGCAGGGCCAGATTATTACCGCTAGTGGTGTCGGGGCGGCGGACGGTTCAGGCCTGACTGATACCACTGGCGCGTTGAATTATGTGCTTGGGTCAGGCGACGGGGCCGTCTCTACCAGCGTTGCGACCAACACAATTCGTTACATCGGCAATACGGGCACGACAACGCCGGGTTCCACGCTGTTCTCGGTAAACGGACTCATGAATGCCGGCACCGGTCTTTGGACCATTGGAACGAATACCCTGACGATTGGCGCGAATCTGGAACTGGTTGTCTTGGGCAACAGCCAGGGCATCACGATTTCCTCAAGCATTGCTGACAATTCCGGCGGCGCCTCCGCGCTCACTTACGGCGGCGTTGGAACACTCACTCTTGCTGGTGCGAACAGCTACACCGGCGTTACCACCATAGATAGCGGAATCTTGAATGTTGCCAATTCCAATGCGTTCGCCGGAGGCGGCGCGATCACGTTTGGCGGGGGCACGTTGCAGTACTCGTCATCCAATTCGATTGATTACTCGGCGCGCATCGTTAACAGTATATGCGGTGCGGTCATGATTGATACGAATGGCCAGAGCGTTACATTCGCGTCGCCTCTGTCGGCATCGAATACGGCCGGGTTGACCAAAATCGGCGCAGGGACGCTCATTCTTGCGGGCGCGAGCACCTATGCTGGGGCCACCACTATCAGCAGCGGCACGTTGAGCCTGACGGGTTCTTTGAGCGGCACACCCATTATTGTGGCGGGGGGTACCTTCAGCGACACCAGCACTGGAGTCATCGGGGGCGCATCGAGCCTTGCAGTGACGAGCGGTTCCGCTACGCTGTCGGGTGCGAGCACTTACACCGGCGCGACCGTCATAAGCGGCGGCGCGTTGAACCTCACCGGTTCGTTGGGTGGCACGCCGATCTCGGTAAACGGCGGCACGTTTAATGAAACCGGCGCCGGAGCGGTCGGTGGTGCCTCCAGCCTCAGTGTCACCGGCGGCTCGGCGACCCTGTCAGGGACCAATTCCTACAGCGGCGTTACCACGATTTCAGGAGGAATCGTGGGATTTACTCAAAAAGCTTCACTTTATAATGGCGTCCCCGCTTCCTGGACCTCCGGTAATATTGTCGTCGTGAGCGGGACGGTTGCCTTGAATGTTGGGGGAGCGGGGCAATTTACGGCGTCGGATGTCGCTACATTGATCAGCTTGGGAAGCGCAACCGGAGGGTTTGAGAGCGGTGCCACCATCGGACTCGACACCACAAACGCTAGTGGTGGTATCTTGGCCTACGGCAACGTGATCGCCAATCCAAACGGCGGAATGAACATTCTCGGATTGGCGAAGTTGGGTGCCGGGACACTGATACTCTCCGGCGCCAATACATACACCGGGGGTACCACTATCACCAGCGGCACCCTGCAATTGAGCGGTGCGGGAACGTTGGGTGGGAGCACAGGTGCCTTGAGACTTGCCGCTGGCGCCACGCTTGATTTGAACGCCACTTCCCAAGGGGTGGGAAATCTGACTGGTGCCGGCGGCACCATCGTCAATAATGGCGGCGGCACGGTTACATTCACCATTGGCAATGGCAACGGAGGGGGCGGTTCTTATGCCGGGGTAATCGCCAATAACGACAATTCGACGACGGGAACGATGGCCCTGACCAAAAGCGGTGCCGGAATGATCACTCTCTCCGGTTCGAACACTTATACAGGCGCGACATTGATCACCGGCGGAGTCCTCAACATTCAGAATGCGACAGCCTTGGGCACCGGCACTGCCGGCGTTATGGTAAGCAGCGGCGCCACCTTGCAGATCCAGGGTGGAATCGCCGTGGGCGCCATGCCGCTCACGATCACTGGCGTAGGAGCAAATGGCGCGACAGGCGCCCTGGAAAGCGTCAGCGGGACAAACACCTACGGCGGCCTGGTTCAACTGGGAGGTGCGAGCACGATCTCTTCGGATGCGGGCACGCTAATCCTGAGCAATCCGGCCACGATCACCGGAGCTACCGATGACCTGACGCTGACGGGTCCCGGCAATGGCAGCATTGCCAGCATCATCGGAACTACGACCGGCACGGTGACCATTGACAGTCCCGGCGTCTGGACCCTGACCGGCGCCAGCACCTATACCGGTGCGACTACCATAAACGGCGGCACTCTGCGCGTTTCCGAGCTGGCCAACGGCGGCAGTTCCAGCAGCATCGGCGCATCCGCGAGCGCGGCTGGCAATCTGGTGATTAACGGCGCAACGTTGCAATACACAGGCGCAACCGTCAGCACGAATCGCAACTTCACGATTGGCAACAAC
>Ga0302320_10027597_pt1 | contig 10935 bp, 11 predicted proteins | sample Bog_T0_3_FD_202130 | JGI IMG/M metagenome (GOLD analysis project Ga0302320, IMG submission 202130) | Peat permafrost microbial communities from Stordalen Mire near Abisko, Sweden - Bog_T0_3 | ecosystem: Environmental > Terrestrial > Soil > Wetlands > Peat | place: Sweden: Abisko, Stordalen Mire... | reverse complement strand
GTGGTTTGGCTTGCTTCCGTTCCGGAGAGGCACGTGCCAAACCCGTCAATCACCTGCTGCTGACCCGCGGAGGACGTGTCGATTGAAACCGTCTGAGCGACCAATCGCCAGTCCGACTGGACAATCAGCAGTGCGAAAGCGGCAAATTTAAAAAGCGCGCGACACGTGGTTTTCGGCATGAGAAACTACGTCAAGCCTGCAGGGAAATATCGCATAGTTCAAGCCAAAGCACCGATTCCTTAAACGAAGAACCCGTCGGGTTTCATCCGCGTTTAAGAATGAGAGTGTTGGCGAATTTCATCGGTTACTGGCTGCCTGTAGCCTTGTTTTAACATTCGCCATTCCTCGTCGATCCAATAGTCGGGCGAGAAACCCTTCAATGGTTGGGTTATTGCAGAAAAAGCCAGTGCCGAAATCCGTTGCGAACTCACAGTCAATTGGATCTTGCACGGGGCATCTTATCAGCGCTCCGAATCCGATCGGCTTGGGCCGACAGACAGCAGGATCGGGCAATTTACTTTGCGGTTTTTGTCCAAGCCTTTTGTCATTTTCTAATGTCATTCGGCAACTTTCCACATTCTAAGCGAATTTCTATCAACCAAATTTGTCAATAGCTTGTTCTTTATTGCCTTTGGGCTGCGCATCACTGGCCCCGGCAAAGCGTTTCGGAGCCAGCACTGCTGGTGTTCGAGCGGCTAAACGGCTCTGGAATTCAGTACGATCCGCAAAAACTTCGGAGTTGGGCGCTGCGCAATGGATCGAGACTAGATTTTGCGGAGGACTTGAAAGATTTAGCGGAAAAACACCAAGCATTCTGAACGCGGAATCGCCGATACGGGGGCTGCTTCTTTTGGGGCGGAATGATGTAGGGCCGAAACTCCCAATATGCATCCACAATATGTGGATTTTGTTGAACATTCTTTCCGCCATCTGTTTGCTCATTCCAAATTTCGCAATTGCCTGGGGATCTGCCGGCCGTCAAGTCATCGCAGCAGAGGCGCATCGAGAACTGGCACCGGATGTGAATATTTGGACACTTCGGATTCAAAGCTGAGCTGGACAAGTTTGCTGGAAATCACGTGAATTTCGGCATTTGGACCCGGATCGTGGATTTTGAGAGTTCATCTCTACAGGTGTTAGTCGAAATTTCAACCGCGACGGATTTCCGAGCCGTGGAATTTGATTTCGATCCGGTAAACTTTCTTGATGCGACAAGTCAGCCTGCCGGTGGCCAGTTCGATGTGGTCCGGGATTTCAATCCGATGGATGTCCACCCCGGCGTGATAACCGCGTTCCGAAAACACGTCAATCAACATGGCCAGCGCCAGCGGATTATCCAGGAGCTCGTCTTCCGTGTTGATGTGAGCCGTGCCGGAAATCGCGTGACGCAGCACGATGGGGATGATTTTGCTTTCGATAAACGCGATGACTTTGGCAAAGAGCGGGCCGTTTTCCAGTTCATAGCTGTCGAGCCGTTTCACCAGTTCTTGACGCGCATGAATGATGATCTGGCTGGCCACGGGCACCGCCCGGAGCCGGTCCACCGTCCGGGAGTCGAGTTCCAGCGTGCTTTGATATTCCAGTTCGCGCAGGATGTTTTCCTCCACCTCGGCTATCGGGCCCTGGGCGTTGATGAAGTGGTAATGGAAAATTTCCTTTAAGGACTGCAGGGCCTCCCAAGTTTGCTCCTTGAAAACGCGGTAGCGCCGGCGGGCCAACGATTCGTCGTGATCAGTCGGTCGGTCTTCCGGCAACGGACTGTCGGCATTGCGCGAGGCCAGTTCCATAAGTGCTTTGGTTTCAAGCCCTCGCTTGAGCTGGCGAGCCACGGATTCCTTCTCGTCCACGAAAAGCACCATGATGTGAATGGTCGGCTGGCGAAAATGAATGCTCAAGGTCGTATTGTAAAATTCCCGCCGCAGCGCGTGCATTTTGTCCACGAGCAGTTTCAAACATTCGACCTGCACGTGGGTGCGCGGGAAACCATCCAGAATGACTCCGTCAAGATATTCCGCGCTGAGCAACTCGCGCAACACCAGCCCGATAACATCCCGGTCGCCAACCATGGTGCCGGCGTCCTTCAACGCACGGGCCTCGGGCGATTTGAGCAACGAGCTCATTACCAAGGGCTGGCATGTCAAACCTCGGACTTTGGCGATGAAGGCGGTGTTGGTCCCCTTCCCGGCGCCTGGCGCGCCGCCCAGCAGGATGATCTCCTTGGGAAAACGCATGTGTTCGTGACCAAATTCCGACTCCAAATCCCGCCAGACGGATCCAAAAATAAGCTGGGCGTCCTTGATTTCAAGATCGCTGCGCTTGGTTACCTCTGGGGCAACCGGCGGCTGAACGGGCTCAGTGGGTGCAATCATAGATTGAATGCGAACAGTGACCATGCCCGCCTTCAGTTTCTTAGTTTGAGGGTAATTACCGGCAGGGTCAATCTGTCTCCGACTTTGGGCTGGCGGAAGCGCAGTCGTCCACCGGGCCGCCGACGCTTTCTCGCCGACTATCATCTTTAACCCGGAGGGCCTTTCTGCCGACGGTCCTTGCTCTTTGCTTGGTTGATCGCCTTCTCTAAACTTGTACTATTATTATTTCCCCAATGGGGCGGGCATGGCGTCATTCACAACCGCCTCCGGCCAGCCGTTAGCACCCCACCGGAGCGGCATAATCGCCAGGGTCGCTTTTCCGTTCAATCGCATGTCACCCTCAAAATCTGAGGTGAACCAATCCTTGCCTTCGGCATTCAATGTCCCCGCGTGTCCGGGTCCGAACAACGGGCCGTTGGTCGTTGCCAGGAACAGACTGCCGCCCGCTTTTAGCATATCCAATCCGGCCTTGTCCAAATAAGGGCCGGTGACTGTTTTGCTTCGCCCGATGCGGATGTTATATGAGCTGTTGGTGCCCTGACAGCACGAACCCCAGTTCACAAACAGATAATAATAGGCATCATGCCGGCACAGATAGGAAGCCTCGATAGAATCATTGTACGCCAGGGAAAAGATCTTGGATTCCGGCGCGATTCGCTTTCCGGTTTGCGGATCCAGCCGGATCAGTTTGATCCCGCTCCAATAGGAGCCAAATGTCAGCCACAAGCTGCCATCCCTGTCGTGAAATACGGACGGGTCAATCGCATTGTATCCATCGCCTTCCTGCGTCCGCATCACGAATCCTTGATCGGCCCAATGGTAGGCCGGATCGTTGGGATCCAGCGTGGGATTGGTGGCCAGGCCAATCGCTGAAGTCATTTTCCCCATGGATGAAACCGCGTAGTAAAGAAGATACCTGTCGCCCAATTTGATGATGTCAGGAGCCCAGTACGACATGGAGCGGTTTTCCGGAACGATCTTGGCAATCCACTCTGGTGCCGCTTTGAAAACTGCCGGTCCGCGTTCCCATTTCACCAAATCCTTCGAATGATAGGACGGTACGCCTCGGCCCGTATAAAAGACCCAGTATTCATCTTTGCATCTCACCACACTGGAAGGGTCCCGAGTGGTGATGCCACGGCTCGCCGATTGCTCCAGCGGCAGGGCGGTCACGGCCTTTTGCCCGTCCGATTCGGCAGGCGCAGACTGCGCAAGCGCTGAGGTGGCGAACGCCAATGTTCCAACGAACATCGCCGCCAAGAGCAGGCCCGGACTGAGATGGCACCTCGGTTTGGGATTCATGTCGGCCAGTTTCCCATGAACCCGACCGGAATTCAAGGCGGCGAATTACTGCCAGAAAGTTTGACCAAGTCACGATGGCTCGTGCGCCATTCCGCTGATGCAAGATTTGCAACTCGTTCTACGAGTCTTGCTTGTCTTTGCATTGACCCCAAATATCGCCGCACGATCTCGCCATTTAACCGCATTCGCGGACAATCATTCTTTTAAGGCCCCAATGCTAATACGGAGACACGATCGTTTGTTACCGCACCACTCCAATTCTCTTGCAGCCGATCGAGTTTTACACATTTTCCCGAAAAATCAAAAAAAGGCGGTTGGATTGATCCAACCGCCTTCCTGATTTATTTCAAGCGCAGCTTATTGAGTGCGGAAAAATTGCTGCGCATTCGTCGGGCTGAGGATATATGGCGATACGGCCACCGCATTGGTAATCCACGGGCCCAAGAGGTTGGTTGCCTGCAGCAGGGTTCCGCTGGTCCATTGGAGCTGTACGTTATTTCCGACCTTGCTAATGGTTATCAGCGCTTCATGGAGCCATTCTTCAACACCAAGATCCTCCGGGGGGCACCGGACTTGGGTTGGCGATGGTTCTTGGCATGGTGCAACGCCATGGCGGAGAAATCGAAATTGACAGATCCTTCTAAAATGCAAAATGTTCAAAATCTCCCAACGCCATTTCCAAGCCATTCGTTCGTACACCAGGAAACCGTGTGGTTTTACCCCAACACGATGACATTATGGGATTCGCGTGAATTATTCCAACATATAACAATCCTGCTGAGCATCAATTCAATCCAGCCTACAGCGGCCGTGTAGCTTAGTATTCTCTCCGCCAATTTCACTTATGCCGGATTCAATTAACGCCGTCGCCGATTGACTGTCATCGGGAGCCCAAGTCCACCCACCATTGCCAGACAGGTGACACTTGGCTCCGGTGTGGGAACGATGGGTGTTCCCGCAACCATGTAGTTGTCCGGGGAGGAAAAATTGTAGTTGTTCGGAAAATTGCCCGTAACCAAGTTGTAGCCGATACCGGCGATGGAGCCATCGGCGTTGGTGCCGCCAGGCTCCGCGGAACTGATGTCAGTGTTCAATTTGGCCGACAATTGATGCGGTTTTCGTGTTTATCGGTGAAAAGGACTAATTCGAAAGGAAAGCTACTTTGCTTGACCGCCAAATCCCTTCGCAGTCTGGTTTTGGTAAACGACCCGGCTGGCATCCGGTACAACTACCGCACCGGGCACCCCCGCGAGGCCTTTCGCGGGCCAACCCGCAATCCTACGATTCTGATTTGTTGGCGGCCCCAATAGGCACGCGCGCATTTGAATCTGATATTGGAACGAAGGCACCTGTTCACGCAAAATATCCACCTTCGTCATTACGCAAAACGGCCCTCCAAGGCGACCGGTGCCGAAGTGGGCCGGAATGAACGATGCCCTTGGGGAAGTGGCAAAAGATTTTTCTAACGGATTTTGCAAGGCATCGCCAGACGCGCCAAGGAGTGGCGCTCGATGGGTGATCTGGCATGTTCTTATCGTGGTACAGAGCGTGTCTCAGTTCTCGCGGCGGCCCGGCGGCCCTTCATCGCCGCGGCAATTTTCTTTTTGGCCCCGACGCTCATTTTCCGGACGGCTGGTTTGCGACTGCCCGCTTGCGCCTTGGCTTTTACCCATCGCGGTGGCGCTGCCGCCGCAATCTTCGCACTGGCAGCAGAACTTATTCGTCGGTTTGCCTTTTTCGCCGGCTTTATTTTCGACTCTTGAATGGTCGCCGGAACGGCGGTCCGGTCGAGTGGTTTTACTGGTTCTGATGCCTCCGGACCGAGTTGAACAATCAGCGGCGTATCGGCCAGTTCGATACCAAAGACCTCGGTCAGTTCTTTGTCGGTCAGAACCGGCGCGCCATCGGTCGCCACCGTCTGTCGGACGGCCTCGGCGGCGGAAACCTTGCTGATAAGGTCCGCCGGGGCCACACCGCGAAGCAGGAAAAGCAATTCAGGGCTTTGATCTAGTCGCGCGCCAACGCCATACAGCGAGGCGGCAACGTGCTTGCAGAGATCCGCCCAGTCCGGACAGGAGCAATTCAGTTCGATCTCTTTGGGCGTGGGAAAAAGTCCGCGTTCGGGGCGGGTTACGATTTGCATGACCGACGATGATAGTTTGCCTTGGAGCAATTCAATGAGAGAATCAATTTTCCCTGAGCATTCAGTTTGGATGGATTTCCAGAGTGCCGCTGCCAGAGGCTTAATTTTGATTTCGATCTGGTAAAGGCTCGATCCTGAAACATAGGCAGTCACTTTGCCCTGGCTGATCCGAAGATCCACGACCGAACCGTTGCGAACATAAGTGCGGCCGCGTGGCAGGCGATTGGCATAGTCGCTATATGCCTCCAAGTTGTTGCACCAAGCCTTGCCCCAGAAGGTGCTGGCGATCTTGCGGCCGTCCAACCGGACAGGCAAGGCGCCCGCGCCGTTCTTTTTAGCCAGCTTCGCCAACTCCTGCACCGCCCGGGCGCGGCGTTCCACCACTGGCACATACGGTCGCCATCCAAAGCTCCAACTCATGGTTTTTCCTCTCGCAAAGGATTGAATGTGTTGTGAAAATTTTTAATCTCCGGCAGCGGCCTTTATATCCAGCGCCACCAAACGAAGCAATTCGGAATTGTTCATTTCCGTCATCAATCGTTCGGCCCCTTCGCCTAAAATATCCTCGGCCAATGCGTTCTTGCCAGTGATGATGTCGTGGATTCGTTCTTCAAGTGTGCCGCGACAAATAAATTTGTGGACCATGACATTGCGCTTTTGGCCGATCCGGAAAGCGCGGTCGGTGGCTTGGTTTTCAATGGCCGGATTCCACCATCGGTCAAAATGAATCACATGCGAGGCGGCGGTAAGATTGAGGCCAGTGCCACCGGCTTTGAGCGAAAGGACAAAAAAGGGCGGACCGCCGTCGCGTTGAAAGGCATCCACCAATTCCTTGCGCTTGGCAACCGGCGTGCCACCGTGGAGCACCACACCGGCCTGGCCAAAGACGGATTCCAAATATCGCGCCAAAGGATCTGTGACTTCGCGGTATTGAGTGAATACCAGAACTTTCTCCTGCTTGGAGGCGATTTCCTCGCACAATTCCCGCAGACGGTGGAATTTGCCGCTATCCACCGCGGCATAGGCCCTATCACCGAGCCATTGGGACGGGTGGTTGCAAATTTGCTTGAAGCGGGTTAGGAACGCCAGGATGATGCCGCGCCGCTCGATGCCTTCGGTTTCCGGGGCGTCGAGCCGTTCGGCCAATTCGTCAACCGATTGCTGATAGAGCGCAGCCTGGCGGCGGGTCAGGGGGCAAAAGGCGGTCACCTCAGTTTTGTCCGGCAAGTCGCTGATGATGCGTTTGTCCGTTTTTAGCCGGCGCAAAATGTAGGGCCTCACCAATCGGCGCAACGGGGCAAACTGGTGTTGATCTTCCTGAGAATGTTTTTTCAAAAACGCCGCGAACTCCTTGGCGCCACCCAGCAGACCGGGACAAAGGAAATCGAAGAGCGACCACAAATCCGAAAGGCGATTTTCGATCGGTGTGCCGCTGAGGGCGATACGATGCCGGCAACGCAGTTCCTTGACTGTGCGACTCTGACGCGCACCGGCATTCTTGATGGCCTGAGCTTCATCAAGAACAACGATGTTCCACGGCGCTTCCTTGAGCCAGGTCAGGCGAACCGCCATCGAGTAGCTGGTAATGACAAGGTCGCTGCCGGTCCGTGCCATGTCCGGTGTTTTGGCGACGGCCGCGAGTTTTTCATTGGCGGTTTCCGCCGGATGAGCATAGAAAACGGACAGTGACGGCGCAAATTTTTGAATTTCGGACCTCCAATTGGCAATGAGCGAAGCGGGCACAATCAGCAGGCTTGGAATGTCGGCATCGGTGGTATTCGACGCCGTCCGGCCGCGCCTGAGTGTCAGCAATAGTGAGATGACTTGGATGGTCTTGCCCAACCCCATGTCATCAGCCAGACATGCGCCGAGACCGAGTTTGTTCATAAACCACAGCCAATGCGCACCTTGGCGTTGGTAAGGACGCAACTGCGCCAGCAAACCGGGTCCGGGGGCAGATTCAGGGGAAATCTCCGGCCGCTGTATTTCGCCGAGCAATTTTGCCAATTGCTGGCCCGCAATCACGCTCGACCAGTCAGCGCGCGCCGTCTCGGCTTCCGCTTCGACTGCTTCGCCAGGCTGAAACCCCGACAAGAGCCGCAATCCCTCCAGGAGCGGCAAGCCCTCTGGCCCGGCGGCGGATTGAACCTTCTTCCAGTGTTCGAGCACTTGCTGGAGTTTGTCCGGGTCCACTTCGACCCATTTGCCCTTGAGCAAAGTCAGGCCGCTGGTGGATTGCAGAATCGCCTTCAATTCCGATTCCGTCAGCGGTTCGCCCTCCAGCGAGATGCCGATTTGGAAATCCAGCAGGCTGTCCCTGCCAACAAGATTCCCTTTGGCCTCGCCGATTCGCACGCTCACTTGCGGACGGGGCGGACGGCCTGCCTTCCACCAATCGGGAATGCGAACGACCAAACCGCTTTGCTCGAACAGTGGGATCTCCTTCAAAAAGGCGAAGGCCTGTTCCGGCCGCCAAACCTGCGGATGAAAGATGCCACGGGAATCCAACAATTGACGGGCGACTTTGCTGTGCTGAGCTGCGCGTTGGACCGGCGAGAGCAGGGCCGCCAGCGCCGCCCCGTTTTTGGCCCCGGCGTATTCCTCCAAAGCCCGCCCCAACGGCAGATGTTGCACCCTGCCTTGCTCGGAAACACAATTTGTGTAGGTGGCCAGAAACGCAAAGGGTTGGGCCGGATTGCGCTTGTTTTCCGCCAGATGAAACGTGACCCGCCCGACCGCATTCCACAGCAGATTGCAATTTTTGAGATAAGCCGCCGCTCCACCGGAAGTTCGGGCAATGGCGGCTTGAATATGGGCCTCCAACTCGTGCCATACCCGGGCCAATACGGCGCCATTTAAGTATTCCAGGCCCCGCATCGGCGGCGCGGATTCGCAAAACGCAATTAAATCCGCCTCGCCGGGCATCAAGATGATTATGTTTGACGCGACATCGAGATTGGGATTGTGGCAGAGCGCGGTGAAAAGCCGTTGCGCGAGCCCGCGCCAGAACATGAATGACGCCGGCAATGGTTCGTGCAGAAACTCCGAGGCCAGCGTCTCCAGGCCGAGTGCCGTCGAGACGGCAAAAGCTTCTTTGAGTCGCTCCCCAGCGGCGTGACTAAGTTTTGGCTCTGTCTGGTCATCGGGTTCGACGAACAAACGGCCCGTCGGCGATAAGGCCAATGCGTATGACACGCTGGCTAAGATACTATGACTTCATGGAGTGCCGAGTGAAAAACAACAATGTCCAGCCTTTGGCCGGCAGACGTTGATTCCAGCCGCGAGGCGCCGGCGTTTTTACGGTGGCGCAGGAGAGCAGCACGGGGCCAGCCGCGAGCGTGGGAATAATGAGGAAAAACCGGCACCATATTTTTTCAGGGCCAAACTTGATTGAGACGGCGTTCGCGCCTCTTTGATGAATTGCTCGTGGCCGTCCTGGAAAACGCAGCAGCGTCCAACGACGTGAATTGTGCGGTCTTTCAAGTTGGCGTCCACGGTGACAATGGTGGCGGGAAAATAGGGGTCCACCGCCAGTTCAACGTCCGTCGGGCCGTTGATGAGGCCGACGCTCGGATCGTTGACCGCCTGCAAATCGCCAACGGCCAGGGTGGTTTTTTGCCCCAAAAATCTTCCAGGCCCACCGGATCCTCCGGCCGCTCAAACCGCCAGCGCCAGTACCGCACCACGGCGAGGTGGCATTGGTAGCCTGCACGACCAGAGGGGGCGGCATGGAACTCGGCACGGTGTTCCGGCTCCAAGGAATTTATCGCCCCTCACGGAAGCTGGCCGTGCGCGGTGGTTTCACCGGCGGGCGACCTGGTGGCTGTGGGTTATAACGGTGGTCCGGGTGCCACCGAGTCTGTAACCGATGGCACCGTCCGTTTATGGAATGTTGCATCAGGGGAACAAACAGCCTGTTTTCTCGGCCATCATTGCGCGCTCAGCTCGCTGGGTCCAAAGATGGAAAAGTGGTGGCCATCGGTGCCACCGACGGTACGGTGCAGATTTGGAGCGCGGCCACGGCCAAAAACGAAGAGGTACCAGTTGATTCCCTTGCTGGGATTGTAAAATCCCGATGGTTTTCGCCCGATCAAGAATCGGTCGCGGTAATAAAGCCGGATGGCGAAGTGAGTCTTCGCGGCTGGACTTCGTTGCGCCTGAAGGGTACGCCGAACAGGTTCCGGCCGCCACTCGGATTTTCGTCGGACGGAACCCTGCTACTCTCCATCAACTGGCCGACCAACACTGACGCCAACTAAGCGGTTTGGTGATGTGCCAGATTTCAACCCGGTCAAGCAGATAACCGTCCCCCAAAATCTTTTGCCCGGCCCCGTTTGCGAACTCTCACCAGACGGGTATTGGGAGGCGACGGGCGAGACGAACAACGAAATACGACTCTATGACTTGGCTCACAACGGAAGGCTTGCCACGCAGGCGATTGACTCTGAGCAGGATGACGGCCAAGCCACCATCCTGAATTTCGCTCCGGACAGCCGGCTTCTTGCCACAGGCTTTAGGCGCTCCACGCCTGTGAATCTTTGGTGCCTGACAAACGGATTCGTCCCCTTGGAAGGACATGGTCGACTGTGCAAAGTCTCGCGTTCACGGCGGACGGCGCGACGATCTTCAGCGTCGGCGGCGACATTCGTTCATGGGACTTGGCCGCACGCAAGCTGCTGACGACTTTTCCGAACGTGGCCGGATTGAACGCCTTATCCGGGTTGGACCTGGCCCCGGATGGCAAGACGCTGGCCGCCACTTCCGGCTGGAAGGTGCAACTTTGGAACGTCATGACTGGTTCGTTGAGCTAAAAACCCCGGCGTTCGGTCCGACCGCAAAAAGTTTGCTGCCATCCGCCGCGCAGGCGAGACCCGTCCATGTCGCCTGGTTGGTCAGCCAGGTGGCGACAGAATTCGTCGACGTATAAAGCCCGCTGGCCAAACCGGCCATGGCAATTTTGGGTGCCGTTCGACGAGGACGTGATGGCCTGTTGGAATCCCGGCAGCATAATTCTCCGTGCGGGTGCCCAAGACCGGCTCTATCCACGGCTGTTCCAAAACTGAATGCCTTTGGTCACGTTGCTTAAATAAAGCCATTTTTTCCACTTGACGCGGCCGTGAA